>Ga0187845_1000354_pt1 | contig 26801 bp, 29 predicted proteins | sample SpaLakP09_SKY_68_FD_134515 | JGI IMG/M metagenome (GOLD analysis project Ga0187845, IMG submission 134515) | Oligotrophic lake water microbial communities from Sparkling Lake, Wisconsin, USA - SP09_SKY_68 | ecosystem: Environmental > Aquatic > Freshwater > Lake | place: USA: Sparkling Lake... | reverse complement strand
CCGGCGATATCGAGCCCGTTGATGCGCAGGACGCCGCTATCGGGCTTGTCGATGCCAGCGATCAGGTTGAGCAGGGTGCTTTTGCCCGAACCGGAAGGCCCCATCAGCGCGGCGAATTCGCCGGCCGGAATATTCAGGCTGATATCGCGCAGCACCTCCACCACCTGATCGCCACGGCGGTAGGATTTGGTCAGGTGTTCTATCAGTACCAGTGGTTCGCTCATGGCCGCTTATTTCTTGTTCAGGCTGACGGCTGCACCGTCCTGCAGTTTGGCGTCCGGCGTCAGCACCACCTTGTCGCCGGCTTTCAGGCCTTTCACTTCCACCAGCTCACCGAGCTTGCGTCCCTGCGTGACGGCGACCAGTCTGACTTTCTCGCCCTCAAGCAGGAATACCACCGGTTTGCCGTCGCGGGTGGCGATTGCACTGGCCTGCACCGTGGTGACGGGCTGGCGGTCCTCCGGCGGCACGGTTTTGGCGAGGAAGGCCACCTTGGCGCTCATATCGGGCAGCACGCGCGGGTCGTGGTCGGTAAAGCGCACTTTGACCAGCAGAGTGGCCTTGCTGCGGTCGACGGTAGGCACCATGCGCGAGACTGTGCCTGCCAGATGCAGCTCGGGGAAGGCATCGAGCGTAATGTCGGCAGGCTGGTCGACGCGGATCTTGCTCAGGTTGGACTCGGAAACGTCGGCTTCCACTTCCAGCGTGCTCATATCGGCGATGGTGACGACGGCACCTTTGCTGTCGGCTGCCGAGGAATACGGCGTGATGTTGTCGCCCTCGTTGGCGTTCTTGGTCAGTACCACGCCATCGAACGGTGCGCGGATCAGCGTCTGGTCCACTGCCACCTGTGCCACTTGCGCATTGGCCTTGGCGGCTGCGATGGCGGCCTGATAGCCGGCGATATTGGCTTTGGCCTTGTTCAGGCGGGCCTGCGCAGCATCATACGCCGAGGCGGTAATGAACTTCTGTGCCAGCAGTTCGCCCGTGCGCTGGAAGCCGGCCTGTGCATCGGCCAGCTCGGCCTGTCCCTGATCCAGATTGGCCTGCGCCACCTTGACATTGGCCAGCGCTTGGCCCAGCGTGGCTGAAACATCGCGGTTTTCCAGCCGCGCCACCACTTCATCTTTTTTAACCTGGCTGCCTTCCAGTACCCCCAGCCATTCCAGTCGTCCCGTGGCTTTGGACGAAAGCGAAGCCTTGCGCTGGGCCACCACGTAGCCGGTGGCGTTGAGCAGGGTGTAACTCTGGGACGGGTAGCTGAGCGCCACCGTCACTGTCTCGACTGCTGTCTTGCCGCTGAAGCGGCCCAATGCCACGCTGGCGCCCAGCCCCAGTGCTGCCAGCAGCAGGGCGATGCGCAGCCAGCGCCGCTTGCGACGGCCGGTGCCGGCGATCTGGCCGCTGGCGCTGCGTTCGATTTTGAGACGGGAGATATCGGGTGTGCTCACATTATCCTCACATGGACGGACGGCAGATTCAGACAGGATGCGCTCTGCATAGTGCAAGAAAAACCATATCGCTGCAAGCCTGTTAAGGCGAACAATAGTTCTAACGTGGTATCGGCAACCACAGGGGCAAGGCGGTAAAATGGCGTCGCCCCGCGTATCCGGACTCTTAGCGGCCCAGGCGGGCGGAATTACTGCAAGATCAACCAGCGACCAGCGATGACCATACCTAGCCATTTTCTTCCAGCCTTGAACCGTGCCCATGCATCATGGCGCCCTCTGCTGGTGCAGGGACTGGAAGCCGTCATGGCGGCCACGCCCGACTACCTGCCGCAACTGGCGCAGGACGATTACCTGCCGACCGAGCAGCGCCTGTTCGCCGCCTTTGCCCTGCCGCTCGATCAGGTGCGCTATGTATTGGTAGGCGAGGGGCCGTATCCGCGTGCCGCCAGCGCTACCGGCGTTAGCTTCATGGACGGTGCGGTGGGCAGCCTGTGGTCGGATGAACTGGGCGGCGGCCTGTCCAAGCCCGTCAACAAAGCCACTTCGCTGCGCAACTTCATGAAAATGCTGCTGGTGGCGGATGGCCAGCTTGATCTGGATGATACGGGCGGCGCTGCCATGGCGGCGATTGCGCTGCGCGCCCACGAGGGCAAGGGCAGTCATATCCGCACACTGGCCGAACTGCAGGGCAAGCTGACGGAGCAGGGTTTTCTGCTGCTGAACGCAGCGCTGGTGTTCCGTCATCACGTTGCTCCAGTGAAAGACGCGAAAGCCTGGCTGCCGTTTTTCCAGACGGTGATGGCAGGGCTGGCCGAACAGGCTCAGAAGGTGCCGACCTTGATTCTGTGGGGGAAGATCGCGGAAGTGCTGAGCAAATTGCCATTAATGCAAAAGTTTCCGCAGATACGGGCCGAGCATCCTTACAACCTGAGTTTTATCGGCAATGCCGACATGCATGCGTTGTTCGGGCCCATGAAACTGCTGCAGGGGCGGGCGGGGCAGGCGGGGCCAGAGGGGCGCGGGCAGACTTCCTTAAAGTTTGATATACTTGACTAATTCGATCAACTAATCCGCTTATTCAGGGAAGCCGTGGGGTCGATATTTTAACCCAACCGAGGTAGTGATGCGTCTGACCACCAAAGGCCGTTTTGCTGTGACTGCGATGATAGATCTGGCGTTGCGCCAGGGCAAAGGCCCCGTCACGCTATCCGGCATCAGCCAGCGTCAGGCCATTTCCCTGTCCTATCTCGAGCAATTGTTCGGCAAGTTGCGTCGCCACGAGATCGTCGAATCCATCCGTGGCCCTGGCGGCGGCTACAGTCTGGCGCGCCGCGCCGACAAGGTGACGGTGGCCGACATCATCATCGCCGTGGACGAGCCGCTCGACGCCACCCAGTGCGGCGGCAAGGAAAATTGCCATGGCGCCGACATCGCCAGCGGCGCCCGCTGCATGACCCACGAACTGTGGGCCACTTTGAATGAAAAAATGGTTGATTACCTTGATTCCGTGTCCTTGCAGGATCTGGTCGATCAGCAGAAGTTGAAGAACGCTGAACAGAACGTCGTGGTGCTGCATCGCAACCACGCTGCTCACGGTTGAGCGCCCCCTAACCCGGAGTTACCAGATGAACGCCCCTGAAAAAAATATCGCGCCTGTACAGTTCCAGACGGCCCCGCATTTCCCTATCTATATGGACTACTCGGCGACCACGCCGATCGATCCGCGTGTGGCCGACAAGATGATTCCCTACCTGCGCGAACAGTTCGGCAATCCTGCCTCGCGTAGCCATATGTACGGCTGGACGGCGGAGAAAGCCGTGGAAGAGGCGCGCGGTCACGTGGCAGCGCTGGTGAATGCCGACGCGCGCGAAATCATCTGGACTTCGGGCGCGACCGAATCGAACAATCTGGCGATCAAGGGCGCTGCACAGTTCTACAAGACCAAGGGCAAGCACATCATCACCGTGAAAACCGAGCACAAATCGGTGCTGGACACGGTGCGTGAACTGGAGCGCATCGGCTTCGAGGCCACTTATCTGGAACCGCAGGACAATGGCCTGATCACCATCGAGCAGCTGACTGCAGCCATCCGCCCGGACACTATCCTGGTCTCCGTGATGCTGGTGAATAACGAGATCGGCGTAATCCAGCCTATCGACGAAATCGGCGCACTGTGCCGCTCGAAAGGCATCATCTTCCACTGCGACGCTGCCCAGGCAACGGGCAAAGTGGCGATCGACCTGCAGAAGACCAAGGTTGATCTGATGACCTTCACCGCCCACAAAACCTACGGCCCTAAAGGCATAGGCGCGCTGTACGTGTGCCGCAAGCCGCGTGTACGGATCGAAGCGCAGATGCACGGTGGTGGCCACGAGCGCGGCCTGCGTTCGGGCACGCTGCCTACCCACCAGATCGTGGGCATGGGCGAAGCCTTCCGTCTGGCCAAGGTCGAGATGGATACGGAGATTGTGCGCATCAAGGCGCTGCGCGACCGTCTGGCCCAAGGCCTGCAGGAAATCGAGGAAACCTATATCAATGGCGATATGGATCACCGCGTGCCGCATAACCTGAATGTCAGCTTCAACTATGTGGAAGGCGAATCGCTGATCATGGCCGTGAAAGACCTGGCCGTATCGTCCGGTTCGGCCTGTACTTCGGCCAGCCTGGAGCCGTCCTACGTGCTGCGCGCGCTGGGCCGCAGCGACGAACTGGCACATAGCTCGATCCGTTTCACCATCGGCCGCTTCACCACCGAAGCCGATATCGACTTCGCCGTCGAACTGATGAAGTCCAAAGTGGGCAAGCTGCGCGAACTGTCGCCACTGTGGGATATGTTCAAAGACGGGATCGACATCAATTCGATCCAGTGGGCAGCGCACTAATTTTTAAGAATTACTAGGAGCATAAACATGGCTTACTCGGAAAAAGTACTCGATCACTACGAAAACCCGCGCAACGTGGGCGCCTTCGAAAAAGGCGATGACAGCGTTGGCACCGGCATGGTGGGCGCACCTGCTTGCGGCGACGTGATGAAGCTGCAGATCAAAGTGGGCGCCGACGGCAAGATCGAAGACGCAAAGTTCAAGACCTATGGCTGCGGTTCGGCCATCGCTTCCAGCTCGCTGGTAACGGAATGGGTCAAGGGCAAAACGCTGGATCAGGCGCTGGCCATCAAGAACACGGAAATCGCCGAAGAACTGGCACTGCCACCGGTGAAAATCCACTGCTCGATTCTGGCCGAAGACGCCATCAAGGCAGCTGTTCTGGATTACCAGAACAAACACCCGGCTAGCGCCTAAGTTTGCTGAGCTCCGGCTCGTAACACAATCACGCCGCCGCCACCATCGTGGCGCGGCGCGGGAGAATCAAATGGCTATCACCCTGACCGAAAAAGCAGCGAAACACATCAACCGTTATATCGAACGCCGTGGCAAAGGCATAGGCCTGCGTTTTGGCGTGCGTACCACGGGCTGCTCCGGACTGGCCTACAAACTGGAATATGTGGACGAAGTGGCTGATGAGGACAATGTGTTCGAATCGCACGGCGTGAAAGTGTTCGTCGATCCGAAAAGCCTGCCTTACATCGATGGCACTGAACTCGATTTCGCCCGCGAAGGTCTGAACGAGGGCTTCAAGTTCAACAACCCGAACCAGAAAGACGCTTGCGGCTGCGGCGAAAGCTTCCGCATCTGACCAGTCATGCAAAACCACTTCGAGCTGTTCAATCTGCCCCTGCAATTTGCCGTTGATGCGGCGGCGCTCGATAGCGCCTACCGCGACGTGCAGAACCGTGTCCATCCCGATAAATACGTCAACGCTACCGACGCCGAAAAGCGCGTCGCCATGCAGTGGGCCACCCGTGCCAACGAGGCCTACCAGACGCTGAAGAATCCCCAGAAGCGCGCGCAGTATCTGTGCGAGCTGCATGGCGTGGATCTGCAGACGGAATCGAATACGGCCATGCCTATGGCTTTCCTGATGCAGCAGATGGAATGGCGCGAAGAGCTGGGCGATGCTCGCGCGGCCAAGGACGTGGAAGCGCTGGAAGGGCTGGACCAGCAACTGCGGCGCGAGCGCAAGGCGCAGCTGGCCGCCATCGAACAGCAGATCACCAGCAACGATTATGCGCAGGCAGCACAGGGTGTGCGTGCGCTGATGTTCATCGAAAAGCTGAAGCAAGAGATAGACAGCGCCTTGAGCCTGCTGGAAGACGCCTGAACGGGCGGGGTGGCAGGGAAGCTCAAGCACCTGCCACAGCAAGGCCAGCACAGACACTGGCAGTACAGAGAGACTCAGGCCGGGCATGTCCCGGCCCATTATTTAATCAGAGCCGCACGGCATACACTACATGGCCCTTCTGCAAATTTCCGAACCCGGCATGTCCACTGCACCGCACCAGCACCGGCTGGCGGTGGGGATAGATCTGGGCACCACCAACTCGCTGGTTGCGACCGTCCGCAGCAGCATACCCGAAGTGCTGAGCGACGAGGATGGCCGCCCACTGCTGCCTTCCGTCGTGCGTTATCTGCCGAACGGCCATGCCAACATCGGTTACAAGGCGCAGGCTGCGCAGACTACCGATCCCAAGAACACCATCGTTTCCGTCAAGCGCTTCATGGGCCGTGGTCTGGCCGATATCGCTTACGCCGAGAACCTGCCTTACGATTTCCTCGATACGCCCGGCATGGTGCAGCTGAAAACCATCGCCGGCGTGAAGAGCCCGGTGGAAGTGTCGGCACAGATTCTGGCCACGTTGCGCCAGCGCGCCGAAGATACGCTCGGCGACGATCTGGTAGGCGCCGTGATTACCGTGCCTGCCTATTTCGACGACGCCCAGCGTCAGGCCACCAAGGATGCGGCGCAACTGGCCGGCCTGAATGTGCTGCGTCTGCTCAGCGAGCCGACGGCAGCGGCGATAGCCTACGGCCTCGATAACGGCTCGGAAGGCCTGTACGCCGTGTACGATCTGGGCGGCGGTACGTTCGATATCTCCATCCTCAAGCTGAGCAAGGGTGTGTTCGAAGTGCTGTCCACGGGCGGCGATTCGGCGCTCGGCGGCGACGATTTCGACCACCGCCTGTTCTGCTATATCCATCAGGAAGAAAAACTGGCGCCGCTGTCGGAAGAGGATACGGCCGTGCTGATGGTGAAGGCGCGCGAAGCCAAGGAGCTGCTGTCTTCCAAGGATGAAGTGTCAGTGGATGCGGTGCTCGGTTCAGGCGAAGAAGTGCATCTGAAGATCACGGCGGAGACTTTCCACGAGATCACCAAGCATCTGATTACCAAGACCATGAACGCCATCAAGAAAGCGCTGCGCGACGCCAATGTCGATGCAGACGATGTCGATGGCGTGGTGATGGTGGGTGGTGCTACCCGCATGCCGCATGTGCAGCGTGCCGTGAGCGACTTCTTCCACACCATCCCGCACGCGAACATCGATCCGGATAAAGTGGTGGCGCTGGGTGCAGCGATACAGGCCAATCTGCTGGCCGGTAACCGTGCTGCCGGCGACGACTGGCTGCTGCTGGATGTGACGCCACTGTCGCTCGGTATCGAAACCATGGGCGGTCTGGTCGAGAAGATCATCCCGCGTAACTCCACCATACCTTGCGCCCGCGCGCAGGAATTCACCACCTTCAAGGATGGTCAGACGGCGCTGGCCGTGCACGTGCTGCAGGGCGAGCGCGAGCTGGTGACGGATTGCCGTTCGCTGGCCCGTTTCGAGCTGCGCGGCATTCCGCCTATGGCGGCCGGTGCGGCGCGTATCCGCATTACCTATCAGGTGGATGCCGACGGTCTGCTGTCCGTCTCGGCACGCGAGTTGCGCTCGGGCGTGGAAGCCTCGATCAGCGTCAAGCCATCCTACGGTCTGGGTGACGACGATGTGGCGCGCATGCTGCAGGACTCGTATCAGGCTGCCGACGTCGACATGAAGGCCCGCGCCCTGCGCGAAGAGCAGGTGGAGGCCGAACGCATCATCTTGGCGACCGAATCGGCGCTGGCTGAAGATGGCGCGCTGCTGTCCGAGGAAGAGCGTGCTGCACTGGATACGCTGATCGCCAGCGTGCGCGGCGTGGTCGCACAGTCGCAGGCCGGCGCAGTCGATCACAGTGCCGTGAAGGCGGCAGTGGAAGCGCTGGCGCAAGGTACGGAAGAATTTGCATCGCGCCGCATGGATCGCAGCGTGCGCAGCGCACTGGCCGGCAAGAAGCTGGATCAGGTCGTTTAAACATTTACAGAGGTTACAAGTGCCACAAATCGTATTCCTGCCCCACGCCAAACTGTGCCCGGACGGCGCCGTCATCGAAGCTGACGCTGGCAAAACCCTGTGCGACATCATGCTGGAGCATGACATTCACATCGAGCACGCCTGCGAGAAATCCTGTGCCTGCACCACCTGCCACGTGCTGGTGCGCGAAGGATTTGATTCGCTTAGCGAAGCGAGCGAGAACGAAGAAGACCAGCTGGACAAGGCATGGGGGCTGGAAGCCGTGTCGCGCCTGTCCTGCCAGGCCGTGGTGGCGAATGAAGATCTGGTGATCGAAATTCCGAAGTACACCATCAACCACGCTAGCGAAGGCGGTCACTGAAATGAAGTGGACGGACATCAGCGCGATTGCGGAGGCGCTCTACGACAAGTTTCCCGATATCGATCCGCTGACGATACGCTTTACCGATCTGCACAACTGGATCGTTGAACTGGAAGAGTTTGACGACGACCACACGCGCGGTGGCGAGAAGGTGCTGGAAGCAATCCAACAGGCGTGGATCGATGAAGCCAAATAAGAACAAGGCAGCCGTGGCTGCTAACGGCGCCGGCAAGAGCGCTGGCAAGAGTGCAGGCAATAGCATGAGCAAAATCGGCGCGACCGTTACGGGCGCCGACAATATGCCGGAAATCCGCGAAGGCCAGACCGTCGCGTTGCTGCAGGAACTGCACATCCTGACCCGCGACGGCAAGATGAATCAGGACAGCCGCCGCAAGCTCAAACAGGTGTATCACCTGTACCAGTTCATCGAGCCGCTGCTCAAGGATCTGCTGGAAACCAAGGGCAGCATTTCGCTGGTCGATCACGGTGCCGGCAAGTCCTATCTGGGCTTTATCATTTACGACCTGTTCTTCAAGGCGCTCAATGACGGCTCGCATATCTACGGCATCGAAACGCGCGAAGAACTGGTCAAGCGTTCACAGGAACTGGCGCAGCAATTCAACTTCCCCGGTATGTCCTTCCTGCCGTTGTCGGTGGCCGAGTCCACCGAATCGAAGCTGCTGCCCGAGCAGATCGACATCGTCACCGCGCTGCACGCCTGTAACACGGCCACCGATGACGCCATCGATTTCGCGCTGAAGAAGAAGGCGCGCTACATGGTGCTGGTGCCGTGCTGTCAGGCCGAAGTGGCCTCCGTGCTGAAGAAGAACAAGGGCATATCGCTGGCCAAGTCGGCGCTGACGGAAATCTGGCGCCATCCTATCCATACGCGCGAATTCGGCAGCCAGATCACCAATGTGCTGCGCTGCTTGCAGCTGGAAGCACATGGCTATCAGGTCAATGTCACGGAGCTGGTGGGCTGGGAGCACTCGATGAAGAATGAGCTGATCATCGCCACCTACAAGGACCTGCCGCGCCAGCGGCCTTCGCAGCGTCTGCAGGAAGTGCTGGAGACGCTGGGGCTGGAAGAAATGGGTCAGCGTTTCTATACGCAGCAAGTGGCCGCGCAAACAAGCTAAGAGGGCAGTACAGAATATGAGCGGGCTGAATGAACAATGGCTGGATTTACGCAGCGACACCGTCACCCGCCCAAGTGCGGCGATGCGCGCTGCCATGCATGCGGCCGAAGTAGGCGACGATGTGTATGGCGACGACCCTAGCGTCAACCAGCTACAGGACTACACGGCCGATCTGTTCGGCTATGAAGCGGCGCTGTTTGCACCGTCGGGCACGCAGAGCAATCTGCTGGCCCTGCTGGCGCACTGCGGCCGTGGTGACGAATATCTGGTAGGGCAGGAAGCCCACACCTACCGCTACGAAGGCGGCGGTGCCGCGGTGCTGGGCAGCATACAGCCGCAGCCTATCAGCAATCAGCCTGACGGCAGTCTGGCGCTGGCCGACATTGCGGCGCAGATCAAGCCGGACGACATACACTTTGCCCGTACCCGCTTGCTGGCGCTGGAAAACACCATTGGCGGCAAGGTGCTGGGGCTCGATTATCTGCAGCAGGCCACGTCGCTGGCACATGAGCGCGGCCTGGCTACCCACCTCGATGGCGCACGCATCTGCAATGCTGCTGTCAAGCTGGGCGTGAGCCCGCGCGCGGCGGTGGCCGGTTTCGACTCCGTCTCCGTGTGCCTGTCCAAAGGTCTGGGCGCGCCGGTCGGTTCGGTGCTGTGCGGTAGCAAGCCGCTGATCAAGGAAGCCAAGCGCTGGCGCAAGATGCTCGGCGGCGGCATGCGTCAGGCCGGTATACTGGCGGCGGGAGGTCTGTACGCCTTGCAGCAACAGTACGCGCGGCTGGCCGAAGATCACGACAACGCAGCCTACTTTGCCAGCGAACTGGCCAAGGTGAAGGGCATTACCGTGTCCACACCGCAGACCAATATTTTCTACGTCGATATTCCGGCCGATGCCTGCCGCGGCCTCAACGACGTGCTGCAGCTGACCCGTATCCGTGTGTCGATGGCGCCGCGTCTGCGCATCGTTACTCACATGGATGCCTCGCGCGACGATATCGAACGCGCCATTACTGTTTTTGGAGATTTCTTCGGATGAGCGAATCCACCACTGATCAAAGCGTCCGCCTCGCCAAGCGCGTGGCCGAGATGCGCCCTTGCTCACGCCGCGAAGCCGAACTGTATATCGAAGGCGGTTACGTCAGCGTGGATGGTGTGGTGGTAGAAGAGGCGGGGGCGCGCGTCACGCCCGAGCAGGAAATTACGATTGCTGCCGATGCCACGTTGCTGGAAGCCGTGCCGGTAACGCTGCTGCTGCATAAGCTGGTGGGCGTGAATGGCGGCGTAGGCAAGGATGGTCTGCCCGCACTGCACCAGATCAAGGTCGACAATTTGACGCGCACGGCGCCATCGCAGCGCTTCCTCAAGCGCCATCTGGCTAATCTGTCGCTGACGCTGCCATTGGAAACCCAGGCCAGCGGCCTGCTGGTGCTGACGCAGGATTTCCGCGTCAACCGCAAGCTGACGGAAGAAGCGGCCCGCATGGAGCAGGAGATTATCGTGGAAGTCAGCGGCGAGATCGCCGAGAACGGTCTGGCGCTACTCAATCATGGCTTGCCGTTTAACGGCAAGCCGCCGCCGCCGATCAAGGTGAGCTGGCAGAACGAGCGCCGCTTGCGCTTTGCCGTGAAAGGCCCCAAGCCGGGCCAGATCGAACACATGTGCAAGATGGTGGGCTTGAGTGTGGTGGCGATGAAGCGCATCCGTATCGGCCGGATTGCCATGTCCAGCCTTCCGCAAGGCGAGTGGCGCTATCTACAGCCACACGAGCGCTTCTGATCAGCGCTGAGGAATACCGCAAGGCCCGCAGGCCAGCGTCGTTCAGGCGGCGCTGGCCTGTTTCTTTTTCTTGGGGAAGGCTGGCAGTTGCACCAGACGGGTGCCGGTGAGCTTATCGTGCAGGAACTGGCGGTCGGCATCGAGGAAGGCTGTCATGGCCCACACCAGCACACCGATGCCGATGGCGCCCAGCGCCTGCCACTTCTGCAGATGCAGCACGGCGCTGACGATCAGCGCCGGCAGTATCCACATCCAGCTCAGCAGATAGCGCACGGCGGCAGTTTGCAGCGACAGGTGGGCATGGCCGGGGCGAACCACTTTGAGCCGCCATGTACGCATGGCCAGCGTCTGGCCTTCGCGGCTCCACTGGTGGATGAAGTAGGCGCCCAGCACGAGGAAGAGCAGGGCCTGACGGGTGTGCTCCAGCGCCGGCGTATGACGGGCCTGCACGATGAATTCGAAAATCAGGAAAGGCAGAAACAGCACGGCAAACGCCAGCAGGGTTTCATACACCATGGAGATCAGGCGGCGGCCCACGCCGGGATTGGTCACGCCGGGTTCGGTAACAGGCGGGGTGGTAGCTGGTTTATTTGACATTGCTGCTCGTAGGCTGTGCTGCTGCTGGCGCGGGTGCCGGCGTTACGTTGGAGGCATTCGGTATCGGAGCGCTGTCGCCAGCGGCAGGGCCGCTGCTGCCAGCACCGCTGCCATTGGCGGCGCCACTCGCTGCATTGCTACTGCCATTCGCACTAGCGGCGCTACCTGCCGCGCTACCTGCCGGCGGTACGACATTGCTGGCCGGTGGCAGCAGCGGTGCAGGCGCCGGTGCCGGTGGCGGCAGTACCGGCGCGTTGGCCGACCCGTTTTCCGTCATCACCAGTGGCTTGATGGGCGCCACGGTTTTCATCTTGCTCTGGGCTGCCGTCGGCAGATTGGCTACCTGCGGCTTCATGGCTGCCTTGGCGGCCAGTTTTTTCTTCTCGTCGTCCGACAATTGCTGGTAGGACTCCCACTGGGTGTTCTTCTGCGACGGGTCGATTTTCTTGGCGCGAGCGAAGTTCTGGCGTACCTGGCGGCGTTCTTCCGGCGTCAGCTTGACCCACTCGCGCATACGTTCCTGTACGCGGGCCCGCTCGTCCGCATTCATCGAGGCATAGCGCTTGATAATGCCCAGCCATTTCTGCCGGCGCAACGGTTCCATCTGGTCCCATTCAGGGGCAAGGGGCGCCAGCGTCTGTTGCTGTTCGGTAGTGAGGTCGTTCCAGCGGGTCTTGTCGGCGGCGCTGCTTTTGCCCGCCACACCAAGCGCGCTACCAGCCTTGGCCAGCGGTTGCGAAATGGCAGGCGGAGCGTCGGGCTGGTTGCCGAACCATAGCAGACCGGCGGCAGAGCCGAAGATCAGCACCAGCGCAACAGAGCTCCACTTTGCCTGACGACTTAAAGCCATACTTATTGCTCGCTTTGATTCAGGTAAGCGTTAAAACCGTGGTCCAGATAGGCGGACAGCGGCAACTCGTCGGACAGCACGGCTGCGTACAGTTCGGCGATTTCAGCGATATGTTCCTGCTGCTCGTACTGATAGATGCCGATCAGGCCTGCCACCAGCACCAGCAGCGGGAGGATTACGCCCATGCGGTTGAGCCACGAGAACGACCAGTTGCCTCCCTGTACGCCAGCCAGCTGGCTGTGCAGCACGGGCGCGGTACGGCGCGCTGCACCATCGGGCTTCTTGCGTGCCAACGCCATCTGGCGTGCCTGAGCCAGCCGGTCGGCCGTGGCAGGCGGCAGATCTTCCAGTCGTTCGTTGAGTGCGTGACGCACTTTGTAGGCGAAATTCAGCTCTTCGGTGTTCATAATGTAATCCCCTTGGCTTTCAGCGTTTCGGCGAGCGCATGCGTTGCTCGGGAGCAATGCGTCTTCACGCTGCCTTCCGAACAACCCATGGCGAGGGCCGTTTCGGCCACGTCCATATCCTGCCAATAACGCATGAGGAAGGCTTCCCGTTGACGCGCAGGCAGTTTTTGCACTTCTGCATCAATTATTGCCAGCACCTGATCGCGCTCCAGCTGGTCGGCGCTGGACTCGGCGGCAGCGCTGCCCTGTTCGGCGGCATAGGTCTCAAGTAGATCAAAATCTTCGTGTTCGTCGCCGCTGGGGGCCATGCCCGAAAACAGGCTGACCCAAGTGTTGCGAACTTTTTCTCTGCGGAAATAATCGAGGATGGTGGTCTGGAGTATGCGCTGGAACAGCATGGGCAGCTCGGCTGCCGGTTTGTCGCCGTACTTTTCGGCAAGCTTGATCATCGCGTCCTGCACGATATCAAGGGCCGATTCGTCCTTGCGGACGGCATACACGGCTTGTTTGTAAGCCCGACGCTCGACACTTTCGAGGAAGTCGGATAATTCTTTGTCTGTGGCCATGCGGAGTTGTGTAAGCTCGCCGGAAAGCCGGCGCTGGACCGCTCAGGCGGCTCTGGAACTGAGCGCATGCTAGCAAAAAATAGTCCTTTCTGCAGACTTTTCGCCGCACCCTCACAAGAAAATGCTGCGATGCCGCGATTTTTTCTAACTTTCCCTTGCTCAAAACTTCGTGGCGGTGTACCGTATGGGACGCTTTGAACACCCCGAAGCTTAAAGGTCGGGTCGCCGCTGGCACACAACGCCGCAATCGATCCGACGCGCTTTCATATGTAGGCAGTTTGTTCTAACCCGCGCCACAAGCGCGAGAGGTATGTACAACCGCTACAGATAGATCTAGCCAACGAGTTTGCGTTGAGCGCCGCTTTGCACGTCACTACGGTTGACGGAAGAGGCTGGTGTATTCGCATCAAAGACAGGGGTGCAGGTCCAAGCTGTAGAGGTGGGCATACTTCGCTAGGAAAGAACATCCGATCAATCTCCAATGGACCTTGAAAGGAATGTTTCATGAATACCGAAGCAACGCAGGGAGCAAATCTGCTCACTGGCGCGGAAATACTCGTCCGCTGCTTGGCCGACGAAGGCGTTGAACACGTCTTTGGCTATCCAGGTGGTGCGGTACTGTACATTTACGACGCCATCTTCAAACAAGACAAATTCCAACACGTACTGGTGCGTCACGAGCAGGCTGCAGTCCATGCTGCCGATGCGTATTCGCGCAGTTCCAACAAAGTTGGTGTAGCGCTGGTAACGTCCGGTCCGGGCGTCACGAATGCCGTTACAGGTCTTTCCACCGCTTACATGGATTCCATCCCCATGGTCGTGATTTCGGGCCAGGTGCCTAGCCACGCCATCGGTCAGGATGCCTTCCAGGAATGCGACACGGTCGGTATTACCCGCCCCGTGGTCAAGCACAATTTCCTCGTCAAAGACGTCAAGGATTTGGCGGAAACCGTCAAGAAAGCCTTCTACATCGCTCGTACCGGCCGTCCTGGCCCTGTGCTGGTGGATATTCCGAAGGATATCTCGATGCATAAAACGACGTATTCCTACCCGAAAGAGGTGGAAATGCGCTCGTACAAACCGGTCGACAAAGGTCACGCCGGTCAGATCCGCAAAGCTGTGCAGCTGCTGCTGCAGGCCGAACGCCCAATGATCTACACGGGTGGTGGCGTGATCCTGGCGCATGCGTCGCCGGAACTGAACAAGCTGGTCGATAAACTAGGCTTCCCGGTCACCAACACCCTGATGGGTCTGGGCGCCTACCGCGCCAGCGACGACAAATTCGTCGGTATGCCGGGCATGCACGGGACTTATGAAGCGAATATGGCGATGCAGCATTGCGACGTCCTGATCGCCATCGGCGCCCGTTTCGACGACCGTGTGATCGGTAACCCGAAACACTTTGCTACCAACCCGCGCAAGATCATTCACGTCGATATCGACCCGTCGTCGATCTCGAAGCGCGTGAAAGTGGACATTCCTATCGTCGGCAACGTGAAAGACGTGCTGATCGAGTTCCTGTCCCAGCTCGACGCTGCCGATGCCAAGCCGAATGCGCCTGCGCTGAAAAACTGGTGGAAGCAGATCAACGAATGGCGTGGCCGCGAGTGCCTGAAATTCGCTCCGTCCGATCTGGTGATCAAGCCGCAATCGGTGGTGCAGAAACTGTGGGAAGTGACCAAGGGCGACGCCTTCATCACCTCCGACGTGGGCCAGCACCAGATGTGGGCAGCGCAGTACTACCCGTTCGACAAGCCTAAGCGCTGGGTCAATTCCGGCGGTCTGGGCACCATGGGCGTGGGTCTGCCTTACGCCATGGGCGTGCAGATGGCCAATCCGGATGCCACCGTGGCCTGTATCACGGGCGAAGGTTCGATCCAGATGTGTATCCAGGAACTGGCGACCTGCAAACAGTATCACCTGACGCCGAAGATCATCATGCTGAACAACCGTTTCCTCGGCATGGTACGTCAGTGGCAACAGATCGATTACGGTTCGCGCTACTCGGAATCGTATATGGATTCGCTGCCTAACTTCGAGAAGCTGGCCGAGGCCTATGGCCACGTCGGCATGCGCATCGAAAAACCCGGTGATGTGGACGGCGCACTGCGTGACGCCTTCGCCATGAAAGACAAACTGGTCTTCATGAACTTCATCACGGATCAATCGGAAAACGTCTGGCCGATGGTGAAAGCGGGCAAAGGGCTCTCTGAAATGCTGTTGGGTTCGGAGGACTTATAACATGCGACACATTATTTCTGTCTTGCTGGAAAACGAAGCCGGCGCGCTGTCGCGCGTGGTGGGCCTGTTCTCGGCCCGCGGCTACAACATCGAAACACTGACGGTTGCTCCAACCGAAGATGCCACCCTGTCGCGGATGACCATCGTCACTACCGGCTCGGACGACATCATCGAACAGATCACCAAGCACCTCAATCGCTTAATTGAAGTGGTGAAGGTGGTGGATCTGACGGAAGGCCAGCACATCGAACGTGAACTGATGCTGATCAAGGTGCGCGCCGTAGGTAAGGAGCGTGAAGAGATGAAGCGTACGGCGGACATCTTCCGCGGCCGCATCATCGACGTCACGGAAAAAACCTACACGATAGAACTGACGGGGGCCAAGTCCAAGCTGGACGCCTTCATCGACTCGATCGACCGTACGGCCATCCTCGAAACGGTACGTACCGGCGGTTCCGGTATCGGCCGCGGCGAACGCATCCTCAAAGTGTAAACAAATTTATCCAAAGGAATGACCATGAAAGTTTTCTACGACAAAGACGCTGACCTCTCCCTGATCAAAGGCAAAAACGTTGCCATCATCGGCTACGGCTCGCAAGGCCACGCGCACGCACAGAACCTGAGCGACTCGGGCGTCAACGTTACCGTTGGCCTGCGCAAAGGCGGCTCCTCGTGGAGCAAGGTAGAGAAAGCCGGTCTGAAAGTAGCGGAAGTGAACGACGCAGTGAAAGCCGCTGACGTCATCATGATTCTGCTGCCAGATGAAAACATCGCTCAGGTGTACAACGAAAACGTGGCACCACACGCCAAGCAAGGCGCTGTGCTGGCCTTCGCCCACGGCTTCAACGTGCACTACGGCCAGGTTGTGCCACGTGCCGACCTCGACGTGATCATGGTCGCTCCTAAAGCACCAGGCCACACCGTGCGCGCAACCTACACCCAGGGTGGCGGTGTGCCGCACCTGATCGCTGTGTATCAGGACAAGTCCGGCATCGCCCGTGACATCGCTCTGTCCTACGCTTCGGCTAACGGCGGCGGCCGTGCCGGTATCATCGAAACCAACTTCCGTGAAGAAACCGAAACCGACCTGTTCGGCGAACAGGCTGTTTTGTGCGGTGGCGCGGTTGAACTGATCAAAGCCGGTTTCGAAACGCTGGTAGAAGCTGGCTTCGCTCCAGAGATGGCTTACTTCGAGTGCCTGCACGAACTGAAACTGATCGTTGACCTGATCTACGAAGGCGGTATTGCCAACATGAACTACTCGATCTCGAACAACGCCGAATATGGCGAGTACGTGACGGGTCCACGTGTTGTGACCGCAGCGACCAAAGATGCAATGCGTCAGTGCCTGAAAGACATCCAGACCGGTGAATACGCCAAGTCCTTCATCCTGGAAAACAAAGCAGGCGCGCCGACCCTGATCTCGCGTCGTCGTCTGACCGCCGAGCACCAGATCGAAGAAGTGGGCGCAAAACTGCGCGCCATGATGCCTTGGATCGCCAAAAACAAGATGGTAGACCAGTCGAAGAACTAAGCTGGCTTTGCGCTAACTTGAAACGGGGCAGGCCGCAGGGTCTGCCCCGTTTTTATTTGCGTTTTTGTGGCGTTACCAGGCTGTTTATATTGGCTTGCTCGCGTATCCGTCTATTCCAGAACTGAGTTAATATCAGGGCAACAGTAGTTTTCTGGCATAGACTGGATGGCCGCAGCCTGGTGCCTTGAACACACTTTATTGATGCTCAATTATTAGAACCTGCTCATGCACGCCGAGAATTTTGAAGAAGACGATCACGATAATTTAATACCGAAGGCTGAGCGGAGTCGTGCGGCGCAAACAAGTACCTGGGTCAGTGTGGCAGTTAACCTGTGCCTGAGTATGGCGCAGATTAGTGTCGGTTTGCTGGCAAAATCGCAGGGCTTGCTCGCAGATGGGATACATTCGCTGTCTGATCTGGTCGCCGATTTTGTCGTACTGTTCGCAAGTCACCACAGCGACAAAGAAGCCGACGCTGATCATCACTACGGGCATCAGCGATTTGAGAATGCCGCATCGTTAGTGCTGGGGCTGATATTGCTGGTTGTTGGTGGGGGCATGCTTTACAGCGCGGTAATCAAGCTTGAAGCTCCGGAGTCCCTGCCACGTGTCGACATTGCCGCGTTGTGGTTAGTGGGTGTCGCCTTGCTTGCGAAAGAACTGCTCTTTCGCTACATGCTAGCCGTCGCCAAGCGTATCAAGTCGAGTATGTTAATTGCCAATGCATGGCATGCGCGCTCGGATGCTGCTTCCTCATTGGTGGTTGGTATCGGCATTCTGGGGAATTTGGCTGGCTATCCTATTCTGGACCCCATTGCGGCATTAATTGTAGGGCTCATGATCGTCAAAATGGGCTGGGATTTTGCCTGGAATGCCTTGCATGACTTGATGGATCGTGCTGCCGACGAGGAAGAGACCCTGGCGATTCAGAAGACGCTGCTTGAAACGCCTGGGGTCCTGGGCATACATGATTTACACACCAGGAAAATGGGTGACATGATAGTCGCCGACGTGCACATTGAAGTCGACGCAAAACTCACCGTCGAAGCGGGGCATGAAATCGCGGTAGAGGTCCGACGGCGCGCGCTCACCCATCACCGGGTGCTGAACCTGATGACACATATTGACCCTTGGCACAGACCGGACGCTGATCATGAGCCTAGTCGCTAAATCCTTTTTTTCGGGTTTGCGCAGGGCTGATGTGCCATCCTGGATGTACAGTCCAGTTGCTTTAAGCGGCTAAACCAACTTGAACGTATGCCACAGGGTCGTCTGGATGTTAATTTCCACGACACGATGTCTTGCCAGAGCACGCCGTCTGGCTTCGGCAGCAATGTCATAGCTGGCCTTAACGCTCAGTGTCGCATCCAACTCAAGCAGCACATCGACCATCAGCATGTCTGCGATTTTCTGGATGTGCAAATCACGTACATCGCTGACGCCTGGCGTATCGAGTAATGTGTCCCGGATTTCGTTGATTTCGCAGGCATCCGCCAGGCGATCACGCAGGCATCGACCAGCATTCAGGGCGATCTTTGCACCGAGGCCAATCACCATCAGGCCTACCGCCATGGTGGCTACCGGTTCGAAAATCCGATATCCGGCAAGGCTGGCGCTCATTCCTGCGCCGACCAGCAGCATAGAGGCATTCTCGGCAAAAACCTGATCGAGTCTTGCTACCGGCATAGGTAAATGCATCAGTCCGGATAAACGCCTGACGCCATAAAAAATCGCCGATTTGACAAGCAGGGCCAATACCAAAAGACTGAGTGCCGAGTAGCCGATCTGAGGAATGGTTCCGGGTGCATTGATTTCACGGACGGCTTGTCCGGACAATACACAGCCAATCGTCATGAGAGCCAGCCCAAAGATTAGCCAGGCTGTACTGACGCAGTGCTGGAAGTTCTGATAGCTTTTGTCGGTTTCACTAATCTTGCCTTCCGGGACGGCAAATAATGAAACGAGCTCAATCATCAACCCGGCAAGCATATACAAGCCGCTGGCGATGAGCGCATGCGAATGGAGCGTGGTACCCAGCATGACTTGTATCATACTGAGTCCAAACTTCAGTCCCACATTCAATTCAGTAGCCTGAAATGCCGCCTCTCGCATTAATTCGCAGTGACTATTACGCACTGCAAAAATAGGCGAACTTGCATACATTGATACAACCTCCATAGGCTACTTGCAGGGCAGGATACAATATGTAACAAGATTCCGCAAACTGAGAGACTTTTCGATAATTGTCTAATCCCATGCAGCAGCGAGACTTCCAAATTTCACTAATACATACCCATGACGTTCGCTAGAAAGCTTTACATACTACTAACAGCAGCGGTGATAGGCATGCTAACACTTGGCGGCTTTTGTATAGTTCAGATCAGTACGGTGTTTGAGGAAGCTAACTACGCACGAATAAACTCCATACCCAGCGTAGAGCAAATTGATCTGATTAATCAGGGATTCTTCCGTATGCGCCTTGCAACATGGCAATACATCTCTTCAGCCGATGATGTCGAGAGGAGGCAACTCACGGAAACCATCCAGGCTACAGAAAAGCAGATCGCCAATGCGGTAGTCAAATACGAGGCAGAAGATATCTCGGACCATCAGGATGCCATCCTGCTTACGCGCGTACGCCAGACCACTAGCGCCTATTATCCGAAACGCGATCATATTCTTGCGCTCTCGCGGGCCGGCAATGCGGAGCAGGCCCGCCGACAATTAATCGCCATGATGCCGTTGATCAGTGAAGTAGAACGCACCATTGCGGCACAACGTGCATACAACCAGAACCTTGCCGTCATCGGGTCACAAAATGCTGCAGCCTCACGCCGATACGCTATCTGGATGGCAATCTGCATCACTCTACTATTTACGGTGGGCATATACGCGGGCGGCAAAATTCTAGTCTATGAAACAAGCAACCGACCTGAGCCAGCCGTCGTTGAGCGGCTATTCGGCGCTGACAACGCTACCCGTGCGCGCTAACGCTACGCAACGTAGAGTCGAGGAGCCCCGCGATGGCGATATTACTATTGAGTATACCTTTTGCTAATGCTGGCTAGCGTCCCATCGTTCGACATGGTGGTTAGGGCCATGTCAAACTGACGGACCTGTTCTGCTGTAACCGATTGCCGGCTAAACATGATGTAACTGGGCGCAGAATCTACAACAGGGCCACTGACCACCACATCTTTTTCCCCGTTAAGTTGTTTTAGCAAGGCAATACCAACGATGCGACTGCATATGACGGCATCCGTTCTTTGGGCTAGCAGTTTCTGAAAATTTCCCTTGTGGCTATTTGCTACATCGAGTTTTTTGAAAAGACCTGCACGCAGCGCAGTGTCAAATATAGGGCCGTAATATGCCTGGTTCAAAATTCCCAGCCTCGAATCCTGCAGCGAAGTAATATCACCATCAAACACAGTCTTTGAATTTTTCCGAATAAAAATTACATAGTCTTGAAAAAGCAGCGGGCGCGCTGGGAAAAGAAATTTTGCCTCTCTTTCCGGATTTTTCTTGATAGTGAAGAGGCCATCGGCCTGTCCCGATTCGAGCATTGCCAGTGCGCGGGCCAGCGGATAAAAGACAATACGAATCGGAACTTTCATTCGCTGAAACGCTTCCTCGACAATATCGACAGCCATGCCACTTGCCGGTTTCCGTTCTGATTCAGCTTCCATTAAAGGCGGATACTCAAAACTGACAAGCAATAGCTGTCTCTGTTCTGCCTGAGCTGGCAGCCACAGCATACAGAACGACAAAGCCAATAAAAATAATCGCATCCGCATTTGAATTCAACCTTCTGAAAGAAAGTTTGGGATATCAAAATGGTATGCAAACAACAGCATTGCCCGTATCAATCTGGCGGCAAGTGTTATCAGCGGACTAATTGGACCTCGTGCCAGTATTGACTGGGCTTGATCGCAAGGCTGTCGAGATCTGTGACGCGATGTTTTCATATTTTGCTTGTCAATCCAGGTATCTGTGTCTTGACGATAGCGCTATACCGAAACCATGTAAGGCCACTGGGTGCGGACGGCAGCAGTATTAGCATAACAATTCGTGGACACTGCTTGCTCACCAATTGTCACAATACGGCCGTTGCAATATTGTTTAATGAGTAAATTTATCCATCAATTGCCATCGCTCATGTACCTAGTCGGGCACCATCATTCAGGCAAAGGAACGGGCATGCGTGGATAGCAAAATGCGATATGCCTATGGATCGTGAACTGACCCAAGAGCACTAGCGGCGCTGGCGGTTGATGAGTAGGCCAATCAGTCCCAGCACGATCAGGCCGCAGGCAATCAGTTCAGCTTGCGTGGCGTGCAGGCTGCCCAGATCGATGACGGGGTTGACGCGGATCTGTTCGATCAGCAGGCGCTCCGCGCCCGCCAGCAGCAAGTACAGCGAGAACAGCCAGCCGGTGCGGAACGGGTGGCGTCGCACCGCCCACAGCAGGGCAAAGCACGCGAGTGCCATGGCGGTTTCATACATGGGAGTAGGGTAGACGCCGGGCGCGGCGATCAGCTCGCCGTAGATATTGTTGTCGTAGGTCTGGGCCCATAGCCAGGTAGGCAGCCAAGCGGGCTTCAGGGCCATGTTGGCCGCGATGCCCCAGTCGCCATCGCCAGAAATCTGGCAGCCGATGCGACCGATGGCATAGCCCAGCATGAGCGCTGGCGCTGCGGCATCGAGCAGCGGCGTCACCGGCAGGCGCCAGCGGCGCGCACTCATCATGCCGGCAAAGGTGCCGAAGATCAGACCGCCGAAAATGCTCAGGCCGGAGCGGGTGAGGATCATGCCCGCCGGATCGGCAAAGAACTGGTCGAGATGGTCGAGAATGTGGAATAGCCGCGCACCCAGCACGCCGGCGATTAGTACGACGATGATAAAGTCGCTGACCACCTCCTGCGGCGGCCGTGAGAGGCCGCCTACGTAAGCCGGGCCGATGCGGCCCGCGCCGTAGAAGCGCTTGAGTTCGGCGCGGAAGCTGGCGCCCGCAGCCAGTGCGCCCAGCGCCACGAACAGGCCGAAGGTGGCTAGCGGCAAGGGCAGGGCGTAGCCGGTGGCGGCCTGTATGACGTCGCTCAGATAAGGGTACGACATGGACACTTTCGCAGTCGAAGTGGGGCGAATGTACCATAGGAGGGCGCAAGCGCAGCATTTGTGGCAGTTTTCTTGCGCGGGAATTGTTACAAACGCTCACCATGTGTTACGGGTTGGCGTTGGGAAATCAGGTAAAGTTGGCCTTGTTGTTAAACTTGCTATGGAGTCTGCTATGACCGCTGCTGTAACCACCCTTAAATCACTCGTTATCGCTACCGCTGCGACACTGGCCATTTCTGCCCAAGCGGCCGGCCCGGAAGCTCTGCAGACTACTGGCACGCTGGTGGTGGTGCCAGCTTCGGGCGAAGTGCGCCATGCTAATGATCAGGTGGTGGCTACGCTGGCCATCGAAGAGCAGGACAAGGACAAGGCCGTGGCGGCTTCGCGCGTGAATACCAAGATGCGTCAGGGGCTAGATATTCTGAAGAAGGAAGACCCGGTCGCGATGCTGAAAACCCAGGGCTATTACACCTATCCTGTGTATTCGGAGGAACGTCCGCAATTGAATGGTCAGCCGGTACGTCAGCGTGTGATCACGGGCTGGCGCGTGGGGCAGTATGTGCAGATGACCACTACCAGTCTGGATAAATTGCCGAAAACCGTGGCGGCAGCGCAGAAAGTGCTGGCGCTGAATAATCTGCAGTTTGGCCTGACACCGGAAACCACGCGCCAGCTCGATGAGGCGCGAATAGCTGCGGCCTATCGCAATCTGAATGACCGCGTTTCGTTCATGGCCAAGGCCATGGGGCGCAATGCCGGCGATGCAGTGCTGGAAGCGGTGGACTTTGAAGGTACTGGCAATTATCTGCGCGAATCCCAGTTCGCGGCACCGGCGCCCATGATGCTGCGTAGCGCCAAGATGGCCGATCAGGCGGACGTGGCCGAACCTAGCTTCGAACCGGGTGAAACCACCGTGCAGGTGGGGCTGGTGGCCAAAGTACGTTTCAAATAAGCTCAGCTCCGCGTCGGCATGGGGTAAATGCCGCAGTATCGGCCGGGTAGGCCGATATAGTCGGCTGATCACGTCAGAATCAAGGGGGATGGTGCGACTATCCCCCTTTTTTATGGTCGGCTCCACTATAATGGTGGCGCACTAACTTCAGCTTTCAGGAAACGGAACACTATGGCTAAATTTCCTCGCCGCCGCGCCAAGGCAGGCGCCACCCAGGTGAAAACGCCGCAAATGTCGCGCTTTGCCCGTTTTGCCCGTCGTGCCCGCGGGGAGGATCTGGACCGTCCGCGCCATCGTGGCATCTACTTGTTGCCGAATGCTTTTACTACCGCGGCACTGTTCTGTGGTTTCTACGCCATCGTGATGGCCATGAATCTGAAATTCGAACACGCGGCATGGGCGATTTTCATCGCCATGATACTGGACGGCCTCGATGGCCGCGTGGCCCGTCTGACCAATACCCAGAGCGAGTTCGGCGCCCAGTACGATAGCCTTTCTGACATGGTGTCCTTTGGCGCTGCACCAGCGCTGGTGATCTACGAATGGTCGCTGCGCGGTCTGGGCAAGCTGGGCTGGATCGCTGCGTTTGTCTACTGTGCTGGCGCGGCGCTGCGTCTGGCCCGTTTCAATACCAATATTCAGGTGGTGGACAAGCGCTTCTTCCAGGGCTTGCCTTCGCCTTCCGCAGCTGCGCTGGTGGCCGGCTTTGTTCTGCTGATGGTGGATCAGGAAGTCTCCGGCATCGAGTTGCGCTGGGTATCGTGGAGCATCGCCATGTTCGCCGGTCTGACCATGGTGACCAATGTGCCGTTCTACAGCTTCAAGGACATCAATTTCCGCAAGTCGGTGCCCTTCATTGCGGTGTTCCTGATCGCGCTGGTGTTTGCGCTGGTGTCGATCGATCCGCCCAAGGTGCTGTTCCCCATCTTTATCGCTTACGGTCTGTCCGGTTATGTCGTCTCTGCATGGCGTCTGGCCAAGGGCAAGAAAGTCAGCCTGATCCAGACCGAGCACGAAACCAGCGACCCCAGCGAACGCCGCTAAGCCCCATTACAAAAAGACCTGAGGGCGGCAGGCCCTGAGAATTCAAGCAACGAAGCAACAGCCACGGAGCTATTATGAGCAACTCATCCAATCGCCTGATTATCTTTGACACCACTCTGCGCGATGGCGAGCAATCGCCGGGCGCCTCCATGACCAAGGACGAAAAAGTCCGCATCGCCAAGCAGCTGGAACGGCTGCGCGTGGATGTGATCGAGGCTGGTTTCGCTGCTGCTTCGCAGGGCGATTTCGAATCCATCCGGGCCATCGCCAGCGCGGTGCGCGAATCGACCATCTGCTCGCTGTCGCGTGCCAATGACCGCGACATCGCCCGCGCTGCCGAAGCGCTTGCGCCGGCCGAGCGCAAACGGATCCACACCTTTATCGCCACCTCCAAGCTGCACATGGAGATGAAGCTGCGCATGCTGCCGGAACAGGTGCTGCTGCAGGCACGTAACGCCGTGCGCTTTGCGCGCCAGCATACCGACGACATCGAGTTCAGTCCGGAAGACGGCAGCCGTTCCGATGAAGACTTCCTGTGCCGCGTGCTGGAAGGCGTAATCGACGAGGGCGCTACCACGATTAACTTCCCGGACACGGTAGGCTATGCCGTGCCGGAGATTTTCGGCGAAACCATCCGCCGCCTGCGCGAACGTATTCCGAATTCGGACAAGGCCATCTGGTCGGTGCACTGTCATAACGATCTGGGTCTGGCCGTGGCCAACTCGCTGGCTGGCGTGATGATAGGCGGCGCACGCCAGATCGAGTGCACCATCAACGGTCTGGGCGAGCGTGCCGGTAACACTGCGCTGGAAGAGGTGGTGATGGCACTGCGTACCCGCCGTGCCTACTACAACCTCGACGTAGGCATCGATACCACCCAGATCGTGGCCGCGTCGAAGATGGTGTCGCAGATTACCGGCTTTGCCGTGCAGCCTAACAAGGCGGTGGTGGGCGCCAACGCGTTCGCGCACGCCTCGGGCATCCATCAGGACGGCATGCTGAAGTCGCGCGAGACTTACGAGATCATGCGCGCTGAAGACGTGGGCTGGACCGCCACCAAGATCGTGCTGGGCAAGCTGTCGGGCCGTAACGCCTTCAAGCAGCGCCTGACGGAACTGGGCATCGAGCTGGAATCGGAAGCTGAAGTCAATGCTGCCTTTGTGCGCTTCAAGGAACTGGCTGACCGCAAGGCCGACATCTTCGACGAAGATATTCTGGCGCTGGTGTCGGACGAGCAGCAGTCGCAGGACAGCGAATACTACCGCTTCATCAGTCTGGCGCAACAGTCGGATACGGGTACCACGCCGAGCGCGAAAGTGGTGTTTTCCATCGATGGCGAAGAGCACACCTCGGAAGGCCGCGGCGATGGTCCGGTGGATGCCACCGTGAATGCGATCGAATCGGAAGTCGGCAGCGGCGCCGAACTGGTGCTGTTCTCGGTGAACGCCATCAGCACCGGCACCCAGTCGCAAGGCGAAGTGACCATGCGTCTGTCCAAGGATGGCCGCATTGTCAATGGCGTCGGCGCGCATCCCGACATCATTGTTGCATCGGCCAAGGCATATCTGTCGGCGCTGAACAAGCTGCATTCGAAGGTCGAGCGCGTCAATCCGCAGGTGTAATGTGGTGGCAGCGGCGGGGTGCTAAAGCGCCTTGCCGCATGCATGCACGCGGCGATGCTGGCCTGCCGCCTGAGCGGGCAGGGCATTGCAAGCGCAGGGTCTAGCGCAACTGGCGGCCCTGCCGGTCCGGATCGGGCCCGTTGACCATGGCCTGCACCACGCCGTCACGGTCGAATTCGATATGCATCATCGAATCCCACACCTTCTGTTCCTTGTAGCGGTATAGCCAGACATCGCCATCGACACTGGCATAATGCACCACTTCGTTGGGGCGGCCAAAGCTGGCGAGGATGCTCTGTTTGGTGTCGCGCTTGAGGGCGACGCCGGCAAATTTCTCACTGGTTAGCACCTGCTCGAACGAGATCAGCCGGCCATCCGGGCCCAGTTTCGCCATAAAAGTGGTCTGTCCGAGGGGCCCCTGGCTGTATTCCAGCATGGTGTTGCTGCCTAACGGATATCGCCCCGTGGGCTGGCCCAGACTGGCGACGACCGCCGCTTCGCTGGAACCAGCCGGTGGTGGCTGCAGGCCGGCGCAAGCGCTCAAGACCAGCGCGATTATTGCTACAACTACACTATTTTTCATGGAAAACCCCACGTGCCATGCAGAAGATAGATCGATTGTAGTCAAATCAGGATACAGGGGCGCGAATTTCCGTTATAATCGCGGGTCTGGTCTTCCGATCAGATTTTTTTGAAGCTCACGGTGGGCAGGGTTCAGACTCCGCGCACCGCATGTGAAAGGTAATATCATGACCGTAGAAAACATCAACAAAGCCGCTATCATTGCGGACAACGCCCGTGGTCAAAAAGACACCGGTTCGCCAGAAGTTCAAGTTGCACTGCTGACCGCACGCATCAACGAACTGAACGCCCACTTCAAAGCACACACCAAAGATCACCACTCGCGTCGTGG
>Ga0187845_1000346_pt1 | contig 27114 bp, 30 predicted proteins | sample SpaLakP09_SKY_68_FD_134515 | JGI IMG/M metagenome (GOLD analysis project Ga0187845, IMG submission 134515) | Oligotrophic lake water microbial communities from Sparkling Lake, Wisconsin, USA - SP09_SKY_68 | ecosystem: Environmental > Aquatic > Freshwater > Lake | place: USA: Sparkling Lake... | reverse complement strand
TGCCGCCAAAGGTGGCTATCTGATCGGCGCGCCGCACCTGCCATTCCCGGCACTGGGCCATGTACGTGCAGCGGGCAAGGCGTATGAGTTCATTCCGGTGAACTACACCCAGCCACGCTAGGCGACGATAAGCGCTACCGCGGCAACCATATGCCGGGCGCACCGCGCAGCGGTTTGCACGGCGCAGCAATAAAAGTGGGCCCGGTGCAGACCGGGCCCATTTTGTTCGTGCACGGGCTATCCGAGCCCGTGCGCTGGATTTAGCGACCGGATCAGGCCAGCGCCGGATAGTCGGTATAGCCTTCCGCCGTGGCGCCGTAGAAAGTGGCTGGCTGCCATGGGTTGAGACTGGCATTCTGTTGCAGGCGGCTTACCAGATCGGGATTGGCGATGTAGTCCTTGCCGAAAGCTACGGCATCGGCCTTGCCCGCATCCAGCAGAGCTTGCGCACCCGCTTTGTCCAGCTTTTCATTGGCGATGTAGACGCCGCCGAAGGCTTCCTTCAGCAAGGGACCCAGACTGTCCTGGCCCACCGCTTCGCGTGCGCAGATGAAGGCAATCTTGCGTTTGCCCAGTTGCTGCGCCACGTAGCCGAAGGTGGCTGCGGGATTGCTGTCGCCCATATCGTGCGCATCGCGGCGCGGTGCCAGATGCATGCCGACCCGGTTGCCCCCCCAGACTGCTATGCAGGCATCGGTGACTTCGAGCATCAGGCGGGCACGGTTTTCGACTGAGCCGCCATAGTTGTCGGTGCGCTGGTTGGTTTTATCCTGCAGGAACTGGTCGAGCAGGTAGCCGTTGGCGCCGTGGATTTCCACCCCGTCAAAGCCGGCCTTTTTGGCGTTCTCTGCGCCCAGTTTGTAGGCGGCGACGATGCCAGCCAGTTCGGCCGTTTCCAGTGCACGTGGCACAGGGTAGGGACGTTCCGGACGCAGCAGGCTAACGTGACCCTGCGCAGCAATCGCGCTGGGCGCTACCGGTGCTTCGCCACCGAAGAAGCTGGGGTCGGAAATCCGGCCCACGTGCCATAGCTGGGCAAAGATGCGGCCGCCAGCGGCGTGCACGGCTGCCGTGACCAGTTTCCAGCCTTCCACCTGTTCGTCCGACCACAGGCCGGGGGTGTTTTCATAGCCCACGCCCTGCGGCGTGACGGCCGTGGCTTCGCTCAGGATCAGGCCGGCGCTGGCGCGCTGGGCATAGTACTCGGCCATCAGGGCATTCGGCACGCGGCCGCCGCCGACAGCACGGGCACGCGTCAGCGGTGCCATGATGATACGGTTTTTCAGCGTCAGGTCGCCGATAGTAATGGGGTCGAACAGGGTAGCCATGTAGGGTTCCTATAGTGTCATTTGAGCGATGAAGGCCGCGATGGTTGCTTCATTGCGTTTAAAGTAATTCCACTGACCCACCTTCTGGTTGGTGATCAGGCCTGCCTTGAGCAGGATGGCCAGATGCGCCGACACGGTGGACTGCGATAAACCGGTCTGCTGGTCTATCAGACCGGCACACACGCCCAGACTCAGTGGATGCTGTTGTGCTGCGAAATACACCTCGGGCTCCTTCAGCCACGCCAGTATCTGGCGCCGCATCGGGTTGGCGAGGGCTTTGTGGATAGCGTCTATGTCCATCTTCTTACCTCGGGCTATGCTGGGTCCTATATGCATCGCATTTTTCCGATTTCAATATCGGAATTCTACGATATCTAAAAAATTTCTGCTGTGTTCGCTGAAATGGTTTATTTTATAGCTACCTTATTCGAAAAATAATAAATGCCATGAACAACCATTTTCTCGATGTGGCACTGGGGCTCAGCGCCACTTATCTGGCCCTGAGCCTGCTGTGCAGTGCCAGCCGTGAAGCCATTGCTTCGCTGTTCCAGAGCCGCGCCAAAATGCTGCTTGATGGCGTGCTGACGCTGCTATACGAACCGGCCGGTCTGGCGCTACTGGCTGGCATCCTACCATCACTAAAGCGACTGTTGCGGCGCGAGAGCGGGTTTGATCTGGCGGCGCTGGGCAGTGATTCGCTGGCGGCAGCGGTGCTGCGCCATCCCCTGATTACGGGGCAGGCACAGGCTGGGCGCATGCCGTCGTATATCCCATCGGCGATTTTTGCCCGTGCCACCATGGATACGCTGCAGCAGCGCATGGGCGCGCAGACCAGTGCGCGGGCCTTGCTGGGGCAGCTGAACAATCCGCCTTTGCAGCGCACTTTGCTGGCACTGCTGGGCCAAGCCGATGATCTGGCGGCGCTGGAGCAGGTGCTGCGCAACTGGTATGACACGGTGATGGCGCGTACCACGGGCTGGTACAAGCGACGCTCGCAGAGTGTGCTGTTCGGGATCGCCTTGACATACGCCGTGGCATTGAATGTCGACACTTTTGCCCTGAGCCAGCGCCTGTGGAACGACGCTAACACCGCACAGCAAAGTGCCGAGCTGGGGACACAATTGTCGGCCCAGATGTCGGCCCAGCTGGACAGCCAGATGGCAGGGCAGGCGGGCCTGCAGAATCCGCCAGCCGAAGGGCAGCCGCCGTCAGCCGCAGTGCTGGGTGCCGCGGCTAGCCAGCTCAATAGCCTGCCGATAGGCTGGCCCGCTGCAAGACTGGCCGGACTGGCGGATCAGAGCGCCGGCGCAGCGCTGGCTGCCGTGCTGTTGACGCTGCTGGGCTGGCTATTGACGGCGTTTGCTGCGTCGCTGGGCGCGCCGTTCTGGTTTGACGGGGTAGGCTGGCTGCTGGGCTTGCGCGGCACGGGCAGCCGGCCCACCAGTACGGTATCAGGCGAGGGCGCGCAGGGCCAGCGCTAGCGCCGCCGGGACGGTCTGGATCAGCAGGATGGAGCGTTTGACGGTAATCGCGCCCCAGATACCGGCAACGGCTACGCAGCACAGGCCGAAGGTGATGAAGGCTGCGCCGGTAGCTGCATCAGGATGCCGCCAGCCCACGCACAGTGCGGCGACCAGAAAACCGTTGTAGCAGCCCTGATTCGACATGGCAGGGCGCATCAGTTCCGCCTTCTCCTGCGTCAGCCCGAACACGCGCCGCCCGCGTGTGGGGAATAGCACCGTCTCCAGCAGGACGATGTAGACATGGATCAGGGCGACCAGCGCCGTGACGATGTGGGCCAGCAATTGCATATTGTCTCCGTGATGAATATTGATGTTTGATTATGTCTGCAAGCGCCGCTGTGGGGAAGCGCCCTGCGTTGTTTTTCCGGCAGTGCTATAGTTCGCGCAACATTGGAGAAAGTTATGACCTGGATAGCACTGATACTGGCTGGCCTGCTCGAAGTGGTGTGGGCGGTGGGGCTCAAATATACCGAAGGCTTTACCCGTCCGCTGGCCACGGCGCTGACGCTGGCCGCCATGGCCGGCAGCGTGGGCTTGCTGGGGCTGGCCTTGCGCGGCCTGCCGCTAGGTACCGCCTACGCCATCTGGACCGGCATCGGGACGGTCGGCACCGTGATCTTCGGCATTGTCGCGCTCAACGAGCCGGCCAGCGCCCTGCGGCTGGGCTGCATCGCCATGATTATCGGCGGCATCGTCGGACTGAAACTGACCACTGCCTGACCACTGCCTGCGCTCTGCAGGTTCAGAAATCCGGATTGCTGCGGCACAGGTAATACCATTCGCAGTTGGCGCCGGCGGCGGCATCGGGGAACAGGATGCGGCCATCGAAGGCCGCCAGCTCTAGCGAACCATCAGCCCGCACGCCGATCTGCTCACCGGCACGCACAGGATCGAAACTGGCCCATGGCCGGCTGAACACATCGTCGCCGTGTTGCTTGTCCACCACGGCCGCCATGCTGAGCGCTTCCATTGCTTCATCAGCGATAGGCTCGGGCGTAGGCGCATCGATCAGCCCGAGGAAGGCCAGCGTATTCATGATGGCGCGGTAGCCCACTTCGGGCGCTTGCGGATCATCGTGCTGGCCGCATTCGAGCGTGAGCGCATAGCCGCCTGTGCTGCGCATGTATTCGGTGGTGCCCATGCCATAGCGCAGTACGGTCTGCAGTTCGCTTTGCTGGCGCAGGCGGCGCTGCACACCGGCGCCATAGGTGCGCAGCCAGCCATCGACGAAGCGGCGCACACCGAGCCGGCGCGCCATGGCGCGTTCCTGCCCTTCATGACGGAATGGTTCCAGCGGACCGTCGTTGTTGCGCGGTCCGACCATCACGAATGGCTCGCTGTGGGCATTGAAAGAATGCAGATCGAGCAGCACGTCGTGGCGTGCCAGCAGCGGGCATAGCCAGTTGGCGATGCGGTCCTCGAAGTCCTGCGGCGCATCCTGCGGGAACAGGTTGCGGTTCAGATTGCGCTCACCGGCGCGCTCGCCTTTGGCATAGGCCAGCGGATTGGTGATAGGTACCAGCGTCAGGCTGCCGCGCCGGATCAGCAGACTGCCATCGTCAAGCATGCCCTGCAGACGCCGGATCGCCTTGGTACCGCAGGTCTCGTTGCCATGCACGGCGCCGGTAACGATCAGACCTGGTCCCGGCAACTGGCCGCTGTACTGATGGGAGACAAATTGCAGGTGCTCGCTGGTGTTCATGATGGCTGGACTGGAATGGCAGATACCGGCTTTATACCATGGCGGCAGCGCCGCATCTATGCCTGTGCTTTGCACTTTGTTATGATCCGCGCATGACTACCACTACTACCGCGCGCAATCCCGGACTCGATACGCTGCGCGCCTTGGCGATCGCGCTGGTGTTTGCCAACCACTACATGCTGTTCGTCAGCGGCTCGCCCACGCTGGGCTGGTTTTGCGAAATAGGCTGGAGCGGCGTTGATCTGTTTTTCGCCCTGAGCGGCTACCTGATCGGCAACCAGATACTGGGCGCGCTACGGCGCGGCCAGCAAGGCACCAGCCGGTTTTCCCTGTCCCGTTTCTACGCGCGCCGCCTGCTGCGTACTCTGCCCAATTTCTATGTGGTGCTGGCGCTGTTTGCCTGCTGGCCTTACTTCCGCATGGAGCTGGTGCTGCCGCCGCTGTGGCAGTTCCTGACCTTTACCCAGAATATCGGGCTGCAACCGGGAACGGCGTTTTCCCACGCATGGTCGCTGTGCGTGGAAGAACAGTTCTATTTCCTGCTGCCCGCATTGGCCTTGCCGATTGCAGCCTGCCGCAGGTCGCTGGCACTGGCCTGGCTGGCGGTGGCAGCTGCGCTGATCGGCGGTATGCTGATCCGCAGCTACCTGTGGACTCATTACGTTGCCGCTGCACCGGAAGGCAGCCGGGTGTTTTATACCCTGATCTACTATTCTTCCCTGTGTCGCTTCGACGAACTGGTGGTGGGGGTGGCCCTGGCGCTGCTGAAAAACTACCACGCCGCCATCTGGGCGCGGCTGACGGCGCACGGCAACTGGATGCTGCTGGCCGGCTGCGCAGCGCTGGCGCTGGTGTGGTCGCACTTCCTCGCCGATCATTACGGCTATGCCATGACGGTATATGGCTATCCTCTGCTGGGCCTGAGCTATGCGCTGTTGCTGCTGGCGGCTTTGAGTCCCGGTGCCTTGCTGCAGAAGGTGTGCATCCCCGGCGCGGCATCGATTGCGCTGTGGTCCTACGCCATCTATCTGGTGCATAAGACGCTGTGCATGCTGCTGCGCGCACCGCTGCAGGCACAAGGCTGGCAGCCCGATCACTGGTCCACCGTGCTGCTGATGGCGGCGATCAGCGCGTGCGCCGGTTTCCTGTTGTACCACTTGGTCGAACGTCCGTTCATGGCGCTGCGCGATCGCTATGTGCCGGGCCATGAAGTGCCTGCTGCCACGCCGCTAGCGGATGGCATGGAACGCAGCGGCGCCTAGTTCAGGTCGATGACATCGAACGGCGCCTGCATGTCGCTTAGAAAAGCCATCAGGTTGAGGGCGCGTTCCGGCAGTTCGGCGTGGCGCGTGGCGGCCACGGCGGCGCGCAGACCGGGCAGCACTTCCATGATGTGCGGGCTATCGTAGGCATTCACCAGCAGGGCTGCCAGCTCGCTGGCGCGGCCACGGTTATTGCGCATGCGTTCTTCCAGAATGGCGAGCAGGGTGCGCTGCATGCGCGGCGTGGGATTGCTGATGTAGCCGAATACCAGCGGCGTGTTGCTGATGGCGTCGCACAGCCGCTGTTCTATCTGGTCCGGTTTGACGTCGGAAGCGATATCGAAATACGCGCCTTGCCAGTGTGTGCGCTCATACAGGTGGCCGGCAGGGAAGGACTCGGCCGTTTCAAAGCCGAGCAGGTGACTGAGCTGGCGCAGCCAGCGGAGCAGGGTAGGCGTCATGGCGGCATTGTAGCCTGAGATGCCTTGGCCTGCTGCCGCCGGCCTTGCTTGCTTTTCCTTGGCTCTGTTGCAGCATCACTTCGGCCTTGTTGCAGCTTTAGTTCAGCTTTGCTTCAGCTTTAATGCGGCTTTACCGCGGCCCTTGTTCGCCGAGACGGCCGGCGCGGAAGTCTTCCACCGCCGTATGCAGTTCGGCCTGGGTGTTCATCACAAACGGACCATACTGCGCTATTGGTTCGTTCAGCGGTGCACCGGCCACCAGAATCAGGCGGGTGACTATGGCTGCCTGCACGCGCAAGCCATCGGCTTCCGGACTATTGGCCAGTATCGCCATGCGCCCGCTTGCGACTTCCTTGTCGCCTACCAGGGCCGTGCCCTGATAGGTGAAGACAAAGGCGTTGTGGCCGGATGGGATGGCCTGTTCGAAGCTGGCGCCAGCGGGCAGGTGGATGTCCAGATACAGCGGCTCGGTTACCGGACGCTGTACGGCACCGGCCACGCCATGGCTGCTGCCGGCGATGACCTTTACTGCCACGCCGTCCGGCGTGGTGTAGGCCGGCACCTGTTCCCCATTGAAGTCGCGGTACCATGGCTGGCACATCTTGTCCTTGGCGGCCAGATTGAGCCACAGCTGGAAGCCCGACATCAGGCCTTCTTCCTGCTCCGGCATCTCGGAGTGGATCACTCCGCGCCCAGCCGTCATCCACTGCACGCCGCCGTTGGTCAGCAGGCCTTCGTTGCCGGCGCTGTCCTTGTGGCGCATGCGGCCTTCCAGCATATACGTGACGGTTTCAAAGCCGCGGTGCGGGTGGCTGGGGAAACCGGCGATGTAATCGTTGGCCTGGTCGCTGCCGAAGTTATCGAGCATCAGGAAAGGATCAAGCCGGCGTTGCAGCGTCTGGGTCAGGATGCGGTTGATCTTGACGCCTGCGCCATCCATGACGGCCTGGCCGGTGATGATACGTTCGACACTGCGTGCCTGTGTGACTGCTTGCGTCATGTTCTGCTCCCTGTTTGGTTTACACCAGAATGGCGTTGATTTCAGCTTCTGCCTGCGCTTGTGCTTTGGCGACGGCTTCCGGGCCCATGCCCATGCCTTCGGCGAAGACGTACTGTACATCGCTCAGGCCCACAAAGTTAAGGAACATTTTGATGTGTGCCAGTTGGGTGTCGGTGGGAGCGTCACGGTGCAGTCCACCGCGCGACAGCGCCACATATACTTTTTTACCGTTCAGCAGACCGACCGGGCCGGTCGCCGTATATTTGAAGGTGACACCGGCGCGGGCGATGGCATCGAACCAGCTTTTCAGCTGGGTGGTAATGCCGAAATTGTAGGTCGGTGCGCCGATCACGATCACATCGGCTGCCTGTACCTGTGCGATCAGGGCATCGTCGAGGGCGACGCGGGCTGCCTGTTCGGCGCTGCGCTGGTCGGCCGGGGTGAACAGGGCCGCCAGCGCGGCTTCGTCCAGTACTGGGTGAGGCTGGCTGGCCAGATCGCGCCGCTGTACCGTCGCCGGCGGATTGGCGGCGCTGATCTTGGCGACCAGGGCGTCGGCCAGACGGGTGGATTCGGAACCGCTGCTGCGGGCGCTGGAATTGATTTGCAGGATGTTCATAAAGCCTCCGGTGTGGGGTTAAGTGCTGCGATGGAGGTACTTTAGCAGTTCCATATTCATGCCAGAAGACGTTAAAATGGATAACATTAATCCATATATGGAACAATAATGGACATCGACCCTGGCGACCTGCTGTTATTTGCCCGCATCGTGGAATGCGGCAGCTTCAGTCTCGCGGCGCAGCGCGTGCAGCTGCCCAAATCCACCGTGTCGCGCCGTATTGCCCTGCTGGAAGCGCAACTGGGCGAGCGCCTGCTGCTGCGCACCACTCGCAAGCTGACGCTGACGGAATTCGGTGCCAGCCTGCTCGAACATGCGCGCCGCGTGGCCGACGAAACCATGCAGGCGGGCGCGCTGGCCCAGCACCGGCAGGGCCAGCCCAGTGGTTTGCTGCGCGTATCGATGCCGGCCGATTTCGCCAGCCAGACCATGGGCCTGCTGATGGCGCGCCTGCTGCGCGACCATCCGGCCATTTCGCTGGAGTTGGATCTGTCGCCACGCAGGGTTGACCTGCTGGCCGAGAATTTTGATTTGGCTATCCGCATGGGCCATTTGCCCGATGATGCATCACTGGCAGCGCGGGCGATTACCACCAGTTCGATTGCGTTGTATGCGGCGCCAGCCTACGCCAGCCAGCGCGGTTTGCCCGAGCATCCAGATGAATTGTTCCAGTATGATTTACTGAGTCTGCCGCCGCGCCAGGGCAGCATGGTGCACTGGACGCTGGTGCGCGGCAAAACCCGCTGGGAGCGCGATCTGCCGGTACGGTTGCAGGCTAATTCGCCGGAGCTGCTGGTGCGTATGGCCGCCACCGGTATTGGTATTGCCACCTCGACTGAGATGATTGCAGGAGAGCTGCTAAGGACCGGGCAACTGGTGCGGGTGTTGCCCGAGTGGGCTTTTCCGCCGGTGACAGCATGGGCGGTGTTCCCCGGGCGCCGTCTGATGCCGGCCAAAACCCGGGTCTTTCTCGACCTGCTGCAGAGCGTGTTCGAAGCGCAGGCCGGCACCAGCGTTTAGCGCAGCTTGGCCATGGTCTCGCCCAGACGCACGGCGGCGGCGGGCTGCCATGCCTGATTGAAGCTCAGTACATCTTTAGGGAACAGCATCACCACAGTGGAACCGAGCAGGAAGCGGCCTAGTTCCGCGCCTTTTTCCAGCACGATGTTCTGGTCGTCGTACTGCCATTCGCGCACGTGGCTGGAGCGCGGCGGGTTAACCACACCGTGCCACACAGTGGCCATGCTGCCGACGATGGTGGCGCCCACCAGCGTCATGACGAAGGGGCCGTGCGCCGTCTCGAATACGCAGACGACCCGCTCGTTGCGGGCGAACAGGCCGGGAATGCCGCGCGCCGTGGTCGGATTGACGGAGAACAGGTCGCCGGGCACGTAGATCATGCGGGTCAAGCGGCCGGCGCAAGGCATGTGGATGCGGTGGTAGTCGCGCGGGCTCAGATACAGATTGGCGAAGCTGCCGTTGCGGAACTGGGCTGCCAGCTCGGCATCGCCGCCTACCAGTGCAGTGGTGCTGAAATTATGGCCTTTGGCCTGGAATATCTGGTCGTCGTTGATGGCGCCGAACTGGCTGATGCGGCCATCGACCGGACAGGTGAAATCGGCATCGGCCAGCGGACGTGCATCGGGACGCAGGGCGCGCGTGAAAAACTCGTTGAAGCTGCTGTAGTGGCTGATGTCGGGGTCGAGCGCCTCGTCCATGTTGACGTTGTAGCGGCCCACGAACCAGCGGATCAGGGCCGTAGTCCGGCTGCCGCAGCGGGCATTGGCCACGCGGCCGGCAAAGTTGGTCAGCGCTCCCTTGGGTAGCAGGTACTGCGGAAGCACAGCAAGACGGTCGGACACGATGGGCATTTCCTACAAAATAAGATGGCGCATTATAGCGCTACCTGCGGCGGGTTTTGTGCGGCGCCGAGCCAGCCTTCCGTTTTAGCGGCGCCGGCGTAAGCGCCGTACCGGTGCCAGCATGGCCAGCCCCAGCGCCAGCATGGCGGCGCCGGACGGTTCGGGCACGGCAGAGGGGACGGTGCCATTGCCCTTGCCGCCGTTGCTAGCACCGTTAGTGCCAGTGCCGCCGAGGCTGGGGCTATGCCAGCTATCGTCAGTGCTTGCCCAGAGCACCGGGGTACGGCCCGGCAGGCGGTTGCGCTGGGTGCTATCGGATTCTGCCTGTGCCACCGCTGCGGGCGCATCGGCTCCGGGCACGCTGAGTTGCGGCATTTCCCCTGCGGGCGCAGCGTCCGGTTCGGGCCGTATTGGGGAACGCAATGGCGTGACGGAAGCCGGCGCGGCCTGCGCAGTCGCTGCGAGGGCATGACGTTGTGGCGCTGGCCCAGCTTGCGGTTTTGCCCGCGCGGGCGGGCCGTAGTAGGGCGCCCTGGCTTTGGCCGGCGCTTCTATGCGGGTGACACGGCTGATATTGCCGCAAATACGGGGCACTATGATGCAGACCGCAGCGACGCAGTACACCTTGGCCGGCTCCTGCCGCGCGCTGCTCCAGCCGTCGCGTGTCACGCTGGCGCACACCGAGGCAGCGCCGAAATGCATGGCGCGAATTTGCGGGGCGTATTGTTCGCGCCCGGTGATTGCATCCCGGGTGATGATGACGTTGTCGTCCGGCTGGTTCTCTGCCATGCGGCGCTTGAGAGTGCCGGCAATGGCTGGCGCAATATCGGTGTAGCGCTCTATGGCGGCCGCTATGCTGCCACGGTAAGGATTGCGTCCCGGATGGTTCCAGGAGCAGGAAGGTTGGGCTGCCGTAATGGCGGCGCTGGCAAGGGTGAGCGCAAGAGATATGGACATGACTGGGGTGATACTGCGGCAACGCAAATAGCCCGGCCTATGCGGCGCGGGCTAGTGGGGATCTGTATGGGCAGACCGCCGGGGCGGACTGCCCGAGCGGGCTATCAGGCAGCTTTCTTGGCTGCGCGACGACGCACCAGGCCCAGCAGACCCAGACCGCCGATCAGCATGGCGTAGGTTTCTGGCTCAGGTACTGGAGCGGCCGTGTAATCGTAGCTAACTTTGACGCTACCGGCAGCCGAAGTGTTGAACTGCGACAGCAGGTTGCCTGCGCCGCTACCGCTGGACAGGCCGGTTGCGCCCAGTGCCAGTTTGATGGTGCCGCCGCCAGCTTGCGAGAACAGTGCAAAATCGCTGGTCGACGAGGAGGTGAAGCTCTCGCTGTGGCTGCTGCTGACATTGCCGGTTTTTACACCCGAAGTGCCGGCGAAGTCGATGCTGCCGTCGAATGCGCCCAGATTGTAGGCGTTGCTGAATACTGGATTGGTGACCACGATGGTCGAGCCATCTGGGCGGGTCAGCTTCAGCAGTGAGCTCAGCGACAGGGTCACGGTGGATGGCGAAGCGTCCAGCGATTCGGCTTTGCCGCTGCCGGTGACGGTGCCGTTCAGTTGGAAGGTGATCGAATTGAGCGTACCCAGATTGGTATTGAATTTGCCGAACGACAGAACATCGTTCCATGCGGTCAGGGTTTCGGCCTTGTCGGCGCTGTAGGAGATGACGTCAGCCTGGGCTGCGCCGGTTGCGCCGAACAGGCCAGCGCTGGCCAGCGCGATAATGATCTTTTTCATGAGGTCCTCGGTAGGGTGGGGTGGTTTGGTAAAAGAATTGAAACTATGAATAACACTTAAATAATAAAGTTGCTTCTAGTTCCATGACTACCCACCATTCCTGACTGGATGTGACCAAATGTGACGTCGCCCTTTCCGGCTAAGCTGATTCGCCCTCCTCGTAATGGATTTCACCCGCAAAGCAATAGCCTACGGCATGCACGGTGCGCAGGGGGATTTCCAGCGCCAGCTGGCTCAGTACCTTGGCCCGCAAACGCCGGATCAGCGTGTCCAGCGACCGGCTGCTGTGATAATCGTCGCGCTGATACAGGCGCGATAGAATGGTGCGCTTCTGTACCGCACTGCCCGGCTGGGCTGCCAGCAGCTCCAGCAAGCGCAGCTCCTTCTGGCTCAGCGAAATGGCCGGTCCCTGGCCATGGCGCAGTTCCCACTGGGTCAGCGAGATTTTCCAGCTCTCTGGCAGCAGTGCTTGGGCGGCGTGGCTTTCGGCGGCGGGCGCTGCCTGCAGGCGTGCTGCCACACTGCGGATGACGGCGGCCAGCTCGCGGCAATCGACCGGCTTGACCATGTATGCGTCTGCACCCGACTGGTAGCCCTTGAGCTTGTCGTCGATGCCGCTGCGCGCGGTCAGGATGATGACGCCCATATTCGAGTTGGCGCGCGCATATTCGGCCAGCACAAAGCCTTCCTGATCGGGCAGATTCAGGTCCAGCACGGCGATCTGGAAAGCCTGGTGCGGCAAGGCCTGATAAAACTCCGCGGCGCTGCCCACAGCGGTGATGGGAGTGTGGTGCATGGCCATCCATTCGACTATGCTTTCGCGTAAGTCCGGATCGTCCTCGACCAGTATGACTCTGACGGCTACAGTCAAATGCGATTCTCCTGTCCGGATGTGGGTAGCGTAATGGTGATGCAGGTGCCGCCTTCGCTACGGTTGCTCAGACCGATGCCGCCGGCGTGCTGGCTGATGATGCGCAGTACCAGGTAGAGGCCCATGCCGCTGCCAGCCACCATGCGGGTGCGGCTGCCCCGGTAGTATTTGCCATAGACTAGGTCCAGTTCGTGCTCGGGTATGCCGGGGCCCTGATCGCTGATGGTGATGCGCACGCTATCACCCTGCAGAATCATCTGCATTGCCACCAGTCCGCCGGCCGGGCCGTATTTGATTGCATTGTCGAGCAGATTGAGGAAGGCCGTTTTGAGTAGCTGGCGATCGCCCTTGATCTGGCAGGCAGCGGGGCAATCGAGTTCGATGCGCGGCATGCGTTCGCTCCAGAATTCGCGCGCTTCGCCTACCGTTGCCTGCAGAAATTCGGCCAGGTCCAGCAGTTCCATGATGGGGCCGATCTTGGCATTTTCGCGCGGATCGCTGAGTACAGCCGTTTCTGCCACTTCCACCAGCCGCCCCACGGCACGCTGCATTTTTTCCAGATTCGGTGCCATGATCTGGCGGTCGCCCTGCAGCTTGTGCTGCATGATGTCGAGATTGGTGCGGATGATCGCCAGCGGCGTGCGATACTCGTGCGAGAACATTTCCACGAAACGGGTCTGGGTTTCCAGCGCTTCCTGTTTGGCGCCCAGCGACATCAGCAACTGGTCTTTGATACGTTCGAAGTACATCAGCAGCAGGCCAGGGAAGAACAGCACGGTGCCGGCCAGCGGAATCAGATAGGCGGTCAACGCGTGCACGGTCTGCAGGCTGTCGGGATTGGCGCTGGCCGGCAGCCTGGACAGGATGACGACGCGCCCAACATGCCCTATCAGTAACAGGCCGAGTCCGGAAATCGCCATCCTGCGGGCGTAGGCGTGGCGCGAGCGGCGCCCGTCCTGAGGGCGTTGCAGCAGCGTCTGCAGGCATAGCAAAAACATGACGATCAGGCTGGCGCTGCAGAATATCGAGCGCGTGTTGAAGCTGGCATTGAGGCCAATCAGCGCCACATAGCCCGCCGTAAACGCAGCGCCTAGCAGGTAGCTGCTATGTTCTGTGGTACGGCCCAAAAACGCTCGCAAGCCTACCCATACCAATATGCAGCCGGTAAAGAGTGAGACATTGCCCACAATTAAAAATATCCCGGGCGGCCGCGTCGAGCCTACCAGTACCATGGACATGCCGAGAGAAGTGAGTACGCCGAACTGTGCCCATAGCCGTGTATAGCGTTCGCCGGGGGCGGCGAAATAAACCCCGATCATGATGATGGAAATACAGAACTGGGTAATCGACAGGGCAATACTGGAAGTGACGGCATCCATGGAGCTAAATAAACAGGGTGCGGGGCAGCGCGCAATGGCGGCAATTTATCACTGATAACAATGTTGTGCACAAATAAATTTATCTGCCTGCCTGGGGCGAGCCGTGGCTCAGGTTTGCTACATGGACCGATTGATTGGCTGGCGGTTCTTTTCCAGTGATGCAATCCATGGCGGCTATCCTGCTGCCGCCACGTCGCTTCCAGCGAATTTTTGCCAGGCCGCTTTGGGCATCTGCGTCTGTATATTTGCGCATGCCGAACTAATTGCAGGCGCACTGCCCCAGGTATTGCAGAATAAGTAACCGCCAGCTAGTAAAGGCAGCAGTCTTGATTAATATAATTGATATTTGTCGAATCCGGATGTGCAATGGATATTCAGCTTATGGTAAATTGCGCGGATAGATTTTCATCTGAAGATATTTAGAGTTTTAAACCCGTCCTGCCGATAAGAGGAAATAAAATGACAACCTATCAGGAATACAAAGCCAAGATCGCCGAACTGGAAACTCTGGCAGAAACCGCCCGCAAGAATGAAACAGCGGCAGCGAAAGACCAGATTCTTAGCCTGATGCGCGAGTTTGGTCTGACTATTGCCGATCTGGGGGCTCCCGGAAAGTCCAAAACGGGCAAAAAGCGCGCCCCAGTTCCGCCCAAATACCGCGATGATGCAAGCGGACAGACCTGGACGGGCCGTGGCCGCGCACCGAAATGGCTGGAAGGCAAAAACAAAGACCAGTATCTGATTAAATAATAGTTACTGCCAGTCTTAAACGGCGGGTTTATAGTAGCTATACACCCGCCATTGTTGTCTTAGCCACAGGAAACTAGTGATGCAGCCAGCAATGATGCCAGTATTGCAGCATATTTTGCGGAGGGTAGTGCGCCGTTTATCAGGCTTGCCCGCACTGGCGGCATTAATATGTTCCGGTTTATTGCTGTTTAATCCAGCACCGCTATCGGCCGCAGAAAGTGCGGTACCGGCTGGCGCCCAGCTTTTAATTACACCGGCCCGGCTCTGGACTGGCGAGGGGCAGGTGCACACTGACTGGTCGGTATTAATTGTCCAGAACAAAATTGTTGCAGTTGGGCCTAGTACACAAATAAACGCTGGCGCGAGCGCCGAGCATATTGTTTTGCCTGATACAACGCTGATCCCTGGTTTAATGGATCTGCATTCCCATGTATTACTGCATCCATATAACGAGACTTCCTGGGACGATCAGGTTTTAAAGGAACAGATCGAATACCGCACACTGCTGGCGGCGCGCCATGCCGCTGCGACCTTGCAGGCCGGCTTTACTACCCTGCGTGACCTCGGCAGCGAGGGGGCTTTGTATGCCGATGTGGCCATCAAGAAGGCGATCGAGGATGGCGTGATCGCCGGGCCGCGCCTGTGGATTGCCACCCGCGCGATAGTGGCGACAGGCAGTTACGGACCTTCGCCGCGCAGCTACCGTGCGGATATCGACTTGCCCAAAGGGGCACAGGAAGCCAGCGGCGTGGACGAAGTGGTGCGGGCAGTGCGCGAACAGAGCGCGCGCGGGGCAGACTGGATCAAGGTCTACGCCGATTATCGCAATGGCCCGGATGGCAGTGCCCATGCCACGTTCAGCCAGGCCGAACTGGATGCGCTGGTGACTACCGCGCACGCTTCCGTCCGCAAGGTCAGCGCCCACGCCAGCACCGATGAAGGCATGCGGCGTGCTGCGCTGGCAGGGGTGGACAGCATCGAGCATGGCTACGGCGGCAGCGAAGCCACCTTCCGCCTGATGGCCGAGCGCAAGGTGGCCTATTTCCCCACCCTGACTGCGCCTGAGGCAAGCAGCGAATACTTCCAGAAATACCAGCGCGGCGGTGCAGCGACGCCATCCATGCAGGCCGCCGCGCGGGCATTCCGGCTGGCCCGCCAGGCCGGCGTGGTGATCGGCAATGGCAGCGACGTCGGCGTGTTTGCTCATGGCAGCAATGCGCGCGAACCGGAATGGATGGTCCGGCTGGGCATGACGCCGCTGGAAGCGCTGCGTGCCGCAACCGTGGTGAATGCCGAGGTGCTGGGCCAGGCGGCGGCGCTGGGACAGATTCGTAACGGCTATCTGGCCGATCTGGTGGCGGTGCGCGGCGACCCGACCCGCGACATCGCGGCATTGCGCGATGTGGTACTGGTGGTGAAAAATGGACTGGTAGTGCGCCGGCCTTAAAAAAAACCTAAACTTGTACGTGATTCACTAATCCCACTGGCTCTGGTTCGTGCGATGATAGCGCTATGGTAACGCTCCCTTTATTTCCGCTGAATACAGTCTTGTTCCCCGGAGGCCATCTGCCGCTGCAGATCTTCGAGGTTCGCTATCTCGATCTGGTCAAGCGCAGTATCGAGAACGGCGAGGCTTTCGGTGTCGTGCCGCTGCTGGAAGGCAGTGAAGTGCGGGTGCCGGGCCAGCAGGAAAAACTCAGCGGCGCCGGCACGATGGCGCGCATCATCAGCTGGGATGCGCCCGCTGCCGGCTTGCTGAAAATCCACTGCATAGGCACTACCCGTTTCCGCATCCTGTCGTGCCAGCAGCAGAAGAACGGCTTGTGGATGGGCGAAGTGGTGGCCCTCAACGATGATCTGGATGTGCCGGTGCCGAGCGAACAGCAGGATGTGGCGAATGCGCTGGCAACTCTGATCCGCTCCCTGCAGAAGAAGCAGATCCCCGCCGAGCGCATGCAGCTGGCGCCACCTTACCGGCTTGATGATGCAGGCTGGGTGGCGAATCGCTGGTGCGAGCTGTTACGGCTCGATATGACGCAAAAACAGCGCTTGCTAGTGCAGGAAAATCCGCTGGTGCGGCTGGAACTGATACAGGATGTGCTGGGTGCGAACGGCTTGCTGGGTTCCGGCGAAGTGGCGGGCTAGCAGGCTGTCGCGCTAGCCCGCGTGGGCTTCGCTATCCTCGTCCAGCGCATGCACGCGCAGCGACCACATTACTCCGCAGGTGAGCAGGATCATGGCGGCCACTTCCAGCGGGCGCGGCAGCTGCTGTTTGTAGATAAAGCCATACAGCAGCGCAAACAGGGTTTCGAACAATATCAGTTGGCCCGACAGCGTGAGCGGGACTTTGCGGCTGGCGATATTCCACAGGTGATTGCCGATCACCGAAGCGCCCAGCGCCAGAACACCGTTCACCATCCAGAACAGGCCCCAGTCGCGGCCACTGGCCTGCGCCCCCGCGCCCGTCACATCGGCACGGAACAGGGCCAGCGCCACCAGCGCGATAACCAGCGCGATCAGGCCGCTGGAGACGCCGTACAGGGCCGACCACTCGCCGCTGCTGTAATGGGGATTGCGTTTCAGGTAGCGCGCATTGTCGACCGAATACCAGGTCCAGCACAGCAGGGCGCCAGTGGCGCACAGCACGCCGATGATCTTGTGCACCAGCGGGCCGGTGCCGGCGCTCTGGTGCGAGAACACATCGAGATTGATACAGCCTATGCCTGCCGCCACCAGCAGCAGCGGCAGGGCCAGCTGGCGCAGCGGCACCGAGCCGTGATCGTTCTTGCCCAGCAGGGTGACGCTGATCGGCAGTACGCCGATAAAATCAGCGAGGTGGCGGCGACGCCGGCCAGTTTGACGCCCATGGCCAGCAGCATGTAGTAGACGATATTGCCGGCCAGTGCGTGCTTGACCAGTGCCACCATGTCGGCCCGGTCGAGCCGGCGCAGCAGGGCAGGCAGGCGGTTAAACAGCAGGCCGGCCGAGATCAGGCCGTAGGCGATGTAGCGGCCGCAGGCCAGTTCCAGCGGCGTGAACGCCGTCAGGTAGGCCGGTGCTACAAACACTAGCCCCCACATGGCGCCAGCCAGCAAACCGCATAAAACTCCGTGCCACATAAACTATCCCTAGCTGGTGAAATAAAAACGCAGACCGCCTGTCAGCAAGGCCAGATTCAGAACCACGCTGAGCCAGAACAGCAGCGCGAAAGGCAGCTTGCGGGTCTTGTGGCGCAGCGTCTGCTGCGCCAGCCATGCGCCTGGCCAGCCGCCGCACAGCCCCCACAGCAGCAGCGTGCGTTCAGCGATACGGCGGCGCTGGCCGATGGCGGCCGATTTGTCCAGCGCGTACAGCACATAGGCGATGATACTGGCGCCCCCGTACAGCGCTGCCAGGGCAGTCAGGGTGGACGCCAGAGCGGGCATCAGAAGTAGCTCAGGCCCAGCGCAGCTTTGACTTCGTCGGCCGTTTTGGCGGCCACTTCACGCGCGCGCGCCGTACCGTCCTTGAGGATCTGCATGATGTAGCCGCGATCCTGCGCCAGTTCCTCGCGCCGTGTGCGGATCGGTGCCAGCATTTCCTGCAGCACCAGCTCCAGACGCTTCTTGACGATGGAGTCGCCCAGACCGCCGCGTACGTAATGAGCTTTCATTTCTTCCAGCTTGTCCTTTTCCGGATCGAAGGCGTCGAGGTAGATGAAGGCCACATTGCCTTCCAGATGGCCGGGGTCTTCCACGCGCAGGTGCAGCGGGTCGGTATAGACCTTTTTCACGGCGGCGCTAATTTCGGCAGCGCTGGCACCCAGATTGATGGTGTTGCCCAGCGATTTGCTCATCTTGGCTTTGCCGTCGGTGCCCGGCAGACGGCCGATTTCCGGCACCAATGCCTTGCACTCGACCAGAATCTCGCGGTTGGCGATGCGGTTGAAGCGGCGCACGATTTCGTTGGTCTGCTCGATCATCGGAATCTGGTCTTCACCCACCGGCACGATGGAAGCCTTGAAGGCCGAGATGTCGGCCGCCTGCGACGCCGGATAGGTGAGGAAACCGGCTGGGATATCGCGCTCGAAGCCGCGCAGGGCGATTTCCGTTTTCACCGTCGGATTGCGCTCCAGACGGGCCACGGTGACCATGTTCAGGTAGTAGAAAGTCAGTTCGGCCAGTTCCGGAATCTGCGATTGGATCAGGATGGTCGATTTGGCGGGATCGATACCCACGGCCAGATAGTCGAGCGCCACCTCCACCACATTGCGGTGCACCTTGTTGGTGTCATCCATATTGTCGGTCAGCGCCTGCGAGTCGGCCAGCATGATGTACTGCTTGTACTCGTGCTGGTAAGTGACGCGGTTGCGCAGACTGCCCACGTAGTGGCCCAGATGCAGCGGGCCGGTCGGACGGTCGCCGGTCAGGATAATGCTTGGGCCTTTGCTGGCGCCCGGGGTGGCAATAACTTCGGAGGTAGGGGACTGGCTCATCAGACTTCCTTCAGGTTGCTTACACTAGCCCTGACGGCGGCGCACAGTCATGAAAACGCCACCAGACGAGGGCGGCATTGATAAAAATATCACATCACTAGGGGTGATTCAGGGCCGCAGATCAGCAGCGGCGCCAATTCAGGCGGGGACGTAGTGTGGACAGAAAATTCATGCGCGTATGGTTGCAGTTAGCGGGCGGTCTGTCAAGCCGCAAGGTTCGGCAGGAAGGCTGCGCTTGGAGTAGTATTGCTTTTTTCACGCTGTTTTCATTCAAATAACTACCGGAGCCGGAATGTATCCATCTGCTGTTGCCTCGCCTGCTGCACTGACTGCCGCACTGTTTGCTGTTACCGCCCTGCTGGCACCGGGCGCATATGCGCAGACCGCAGCGATGGCGCCCGACGTTCCGGCCAGCTTTGAAATGCGCGCGCCCGCCGCTGACTATGTGCGGCGCGAAGTGATGATTCCCATGCGCGACGGCGTGCGCCTGCACACGGTGCTGCTGATTCCGAATGGGGCCAGGCAGGTGCCCATGGTGCCGAGCCGCACGCCCTACAGTGCCAGCGGGCGTGCGCGTCGCAACGACAGCCCCAGTTTGCTGGCCACAGGCGGGCAGGGCGACGAGGTGATGCTGGCGGCCGGCTATATCCGCGTGTATCAGGATGTGCGCGGCAAATACGGCTCGGAAGGCGATTACGTGATGACCCGGCCCTTGCGCGGCCCGCTGAACAACACCCGCACCGACCACTCGACCGACGCCTGGGACACGATAGACTGGCTGGTGAAGAACGTCCCCGAAAGTAACGGCAAAGTGGGCATGATAGGGTCGTCCTACGAAGGCTACACGGTGCTGATGGCGCTGGTCGATCCCCATCCGGCGCTCAAGGTGGCGGTGCCGATGAGCCCCATGGTCGATGGCTGGCGCGGCGACGACTGGTTCCATAACGGTGTATTCCGTATGACGAATATCTCCTACATCGCGCACCAGACCACGGCCCATGGCAGCGGCAGCAGTCTGCCAACCGGCGTGTATGACGATTACGAAGGCGTGTTGCGGGCTGGCTCCACCGCTGATTACGCGCGCCAGTTCGGCCTCGATCAGCTCAATTTCACCCGCAAGCTGTTCGAGCATCCGGCCTACGATAGCTACTGGCAGCATCAGGCCGTCGACAAAATTCTGGCCCAGCGCCCGCTCAAAGTACCGACCATGACGGTGGTGGGCTACTGGGATCAGGAAGACATCTACGGTGCCTACGCCGTGTATGCCGCGCTGGAAGCCAAGGATAGCGACAACCGCCGCAATTTCCTGGTGGTGGGCCCGTGGCGCCACAGCGGCGTGAATTACGATGGCTCCAGTCTGGGCGTGTTCAAATTCCAGGGCGATACGGCGCTGGAATTCCGCCGCGACGTGATGCAGCCTTTCCTCGACCAGTATCTGAAAGACGGTGCCCCCGTGGCCGACACGCCGCCCGTACTGTTCTACCAGAGCGGCAGCAACCGCTGGCAGCGGCTGGAGCGCTGGCCGCTGGCCTGTGCCGAGGGCTGCGCCGTGCCGCTGCGCTCGCTGTATCTGCAGGATGGCCTGAAGCTGGGCTTCGGCGCGCCGGCCGGCGACACCGCGTATGACGAATATGTGAGCGACCCGGCCAAGCCGGTACCGTTTGTGCCGCGTCCCGTACGCATGAATGATGCAGGCGTGTGGCGGCCATGGCTGGTGACGGACCAGCGCAGCTATTCCGACCGCACCGATGTGCTGACCTATGTAACGCCACCGCTGACGGCGCCGCTGCGCATTGCCGGCGCCGCGCAGGTGCGGCTGCATGCAGCAACCACGGGCACCGATGCCGACTGGGTGGTAAAGCTGATTGACGTATATCCGGACGAGGTGCCGTCCCAGCCCGAGCTGGGGGGCTATCAGCTGGGCGTTGCCATGGATATCTTCCGCGGGCGCTATCGCCATAGCCTGGAGCATCCCTCGGCCATCGTCGCCAACGCCATCGAGCAGTACCGTTTTGCGCTGCCGAATGCCAACCACATCTTCCTGCCCGGCCACCGCATCATGGTGCAGATTCAGTCCAGCTGGTTCCCGCTGTACGAGCGTAACCCGCAGACCTATGTGCCGAATATCTTCTACGCCAAGCCGGCGGACTACCAGAAAGCCACCATGCGCGTCTATCACGGCGGCGCCAGCGCCAGTGCGATCGAGCTGCCGGTCGTCGAATAAGCCGGCGCGGTCAGTCCTGCCGGTGGCCTTTGAAGAAGTGGCGTGCCACCAGAATCGCCAGCACCTGCAGCAGCGCGCAGAAGTAGAAGCTGGCGCCCATGCGCCAGTCGTCGGATGGCAGATGGCTGACACGGCCCAGTATCTCGGCGCCTATCAGTGGCATGAAGATGATGCCCAGGCTGTTGACGGACTGCAGAGATCCCATCAGCTCGCCCTGTTCGGCCGGCGCGGTAGCTTTCGAGGTCAGCGCCTGCAACGCCGGACCGACGGCGAAGGACAGGATGTTGCACAGGATGAGGACGTACATCATCCAGCCTTGCGTGGCCAGCCCGTACTGCAGGAAGGCAATTGCGCCCGAGCCCATGCCCAGCAGGGCGAGGCGCACTTCGCCAAAGCGCTTGATCAGCACCCCTAGCAGCCCGGCCTGCACCACGGCAGCCGTCAGGCCCACGCAGAACAAGGCGGCGCCATTCTGGCCCGGGGTCCAGTCGAAGCGGAAATGGGTGTAAAGCACCCAGGTAGTCTGCAGCATCATCTGGGCACAGGTAACCAGCGCGAAGGTGATGACCAGACCACGGATATCCGTGCGCCGGGCCAGCCGCAGCAGCGCCGTCAGCGGGTTGATGCGGGCCAGACTGAAAGGCGCGCGGCGTTCGGCCGGCAGCGATTCCGGCACCACGAAATAGCCATACACGAAGTTCAGCGCCGACAGCGCCCCCGCTACATAGAACGGCAGGTGCAGATCGACCGTACCCAGCAGCCCGCCCAGCATGGGCCCACAGATGAAGCCGAGGCCGAATGCCGCGCCCACTTTGCCAAAGCTCTTGGCGCGGTTGTCCGGTGTGGAAATATCGGATGCATAGGCCGAGGCCACCGACATGCTGGCCGAGGACATGCCGCCGACCACGCGGCCTATGAACAGGCAGGCCAGGTTCGGTGCCCACGCGGTGCTGAGGAAGTTGACGCACATGCCGGCCATGGAATACAGCAGCACGGGGCGGCGGCCGATGCGGTCGCTGATGGCGCCCAGCATGGGCATGCAGAGGAATTGCATCAGCCCGAACACGGCGCTGAGGATGGCGAACCAGTGCGCCTGATTTTCCCGGTTGCCAGTGAATTCGCCCACCAGCATGGGCAGCACGGGCACGATCAGGCCTATGCCCAGCATGTCGATGAACACGCTGATCAGGATGAAGTTGAGGCTGGCCGGTGCGGTAGCGCCGATGCGGCGGGTAGTGGTCGGGGTGCTGGACATGGGGTAGTGGTCAGGTGTCAGGGAGTGGCAGGGCTAGGGGCCCATTCGGCGATAAAGTCGTCGCGGAAGCTGGTCAGTGCCAGCAGGCGGGTATTGGCCAGCTGCCGTCCCGCCGCGGTTTGCATTTTACCGGGGAGGGTGGCCAGCTTGGTATCGATATGGTCGATGGCATAGGCTTTTTCATCCAGTTCGCGGTGCAGGGCCATGGGATCGTCGGCATGCGCCAGCCCCGTGCCCATGCGGCCCGCCGTGTAGAACAGCCGCGCCAGGCCCACCGCACCGAGGGCGTCAAGGCGGTCGGCATCCTGTACGATTTTCGCTTCGATAGTCTCGGCAGCGATGGCGGCGGAAAAACTGTGGCTTTCAATGGCATGCGCCACGGCGGCCAGCTTCTCGCGCGGGAAGTCCAGTTCGGCCAGCTGGCGGCTGGCCAGCAGCGCGGCCTTGCGCGAAGCCAGATGGCGCTCGGGATCGTTCTTGGGCAGGTTCACCAGGTCATGCAGATAGCAGGCCGCGAGCACCACCAGCGCATCGGCTTCGGGGTAGTCGTCCAGCAGCAGGCAGGCGTTGCGCCAGACGCGGTGCAGATGGTTGCTGTCGTGTGCGCCGTCGCTGCCGGCAACACGGGCGGCCAGCTGGACCAGACGCGGGTGCCAGCTGCTGAGCAAACTATTCATGAGTCTCCGGTAGTGGGGCGGTCAGATGATCTGGATCATACAGGCTGGCGCTATGGTTGTGCAGCTTCGATTTTTTGCAGGAATGTTACACCGTACTTGCAAAGCGGCAGACGATTGTGCAAAATGCTTTCATAACTGACAATTAATGGCGAATCTTATGCGCATCAATGTAACGCTGGCTGTGGTGCTTTACGCCTTGGGCGCGTCCATGGCATGGGCGCTGGATGATACGCCGACCCTCGCGCCGCGTTATATGCCGCGTCCTGACGAGGGCCGCGCTGTCAGCCGCAACAATGTGCCGCTGCCTGCCCCTGCGGCTGCGTCTGCTGCACGCTCCGCTGCAGTGGAAAATGATGCTGTTCCAGCAACTGTGCGTCCGGCGCCGCTGCGCCCCCAAACCTTGCCTCTGACCCGTGTGCTGCCTGCGGAAGGTCATGGCGCGCCCATTAAACTTCCTGCCAAGCCGCTGTAAAATTGTCAGAATTGCGATAAAAATCCATCAAATCGCGGTTTTTTGATGCCGCAAGGCATATATTTGTGCATTACCTGCTGCTTTATTTATTGGCTTGGGGTAATATTGTGCTCAGTCAATTCTTTCCTGAGGTAAAGCACAATGTCCAACGTCACCGAACTGCACGCTGCTACTCCCGCCGCTGAATATCTGGCTTTCACGCTGGGACAGGAGGAATATGGCATCGATATCCAGAAGGTCAGCGAGATTCGCAGCTATGAAACGCCGACCCGGATCGCCAATGCACCGGAATTCCTCAAGGGCGTGGTGAATTTGCGCGGCATCATCGTGCCGATCGTGGATATGCGCATCAAGTTCAATCTGGGTACACCCACCTACGACCAGTTCACTGTGGTGATCATTCTGAACATCGGCCACCGCGTGGTCGGCATGGTGGTGGACCGCGTATCCGATGTCACCACGCTGCTGCCTGAGCAAATGAAACCGGCACCGGATATCGGCGTCAACATGAATACCGACCATATCATTGGTCTGGGCACCATCGATGAACGCATGCTGATTCTGGTGGATATCGACAAGATGATGTCCAGCGCCGACATGGGACTGCTGGAAACTACGGCGCTGGCGGCCTGAGTTCCAGCGCCTGCTGGGCCAGCTGGTCTGCTGCGGCATTGCGGTGCCGTGGCAGCCAGCGCAGTTCGACTTTTCCTATTTGCGCCATCAGCGCGCAAACCTGCTGCCGGTGCATCGATAGCCCGGCTGCACCTTGCCCGGCCGCGATGGCTTGCGGCGTCAGATTCACATCATTCACCACTACCTGGCTGTCGCCGCGGATGTCCAGCCGGGTCGCCCCGGCCTGCAGCGCCGCTTGCAGCAAGGCCGTCAACGCCAGATATTCTGCTTCGCTACTGTTGCCATAGCCGGCCGGCTGGCTGATGCTGACGGTTTGTCCCTGCGGCCCGCGCAGCAACGCACCGATGCCTATGCGGCCCGGGTTCGGCACGGCGGAACCGTCAAACCAGCCTTGCCACAGCTGCCCGCTGTTGCTGCCGGGCTGGCGCTCAGCGCCGCTCCCGCCGCGCGCCTGGCGCTGTGCCATGGCCGCGCTGCGCGCCTGCTGGCGCAGCAAGGCGTGCTGCTGGCTGGCCTGCCGCTCGGCCAGCAGTTGTTCAAGTCCGGCCCGGCCGGCTGCCAGCGTCAGCACCTGCTGCAGCGCCTGCTCGGGCGCTATCTGCTGGCGCGCCGCCAGCCGGGCGGCTTCGGCGCGCTCGGTTTTATAGGCGAGCTGCTGCAGTTGTGCTGCTTGCTCGAATTGCTGCCGGGCTTCGGGGTTCATCCGTTTCATGCATCCTTATCAATCGCGTCGCGGGTTGTCAGGATGGTGATCATACCGGTTCGGCACGCCGTCGCCATCCCTGTCGCGGTCATGCCGGTTGGGAATGCCGTCGTGATCACGGTCGCCATGTCCGCGCCCATGGTGGTATGCGCGCCGGTCATCGCGCTCCCAGTGGGGCGGGCGCGGATTACGCGGTACGGTTACCCAGCCGCCCGGTTCAAAGCGCCAGCCGTCACGGTATTCATGCCATACCGGCGTCTGATACAGATAGCCCTGGCGCAGTACTTCCCAGTGACCGGCGCGCCAAACGTAGCGGTGGCCGTTCCAGCGCCAATAGCCAGGTGCCCAGACATAGCCTGTGCGCGGCGGAGGCAGGCTTTCATAACGTAGCGGAGGCGGCGCGTTGCTGACCACGATGCCGACTTCGGTCTGGGCTTGGGCTGGTGTCAGGGGCAGGGCGAGAGTGCTCAAGGCGAGCAGAGTGGCGCTGCAAAGCTGGCTGAGGCGCATGTGCATGATCGTTCTCCATGTGAAATGCGGGTGCATGGAGTAAATATAGCAAGGCGGCCGGAGGCTGGCGCCGGATGATGCAAACGCTTACAAGTGATGCAGAATTGATGCAGAGTAATGTGTGCTGGCGCACGGAGTGGGACATGGCAGCACGCCTGCGACGGCATGGAGCTCGTCCTACAGGCGTGGGGGAGGTTCTGGCGGGGCGTTCAAATCTTGCTCGCCGTGCGGGTCTGGGCGGCCAGCGTGGCTGGGCGTTCCTGCTCCTGCATGGCCTGTTTCTGTTCAGGGCTCAGGCGTTTGGCGCTGACCACGACAACCTGCATGTTACTGGCGGCAGCGTACGCTGGCGTAGGTTCTACCGAGCTGTCGAGGGTGTAGCTGGCGGCGCTAGCCAGGCCCAGTGCGACAACAAATACGGCTTCGAAGTTTTTCAGGATGTTCATTTGGCTTCCTTTCGACAGTTGGTTGATGTTTAGTGGTGTTCGATGTGTGTACTGTATGGCAGCGGCCATCAAGCCTCCAGCGGATTGCGACGAAGTGCCGCGCGGACAGCGCGAACTGCAGATAGGCGCGATAAAACGTGGTTGGACGGATGCCGCTACACGGCGGTTTTCAGCCTCCCCCGGCAAGTAGCAGGCGTCGCCCGACTATCTATGCGAGGGAACTATGCCGCGTTTTATCTCTACCATCCTGCAGGCCGCGCAGGCACGCGTGCGCGCCCGTCGCCGTGCCGCCAATTTCCGTGCGGGCGGGACGGATAGTGCCGTAGCGCAGGTGCTGCCCATGCGCCGCTCTTCACGCCTGCCGGCGGCACGCGTGCTGCCTTGGCACTGGCTGCTGATGGCTGGCGTGATGCTGGCCGGTGGCGCGTTGATTGCCGCTCATGCACGTTTCCTCGCGAGCGGTAGTGGAGCAACGGTGCAGGCGGCCCGTGCCGAGCGGGCGCTGCAGGAGTTTCAGGGCGTGCTGTCCGGTGCGCATTTCGAGGTGCCCGAGCAGGCCGGGATTACGACTAGCCTGCAGCCCGAGGCTGCTTTGCTGGTGCTGGCCGGTATGCAAGCGGCTGCACCGGTGCGTATCGACCTGTGCAGCCAGTTGCGCGCGCCCGATGACCCCCGCCTGCTGCCGCTGCGTATCGGCTACCGCTTCGAAGATGTGCAGCGCTGGGTAGGGCAGAATGAGGAAAGCAAGGCGCCCCAGGTCCTGCGCAACGTGCTCTTGGTGTCGCAGCAGGGCGAGATGGACGGCATGCCACAGGTGCAGATCAGCGGCAAGGCGGTGCGCGATTTCGCCGACCCTGTCAGTGAGCCTTTGCAGCTCAGCTGGCAGAGTAAGACTGCCGATGTGCGCTGGTTGAGCGACGCCAGTCTGGGCCAGATCGAGCAGGGCCTCGCGGCCACCGTCGGCCTGCGCCAGTTAGGCTGGCTGGTGTGGGGCCAGCAGGCAGCGCTGCGCATTGAGCGGCGCAACAATATCACCTGTCCGCAGGCAGGGGAACTGTCCTTGCAATTGTATCGTCCTGTGAATCCGGTCGTGGCCGGCAAGGCCGGCACTATTTCTGTTGTGCCGCCAGCGCTGGTACAGGCGTTTCCGGCGCGCGGGCGGCCGGTGAGCAGCCTGCTGACGGCGGGCGCGTATCAGGTGCCGGCCAGCCCCGC
>Ga0187845_1000344_pt1 | contig 27213 bp, 17 predicted proteins | sample SpaLakP09_SKY_68_FD_134515 | JGI IMG/M metagenome (GOLD analysis project Ga0187845, IMG submission 134515) | Oligotrophic lake water microbial communities from Sparkling Lake, Wisconsin, USA - SP09_SKY_68 | ecosystem: Environmental > Aquatic > Freshwater > Lake | place: USA: Sparkling Lake... | reverse complement strand
GCGGCGGCTGTTGTGGCTGATGAGGTGGTTGGCCGAATCGAGGATGTTGCTGTAGCTGCGGTAGTTCTGCTCCAGCTTGATCTGGCGTTGCACATCAAATTCGCGCACAAAGTCGGTCATGTTGCCCACGCGTGCACCGCGAAAGGCGTAGATGCTCTGGTCGTCGTCGCCCACGGCGATCACACTGCCCCGCGCCTCGTAGTGCCCGTTCACGTCGTTGCCCGCCAGTTGCTTGAGCCAGGCGTACTGCAGCTTGTTGGTGTCCTGAAACTCATCGACCAGGATGTGCTGGAACCGGCGCTGGTAGTGCTCGCGGATCGGATCGTTATCGCGCAGCAGCTCGTAAGACCGCAGCATCAACTCGCCAAAGTCCACCACGCCTTCGCGCTGACATTGTTCTTCGTACAGCTGGTAGATCTCGACCTTTTTGCGCGCATCGCTGTCATGCGCCTCCACGTTGGCGGGGCGCAGGCCTTCTTCCTTGCAATTGGCGATGAAGTAGGCGAGCTGCTTGGGCGGGAAGCGCTCATCGTCCACGTTGTGCTGCTTGCACAGGCGCTTGATGGCCGAGAGCTGGTCTTGCGTGTCGAGGATCTGGAAGGTCTGCGCCAGCCCCGCCGCCTTGTGGTGCGCACGCAGCAAGCGGTTGCACAGGCCGTGGAAGGTGCCGATCCACATGCCGCGCACGTTCACCGGCAGCATGGCCGACAGGCGGGCCACCATCTCCTTGGCGGCCTTGTTGGTGAAGGTGACGGCCAGGATGCCGCCGGGTGTGGCGTGGCCGTTTTGCAGCAGCCAGGCGATGCGGGTGGTGAGCACGCGGGTCTTGCCCGAGCCCGCGCCCGCCAGGATGAGCGCATGGCCTGCGGGCAGCGTGACGGCGGCGAGTTGCTCGTCGTTCAGGTTCTGCAGCAGGGGGGACAAAGGCGCGGGGGCCGGAGCGGCACCGGCGGGGGAAGGCGACGGCGCACCCGAAAACAGGTCTTGTGGGAACATCCGGCCATTGTAGAAAGCGCCTCCGCCTCTGCCCTTTCCCCCCCATGAAAAACATTGCACCTGCCCTGGCCAGCCTGCTGCTGGCCCTTTATTCCACCCCCGGCGCCTGGGCCCAGGCCAGTTGCAGCAGCGACGGCGCGCCCCGGCCCATGGTGGTGTTCGAGCGCTTCATCAACGCCGACTGCGAAGCCTGCTGGACCGACCCGGCCCCCCCTGCCCCGTCCGCCCAGGGCCGGGCCGTGGTGCTGGACTGGATCGTGCCCGGCGCCCTGGGCGACGACGCGCCCCTGTCGGCCGCCGCCACCAGCGATGCCCTGGCGCGCCTGGACACCCTGGCCCGCCCCGTGCCTGCACGCACCGACGTGCACATCGCGGCGCTCGAATCCACCGCGCCCGCACAACTGCGCGTGGCCCAGGGCCCGCCGTTCAACGACTACATGGGCGCCGCCATCACCTTCACCCCGGCCCGCGCCGCGCGCCAGCACGGCCCCTGGCGTTTTCACCTGGCGCTGGTCGAATCTGTACCCGCCGGGGCCGACGGCAGTGCAGCGCCCAGAAATGTGGTCAGAAACATGCTTCTCGGCGCATGGGATAACGGCAACAAGCTATCAAAAACAGAGCAATTCAAGCAGCAGGAGATGCGCCCGGTGCGCATCCCCGAGGGCGCCAAGCCAGAGCGCCTGCGCCTGGTGGGCTGGGTGCAGGACGCCCAGGGCCGCGTGGTGGCCGCTGCACAGTCCCGCTGCCAGTGACACCGGCCGCATCAGCGGTGCGCGTGATACCGCTCATACCACCAGTGTTATAGGGTCTGCCACGCAGGCGGGTAGAATCAATCACCGGGCCCAAGTTTCTTGTCGCCCGGTTTTTTGTGCCCGCGCACTGCGGGGTTCGGAGCGGCCACCACGGCCCCGCCCACAAACCAAGCCGGTCCCAAGCCAAGCGCCCCACGCTGCTGAAATGGTTTGGCAGCGCCTTTCAAAGGAGCTTGGAATCTCATGGAAATCTTCGACTACGACAACATCCTTTTGCTGCCGCGCAAGTGCCGGGTGGAAAGCCGCTCGGAATGCGATGCCAGCGTGGAGTTGGGCGGGCGCTCGTTCCGCCTGCCCGTGGTGCCGTCCAACATGAAAACGGTGGTGGACGAAAAAATCTGCACCTGGATGGCGAAGAACGGCTACTTCTACGTGATGCACCGCTTTGACCTGGACAACGTCCAGTTCGTGAAGGACATGCATGCACAGGGCTGCTACGCATCCATCTCGCTGGGCGTGAAGCAACCCGACTACGACACCGTGGACCGGCTGGTGGCCCTGGGCCTCACGCCCGAGTACATCACCATCGACATCGCCCACGGCCATGCCGACAGTGTGAAGAACATGATCGGTTACCTGAAGGACAAGCTGCCCCAATCCTTTGTGATTGCAGGCAACGTGGCCACGCCCGAGGCGGTGATCGACCTGGAAAACTGGGGCGCCGATGCCACCAAGGTGGGCGTCGGCCCGGGCAAGGTGTGCATCACCAAGCTCAAGACCGGTTTTGGCACGGGCGGCTGGCAGCTGTCGGCCCTCAAGTGGTGCGCGCGTGTGGCCACCAAGCCCATCATTGCCGACGGCGGCATTCGCAGCCACGGCGACATCGCCAAGAGCATTCGTTTTGGCGCCAGCATGGTGATGATCGGCTCGCTGTTTGCGGGCCATGAGGAATCGCCCGGCCAGACAGTGGAAGTGGATGGCGCGCTCTACAAGGAGTACTACGGCTCGGCCAGCGACTTCAACAAGGGCGAATACAAACACGTCGAGGGCAAGCGCATCCTGGAGCCGATCAAGGGCCAGCTCGCCAACACGCTCATCGAGATGGAGCAGGACGTGCAAAGCTCCATCAGCTACGCCGGTGGCAAGAAGCTGATGGACATCCGCAAGGTGAACTACGTGATCCTGGGCGGCGACAACGCAGGCGAACACCTGCTGATGTAAAGCCCGCGCCTGTCGGGGCTTGCACAACCGCTGGGCGCTACATGCGCAGCAGGTTCTGCGCCATGTGGTGCAGGTCCTTGCCGGGCTGGGCCAGGGTGTCGAGGATGCTGAAATGGTGCAGCCCCGGCAGCACCTGGCAGCGTGGCACCGAGTGCACACCCCAGGCCTGCTGCACCAGGCCGTTCTGGCGGTGGAATTCTTCGCTCTCATCCCCGCCCGCCACGCAGTAAAGAATGCCGTGCTCGGGCGCCAGCAGGCGCGCGGGGCTGTCTTGCAGCACATGCTGGTCGGTCAGGTGCAGCGCCTCTTGCAGGAAAGGGGTGTGCATCAAAGGCTCCAGGTCATGCAGCCCCGAGATCGACAGCGCGTTGCGCACCAGCCCATCCGGCAGGCCTGCACCGATCAACGGCCACACGCTGGTCAGCAGCATGGCGGCCAGGTGCCCGCCCGCCGAATGCCCGGCCACCGTGATGCGCCGCGCATCCCCGCCATGGGCCTCGATGTTGCGCGCCACCCAGGCGACCGCTTTTTCCATCTGCCGCACGATGTGCGGAATCGTGACTGGTGCCTCGGGCGTGCCCGGGCACAGCGCGTAGTTCACCACCACCACACAGAAGCCTGCCTGGTTGAACGGGGGAGCGATGAAGGAATGATCGGATTTGTCGAGGGCCCGCCAGTAGCCGCCGTGGATGAACACCAGCACCGGCACCGGGGCACCGGCGGGGCGTGTGGAGGGGAAAACATCCAGGGTTTCCCCAATGCCCGTGCCGTACGCCACATCGAGCACACAGGGCACCTGGGCACGCACCTGTGCGGAATCCCGGGCCCAGCGCTGCAGGTAGTCCATGTGGTCGGGAACCAGCGCACGGTTGTTGTACATGCGCTCCAGCCAGGCCGGGTCGTTCAGGGGCAAGCTCATGGGCGATGTCTCCTTGGGCAAAAACAGCTTCGGGCATCATCTTTCCAATCGCTCCAAGCTGCAAGCTCCGTGACAGGCTGGTGCACCAAAAAGGCACATGATGGCAGCAGAGACAGCCTTTCATCTCAGCAAAAAAGAAGCACGCCATGACCACTACACCCCTGCGCATCGCCGTTCTCGGCATTGGCATGATGGGCCTGCCCATGGCCCGCCGCCTGAGCGAAGCGGGCCACCCGGTGCGGGCCTGGAACCGCACCCGCGCCAAGGCAGAACCGCTGGCCTTGTATGGCGTCACCGTGAGCAACACACCCGCAGAAGCCGTGCAGGACGCCGACATCGTGATCAGCCTGCTCGAAAACGGCCCCGTGGTTGGCCAGGTGCTGTTTGACCAGGGTGCCGCCCGGGCCATGCGCCGGGGCAGCCTGTTCATCGACATGGCCTCCATCCAGCCCAGCGAGGCGCGCGACCATGCCGCGCGCCTGGGCGAGCTGGGTGTGGCGCACCTGGACGCGCCGGTCTCCGGCGGCACCGTGGGCGCCGAAGCGGGCACCCTGGCCATCATGGTGGGCGGCCGCCCCGAGGACTATCAAAGGGCCCTGCCCGTGTTTGCCCCCCTGGGGCGCGCCACGCATGTGGGACCCCACGGTGCGGGACAACTCGCCAAACTGGCCAACCAGATGATCGTGGGCATCACGATTGGCGCCGTGGCCGAGGCGCTGCTGTTTGCGGCCAAGGGCGGGGCCGACATGGCCAAGGTCCGCGAAGCCATCAGTGGCGGCTTTGCCGACAGCCGCATCCTGCAGCTGCATGGCCAGCGCATGGTGGAGCGCGACTTCGCCCCCCGGGGCCGCATGGCCGTGCAGCTCAAGGACATGCGCAACGCCATGGCCACCGCCCACGAGACAGGCTTTGATGCGCCCATCACCGCCCTGTTCGAGGCCCTGTATGCCGACGGTGTCGAGCATGGCCTGGGCGACCTGGACCACAGCGGACTCTTTGTGGAACTGGCCAGCCGCAACGCGATGCAGTGAAAATTTTTAGCCCGACTTGCCAACAGCCAAAAAACTAGTGCATAATTCGAGGCTCTGCAGCAACGCAGAAAGATTCTAAAAAGATTTGGGTTCTTAGCTCAGTTGGTAGAGCAGCGGACTCTTAATCCGTAGGTCGAGTGTTCGAGTCACTCAGGACCCACCAAATCGAAGCCGCAAGGCACAAAAAGCCTGCTACCTATAAGTAGCAGGCTTTTTTGTTTTCAGAACAACTGCCCCACTCTCGCAGCCAGTACGCGCGCACCGCCCGGAAGCCTGCCGGTGCATGCTCTGACCTCCGGGCCACACGGCCTTGGTGTCCGCCTTCCTCAGGCGGCAACGAATGCGTCTCCCCCGAGACGGCCACCATCCCACGATCCACATTGCCGCTGCCAAAGGCTGCGGCCCTTTGGTGGCGCGTGCGGCTGGCGGCCATTTTTTGACCATTGAATCCAAGCGCACACCTGCCTCGTACCCATCGCAGGAACGCTTCCAAGAGGGCTGGTGGCAATTGCAAACAAATGTCTACCCACCATTTGCGGACGAAACGCGTGGCTACACTTTGTCAAACACATGACACACCGGTGAGGTAGGCCCACGACGCCACGCCCACCCGGAACGAGACACCCAGAACACCGTGACATCCAGACCAAAAACAACCGGCGCGCCCGCCATCCTGCTCGCACTCATCGCCGTCGGCCTGATCTCGCTGCCCCACCCTGTTGCCAACGCACAGTCCTCCAAATCGCGCGACACCGGGGCCAAGGATCGCAGCCAGGCCAGGGCAGAACGCGATGTGGTGCGCGGCAAGGTGGCGCCCGCAGACGCAGGAGCCGGTGGAGCCCTTGCATCAGTGGCCACGCCCCCGCCACTGCCGTCCCGGCAGTGGAAGGTCAGCCTCAAGGATCTTGGCGTGGCGCGCCCCATCGCCCTGCGTGGTGTGGAGAGCGAAGCCAGTGTGGGCGTGAGCGTACGGCGCGACGAAGCGGTGGAATCGGCACGGCTGCGCCTGACCTTCACGCTGTCGCCGGCCTTGATCCCGGTGCTGTCACACCTCAAAGTGATGCTCAACGACGAAACGCTGCAAACCCTTGTCCTCGACAAGGAGCGTCTGGGCACGCCACAGACCGTCGAACTCAACATCGACCCACGCTACTTCACCGACTACAACCGTTTCCGCTTCCAGTTCATCGGCCACTACACGATGGAATGCGAAACGCCCAACCATTCGAGCCTGTGGGCGACCATCAGCAATGAGAGCCAGCTCGAACTCTCGCTGCGCCAGATCCCGCTGCGCGACGACCTGGCTCTGCTGCCTGCACCGTTCTTCGACCCACGCGACAACCGGCCCGTCAGCCTGCCCTTTGTGTACGGCGACAAGCCCAGCACAGGCACACTCAAGGCGTCGGGCTCCATTGCAAGCTGGATCGGCATGCTGGCGGGTTACCGTGGCAACCAGTTTCCGGTGTTTGAAAACCAGCTGCCCCGCCAGCACGCCGTGGTGCTGGCCACCAACAACAACCGCCCCGCGTTCCTGCAAACCCTGCCAGCGGTGGAAGAACCCACGCTGTCTGTCGTGCCACACCCCGACGTGCCGGGCGCCAAGCTGCTGCTGGTGCTGGGCAAGGACGATGCGCAGCTGCAGATGGCGGCCGACGCACTGGCCCTGGGCAAGGCTGCGCTCTCGGGGCAGACCATCACCGTCAAGTCGCTGGAGTACCCGGCCCTGGCCAAACCGTATGACGCGCCCCGGTGGATCACGACCCAACGGCCTGTGAAGCTGGCAGAACTGGTGTCCAGTGCGTCGGAGCTTCAGCTGCGCGGCTCGGTGCTCAACGACACGGTGAACGTCTACACCCGCATGGCGCCCGACCTGTTCACCTGGAACGCCAAGGGCGTGCCGCTGGACCTGACCTACCGCTACACGCCCAACAGTGTCTCGGACCATGGCGCGCTGAACATCTCCATCAACAACCAGTTCATCCAGTCCTACCCGCTGCAGTCGCGCGAAGACCGCACCAGTGGCAAGAGCACCATCATGCTGCCGCTGTTCGACGATGGCAGTGCCCAGACCCGTTCGGACCTGAAGATCCCGGCCTTCATGATCGGTGGCGACAACCAGCTGCAGTTTGCCTTCCAGATCCCGCCCAATGACCTGGGCCGCTGTCGCTCGGCACCGCCCACCGAGTTGTTCGCAGCCATTGATCCACAGTCCACCATCGACCTCACGGCTTTCCGCCACTACCTGGCCATGCCCAACCTGGCGGCCTATGCCAACAGCGGTTTCCCGTTCACGCGGATGCCAGACCTGGCGCAGACATCCATCATCCTGCCGAACCGGCCGACGCCATCCGACGTGGAAGTGTTTCTCACGGCCGTGGGCCGCATGAGCGCATCCACCGGCTATCCCGGCACGCGCTTCAGACTGCTCAGCGCGGCCGATGCCGACAAGGCGGCCGACACCGACATCCTGGTCATTTCTCAGGGAGACAGCGACGGCCTGCTTGAAAAATGGAAGAGCCACCTGCCTGCCCTGTTGGCAGCGGGCGCACGTTCGGTGCAACCGCTGGAGCGCGCGATAGGTTCTTTCTTCGATCTTTTCAATCTGGAGCCCCACCAGCGCCTGTCGGCCTCGGGGGGCCAGGCCGTGCTGCAGGGCAAAGGCCCGCTGGCAGCCGTGACGGGCTTCGAATCGCCCCTGAGCAGCGGGCGCAGCGTGGTGGCCCTCACCGCCACCGACAAGGATGCCATGTCCTTGTTGAGCCAGGGCCTGAATGACGCAGGCAAAATCAAGAGCCTGCGTGGCGACCTGGGACTGATGCGCGGCGACGCCATCGAAAGTTTCCGCATCAAGCCCGTGTACTACGTGGGTGACCTGCCCTGGTGGCAGCGCCTGTGGTTCCACATGCACAGCCATCCGCTGCTGCTGGCCCTCGTGGGCATTGGTACCGGCCTGCTGCTGACTTTCATCGTCTACGCAGCGCTGCGCAGCATGGCGCGGCGCCGACTGGCTGCACACCATGACTAAGCCCGTTCATCGCCGCGCCGCCTTGCAGACCTGCGCTGGTGCCGCCCTGCTGGCCTGCCTCCCGGGGGCACAGGCCCAGCCAGCCGCAGCGGGCGGGGGTCGCACCGCCTGGCCCGCCTGGGATGCATTCAAAGCCCAGTTCATCAACGAAGGCGGCCGCGTGGTCTCTGACGACGATGGGGGTGGCCAGACCTATTCCGAAGGCCAGTCCTACGCACTTTTCTTTGCACTGGTGGCGAACGACCGGCCTATGTTCGACAAGCTGCTGCGCTGGACCGAGAACAACCTCTGCGAAGGCGACATGACCGCACGCCTGCCTGCATGGCTCTGGGGTCGCCGCCCCGACGGTACATGGGGTGTGATCGACAGCAATGCCGCATCGGATGCCGACCTGTGGATTGCCTATGCGCTGGGCGAGGCTGGCCGGCTGTGGAACGAGCGCAGCTACCGCGCCCTTTCGGCCCTGTTGGCCGCACGTGTGCTGCGGGAGGAAACCGCCGACATCCCTGGCCTGGGGCCCACGCTGCTGCCCGCGCCCAAGGGGTTCGTGCAGCCCAACGGCCGCTGGCGCCTGAACCCCAGCTACGTGCCCATGCACCTGATGCACTGGCTGGCCGCCAGTGACTACGACCCGCAATGGAAAAAGCTGGTGGACAGCTCGCTCAAGGTCATCCGTGGCGCATCGCCCAAGGGCTTCACCCCGGACTGGACCGTGTACGACGCCAAGCAGGGCTTTCTGGTCGATACAGAAGGCAAGGAAAAAGGCCAGGGCACCTACAACGCCATCCGTGTCTACCTGTGGGCCGGTGTGATGCATGCCGACGCGCCCGGGCGCAAGGCGCTGCTCGACACCCTGGCGCCCATGGCCCGCTATGTGCGCGAGCAGGGCTACCCACCCGAATCCATCGATATCCTGACCGGGCAGGCCTCGGGCCCTGCACCCTCGGGCTTTTCGGCCGCGATGCTGCCCTTTCTGCGTGCCATGGGGGACGACAAGGCACTGCAGTCGCAGCGCATGCGCCTGGAGGCACGCCCCCTGCGGCCCAAGGCCTACTATGAGCAGGTGCTGGCCCTGTTTGGCCAGGGTGCATTCGAGGGGCAGTACCGCTTCACAGCAACGGGCCAGCTCCTGGCGCGGTGGAAACCGTGACCCGAGCCCCCCGCCGCCCCCTCCATTGGCTGCCTTCCATCACCCTGCTGGCCGCAGCCTGCCTTCCCCCAGCCCAGGGCGTGCACGCCAGTACGCCATCGGCCGTCGAGGCCGAGCTGCTCAGCGGTGCCCGCATGTGGGCATCCAAGAACCGCCCCGACATGGCCCGCCAGCTGGTGGACAAGGTCCTGGCTATGGACCCCTATTCGCCGCAGGGACTCGGCACGCTCGGCGACCTGGCGCTGCGCGAGAAAAAGATGGACGAAGCCAAGCGCATCCTCGACACCCTGCGCAGCCGCCACCCTGGGCACGCGGTGACTCAGGAGCTGGAGACCCTGGTGCGGGTCTATGGCAGCGAACGTGAAAAGCTCTCGCAAATGCGCCTCATGGCGCGTGCAGGCCGCAAAGCCGAGGCCGCCGATCTGGCGCGCGAGCTGTTCCCGCAAGGCCCCCCTACCCTGGGTGGACTGGCGCTGGAATACCACCAGATCCTCGGCTCCAGCACCAAGCGCAATACCGACTCCCTGCGCCAGCTGGGCAAGCTGTACCAGGAGACCGGTGAATCGCGCTACCGCCTGGCGCAGCTCGAAATGCGCATGTACCAGGGCGAGAACCCCACCACCGTGGTGCAGGAAATCGAATCGCTGGCCAAGCAACCCGACGTCAACGCCCAGCAATTGCAGGACCTGTGGCGCCGTGCCATGGACCGGCTGGCCAACACCTCCGCCAACCTGCCCCGCGTGCGTGCCTTTCTGCAGCGTTACCCGGGCGACAAGGCCATGGAAGATCGCCTGGCCGCCATGCAACAGGCCGTGGAGCGCGCCGCCCGAGCGGCCCGCGACCCCGCTAACCTGGCACGCAATGCCGCACGGGCAGCTTTGGACCAGGGCAACACCGAATTGGCCGAAGAACAGCTCCAAGCCGCACTGGCCTTGCGCCCCAGCGATGGCGACAGCCTGGGCAATCTCGGGCTCATCCGTCTGCGCCAGGGTGAACATGCCCAGGCCCAGGAGCTGTTTGGCCAGGCCTATGCGCTGACCCGCCAGGGCAAATGGAAAGAACTACAGGAGACGGCCCGGTTCTGGGGCTTTCTGCGGCAGGCAGACCGGGCCATTGAGAAGAACGAACTGTCTACGGCCGCGAGCCTGGCCGAGCGGGCGCTGGCCCTGCAACCCGGCAACGCAGAGGCGCTGACCACACTGGCCAGCATCCGCGACCTGCAGGGAGACCACGCGCTGGCAGAAAACCTGTATCTGGACGCGCTGCGGCATGACGCCACCAGCAGCGCTGCCGTCAAGGGGCTGGCCAGTCTGTATGCCCGCACACAGCGCTCAGGCAAAGCGTTGGCCTTGCTGGCCGAGGCCGCCACCCGCGACGCAGCACTGGGCGCAAAGCTCGCAGGCACGCAGGCCGACATCTTGGTCGCCCAGGCCGAAGAGCACCTGCAGGCGCAGCGCCTCAGTGCCGCGCTGCGCGCCCTCGAAGCTGCCGTGGTGCTGGCCCCGGGCGATGCCTGGGTGCGGCATCGCCTGGCACGGTTGTACCTGCGGCTGAACCTGCCCAAGGAAGCGCTCAATGTCATGGACGAAGGCATGGCACGCGCCACAACCACCCCACCGGGAGCGGCCAGCAGCGCCATGCTGTACGCACGGGCGCTGATCCGCTCTGCGGTGGATGACGATCAGGGGGCGCTGGCCGATCTGGCGCAGATTCCATCTGGCGAGCGCACCGAATCGATGCAGGCGTTGAGCCAGCGCTCCACCGTCAACTCGCTGGTGGCACAGGCAACCGCCAGCCGCCAGCCCGCCGAGGCGCAGGCCCTGCTCGCCCAGGCCGAGCAGACCGCTGGCAACGATGCCGAGCTGCTCTACACCGTGGCCAATGCCTGGTTTCGCCGGGCGCAGTCCCTGCAAGGCGTGGCAGTGTTCAACCGGTTGGCAGCCCGCGCGCACCGCATGGAGCCGCAGGCGCAGCTCGACCATGCCCAGTTGCTCAACCGTGCGCAGGACGATGCCACACTGACCGAACACCTGCCCCGTCTGTTGCAATCACCGGGCTGGAGCGTCGAGCAAGAAGCGCGCCTTGTGGCCCTCTACACCGCCCACCGCGAGCGGCTCATCGAACAGCAGCGCCAGGTCGGCAACCTGACCGAAGCTGTGCGCCTGGCGCGCCAGCCACTGCAGCTGCCAACCCCAGCCGCCTCTCCCGATGCGGTCCAGCAGCGTGCGCAAACGCAGGCCCGCCTGTTGATGGCTGCTGGCGAGTATGCCGACGCAGCCCGGCTGCTTGCACCGCTGGTCAAGACGCAGCCCGATGGCCTGGACCTGCGCATGGCCCTGGCGGATGCACTGTCGCGCCTGGGCGATGCACGCGGCGCCACCGAGCACGCCTTGTGGCTGCAAGACCATCTGCCCCCGAACGACGCCGGACAGCAGCTGACGCTGCTGCGCATCTGGCAACGCGCAGGCCGCATGGAAGAAGCCCGGGCCCTTTCCACACGCTTGCTGCAGGCCTTTCCCAATGACAGCGATGTTCTGCTGCATGCCGCGCGGCTGGAGCGCGCCAACCGCAACTATGCGCAGGCGCTGGTGTTTTTCCGCAGCGCCCTGATGCTGGAGACGCGCGGCGGCGCCCCGGCGACGGCTGAACCCACCCCGACCGAGGCGATGGATGCCGAGCCCCCGCTGGCGCTGCAAAAGAGCTACGCGCTTTCGTTGCCCGTGGATCCCATTGTGGTGGCCAAGATCCAGGGCGAGATCGACGCCATCGAAGCCCGGCGACAGGTCTGGATCGAGGCCGCACACACCGGGCTGCGCAAGAATTCCACCGAGGGCATCTCCAGCCTGCGCGGCTGGGAGCGCCCCCTCGTCGCCTGGATGCCACGCGGTTATGACGGGCACTATTTTCTGCATGTGGACCGGGTCAAGCTCAACGCAGGCGACTTGCCTGCCGATGGCTCGGACCTGCTCGACTTTGGCCAGATGGCCGCGCTGCCCCCGGGCTCTCCCCTGACCTACCGCCGCCAGCGGGGCTCGGGCACCAACCTGGGCTTCGGTTTTGTGGGCGACGACATCCAATGGGACATCGGCGCCACGGGCGTGGGCTTCCCGGTGACCAACGTGGTGGGGGGGCTGGCCAAAACCGGCACCCTGGGCCGCTACGGCTACAAGCTCGAAGCTTTCCGTCGCCCCATCACAGGCAGTCTGCTGTCCTATGCCGGTGCCCGCGATCCCGTCTCCGGCGAGCTCTGGGGTGGCGTGGTGGCCACGGGTGCCGCAGCGCGCCTGTCCACCGACTTTGGCCCTTACAGCAGCTCGGTGAGCCTGAATCTCGCAGCCCTGACCGGCAAGAACGTGGAAAACAACACCCGCGCCCAACTGCGCGTGGCTGTGGACCGCGACGTCTGGCGCGGCAGCCAGAGCGTGGTCAACATGGGCGTGGCATTTTCCGCCTGGCACTACGGCAAAGACCTGTCGGAATACAGCTTCGGCCACGGTGGCTACTACAGTCCGCGCAGCTACGCATCCCTTGCACTGCCTGTGGAATGGAGCGGTCGCCACGGGGCCTTCACCTGGCTGGCGCGGGGTTCGGTATCGGTATCGCGCAGCAGCAGCGCCGACAGCGACTACTTCCCGCAGAGCGCGCTGCTGCAGGCGCTGGCGCGTGCGCGCCTGGCGGAAAGCGGCAATGTGCCGGTGTACCCAGGCAGTTCAGGCTCGGGGGTTGGCCGATCGTTCCGGGGCGTGCTGGAGTATCAGGTCACCCGCAATCTTTCGCTCGGTGCCCAGCTGGAGCTGGACCGCTCCGCCTACTACGCTCCCACCAACCTCATGGTGTACGGCCGCTACCGCTTTGACCCGGTGCTGGTACCGCTGGAAAACCGCCCGCGCCCCGTCCAGCCCTATTCGAGTTTCTGAGATGTCCACCGCCTCTTCTTCCCCGCGCAAAGGCCCTCCGCCTCCAGGGCGAGTGCGCACCTGGCTCCGGCGCCTGCGCCTTTCCTCCGGCCAGGGGCCTGACGGTGGCGCAACCCCCACCCACATCGGCATCGAAGGCCTGCCCGATGGTGTGGGCCAGTTGCCAACGCATGTCCCTGTCTCGCTGGTCGCAGCCGATGCGCCCAGTGCTGCGCTGTGGTTCCCCGCGCTGCTGGAAGATGCCCTCGCTGCGGGCCCCGTGGGCCTGGTCGCATCCGGCACGTCATGGGTGGACGGTCTGCTGCGGCGCCCGGCCCTGCAGGCCGCCTACCGCGCCGGCCGCTTGCAGCTGTGGGTGCTCTCGCCCGGCCTGCAGGCCGAGGTGCGGCGCCATGGGCTCCTGTCCTTGATGCAGGAACTGGAGCGCACCGGCCTGAGCGATGCACATGCGCTGTTTTTCTGTGACGCCCAGGGCCTGCTGGCAGGCCTCAGCGTGGCGGAGCTGGCCCGGGTAAGCCGCCAGCTCAGCGCCCTGTGCCGCGAGCGTGCACGCCCTGTGGTGCTGGGGTTCTTCCCGCCGCTGGAGCCTGAAGTGCTTCTGCCCGCTTTGCGCAATCTGTGCCAGATGTCCATGCACATTGCCACCTTGCGCACCGATGCGGACCGCTGGAGCCTGGGCCTGGAGCGCTGGAATACCGATGGCGGTGCTCTCTTCCAGACGGCCTTCGGACTGCTACACGACGACACAACGGGCCGCCTGATGGCAGACGGCACGCGCACGCGGGGTGCCGCGCGCGAACTGGTCGAAGCGGCGGACCAGTCCGAGGTCATCGCCACGCGCGCTTCCATCGAAGGCCAGCGTGGTGTGCCCGGCCACTGGCGCATCGTCGAGGGCCTCGCCGACCTGGAGATAGCGGCCGCCGCCAGCGTGGCTGCCACCGTGCTTCTGGATGCGGGCCAGGCGTCAGACTTCGAATCCCGTGCACGCCTGGTGCATCAGCTGCGCCTGTCGCGCCCGCTCACGCTCAAGATCGTGGTGCGGGAAAACCTGGGAAAGCTGCGCACACACAGCGAGCAGGCCCTGCTGCAACTGGGTGCCAGCGCGGTGGTCTACAAGGAGGTGGGGTTTTCGCGGCTCCTGCAGCTGCTGCAGGACATCAACGCCCAAAGCCACACCCGCAAAGTGCACCCTGACTACGAACAGGCGCTGGGCAGCTTCATGCCTGCACGCGAGCGGGGCTACCAGCCACCAGCGCAGTTCTGTGCACTGGTGCGCAGCATGCTGGACCGCACGCATGCGATTGGCCTGTCGCACAGCCTGGTGCGACTGAACGTGCTGGCGCAGATCCCGCACCTGGATGCGCTGCGCGCCTGCCACACCGCACGCGACGGCGACCTATTCACCGCCGACCATGAAGCGGTGTACGTCTTCCTGTTCGCCTGCCGCGAACCCGATGTGGATCTGGCGCTGCACCGCCTTTTTGCGCTGCCCTTGACCCAGTTGTTTTCATCCGAAGCCACCGACTGCTCGGACACGGGCATCCGAGCCATGACCAGCCACCTGCAAGAGGCCCTGCGCAAGGGCTTGCCCGACTACAGCGCGCTGCTGGACCCCGCCCCCGCAGCAGCGACAGTCGCAACCGTTGCGTCAACCTCCATGCCGCCCTTTCCCTCGCCCACACTGCCTGCACCACCCGCAGGCACCGGCGCCGTGCATGTCGCAGCAGGCCCCAGCGTGCAGCGCCGCCCCATTGCACGGCGTGCCGTGCCGCACCCTGCCGGGAGGTCCGTGGCATGACACTGTTGATGTTGCTGCTCTACATGCTGCTGGGCGCCCTGCTGGCCTGGCCCTGCTGGTTGCTGCTGCGCCGTACGCAACGGGCACGCCAGCCACTGCGCTGCGTGAGGCCCTACCGGCCCGAACTGCCGCAAGCGGATGCGGCCGCTGCGCCAACGCCTCCTTCCGCACCCTGAGTGAACGAATGAACAGAGACTTTGCATGCGTGTGATTGCCGTTGTATCGCCACTCGGAGGAGTGGGGCGAACCACCCTGACTGCCCATCTGGCCACGCTCCTGGCGCGCCAGGGCCAGCGCAGCCTGGCGGTGGAGCTGTGCGCCCAGAACCTGCTGGGGCGGCACCTGGGCATGCACGAGGCCAGCGCCGCTGGCTGGGCCCGCGCGGCGGCCGACGGCCAATGGTGGGCCGAAGGCGGCTTTGACAATTCGGACGGCGTTCGCGTCCTGCCTTTTGGCGAAGCGTCCCTGGAAACCGTTCACACCCTGCACCAGCTGCTGCAGGTGCAGCCGCGCTGGCTGCGGGACCAGATCGAACTGCTGGACATCCCCTCTGACAGCACCGTGCTGCTGGACACTCCCCTGTGGCCCTCACCCTGGGCCCAGGCCGCACTGCAGTGTGCCGACACCGTGCTGGTCGCACTGGAAGCCTCTGCCCGCGCCAGTGCAGCCCTGGGCAGTGTGCGGGCCTTGCTGCGCGGCGCTACCGCAGCCCCCGGCGAGCAGGGTGTGCTGGTCACCCGCTTCGACCCGCGCCGAGTCTCCCATCGCGAGGCTTTGCAGACCCTGCGTGAACAATGGGGAGAGCACCTCATCCCCTACACCTTGCACGAGGATGAGAACATCGCGCGCGCGTTGGCCCGCGCCATGTGTGTGGGTAACCTGGCACCCCACGCACAGTCTGCCCACGACCTGCAGGGCGTGTGCAACTGGCTGGAAGGCCAGCGTGCGGCCCCCGCGTCCATGCTGGTGCCCGGCGCCACCCTGCCATGACCTACCTGCACGATACGGGGGTGGCGCCCCGCGCAAACGCCCCCCAGCCTCAGCAAGACCCTGCGAACGAGGGCTCCGGGCCAGGCCGGGTCGGGCAATGGATACGTTGGCTTGCACAGCAGCTGGAAGTGGCACCCGGCGCGCCATGGTGGATGTGGCTGTGGCGCTGCCTCGTGCTGCCCGCCACGCCCGAGCGTGCACTGCTGCCCTGGTTGCTGCAGCCGGGGCGCTGGCTGCTTGCAGGACTGGTATTTGTGCTGCGCTGGGGCTGGAAAGGCCTGGCCCTGCTCCTGAACGGGGTGTTTTGGCCCATACGCCTCTTCCTGCGCGCCATGGACCGGCTGGCCACCCATGTCAACGTGGAAAAGGGGATGCGTCTGGCCGACCAGGTGCTGTCACCCCTCATGGAAATTCCCGGACTTCGGTGGGTGGTGCTGGGCGTGGGTCTTCTGGCCGGGCTGGTCGTGATGACGACCCCCTTCAACTGGCTCGGGCAGACACTGTTCATGCTGCTCTGCTGGGGTCTTTCGCTGGTGCTGCGCCGCCTGCCGGGGCGCTATCCTTCGCTTGCACTGGCGGCCATCAGCCTGCTAGCCATGGGGCGCTACGCCTGGTGGCGTGTGACCTCGTCCATCGAGTTCGAATCGGCCATTGAATCCTTCCTGGGCTACGGCCTGCTCGCCGCCGAGGCCTACACCTGGCTGGTGGTGGTGCTGGGGTTCATCCAGACCGCCTGGCCCCTGCACCGCCGCCCGGCCGACCTGCAGGGCCAGTCAGCCTCCTGGCCCACCGTCGATGTCTACATCCCCACCTACAACGAACCCCTGAGCGTGGTGCGGACCACGGTGCTGGCGTCCATGGCACTGGACTGGCCCAAGGACAAGGTCAAGGTCTTCATCCTGGACGACGGTCGGCGCGAGGAATTCCGCGAGTTCGCCGAGTCCATGGGTGTGGGTTACATCGTCCGCCCCGACAACAACCACGCCAAGGCTGGCAACCTGAACCACGCGCTGGGCAAAACCGACGGCGAGTTGATCGCCATCTTCGACTGCGACCACATCCCCACACGCTCCTTCCTGACCACGGCCGTGGGCTGGTTCCAGCGCGACCCGAAGTGCGCCATGCTGCAAACGCCGCACCACTTTTTCTCGCCGGACCCCTTCGAGCGCAACCTGGGCACCTTCCGCCGCGTCCCCAACGAGGGCGCACTGTTCTATGGGCTGATCCAGGACGGGAATGATTTCTGGAACGCCACCTTCTTCTGCGGCTCCTGCGCGGTGATCCGCCGTGGCCCGCTGCTGGAGGTGGGCGGCATCGCCGTGGAAACCGTGACCGAGGATGCGCACACGGCCCTCAAGCTGCACCGGCGCGGCTACACCACGGCCTACATCAACGAAACCCAGGCCGCAGGCTTGGCCACCGAGAGCCTGTCGGCCCATGTGGGGCAGCGCATCCGTTGGGCGCGCGGCATGGCGCAGATCTTCCGCGTGGACAACCCCTTCCTGGGCAAGGGCCTCACGCTGTGGCAGCGCATTTGTTATGCCAATGCCATGGTGCACTTCTTCTTCGGGTTGCCGCGGCTGGTGTTCCTCACCGCGCCCATGGCCTTCCTGTTCTTCGAATGGCACATCATCAACGCGGGCGCCATCATGATCGCGCTGTATGTGCTGCCTTACATCCTGCAATCCAACATCGCCAACGCCCACGTGCAGGGTGAGCACCGCCACACCTTTTGGGCCGAGGTCTATGAGACCGTGCTGGCCTGGTACGTGGCCCTGCCCACCACAGTGGCGCTGATCAACCCGCGCCTGGGCAAGTTCAACGTGACGGCCAAGGGCGGGCTCGTGGACGAGCCCTACTTCGACTGGGCCATCTCGCGCCCCTACACCGTTCTGGTGCTGCTGAACTTCGCAGCCTTTGGCATGGGGATCATGCGCCTGTTCTTCTGGAACACGGAAGAAACGGCCACCGTGTTGCTGAACCTGCTGTGGACCGTCTACAGCATCCTCATGCTGGGCGCCGCACTGGGCGTGGCCTCCGAGGCGCGCCAGGTGCGCCGCATGCACCGCGTGGCCACCCGGCTGCAGGCCACGCTGTACCAGGACGACGGTACGGTGTTCCAGGCCGTTTGCATCGACTTCTCCATGACGGGGGTAGGCCTGGAACTGCCCGAAGGCACCCGACTGGCAGTGGGTGAGAAGGTCCAGGTAGGCCTGTGGCGCGGCCATGCCGAATGCACCTTCCCCGCCACCATCATGCTGCACCGGGGCCAAGGCGCCACGGGCCTGCAATTCGACCCCATGACCCGCGAACAACAGATCGACCTGGTGCAATGCACCTTTGCCCGCCCCGACACCTGGCGGCAATGGAGCGACAGCCATGACATCGACCGACCCTTGCACGGTCTGCAGGAGATCGCCCAGCTCGGTGTGCTCGGCTACCGCAAGTTCTGGGAATCGCTGCTGGAAGCTGCCCGCAGCCGCTGGCCCACCGGGAGCCAACGCAAACAACAGGGACTGGGCGCATGAGCTACTGGAACCTCTACTTCCTGGTCAAGGTTGGCCTGTACTTCACGGGCTACATCGGTTTCAGCTGGTGGCTGAACCTGCTGCTGTGGCTGGCACTGCAGCCCCCGATTGGCCACCGGCTGCTGAGGCGCACCCGCGCCGTGCTGGCCTGGCCAGCGGCGATTGCACTGCTGTACTACGACTCCTACCTGCCCACCCTGGGGCGCGTGTTGTCCCAGCTCAAGGCCCTGGCGGGTTTCAGCGCCGACTACTGGATGGAGTTGGCCGGGCGGCTGGTCAACCCCGCCGCCGTGGCGATTGCTGTGGCCGGTGTCTTTCTGTATGCGGCCTTGGCGCGACGCGTGCGCTTTGCCACCTTTGCCCTGATTGGCATCTTGAGCGTGCCGCTGGTGGCAGCCCTCCAAGAGCGGGGGGCGCAGATCAACGATGCCGTGAATGCCCAGGTCAACGCTGGCGACGGATCCTCCGTAGCGGGCGCCGATGCGGCAGACCCCGACGCCCTCCTGCAAAAGTTCTATGCCAACGAAAGCCAGAAGCGGATGCAGTTCAGCACCGCAGGCGGGCAGCCCCCCTTCGACATCATTCTGCTGCATGTGTGCTCGCTGTCCTGGGACGACATGGAGTTTGTGGGCCAGCGCAACCACCCACTGCTCCAACGCTTTGACGTGTTGTTCACCAACTTCAACAGCGCCGCCAGCTACAGCGGGCCAGCTTCGCTGCGCGTGCTGCACGGCTCGTGTGGGCAGACACCCCACAACAAGCTGTACGAGGGCATCGATCCACAGTGTTACGTGTTTCCCAACCTGGAGAAGGTGGGCTACCAGACAGCGGCACTGCTGAACCACGATGGCGTATACGAAGAGTACGCCCATGCGCTGGAGCAACGCGGCGGTTTGGCGGGCAAGCTGCAGCCCAACCAGAGTGCGCCCGTGCACATGCAGAACTTCGACGGCTCGCCGATCTACAACGACCATGCCCTGCTGTCGCAGTGGTGGAAGAAGCGCAGCAGCGAGCGGGGACCCGCCCCTGTGGCGCTGTACTACAACACCATCTCACTGCACGACGGCAACCGCGTGCCGGGCATGACCTCCCGCAGCAGCCTGGACACCTACAAACCTCGTCTGGTGCAGCTGATGGCTGATTTCGACAAGTTCATCACGGAACTGGAAACGGCGGGCAAACCGGTGGTGGTAGTGCTCGTGCCTGAACACGGCGCATCGCTGCGCGGTGACAAGATACAGATTTCGGGCATGCGCGAGATTCCAGGCCCACGCATCACACTGGTGCCTGCTGGCGTAAAGCTCGTGGGCATGAAGAAAAAAGACCCTGCGGCTGAGCCCACCGCGCCGGTGGTGGTGAACCAGCCCATGAGCTACCTGGGCCTGTTCACCTTGCTTGGCGACCTGCTGAGCGACAGTCCCTATGCCGACCCCGCCCGCCCGCTGACCGATCGCCTGCAGGCACCGGAGACCACGCCCTTCGTTTCGGAAAACGCTGACGTGGTCGTGATGCGCAACGCGACCGGCAAGTACCTGATGAAGTCGGGCAACGGAGAGTGGATTCCCTACAGCTACTGATCCACGGCGTTGGCCCAGGCAGCGGCCGGGGGCTGTGTCCCGCATAATCGGCCGCTGCGCCCGCGCACCGGGCCCTCGCCCGCCTGCGGCGTACGTCCGTCAACCCCTTCCCTCTTCGCATGAACCCACAAGCCCACCTGCTCTGGAAAGCGCCCCGCTGGGCCTTGGCGGTGTTGCTGGCGGTGCTGGGGATGCTGGGGCCGTTCTCCATCGACACCTACATCCCCGCGTTCTCGGGCATCGCCACGGCACTGGGGGCTACGCCGGTACAGATGCAGCAGACGCTGTCCGCCTACCTGTTCGGCTTCGCGTTCATGAGCCTGTTCCATGGGGCCCTGGCCGACAGCTTTGGCCGCAGACCGGTGATCCTGTGGGGCATTGCTGTGTTCACGCTGGCCTCGGCGGGCTGCGCGTTGTCGCAGACCATCGGGCAATTGGTGTTCTTTCGGGCATTGCAGGGCCTGTCCACGGGCGCAGGCATCGTGGTCTCGCGCGCTGTGATCCGCGACATGTTCCCGCCTGCCCAGGCACAGAAGGTGATGAGCCAGGTCACCATCTACTTTGGCGTGGCTCCGGCGATTGCCCCTATCGTGGGGGGCTGGTTGTTCGTGCACCTGGGCTGGCACAGCATTTTCTGGTTCCTGCCCCTGGTGGGTGTGGCACTGTGGACCGCCAACTACCGACTGTTGCCCGAAACCTTGCACCACGAGCACCGGCAGCCCTTCAATATGCGCCATCTGATGCGCGGCTATGTGCAGCTCGGATCAAGTGCGCGGTTTGTGTTGCTGGCCCTGGCCAGTGGCGTGCCGTTCAACGGCATGTTCCTCTACGTGCTCTCTGCACCGGCCTTCCTCGGCGAGCATCTGTCGCTGGCACCCACGCAGTTCTTCTGGTTCTTCGTCCTGACCATCTCGGGCATCATGGGCGGCGCCTGGCTCAGCGGGCGCCTGGCCGGACGCATCCCGCCCAAGCGGCAGATACGCCATGGTTTTCTCATCATGTGCACGGTGGCTGTACTCAACCTCGCAGCCAACCTGCTGTTTCCGCCACACGCCTGGTGGGCCCTGCTGCCCATCGCCATCTTTTCATTCGGCTGGGCACTGATGGTGCCGGTGGTCACGCTGCTGGTGTTGGACCTGCACCCGGAGCGCCGGGGCATGGCCTCATCGATGCAAGCCTTTGTGGGCTCCAGCGCCAATGGCCTGGTGGCCGGTCTGATTGCCCCCCTGGTCATGCACTCCACGGTGCTGCTGGCGCTGGCCTCGCTGCTAATGATGGGCATTGGCCTGGTGGCCTGGATCTATCTGCACCACCGCTGGCCCGACATCGGACGCACGCCCGTGCACCTCTGAAAGGCCTGCAGGGTCTGTGGGGTGGCCCAGCCGCCAGACCGCCGCCCATGCAGCGGCAACAACAGGCGCATCAGGTACCGGACGGGTGCCGACGATCCACGCTCTTTTGCTGGTAGTACCGGTTTTTCTCGGCATACATGGCCTGGTCGGCCCGATTGATCGCAGCCTCCACAGCTTCGCCAGAATGGCAGCTGGCGATGCCCATGGCCAGGCTCAGATGCTGACCCGGATAGAACTGGTTGTTCAACTCCAGCATCGAGATGATGCGCTCCTGCAGCGCGTGGGCACCACGCTCGTCAGTCCCCGGCAGCAGCACAGTGAACTCGTCGCCGCCGATGCGGGCTGCACAGGCGGGCGCATCCACGGCCTTGGCCAGCACTTCACCCACGCGGCGCAGCATCGAGTCACCGGCCGCATGGCCTTGCTCGTCATTGACCACCTTGAGGCCATTCAGGTCAATGGCGATGATAGACAGGGGCCAGGGCCCTTTGCGCGTGAGCCGGTTCAGCTCTTCGGCATAGAAGGCACGGTTGCGCAACTGGGTAAGTACATCGTGTTTGCCCAGGTATTCGAGGTAAGCCTCGGCCTTCTTGCGCGCCGTGATGTCCACCAAGGACAAGAGCACCAGACCCCAGTCATGCCGATGGCTATCGAGCACCGAGAATTGCATGTGGATGTTCACCGCATCGCCCGACAGTGAGTAGTTCACCACCTCCCGCTGCTGGAAGGTCTTCCCCTCCCACAAGTCCTGCAGCTGCTCCGCGAAGGACTCATGCATTTCGCCACGGAACACACGGCCAATGCTGTTGAGCAGCACCTCCTTGCTGGCGGCGCCGAACATGCGCAATGTCTGCTGGTTCACATCGATGACGCGGATCTCCTGCATGCAGCGGGCCACGAAGTCGGGGTGCACCTTGAGGAAGGTCTTGAAGTCGCCGATGCCCTGGGCACGCACACCATCGAGCAGATTCTTCACAACGCTGAAGTCCTCCACCCAGAGCGAGACCGGCGAATGCTCGAACAGGTCGCGCGCGTACTGCTCGCTGCGCCGCAAACGGCGCGCTGCCTCCAGTTGCTGGGTGTTGTCCTCCAGAGAGACCAGCACGCGGCTCCAGTCTGCCTCATGGCCCGGCAAGATGCGCGCGCGGACCAGCACGTCCAAACGGCGGCCGTCGAGCGCATAGTTCACCGTCTGGTTGGCAAACTCCATCTGCCCGTCCCACAACTGCGCCAATTCATGCGCCGCAGTGTCGTGCCGGTCGTCACGAAAGACTTTGTCGAGGTTGGCTTCCAGATGCTGCTGGTTGTCGGCCGAGAACAACTCCAGCGTGCGCCGATTGACCTGCAGCACACGCAACGAGGCACTGCACTGGCGCAGGCGGGCCGGGTCTTCAGCTAGGTGGGAACGAATGTCGGTGACCCCTTGCGCGCGCCAGCCGTCGAACAACCGCTTGAGCTCGCTGAAATCCTCCAGCCACAACGACACGGGTGCCAGCTCGAACATGTGTTCGTAATCGGCCCCCGAGGATAGAGAAGACACCACGACAAATTCCTCCGTGAGCAATTATTGACGACATGGCTTCCAAAAGCAGCGCGCTCCCGTCGCTCCAATACAAAAAAGGGCTGGCACCTTGCGGTGCCAGCCCTTGATCCTTCGGCGCGCTCAACGCACCCCGTCGTCTCTGTACATCAATCAGCGTGCGGGGCGTGCGGGACGCTTGCGCGCATCGTGGGCCACAAAAGGCTTGGCACCACCACCGCTGCCCGCAGGCTTGGAGAAAGCAGGCTTGCGCGGCGCGAAATCACCGCGCGGAGCACCCGCGTCACCACGGGGCGCAAAGCCGCCACGACCGGCATCACCAAAGCCGGGCTTGCGGCCATAGCCTTCACCATCGCGGCGAGGGGCAAACCCACGGTCACCACCACGGTCATCACGGCCGCCGAAACCACCACCTTCACCACGGGCGGGAGCGCCACGGTTGTCACCACGGCCCGCAAAGCCACCACCAAAACCGCCGCCGAAGCCACCACGGTCAGGGCCGCCACGGGCAGGGCCATTAAAGCGGCCGCGCGATGGGTTGTCACGGTTGTCGTACGAGCGGCCCTGGCCACCACGGCCGCCGAAGTCGCCACGCGGTGCCTGGGGGGCGCGCTGCGAAGGTTCCATGCCAGGAACCACTTCGGCCTTGAATTGCTGGCGGCTGTACGACTCAATGTCGTAGATCTTGCGACGATCGCGGAACTCAGCGAACGTCACAGCCAGTCCATCGCGGCCCGCACGGCCGGTACGGCCGATGCGGTGGGTGTAGTCCTCTGCCTTCATGGGCAGGCCAAAGTTGAACACGTGGGTGATCGTGGGCACGTCGATGCCACGGGCTGCCACATCGGTCGCCACCAGGATCTGCACCTGGCCACTGCGCAGCGCCATCAGGCGGCGGTTGCGCAGGCCCTGGCTCAAGGCACCGTGCAGGGCCACAGCCGAGAAGCCGTCTTGCTGCAGGTCGTTGGCCAAGCCGTCGCACTCCACCTGGGTGCTGGCAAACACGATGGCCTGGTTGATCGTGGTGTCACGCAGCCAGTGGTCCAGCAGCTTGCGCTTGTGCTGGGCGTTGTCGGCCCAGTACAGCACCTGCTTGATGTTGGAGTGCTTCTCTTGCGGGGAATCGATGGTCACCTTCTGCACGGAGGAACCGCCGTCGTGCATCACACGCATGGCCAGTTGCTGGATGCGGGGAGCGAAGGTGGCGCTGAACATAATGGTCTGCTTGCGCTGTGCGGTCAGCTGGTTCAGCTCGGCCAGGTCGTCCGAGAAGCCCAGGTCCAGCATGCGGTCGGCTTCGTCCACCACCAGGAACTGCACCTTGTCGAGCTTGATCTGCATCGAGCGCTGCAGGTCCAGCAGGCGGCCAGGGGTAGCGACCACTAGGTCGGCGTTCTGCAGCTTGGCGATCTGCAGCTGGTAGGGCATACCGCCCACCACGTTGGCCACGCGCAGACCACGGCAGTGCTTGACCAGATCGATGGCGTCATGCGCCACCTGCTGGGCCAGTTCACGCGTGGGGCACAGGATCAGGGCGCCAGGGGTGGCGGCCTTGAAGTTGCGCGAGCTGGTGGGGTCCTTGCGCTTGGCGCGCTTGGGGGCTGGCTCGCCACGGGCAGCCGCTTCGGCCACAGCGCGTTCGAACGCGGCGCGCTCTTCGGCTTCGGCCACGGCCTGCTGCTGGATCAGCGTGTGCAGCACAGGCAGCAGGAAGGCGGCGGTCTTGCCACTGCCCGTCTGGCTGGAGACCATCAGGTCGATGAACTTGGAGGCATCGCTGCCCATGGCCAGGGGAATGGCCTTGCGCTGCACGCTGGTGGGCTGGGTATAGCCCAGGTCGGCCACGGCTTGCACAAGTTCAGATGCGAGGCCCAGTTCGACGAAGCCATTGGGCTCGGCCGTCACAGCGGCATCGCCTTCTCCAGCGGCGGCGGCCACCACAGCGTCCAGGGGGGAAGACTGCACGGAAACGTCGGCAGCAAAGGAGGTATCGGCAGGCGCGAATTCGCCCTGCACCAAAGAGGTGTCGGTCATGATTTTTCTCTCACGAAGACGGTCGCGGGCGCTGCCCACGATTGGCTTCGTCAAATGGTTAAAAAACATCAACCATCAAACGAAACCTGCGCTGGCTCTGGAGGATCAGGCCGATGCGGGTGGGCTGTTATTCGCCAGTCCTGCACTGCCGGCTTACATTTGCATGTGGGCAGTGGGCTGGCAAGCCCGGTGTGTGAGGGGAGATACACAAACTGCGAGGCGGATTTCCTGCGCAGCCCGCAATTATGACACGTTTAAGGGTTTCCCCGCAATACCCTTCAAATGCGCAGCCTGCCCGAGGAGTGCCCCAGGGCCCACACCCTCGCGCAATGGCCGCCCCGCTGCGGAGGCGACCTGTACCCGCGCATGCACCGAGGGCGCTCCTGGCGCCAAGCAATTCAGGGGGTTTTCACTTCCACGGACAAAAGGTGCTGACGGTAGTGCGCTAGCTCATCGATGGACTCGTGCACATCCGCCAGCGCCGTGTGCTTCTGGGCTTTCTTGAAGCTGGTGTAGGCCTCGGGCTTCCAGCGTTTGGCCAGTTCCTTCAGCGTACTCACATCGACATTGCGGTAGTGGAAGAACTTCTCCAGCTTGGGCATGTAGCGCACCAGAAAACGGCGGTCCTGCCCGATGCTGTTGCCACACATGGGGGCGGTGCCCTTGGGCACGTACTGACCCAGAAACGCGATGATCTGCCGCTCGGCCTCTTCCTCGGTCACCGTCGAGGCCTTCACCTTGTCGATCAGGCCGCTGCGGCCATGGGTTCCCTTGTTCCAGGCATCCATCTTGTTCAGCAATTCATCCGCTTGGTGGATGGCAAACACGGGGCCTTCGACACGGGGCTCCAGGCCCGGACCCGTCACGACCACGGCAATCTCCAGCAGGCGGTCCGTATCCGGCTCCAGACCGGTCATTTCACAATCGAGCCAGACCAGGTTCTGGTCGGATTTGGCGAGGGTGGCAGGGGTGGGGTTGTTGGCTTCTGACATGGCGCGCATTGTCGCCGATGGCCTAAACTCGCCGCACATGCCCACCCCCGACGACTTCTCCCCTTCCATGCTGCTCACGCTGGCCTTTGCGATTGCGCTGGTCCTGGGCCTCGCGCTCAAGTTCTGGCTGGCCACCCGGCAGGTGCGGCATGTGGCCCGCCACCGCGTTGCCGTGCCCGCACCCTTTGCCGAACGCATCCCTCTGGCCGCCCACCAGAAGGCCGCCGACTACACCATGACCAAGGCCCGCCTGGGGCTGCTGGAGATGGCCCTCAGCTGCGTAGTGCTGCTGGGGTGGACCTTGCTCGGCGGCCTGGACGCGCTGAACCGCACCCTGCTCGACGCCATGGGGCCCGGCATGGGGCAACAGATCGCCCTGCTGGTGGCGTTTGCCGCCATCGGGGGCCTGATCGACCTGCCCTTGTCGCTGTACCAGACCTTCGTGATCGAAGAGCGTTTTGGTTTCAACAAGATGACCTGGCGCCTGTGGCTGGCCGACGCGGCCAAGGGCCTGCTGGTGGGCGCCCTCATCGGCCTGCCGATTGCCGCACTGATCCTGTGGCTCATGGGCGCGGCCGGCCCGCTGTGGTGGCTCTGGGCCTGGTGCTTCTGGATGGGCTTCAACCTGCTCCTGATGGTGATCTACCCCACCTTCATCGCGCCCTTGTTCAACAAGTTCCAGCCGCTCGAAGACGAATCCCTCAAGGCCCGCGTCACAGCCCTGATGCAGCGCTGCGGCTTCTCGGCCAAGGGCCTGTTCGTGATGGACGGCAGCCGCCGCAGCGCCCATGCCAACGCCTATTTCACGGGCTTTGGCGCAGCCAAGCGCGTGGTGTTCTACGACACCCTGCTGAAACAACTGGCGCCGGGAGAAGTTGAGGCCGTGCTGGCGCATGAGCTGGGCCACTTCAAGCATCGCCACACCATCCAGCGCATCGTGGTCATGTTTGGCCTCAGCCTGGCCGGTTTTGCGCTGCTGGGCTGGCTCTCCAACCAAGTGTGGTTCTACACCGGGCTGGGCGTGCGCCCCAATATCTCGCTGGACCCCACCATAGCGGCCGCGCCCAACGACGCCCTGGCGCTGTTGCTGTTCATGCTGGTGGTGCCCGTGTTCACCTTCTTCATCTCGCCGCTGTTCTCGCAGCAGTCGCGCCGCCACGAGTTCCAGGCCGACGCCTATGCAGTAGCCCAGGCCAGCGGCGCCGATCTGGCTTCGGCCCTGCTCAAGCTGTATGAAGACAATGCCTCCACACTCACACCCGACCCGGTGTACGTGAAGTTCTACTACTCGCACCCGCCCGCCACCGAACGGCTGGCACGCATGCACAACAACCCCGCCCATCCATGACCACCACCATGCTGAAGAAAAAAGACTGGTCTGCGCTTGCCCG
>Ga0187845_1000339_pt1 | contig 27609 bp, 20 predicted proteins | sample SpaLakP09_SKY_68_FD_134515 | JGI IMG/M metagenome (GOLD analysis project Ga0187845, IMG submission 134515) | Oligotrophic lake water microbial communities from Sparkling Lake, Wisconsin, USA - SP09_SKY_68 | ecosystem: Environmental > Aquatic > Freshwater > Lake | place: USA: Sparkling Lake... | reverse complement strand
TCCTTGTACTGCCCGGTCGGCACCAGCGACACGCCGGACGCCGACGTGCCCGGGTCGGTGCCGGCGCCGATCACGAGCGCGCTGGCAAAGCGCCGCATGCTGCCCGTCGAGCGATCGGCGATGTCAGGCGTGAATGCGCGGTAATTGTTCTTCAGTACCGCGGTCGCCTGCGTGACGAGTTTGCCGTTACCGACGAAAATATTGTTCTGGATGAGGGCTGGCGTCGATACCTTGCCGCTGACGAACAGGAACGTGCCGCCGGCGAAGTCGTTCACGACCGTGTTATTGACGAAGTACAGGTCCTGGCCCGGATTGGTCGCCCCTTCCTCACCGTACGCCACGATGTTCGGATTCTGGTTGGCGGCCGGTTGCTGGATGACGTTACCGATCACGTAGGACGTGCCCGCGTTCGGGACATCGATCTCGTAGCTGGGCTGGCCTGAGGCCGTGCTGCCTTTTTCGCCTGGGTTCGTGCTCGAGAAGCGGTTGTAGACGATCGTGTTCGTCATCGCGCGCGACTTCAGGTTGTGGCCGACGTTGGCGTCGTGCGAATAGTTGTAGCGGAACGTCAGGCTCCTGGCCTTGCCGATGTACAGGTTGTGCGTCTGGCCGTCGCCGAAACCGTTGTGACCGAACTCGGTGTATTCGATCAGGATGTCGCTGTTTTCGTTGTGACCGCTGAGAATACCGTTCTCGTTATCGTGCAGGAAGCTGCGGCGCAGCGTGAAGTTGGTGCCTTCCAGGCGCAGCGCCGCACCATTATGGTCCGCCACCCTGGCGCCCATCATCTCGACGTTGTCGACGACGATATCGTTGCCCGTGACGATCCAGGTACCCTTGCCACCGTGTTCCTTGCCGGCCGCATCGATCTGCGGGCGGCCGTTGACGCCGCGGATCGTCAGTCCGTTGCGGGCGATCCTGCAGGCGTCGCCCTTGTACGTGGTGCCGCCTTCGATCTCGATCGTGTCGCCGTCCCAGGCTGCCGCGATGGCCGCGCACGGTGCGGAATACGTCTTGCCGGGGCCGACGGACAGTGTCGTGGCGGAAGCGCTGCCGATGACGGCTGCAGCCATACACATGGCCTGGATCGAGCGGGATACGATATGATTTCTATGCATCAGCCGAGCATAGCATGGCTCGGCCCGGCGCCACATTACCGATCGGGTGATAATCCACGCATTTCCCGGCCGGGATTTACGATAATCTTCTACCCCGATGAAAACCCTCGTCAAACTCGTGTTGTGCGCGTCGACACTGGCGCTTCCCGTCCGCGCGCTGTACGCGTCGCTGGCGCGGCTGACCGAAGGCGCGGGCTTCGACGACGTGTTCGGGCCCGCGCCGATGACACCCTGAACCCAACGAACGCTTCCTTTATGTCCCTGCTCCGCATCGCGCTCGCATCGCTCGCCTTCTTCGGCCTCGATCGGCTTTCGAAAATCGTCATCGTCCAGCACCTGGACCTGGCGACCGTCCGGCATCTGCCCGTCTGGCCGCCTTATCTGAATTACGTGATGGCCTGGAACAAGGGCGTGAACTTCGGCTTCCTGAACGGCTTCGATGCCCGCTGGCTGCTCGTCGCGCTCAGCGTCGCCGCCTCGGTCGCGTTGGCATTCTGGGCACGCAACAAGTCCGGCTGGCCGTTGTTGCTGGCATGCGGCGCCATCATCGGCGGTGCTCTCGGCAATGCCTGGGACCGCGTCGTCTACGGCGCGGTGGCCGATTACCTCAACGTGAGCTGCTGCGGGATCGTCAACCCGTATTCGTTCAACGTCGCCGATGTGTGGATTTTCGGTGGCGCGGCTTTTCTGGTCCTTGCATCTCGCGGGGACCTATGAGCACACTGAGCGCACGCATTGCGAGTGATGACGACATCAGAATCGGCGACGACCGTTTTTCGGAGAAATCGGAAGTGAGCGATTTCCTGACACGAGTTCTCGCCGACAGCCCCGACATCATTCTGATCATCGAGCCATCCGACCACAGCTTTTATAAAGGCATTGGAAAAGTCATCTACGCCAGCCAGTCCGCTGGCGTTCCTGTCGAAAACTTGAGATACAAACTGGAAACCGGTGAGATCGTGACGTTCGACGAACTTGAAGCACGCCAGAGCGGCGGATAGCAAGTTCGAACTGCTCGTCGGAGACCTGCTTAGTTATCGATATCATTAACCCGCCGGATATGCTAGCATGACTGCTCGTTCATTCTCCGTTCACGAGCCGCCATGCAGATGCCACGCCGTTTCCTCGCCGTTCTCGTTCCTGCCCTGTCGATTTCCATGGCCGCCCACGCCGCCGCGCCGGCGCCGGGCCACCCCATCGCCTCCCGCTTCAACGCGGACCCGTCGCCGCACTACTTCCCTGCCGCGAAGGGCGACAAGTTTTACCTGTACGCGACGGACGACGCATCGAACACCGGCAAATACTGGGATTCCGTCACGTGGCGCCTGTACACGTCGCCCGACATGAAGACGTGGCACGACGCGGGCGTGCCCCTCGCCGTCACCGTGTTCAAGTGGGCGCGTCCGGACGCCAAGGCATGGGCGCCGGAAGCGGCCTACCGCAACGGCAAGTACTATTTCTATGCGCCCGTCGGCGGCGACAAGATCGGCGTGGCCGTGTCGGACCGCCCGGACGGCGGCTTCGTCGATGCGCGCAACGATCCGCTCGTCGACCGGGAGCGCGACGTGAACGCGGGCGACGAGCCGATCGATCCGGCCGTCTTCGTCGACAAGGACGGGCAGGCGTACATGTACTTCGGCACGCGGGTGCCTAAGGTCGTGAAGCTGAAGGCCGACATGATTTCGCTGGACGGTCCGATCCGGATCGTGCAGATCGACGGCCTGCCCGCATCCGATTCGAAGAAAAAATATGGCGAAGCGCCGTTCCTGCACGAACATAACGGCGTGTACTACTTCTCGTTTTCGTCAGGCTGGCCCGGACAGATCCTCTACGCGACGGCCAGCTCGCCGCTGGGCCCCTTCACGTACCGCGGCGTCATGATCGACTACCTGAAGATCTCGACGAACCACCAGGCCATCCTCGAACACGACGGCAAAAGCTGGGTGTTCTACCACGACGCCCTGCTGCCGGGCGGCGGCGGCTACCGCCGTTCGATCGCCATCGCGCCGCTGGAATACGGCGCGGATGGGTCGATCAAGCAGGTGCCAGTGAAACCCGGCCAGCCGAACGACTGACCGGGGCGCGCCCGAGAGGGCGTGCGATCCTCAAGCTGCCGTCTTGCCCGACAGGCGCTTGAGGCGTTCCAGCGCGCTCTCGCCGGCCGTTTCCGGTTGACTGACGGACTTGCGGATCGCATCCAGTTCCGCCTGCTGGTCCAGCGGCTTCTGGCCGATGTCGGCGACGATGCGCATGCCGGACGCCTCGTTCGTCACGGCCTGGGCACGGCGCGTGAGGGCGGACAGCGCCGTCGAGTTGCCGCGCATGCTCGTCAGGCCGTTCAGCTGTTCCTGGCGTTCGATGCGCATCTGCTGCAACTCCTTCTGCGCGTTGGCGGCGGCCAGCGCCTGCAGCGCTTTCTTGGCCTGGGCATCGAATTCGGCCAGCTGCTTCGACAGCGCATCGACGATCTTCTGCAGCTCGTCCATGTACGCCTTCGCATCCGCCTCTTCCTGGATTTCCTGCGGCAGGCGGGCCTTGTTCGCTTCCAGCTCGTCGCAGAACATCGTCACGGTTGCTTCCGAGATCGTGCCCGCGGCCAGGCGCTCGGCCAGCTTCTCGGCGGCGCGTTCGTCGTTGGCGATCAGGTTCTGCAGGTTCACCACGTCGCCATGCTCCTTGTCGAACGACGCGCGCGACGTCGCCAGCAGTTGCGCCGTCTCGCGCAAGGTGGCAACCAGGCGGTCGCGGTCGGCCTCGGTCGCGGTTTCGGGGTCGAAGTTCGCGATGATTTCGGAAATACGGTTGCCCAGTACGCCGAAGTGCTTCGTGACCAGTCGTGCGGTCAGGCCCCATCCACTAGCGTTGCTCATTGTTGTTCCTTTCTGCGGTGAAGAAAACAGGTGTTACGGTTATTGAATGACGATACGCTCTTGCTCCATCGGGATGCCGATGACGAAATCGACATGGATCCCGCGCTTGTTCGCATCGCCATCGACACTCTCCACGATCTCCGTCGTGATCAATAAATATTCGCGGCTGCCGTCGGCCAGTTGGCGCACGTACGGCATGAAATACATCTCCTGGCGCAGGCCGTGCTGTCCGGCCGCATCGTCGATGCGCGTCTCGCGGCCCTTGAACGGCGTGACGAACTGCGCGTCGCGCGCGCCCGCGTCGCGGGTGTAGTCGACGCGGTCCGCGTCGCCGAACACGGTCGCGAGTTCCTGCGCCCCCAGCATGTCGGCTAGCTGTTCGCGCCACAGCGTATAACCCGCGTCGCCCAGGCCGTAGCCGGCCACGCCCGTGTACGCATCCTGGTCGTCGGCCGTCTCCGGAATGATGCGCGCCAGTTGGCTGCAGTACAGGACTTCGGCCACCTTGCCGTCGTCGCCGCAGAACACCTGCAGGAATTTCTCGTCGGCGGCATCGTCGCCCTTGTCGAGGTACAGGCGGTACAGCTCGGCCTCCGGTTGCAGGCGGATCTGCGATACCGCCAGGATGCGCGTGTCCGCGGCCGCCGGCATCGCGATCAGCGAGCCGTTCGTCTGCGCCCGGATGATCGGCGACATCTGGATCTGCACGACGCTGCCGATGCGCGCGCCGAGCGGCACGTCGTCGTCGGCGCGGGTCGCGCCCTGCGTCACGCCCTTGTTCGCGGCCACCGCACGCACGTAGCTGAAGACATCCTTCCAGGCCATTCTCGTCAATTCCTTTCGAACGAATAATTCGGTTTCTTGGCTTCCCGGCTGCGGCGCAGCCGGCGCCACGCGAAATAGATCCCCCAGCCGATCAGCGCCAGCACGCACAGGGTCAGGAACACGCCGAGGAACGACGTCCCACCTCCGCCGGACGCGGATGACGTTCCGCCCGCGCTGGTGCCCGCGTAGCCGCCGGGGTAGCCGTTGTTGCTCGCATGCGCGCCGCGCGACGCGTTGGCAATCATGGCGCCCGCGATCACGTGACCGAGGCCGCTGTCCTGCCGCACGACGACTGGCGGATGCTGTTGCTGCATGGGCGGCGGCGCATACGCCGGCGCGTTCCGATCGGCGCCGTTCTGTTCATAGCCCGGCACCGGCCGCGTGTCGCGTACCGCGTCGGCCTGCGCCTGCCGGCGCGCATCCAGCGTGCGTAGCGCGTTCGCTTCCGACGCGTTCTTGTCCAGCTTTCGCGACAGCGCCGAATCCGATTTCTGCGGCGTCGCCGACCCGCTACCGAACGAACCGAAGCCACCGGACGAGCGGCCCGGCTGCGCCGGCGCAGGCGCAGGCGCCGCATCGGACGACGACGGGGACCGGCGGCTGAACGACCCGAAGCTGGTACCGCTCGACTTCGCCGACGAGTACGACGGCCTGGACGGCGCCGACGAGCGCTGCGACGAAAAGCCGCTCTTGAAGGAGCTCGACGAGGACGGCTTCGCATCGACGGCGCCCACATGCGCCAGCGGGAGCAGCAGGGCCAGCACGAACGCGACGTTATAAGACTTCAGCATGGTCATGGCAGCGATCGAAAGTTAGAATTAGCATAACGACCGCGATGGTCGCACGCACCGGTTAAATTAGCAAAGGAATACCGAAGATCATGACCCGCCGTTACCTCGACATGAACCAGCACGATGCCCTCTATACCGTGGCGCGCAAGTACCCGGGCGGCATCGACGCGCTCGCGCGCGAACTGGACATGTCGGCCAATGTCTTGCGCAACAAACTCTCGCCCACGATTGCATCGCACCATCCGTCGTTCGAGGAGGTGTCGCTGATCGTGGAATGCTGCCACAAGGCCGGGGTGCCGGAAGCACACCTGCCGCTGCACGCGCTGCTCGTGCGCCATGGGATGGCGGCATTCATCGTGCCGCAGCCGGAGCAGGCGCGCCAGGACGATTTGTCGCAGACCGTCTGCCGCGTGATGAGCGACGTGGGTGCCGTGGCCGAGGCGGTGTCGACCGCCCTGCTCGACGGTACCGTCACCCCGGTCGAGGCCGACCTGATCGAACGTAAATTCCATGCCGCGCTCTCCGCCCTGGGCGCCTGGCGCGCACGTCTGCGCCAAGAGACCGGACCGGGCATCCGCTGATCAGGACCGCAGCCGGCGTTCGGGCGCCGCCGTTTCCTCGCGAATTTCGTCTCTCCTTGCGCTGCGCAACGAGCGCAAAAACAGGCCCAGGCCGCCGAAGGCCAGCGTGAGGATGCAGATGAGTTCAAACGCCGACATCGTGCGCATCGACATGTTCACGGACGCGATGACGCCGAAGACGAGTGCCGCGAACGCGCAGATCGACAGCAGCCAGCCCAGGACGTTGCGGGCGTTGTAGAAGATCATGGCGATGCCGATCACCAGCGGAATCAGCACGATGCCGCCCGTGATGCCGTAGCCGCCCACGCCGAACAGGCGCGTGCCGAGGCCGAAGCTGGAACTCACCACCACGCTGTTGAGCAGCAGGTAGAAGCCTCCGCACATCAGGACCAGCCCCAGGAAGAACTGGCCCGTTCCGCCGTTCGTACCGCCCGCACCGTTCATTGTGTCCTCCGTCTTGTTCTTTGTTGCGACGGCGACAACAATACCAGACTTTGCGGTCACATTGCCAGTGTGCCGGACGGTAAAGCGACGGGCGGATTACCGGGGCGCGTCGGCCACGGGCTCGCCGAAATCCGGCATCCCGTCCGCGCGCCAGCGGATGACCTGCGCGCGCGTGTGGCGGTTCGGGTCGTGCAGCGAATCGCCCTGGATCTCGCGGTAGTTGCGCGCGTGGTAGACCAGCACGTCGGTCTTGCCGTCGGGTGTCGTCGTGAACGAATTGTGGCCCGGGCCCCACTGGCCGTTCTTCGCGCTGCTCCTGAACACGGGTTCGGCCAGCTTGGTCCACGACTTCGCATCGAGCAGGTCGGCGCCGGCCGGCGCGCTGACCATGCCGAGACAGTAGTTCTCATCCGTCGCGCTGGCAGAGAACGTGATGAACACGCGGCCGTGGCTCACCAGCACGGCCGGGCCTTCGTCGACCGCGAATTTGACTTTCTCCCACGCGTACTCCGGCTTCGTCAACAGCACGGCCGGCCCCTTGATCGACAGCGGCGTGTCCATCTTCGCGAGATAGATATTGGTTCCCTTGCTGCCGTCGGGCGCCGTCTGCGTCCACACGAGGTAGCGCTGGCCGCGGTGTTCGAACGTGGTGGCATCCAGCGAGAACGACTCCCAGCCCGTCTTGATCTGGCCGCGCTCGACCCACTCGCCCGCGAACGGATCCGCGGACGCGTTTTCCAGCACATATAAACGGATTTCCCACGGATGCTCGGCGCTGCCGGCCGTGAAATAGATATACCACTTGCCGCCGATGCGGTGCATCTCCGGCGCCCAGATATGCGCCCCCATCACGCCGGTCGCGTGCTTGCGCCACACGGTCTTCGCAGGCGCGGCGCCCAGGTCGTCGAGCGAACGGGCGCGGCGGATCTCGATGCGGTCGTATTCCGGCACGGTCGCCGTGTAGTAATACCAGCCGTCCGGCTGCAGGCTCACCTGCGGGTCGGCGCGCTGCTGCACGAGCGGATTGTGGAACACGGGTTCAGCCGCGTGGGCCGGCGCGAACGCCGCGGTGAGACACAAGGCCAGCGCCGGCAAGGCGCGAAGGGGAAAGCGAAACATCGGAACTCCAGATAGCGCGCAGGCTGGCGGCGATGATCCGATGATAATCGGGTAGCCGTCACCGCACCAATCAATTTTTTCGCACGACCGATATGAATTCAGCGCGCCCGCCTGCGCGGCCGGTCCTCCATCCCCGCCTCGTCGACGTCGGCGGACGTCGAGCGCGAACGCTTGTATTCCAGTTCGCCCTCTTCGTCCGGCAGCGCGGGGCCGGCGTACAGCACCGCCACGTCGGCCAGCGCGCTGGCGCGATCCGCGCCGAAACCGGACAGGGACGTCAGCCGCAACCAGCGCGCCGTGACGGTCTGGCCGAAGCGCACGGTCTGCGGATCGAACGTCGACAGGAGTGTGGGCCGGGCGACGTCGCGCCACGTCGTGCCGTCGTCGCTGGTCTCGATGCACCATTCGCGCACGTCGCCTTCGTGGTCGCGGTGGTTCTGGCGCGGCATCAGCACGACGCCGTCGAACGGCACGGCCTGCGCGAACGCGATCGTCAATGCGGGCTGCGGCCGCGGCACGTCGCCCTTCACCGCGACGAGGCTGTAGGTATTCGGATCGCCGTCGACGACGTTCGCGGCATCGGGCCAGCCGCCGGCCACGGCGCCGAGCTTCTTCATCACGCGCGTATCGAACAGGCTGGCGCGCAGCGCGGCGGGATCGACGGGCGTGTCCGGCGCAAAGCGCGGGCCGGCCATGTAATCCAGCAGCGAACGGCGCAGCTGGCGCGCGGCCGGGCGCTCGTCCAGGCGGTTTTCGAGGTCGAACGTCGCCACCACGAGCCGCCCATCGCCCACCTTCGCCTCGAACACGGCGCCGAGGCGATAGTTGCGGTTCCAGTCGTCGATGGGCTGGACGATGGGCCGCAGCCCGGCCGGCAGGCGCTCTACATTGAACGCACGGGCCCCCGCCACCAGGTCGCTCCACTGCCAGTCCATGTGATCGAACGTGGGGAACCCGGCCAGTGCGGGATGCGCGCGGTCGATCCACAGGCCCAGCATGCGCGACCACCCGGGATTCATCAGCCGGTTCCAGAACACGGGAACATCGGCCAGCGGCGGCGAGGTCCAGTCCAGGTCGGCCTTGCGCGGCAGGTACAGCACCTTGCCGCCCTGCGCCAGGCGCGCCTCCGCCTCCGGCCAGGCATGCGTCACGAGCACGCCGGCGGGAACGGCCGCGTCGACCCGGTCCGGATACAGCCAGAAGTTCCAGTCGTTGGCGACGCTCGTGCCGTCCAGGCCCACGACGAGCCGGTAGTGCGCGGGCGCCGGCAGCCGGGCGAGGTCCGCGGCGACGCGGCCCAGCGGGATGTTCTTGCCGATCGGGATATCGCGGGTGGCGAACCGGCCGGCCAGGACCGCGCGGCCGGCATCGTCCTCGATGCGCCACCACGGCCGCGCGCCGGGCAGCGGCCGGGCACCGTAATGCGCGATCTCCACCGGCACGTCGAACGTGTCGTGCGACGCGAGGACCGGACGCGTCAGCCGGGCCAGCGGCACTGTCTCGCCGTTGAAGCGGCGGAACGCCTCCGGCGTCGCATACCCTTTCGGGTCCCAGAACGTATCGAGGACGCCGACGAGCGCCGTGCCCTGGCCGAGATAGTCGTGCAGGTCCAGCAGCTGGTAGCCGGAGAGGCCGCGCGTGCGCAGCGCCGCCTCGATCTCTTCCTTGTAGCTGGCCAGTTGCCAGCGGCCGGACGCCAGCGCGAACTCGCGGTTGCGGTCCAGCACACCGTGGCGGCGCGCGGACTCGCGGAAGATCTCGTAATTCCCCGGTCGCAGGTAGCCCGTGAACTTGTCGATGATGGAGAAATCCGGGTACGCGACCCATTGCCCCACCTCGTGCGCCACGACGGGAACGCAAATGCCGTCCAGCGACGCCGCGTAATCGCGTCCGAACCAGCCGGTCCGGTTACGCAGCGGCTTGGGACCGATGCGCTGCACGGCCAGGTAATCGACGTCCTGGTCGAGCGCCGGCACGACGGGCTCCGTGTGGCCCGTGCCGTTCGTGTACAGGCGGCGCGGGTCCTCGGCGCGGAAGCGCGCGGTCCACTTCGCAAAGACCTCTTTCCAGCGCCCCGACGGTTCGTTGCTGGGACTGAGCAGCAGGAACGACGGGTGGTTGCCGTAGGCGCGGATCAGGCGTTCCGTCTCGTCGTAGAGGGCCGTCTCGATGGGCGAACCGGGCTCGAACCGGTTCCACATGCCGGGCTCCGGCTGCAGGTAGAGGCCCACCTCGTCCGCCGCCTGGAAAGCTGCTTCCGGCGGCGTGAACGAATGGAAGCGGACGTGGTTGATGCCCCACGCCTTGTTGATCGCGAAGATCTTCTTCCAGTACGCGACATCGGTCGGCGGATAGCCCGTGAGCGGGAAGTCGCCGCCGTGGTGCGTCCCGCGCAGGAACACGAGACGGCCGTTGACGAGGATGTCCGTGCCGCGCCCCGCCACCTGCACGAAGCCGAACGACACGTCGCGGGCATCGTCCGCACCCGGTCCCGCGAGGCGCAGTTTCAGCGACTGCAGCGCCGGATGGAACTCGTCCCACGTCGGCGCGTCCTGCGGGTACTGCACGCGGAACTCGGCGCTGCCGCCATTCTCCGTCCAGCGCACGGGAATACGCCGGCCGTTGGCCGTAACGATGCCTGCGCCGGCCTTGCCGCCTCCGTTGCCCACCTGGAGTTTCACGCGCACGCTGCGGGTCGCCACGTCCGGGTACACCTGCGCATCGGCGATGTAGACGGGCGACGTCGCCCGCAACTCGGCCTTGCCGACGATGCCGTTCCAGCTCATGCCCAGCGAATCGGAGATGCTGTGCGAGTCCGGCCGGTACGCCATCAGCGCGCGCGAATCCACGCGCACCGTCACGCGGTGCCGGCCCGGTGTCAAGAGGCCTATGTCGTACTCATGCGGCGCGACGAGAGACAGGTTGGCGCCGAGCGCGCGCCCGTCGATCCACGCGCTGGAACCCCAGCGCGGCCGTTCCAGGTGCAGCACGACGCGCTTGTCGCGCCAGGCGGGCGGCACATCGACGTCGCGCTGGTACCACGCCGCGCCCAGGTAGTGGCGCGGCGGCTGGCTCAGGAACGGCACCTTCACGTGGCCCGGCGTGGTGAACGCCGCGTAGTCCGCGCGCACGTTCCAGTTCTTGTCGTACAGCGACAGCACCCACGGCGTCTGCGCCGTGATGGCGTCGCCGTAACCCTGCGCGTTCAGGATACCCGGAATGCGGATGCGGTCCGCCAACGCGCGGCCTTCCCAATGGCCGGTCACGCCGGCGTCTTCGCGGTCGAGCGCGAAGCGCCAGTCGCCGGCGAGGTCGATCGTGTCGGCCGCGCCGGCCGTCGCGGCCCAGGCCAGCGCGGCGGCGCCCAGCAGCTTCCTCATGCGTCAACCGCCGAAGCGGAAGTCGGCGCCCACCATGATGCGGCGGCCGGCGTAGCTGTAGTCCAGGATGCTCGGCGTGCCGTTCGAGAACGGGACGTAGTTGCCCTGGCTGTTGCTGGTCGCCGCGTTGTTCAGGTTGCGGCCTTCCACGAACACGTCGATCTGCGGCGTAATGCGGTACTGGATCTTGGCATCGACGTAGCGGGTCGCATCGCGGAAGTTCGGCGAACCCGGGTTGTAGGCAGGCGGACGGGTGTTGCCGCTCGCGTTCGGGTAGTTGTTCACGGCGGTGCCGGTCCAGCCGGCGATGTTGGCGAAGTAGCTCGCCACACCCTGCACCGCGACGCGCGCCGACAGGCGGCCGTCGTCGTACCAGAGCGCCCAGTTGTACTGGAACTTCGACTCGCGCAGCGGCGGCATCGGCGTGCCGGTCAGCAGGTCGACGATGTTCTGCGTGGACGTGACGGAACCCAGCTTCGTGTAATTGCCGTCGAAGCCCAGGTAGCGCAGGCGCCACGGCAGGAAAGTGAACGCGGTCTTGGTGTTGAATTCCCAGCCCGTGCGGGTGGTCGGCACGCCGTTCTGGTAGGTCGAGAACGAGAACGGCAGGTTGGACAGCACCTGGCCGGTGGTCGGGTCGGTCAGCGCCATGCCCAGCGTGCCGTTGGCGGTCTGCACGATGGCCGGTCCGATGACGCCCTGCTGCTTGAAGTAAGACAGCGAGAACATCGTGTCCTTGCTCGGATAGTATTCCGCGCTCCAGTTCTGGTTCAGGTTCTTCTGGGCCTGCAGGGCCGGGTTGCCGATCTTCGACGTGCAGCGCTGGGTGTCGTCGTCGCTCAGGCGCTCGTCGTAGCGGCACAGGCCCTGCGGCAGCAGGTAGCCCACCGGCGGCCGCGCCACGGTGCGGGCGCGGTTGTAGCGCAGCACGAGCTGGTCCGGCACGACCCACAGCGCCAGGTTATAGATCGGCAGGAAGTCGTGGGTTGTCGCATCGACGGCCGTGTTGGTCGTCACCGTCACGTCGTTGACCCCGCCCGGCGCGCCCGGGTTGGCCGGATCGAAGTTGGCGTTCTTCGTGATCGACTGGAACGACATCTGACCGATGCCGTGCACCTTGGTGCGGATGTAGCGGTAGCCCAGGTTGCCCTCCAGGTCCCAGCCGAACGGCAGCGAACGGGTGGTGAACGGGATGTGGTCGACGTGGAAGTCCCCCATGACATAGACCGCTTGAGAGCGCTCGCTCATGCGCGCCATCGGCTGGTCGTAGGTCTTGCCGTCCGAGCCCACGCAGGTGTAGATGCAGTTCAGGTTCGCGTTCGGGACGCCGGACAGCTGGAATACCTTCTGCACGTCGATGTTCGGCCAGTTGGTGACGGCGCTGCCGAACTGGCCGTTGGCGCCGCTGAAGAACGAGGACTGGCTGATGTTACCCGCGATCGACTTGCCAAGGAGGTCCTGGAACTGCTGCGGCGTCACGTACACCGTGCCCGACCCCAGGCGGTTATAGGAATTCCCCGGCACGAAACCGTACTGGCACTTGTTGCCGCCCGCACCCAGCGAACCGGCCGTGTCCTGGCAGCCGACCAGCGAGCTGCGCACGATGGACGGCTGCACCCAGACGTTCGGGTCGGTACTCGCCTGGTAGCCATTGCCGTAGTTACCGGGAAGCTTGTACCGGGTGTCGCGGAAGTTGAAGCCGGTCTTGAAGCGCGTGAAGAACGGGATCGATTCCGGTGTCGCCCACGTCAGATCGCCCTTGGCCGTGCGTTCCTCGGTTTCGACCACCGCGGGGTTGTAGGTGAGCTGCGGCTGCGAGAAGGTCAGCAGCGGCTGCTGGTTGACGGAATACGCCGGGATGTTGTTGATGTTGCTGCCGCCGCCCGTGACGGCCTGCGACGCCGCCGGCTGCACCAGCTGCACGTAGTTGGCCGGGTTGTACAGGTTGAAGTTCGACCCGGACGGGAAGTTGTAGGCCCACAGGCCGGTCGGCTGCACCGACAGTTGCGCCGCGCCGTAGTTGGTGCTGAACGTGGTGCGGAACTGTTCGCTCGTGTACTTCGACTTCGCGTCGCCGACCAGCCACTCGGCCGTCAAGCCGTCGTGCCGCCATTCGCCGCCGGTCTGGAAGTACTTGGTGATAGTGCTGCTCTTCTGGTAGATCTGGTCGACCGTCGCGCTGCCGTCGCTGATGCCAAAGCTCGTCACGTGGTGGCTGGCGTCGACGGTGACAGTGGACGGATCGACGTTGGTGACGGCGCCCCGCACCGCGGGGTTGTTGGCCAGGTAGCTGGGCGTGGTCGGGTACAGGTAATAGCCGGTCGCGCCGGGTGCTACCGCACGCACGCCGTTCGTATCCACGTACGTCTTGGCCAGGTTGGTGTTCATGCCGCCCAAGCTGAGGAACGAAGTGTTGTTCGTCGTATTGCGCTTTGAATAGCTGCCCTTCAGGTAAACGGTCAGCTCGCGGTTCACCTTGAAGTCGCCGCGCAGGTCGAGGTTCTGGCGCTTGTCGACCTCGGTCTGCACCTTGTTGCGGATCAGCGAAGGCGTGTAGTCGTTCCACTGGTTCAGGCAGCTGATCAACTCGTTCTGGCGCGCGTTCACCGCGGTGTTGCGGTTGTTCGTGCTCAGGTTCTTCAGCGAGGCGTCCGCGGTCGTCAGCTGCGGGAACGCGGCATAGCATTCGGCCTTGGTCTTCGCCGCGGCCGACTTGGTCAGGATCTCGTACGGCGTGGCCGTGTTGTAGCTGCCGGTGCCGCTCGTGTACGGCAGGATGCCCAACGCGCCGACCGTCGTCCCGACCGGCGTCGTGGAGGCCGGATCGGACATGTTCAAGGTCGACGGGTTGTACGTGAAGGTCTTCTCCGGCGAATTGTCGAAGTCGATCGAGCGCGCATAGCCCGCGTTCGCGCTGGTCGCGACCTGCATCTGGTGCTGCTCGTTGGCGGTCGTCGATTTCGACGCATTCAGGATCACGCCGAGCCGGTCGTCCATGAACTTGCGCGACAGGATGACGTTGGTGTCCGGCTCCCACTTCTTGTTCAGGTTATTCGTCGTGCCGGCCACCCGCACGGCGGCGAACGGCTCCTTGAAGTCGAGGCCCGTGCGCGTCTTGATGATGATGCCGCCACCGAGCGAACCCTCGACCATGTCGGCCGTCGAGCCTTTGACCACATCCACGCTCTTGATCAGGTCCGCGGACAGCTGGCGGAACTCGTTGCCGCGGCCGCTGGAGCCGGGACCGCCGGTGTTCGCGGACTGCACGGCCATGCCGTCGATCTCCACGCGCGTCAGGTCCGGGCCGTTGCCCCGCACGGCGACGGAAACGCCTTCGCCGAAGTCGCCGCGGTCCAGCGCCACGCCGGCCATGCGCGAGATCGCCTCGCCGATGTTCCGGTCCGGCAGTGAGCCGACGTCCTCGGCGACGATGGAGTCGAGCGCCGTGGCCGCGTTCTTCTTGCGGGCGATCGACGATTGCTGCGATTTGCGCGTCGAGACCACGACCGTCGCGATGCCGCTCGCGACCTCGTGATTGCCCTGCGGCGCGGCGACGGTGCCGTCGCCCGCACCGCCGGCCGGTGCCTGCGCGTTGGTCGCGTCCTGCGGTGGCGGGTTGTCCTGCGCGAATGCGGCCTGGCCCGCGATCAGCGATGCGACCGCCAGCGAGACGGCGTAGGCGAGGCGCGTGGGGCGGATGACCTGTCGGATGTCGTGCATTGTTCTGTCTCCTCGGTGGACCGCTGGGCGGTCTGTTTTTGTCTGGATCGGCTTGAAAACAGTGTAGGGTTGCACGCAGCCGCCGTGATATATCAGCAGGAAATACTCATCGGCTTGAGCGAAGTGCGTGCGCAAACGACCACACCGACCGCTCAACGCCGCGATTGCGATTCCTTTTTGCCGTGGAATCGCGCGCTTTGTGCGTCATTGGTTATCGCAACGCGTAGCGCACGTGCCGACGCGACCGGATCGCTCAATCCCGTGAGCGGTTCGGCCGCACGCCCCGCGTCAGGCCGGCGCGCCGTCCGCGGGCAGCATCATGTCGGGAAAAAGCGTGCCCGCAGCACGTCCAGCGCCTGCAGGGTGCCGCTGCAGCGGCGCATCATGGCCCACAGATCCGGCAGTTCGGACGCTTCGTACATCCGCACGTGGTAGTCCATGTCGATGCGCGTGACGTTCTCCAGGTTCCCCGCTTCCAGGCACCCGCGCGATTTCCAGCGCCACCGACAGGCGGAAGAAATGCGCGTCCGCGCCGTCTGCGCGCGCAGGTGCTCGAACACCTGCACGGTCGCGTTGCGCGAGCGGTCCAGGCGGAACCGGACGTCGATCGCGCGCATCGCTCAGGGCCGTTCGTAGAATTCCGCTTCGACGATGGACAAGGTCGACGTCGGCACGCCGTTCGTCCCCGTCGCCGTATTCGCCTGGTTGGCCACTTCCGTCAGCTTGATGCCGCCACCCTCCTCCGCCCGCCCGGCCAGTTCGATGCGCACGGTGCGGCCCTGCACGGGTGTCAACGGCAGCGTGACGTAGCCCAGGCTGGTCGGCGTCAGGCCGCTCCACACCTCCTGGCCGTCCACGACCACCTTGAGCGGATAGCGGCGCTCGCGCCAGCCGGTCAGCTTCAGCTCGACCTCGGACAGGCGCGCGGGCCGCGCGAGCGTGTACGTGATGGCGGGCGCGGCGCCGGCCTGGCTCGTCCACGCCGTCGTCTCGTCGTCGTCGAACGATTTCTGCCCGTCCGGCGCATCGCTGGACACGACCGGGACGGCCACGCGCGATACCGTGAACGACGGCGTGGCCGGCGTCGGACCGCGGTCCAGATGCACCGGCGGCGCGGGCGGCAACGGCGCGAGGCCATCCTGGACGGCGACGCCCTGGGACGTCAGCACCAGCTCGGCGGGCGCAAGGCCCTGCGCGCGGGCCCGAACGACGATGCGGCCCGCCTGCGGCGTCGCGCGCAGCAGCACGCGGTTCACGCCGCCCTCCACCGGCAGCGAGCGTGCGAGGATGTGATTGTCCGGCCCCTGCGCGATCCCGCCGCGCCACTCGGCCGGTCCCTGCACGTCGAAGTCGACCATGTCCAGTGCGAGCGGATTGCGCCGGCCGGCGGCATCGATGGCTTCCACCTGCACCAGCGCCAGGTCGGCGCCGTCGGCACGCAGACCTTGCGGCGACACGATGGACGTGAGTTTCAGCGCGACCGGCGCGCCGGCGGTGGCCAGCGTCGTCTCGCACACGGGTTTGCCCAGCGCGTCGTAGCCGACCGCCTTCAGTTCGCCCGCCGCCCATGCCACCTTGTCGAACGTGAACAGGAAACGTGCGCCCTGCCGTGCGGGTCCGACCTCCTTCCCGTTCAGGAACAACTTGACGCTGTCCGCGCTGGAGACGACGGTGACCGGCTTGACGGTGCCCGCCGGGTAGTTCCAGTGTCCGACGATGTGGGCGCGCGGATGCTCCACGTCGACCCAGCCGTCCCACATGACCTGATGCGCGTAGAACGCGTCCTTCGGGATGCGCATGGCGTCCACTTCGCCGCTGCGGCGGTAGTTCTCGGCGCCGCGGTGGTGCGTGTTCGAGTCGGAAAACACGATATTCACCCCGCCGCTCGACACGCGCGTGCCGGTGCCGGGGCGCTCGCGCCAGTAGTCGTACCAGCGCTGGACGTCCTCGATGGCGAAGCTGTCCTGGTTGCGGTTGTAGACGCTCGCATCCTGGCCCTTGTGCGGCGGGCCGTCGCCCTCGCGGTGGAACGGCGGACTGAGTTCGTCCCAGTACTTGCGCAACGCCTCGTCGCGCGAATACTCCATCGCCCACACCGGCATGCCCGCGCTCTTGTTTATGTACAGCATCTCGCCGCCGTATTCCGCGACGTGCTGCAGCTCCCGGCTCAGCATCTCGCGGCTGCCGGACGCGCGGCCGCCGTACGGGTCGAAAGCATCGCGCAGCCCCTTCATCGCGCGCATGTGGTCCGCGCCGACGCCCTTGTTGCCGCTTTCGTAGAACACGATGCTGGGGTTGTTGCGGTTGTAGACGATGGCGTCGCGCATGACGTCGAGCCGCTGCTCCCAGCGGCGATCCTGCACGTCCGCTTCCGAGTCGCCGGCTGGCATCGCTTCCATCATGCCGAGGCGGTCGAGCGATTCGACGTCCTGCTTCCACGGCGTCACGTGCATCCAGCGGATCAGGTTGGCATTGCTGGCCAGCGCCAGCCCATTGCTGTAGTCGGACAGCCACGCCGGCACGGCGCTGCCCACCGCCGGCCATTCGTTCGTCGTGCGCTGCGCATAGCCGTGGACCTGGATCACGCGGTCGTTCAATTCGATCATCCCGTTGCGGAACGCCGTCTTGCGAAAGCCCGTGCGGGTCGTGAGGGCGTCGAGCGGCTTGCCGTCGACCTTCAAGGTTGTCACGACGTCGTACAGATAGCCGTAACCCCAGCTCCAGAAGTGCAGGCCCGCAACGGGCGCACCGGCCTTCAGCGTCACGGTGGCACCGGGCGCGATCGTCCGCGCGGGCGCACCGAAGCGCGCGACGCGCTTGCCGTCCTTGTCGCGCAGCTCGACCTCGTAGGCGACGCTGTGCGCCTTGGTGGAATCGTTGCGCACCTGCGATTCGGCCGTGATGGTGGCCTTGCGGCGCGCGATGTCGAAGTCGCGCGCATACACGTACACGCCCGTCGTGCCGAGGCTCGCGTACAACGGGAGCGTCTGGTACACGGGTTCCGTCACGTGCAGGCGCACGTTCTTCGGCAGGCCGCCGTAGTTCGCAAAGAAGTTCTTGTCGTTCCACTGGTAGCGCTGGCCCGTCGCCCGTTCGCGGTAGTCCCAGCTGTTGTCCGTGCGGACGGCCACGACGTTGTCCCCGTCGCGCAGCGCGCCCGCGATCTCGACGCCGAACGCATTGATCCCGTTCTCGTGCAGCGCCATGCGTTTGCCGTTGACGAACACCTCGGCCGCCTGGCGCGCGCCTTCGAATTCGAGGAAGACCTTGCGGCCGGGCTTCAGGCCGGGCACCTTGAAGTGCTTGCGGTACCAGGCCACGCCCGTCGACAGGTCGGCGATGTCCTTGCGGAAGGCGTCGTCTTCGTTCCATGCATGCGGCAGGCTGATCGCCCTCCACGCGCCGTCGTCGAAATCGGGACGCGCCGCATCGGCCGGATCGCCGACGGTCAGCTTCCAGCCGGGATTGAAATCGTGGAGGGCGCGCGCCGCGTGCGCGGGGACGGCCGCGGCGAGCGCCAGCAGCAGGGCGAGACGTGGGTTCATGGATGTCCGGGTCGAGGGTCGGGTCGCCGAAATACTAGCAGTCCGGTATCCCGCTTTTTCACGGTCCGCCCAACTACTCAACATGGTGAGCGGTCGGCCGGACTGGCCAACGGGACGGGAACGCTGTTAGCATGGCGGCACGCGGGGGGTGTCCCCGTGCCGCTTTTCCCTTCCCGTATCAACGACTACAAATGACGAAACCATTCAAACGCATCCTGTTCACCGGCGCCGCCGGTAACCTGGGCCGCCGCCTGCGCGAGCGCCTGCACGAATTCGCCGACATCGTGCGCCTGTCCGACGTGGCCGACTTCGGCCCGGCCGCGCCGCACGAAGAAATCGTCCTGTGCGACCTGGGCGACCGCGACGCCGTCATGCGCATGTGCGAAGGCGTCGACGCCATCCTGCACTTCGGCGGCATTTCCACCGAAGAGGAATGGGCGCCGATCATGCAGGCCAACATCCTCGGCATGGTCAACCTGTACGAGGCCGTGCACAAGCTGGGCATCCGCCGCGTCGTCTTCGCGAGCACCAACCACACGATGGGCATGTACAGGACGACGGACCTCGTCGACGCCTCGATGCCCCCGCGCGCGGACGGTTACTACGGCGTGTCGAAGGTGTTCGGCGAAACGCTGTCGCGCTATTACTGGGACCGTTTCGGCGTGGAGACCGTGTGCATCCGCATCGGCTACTGCTGGCCGGAGGCGACCAACTATCGCCAGATGGTGACGTGGCTGTCGCTCGACGACCTGGTGCAGCTGCTGCATCGCTCTCTGACGACGCCGCGCGTGGGCCACACGATCACGTTCGGCATCTCGGACAACGAAGGCCGCTGGTGGGACGACCGCCATGCATCCTTCCTGCGCTACAAGCCGAAGGACAGCTCGCAGCAGTTCGCGGACAAGCTGCCTGCGGAGGTCCAGTATCCGCCGGCGGACGACATCACGACGTTCTACCAGGGTGGTGTGTTCTTGCACAATGGGCCGAAGTACAAACCCTGAGCTCGCATTCGCACGTCGAATGTCGTCTGACGTCCGATATCCAAACGGCCGTCGCTCCCGCGCAGGCGGGAGCCCAAGTTTGCGTCGCGCTGACAAACCTGGGTCCCTGCCTGCGCAGGGACGACGTTCAGACTTTTTTTGCAAACATGTCAGACAAGTGAGTCCGCGCAGCTATAATCATGTCCCGGACCTATTGTTTACCACACCCGCATGAACTCGCCGACCACCCTGCTGCCCGCCCGCAAGAAATACCGCAACCTCGCCCAGGGCGTCGTGGAAGAACTGAGCGCGCGCATCCGCCGTTCCGAATTCAACCCGGGCGACAAGCTGCCGCCGGAAGCGGCCATCATGGAGGAATACGGCGTGAGCCGCACCGTGGTGCGCGAGGCGATCTCGCAGCTGCAGGCGGGGGGCCTCGTGCAGACGCGCCATGGCATCGGCACCTTCGTGCTCGAACCGCCCGCCACCACGCTCGGCATCGGCACGGACACCGTGGTGACGGTACGCGACGTGCTTGCGATCCTCGAACTGCGCATCAGCATGGAGACGGAGGCCGCATGGCTGGCCGCGTCGCGCCGCACGGATGAGCAGGTGGCGCAGATGGGACAGGCGCTGGGCGAGATGCAGCGCGCGCTCGAAAACGGCCGCACCTCGGTCGAAGCCGACGTACGCTTCCACCAGCTCATCGCGGAAGCGACGGACAACCGCTATTTCGTCGAACTGCTGGGCCAACTCGGCAGCGCAATCATCCCGCGCGCGCGCCTCAACACGCCGGGACTGGGCGAAGACAAGCCGGCCGACTACCTCGAACGCGTCAACCGCGAACACGAGGACATCTATAAAGCGATCCTGCGGCGCGATCCGGAAGCGGCCCGCGCCGCCATGCGCACCCACCTCTCCAACAGCCGCGAACGACTGCGGGAAGCGCAGCAGCGGCTGCAGGACCAGCCGCGTACCTGATCAGCGGTACTGCGGCGCCACGACTTGCGCGGTGCCGTCCATCTGGTGCACGGCGCTGCTCACTTCCGCGATGCCGTGGCCCTGCTCCGCGCTGGAGCGGGCGATGTCGGCGAGGATGCCGGACACCTGGCGGATCGCGTCCGTGATCTCGTCCATCCTGCTGCCCGCTTCGTCGACGAGGCGGCCGCCCGTCTCCACGCTGTGCACCGACGTGTTGATCAGGTCCTTGATCTCCTCGGCAGCGCCGATGGCCTTGTTCAGGTTGCGCATGATGTAGCCGTAGACCATGTACAGCGCGGCGGTCGTCGACATTCGGCAAGACAGTTACAACGCATTAAATTCGGAAATATGTTTTTTGCTAGCAACATTGATCGCATTTCAGAACGGTCATTCCCGCGAAAGCGGGAACGACCTCTCAAAGATCAGAACGCCATGCGCACCCCTGCCCGATACGTTCGCCCGATCACGTCATACAACGCCGGATTGATGCCGATGCTGAGGTTCGTCTGCGGCACGAGCACCGGCCCGCGGTCGGCCAGGTTGTCGATCTTGAAGTACAACATCGAGTCCTTCGCGAAGTTGTACGTCGCGCCGAAATCGACGTACGTGGCGCCCGGGAGGTGGTTGTCGTAGATGGTCGGATGCGCGGCCGTCGGCAGCGGGCAGTTGGTCTGGCACTCGATGAATTCATTGCTGAACACACCGGCGCTGACCCAGCGCTCCGTCAGGCTGAGACCCAGCTTGCCGTTCTCCCACGATTGCGTCACCAGCGCCTTCCACTTGGGCGTGCTGCCCGCCATGTTGCCCGCGCCTTCGCTCGGCGTCGTGCCCGGGACGCCCGGATCGGATACTGAGTGGATCGTCCGCGTGGCCATGCCGCGCAGCGCAAACGTGCCCGGCAGGCCATGGTCGCGCAGGTTCGTGCGGTACGTGGTCTCGAGATCGACGCCGCGCGTGTGCAGCGACGCGAAGTTGAAGCTCTGCGCCAGCACATAGTTCGTGCCGGCCGGACCGTTGATCGACACGGCGCCGCACACGTTCTGGTAGCCGGCGTAGCACAGGTCCACTTCCTGCTGGGGACCCAGCGAGTTGATCACGTTCTTGACCTTGATGTCGTAGTAGTCGACGGACAGGTTGAAGCCGCGCGCCCAGCTGGGTTGACTCAGCACGATGCCGAACGAATTGTTGCGGGCGACCTCCGGCTGCAGGTCCGGGTTGCCGACGTTGCGCTGCTGGACCTGCACGGACGAACCCTGCGAGTTGTTGACGGCCTGGTTCGTCACCGTCATCGCGGCATACAGCTCCGACAAGTTGGGCGCGCGCACGTCCTTGGAGCTGACGGCACGCAGGCGCAGGCCGTCGACCGGCGTCTTCCACGTCGCGCCGATCTTCCATGCGCTCGCGTGACCGGCCGTGCTGTACTTCTCCTGGCGGTCGGCGACGTTCAGGTTCGCCTCGCCCCACGTGGCCGACTTCAGGAACGGGATGTTGAACTCGAGGTAAGCCTCTTTCACGTTGAACGCGCCGCGGCCGTTGTGGTAGTTCCCCGCGAACCAGTTGTCGCCGCCGGTGTTGAGCGTGGTGTCGAGCGGATAGCTCGGGCCGTAGCGCGACTGCAGGTCCACGCCGGCGCCGTACGGGTCGCCGTAGACCGAATAGTCTTCGCGGCGCCATTCGAAACCGGTCGCCATCGAGACCGGGCCCGCCCAGCCTTCCAGTACATCGCCGTGCACGTTCGCGCTGACGACGTTCTGGCTCGAATCCGTGTGCTGCATCGGCCCGTTCTGCGGCGCGATGTACGACCAGCCGGCCATGTTGATCGGCACGTCGCCGAAGATGTTGATCGGCTGGCAGCCGTTCGCGCGCGCGTTGGCGTCGCGGCAGACGATGTTGCCGCTGGCGTCGCGCACGGCATCGATCGCATAGTTGTAGCGGCGGTTCAGGGTGATGTCCTGCACGTGGATCACGGTCGTGTTCTCGCCGTGTTCGGCGTACGCGTCGTACGACCAATCCTTGCCGAACAGGGCGAAGCGGCCGTCCGCGCCGACGACGAAGCGGCGCTGCGTGCGCGTCGGGTGCACGTTGATATTGGCGGGGAATTCCGCGTTCGCCGTACCGACCTGCATCACGCCGTTCGCATAGCCGGACGCGCAGCCCGCCGCGACGGACGCCGGCAGGTAGGCGTTGTCGCACTTGATGCCGAGGTTGGCCTGCTTCGCGGCGCCCGGGTTCGGCGAGAACACGGATGTCACCTGCGCCCAGTTGCCCGTCACGTAGATCTCGTTGTCGGCATCGAGGTCCCACGACACCCGGGTGTACGCGACCTCCCGCTTGAAGTTCATCGCGAGGTTCGTGCCCGCGCCGACACTGCCCGCCAGGTCGCCGCCCACGCAGAAGTTGCCGACGCAATTCGTCCCGTACTGGAACGGGTACGGGGTGCCGCCGGGGCCGAACGCCGTGCCTTTCAGCGGGCCGTCCGTGATCAGGCCGTATTTTGCGTACTGGATGTGCTGCGCGTGCTGGATACTCTTGTAACGCGGCGCGCCCGCGGCCTGCATCGCCTTCGTCGATTCCTGCAGCGCCGGGTTCTTGTACCAGTCGCGGCCATTCGCGCCGACTTCGCCGAAGCCCGGCGAATCGATGCCGTTCTCCTTCGTGAACTCGGCGCTCGCCGTCACGTGCAGGCGGTCGTTCATGAAGCCCTTGCCCCACGCAGCCTGCAGCGTGCCGCTCTTGTCGTCGTGGTACTGCGTCATGCCGCCTTCGGCATTGAACTTGAAGCCGCTGAATTTTTTATCGGTGATGAAGTTGACGACGCCGCCCACCGCGTCGGAACCGTACGACGCGGACGCGCCGCCCGTCACGACATCAACGCGTTTCACCAGCAGTTGCGGGAACTGGCTGACGTCCGTGACACCCGTGACGTTCGCGCCGACGACGCGCTGGCCGTCCAGCAGCGTCAGGGTGCGGATCGTGCCGAGGCCGCGCAGCGACAGCGACGACAAGCCCTGCACGCCGCTCGACGTGCTGTACGTGAACGTCGTGCGGCCCGTGCTGCCCTGCAGTGCGGGCAGTTCGGCCAGCGTGTTGAACAGGTTCGGCTTGGCCGACTTGGCCAGGTCGTCCGCGGTCAGCGTCGTCGTCGGCGTCGGCTGGTTGAAGCCGCGCGCGGCGATGCGCGAGCCGGACACGACGACGGTATTCACGCCCTCCTGCGGGGCCGCGGCGGCCGCCGGCGCGGGCGTGGATGCGGGATCGGCGAGGGCCGTCGTGCTCTCCTGCGCCTGGCCCGGGAGGGCAAGGACGCCGCAGGCACTGGCGACGGCGAGATGGATCAGGGTCTTGCGGAATTGCGTTGGCATGTTGTCTCCGTTTTTGTTTTATCGGGTGGTCCGTCTGTGAACCTCGATGCCCGGCCGGGTGCCTCACCACTTCAACCCGGTCCGTTGCCTCTGCTTCACGCAGTGATAACGCTACCTGTTACCGCTATCATTGCGTAAAATGCATTTTGATCCGCAGAGTAAATACTCGTCCAATAACTTTTTTCTATCGCTCGATGTCAAAACAGGTATCAGCCTATAGGCAGCCCCGACGATATTCTGCTTGCCCTTTTGACGGCTCACTTGTACGATGACTGACAATTGTTGTCACACTAACGCCCCTGCGCGCCCTACCCTGGAGACCCGATGAATCCGCAAGAACTCAAGCAAGTCATGTCGTCCGGCCTGCTGTCCTTCCCCATCACCGACTTCGACGCCGAAGGCAACTTCCGCCCAAGCACGTACATCGAGCGCCTGGAATGGCTGGCTCCGTACGGCGCCACCGCCCTGTTCGCGGCCGGCGGCACCGGCGAGTTCTTCTCGCTGACGCATGACGAGTACTCGCAGGTCATCAAGACCGCCGTCGACACCTGCGCGGGCAAGGTGCCCATCCTGGCCGGCGCCGGCGGCCCGACGCGCGCCGCGATCGCGTTCGCGCAGGAAGCGGAACGTCTGGGCGCGAAAGGCGTGCTGCTGCTGCCGCACTACCTGACGGAAGCGAGCCAGGACGGCCTCGTGGCCCACGTCGAAGCCGTCTGCAAATCGGTGAAGATCGGTGTCGTGGTCTATAACCGCGCACAATGCCGCCTTACCCCGGACTCGCTGGAAATACTGGCCGACCGCTGCCCCAACCTGATCGGTTTCAAGGACGGCATCGGCGACATCGAACTGATGGTGTCGATCTGGCGCCGCATGGGCGACCGCTTCAGCTACCTGGGCGGCCTGCCGACCGCGGAAGTCTACGCCGCAGCCTACAAGGCATTGGGCGTGCCGGTGTATTCGTCGGCCGTGTTCAACTTCATGCCGAAGCTCGCGATGGCGTTCTACCACGCGATCGCGCAAGACGACCACGCGACGACGAACCGCCTGCTGGACGAATTCTTCCTCCCCTACCTGGCGATCCGCAACCGCAAGGCCGGCTACGCGGTGTCGATCGTGAAGGCGGGCGCCCGCCTCGTCGGCCACGACGGCGGCCCGGTGCGCGCACCGCTGACCGACCTGACGGCGGAAGAATCCGACATGCTGCACAAACTGATCGTCGCCCAGGGCGGCCAATAACAACAAGGAACGACAATGACGATTCAAGGTGAAATGATCATCGGCCGCCGCGTCGTGCGCGGCAGCGCCGGCGCCACGCGCGCCTTCAACCCGGCCACGCGCACGCAGATGGAACCGGAATTCGGCCTCGCAACGGAAGACGACGTCGGCGCCGCCTGCCTGCTTGCGGAACAGGCGTTCGACACCTACCGCAACCTGCCGCTGGAACTGCGCGCCCGCTTTTTGGAAACCATCGCCGACCGCATCATGGACATCGGCCCCGCGCTGATCGAACGCGCGTCCGCCGAATCGGGCCTGCCGACGGCGCGCCTGGAAGGCGAGCGCGGTCGCACGTGCAACCAGTTGCGCCTGTTCGCCAAGGTGGTTCGCGACGGCCACTTCCTCGAAGCGACGCTCGATTCCGCCCTGCCCCAGCGCACCCCGCCCCGTTCGGACCTGCGCATGCGCAAGATCCCGCTGGGCCCAGTCGCCGTGTTCGGTGCGTCGAACTTCCCGCTGGCGTTTTCCGTCGCCGGCGGCGACACCGCGTCCGCGCTGGCGGCCGGCTGCCCCGTCGTCGTGAAGGCGCACAGCGCCCACCTCGGCACGTCGGAACTGGTCGGCAAGGCGGTGCGCCAGGCCGCCGAAGACTGCGGCCTGCCGGACGGCGTGTTCTCGATGCTGATCGGCGAAGGCCGCGTCGCCGGCCAGGCGCTGGCCGCGCATCCGGCCATCAAGGCCGTCGGCTTCACCGGCTCGCGCCAGGGTGGCCTCGCGCTCGTGCGCACGGCGAACGCGCGCAAGGAGCCGATCCCCGTTTACGCCGAAATGAGCAGCATCAATCCGGTGTTCATGCTGCCGGGCGCCCTCGCCGCGGGCGGCGCCAAGCTGGCCAGTGCGTTCGTCGATTCGCTCACGCTGGGCGTGGGCCAGTTCTGCACGAACCCGGGCCTCGTCATCGCCCTCGCCGGCACGGACCTGGATGCGTTCCGCACGTCCGCCGCCGAGGCGCTGGCCGCCAAGGGCGCCGGCACCATGCTCACCGCGGGCATCCACCAGGCGTATGTGGACGCCGTGGGCCGCCGCACGGGCATCGAAGGCGTGCAACTGGTCGGCCAGGGCAGCGCCGAAGGCACCGGCTGCGCCGCGCAGGCCGCGCTGTACGCCTGCGACGCCGCCACGTACATCGCCAGCCCGGCGCTGGACGAGGAAATCTTCGGGCCGGCGTCGCTGGTCGTCGCCTGCCGCGACGAAGCGGAGATGCTGGCCGTCGCGCGCCATCTGGAAGGCCAGCTGACGGCGACCGTGCACGCCACGGCCGCAGACCGCGAACTGGCCGGCAGCCTGCTGCCGACGCTGGAGCGCAAGGCCGGCCGCGTGCTGTTCAACGGTTTCCCGACCGGCGTCGAAGTGTCGCACGCGATGGTGCACGGCGGCCCGTTCCCGGCCACGTCGGACAGCCGCTCGACGTCCGTCGGCGCGACCGCCATCGAGCGTTTCCTGCGCCCGGTGTGCTACCAGGACGTGCCGGCCGACCTGCTGCCGGAAGCCCTGCGCGACGACAATCCGCTGGGCCTCGCGCGCATGGTCGACGGCACGCTGCAGCTCGCGACAATCATGTAGACCAAAGCAACAGCGGGCGGCTAGTACGATGTGCCGGCCGCCCGCAACGGCCGGAGGAGACGCCGGCCGCGCATCGTCGGCAAAAATTCGTCAGCAAAAACCATCAATAAGGCCTGACCATGACCCGCAATCGCACCGGCGACGCCGCAGTCGCCAGCCCCGCCGCCCGGCCCGCCGGCGGCAACTACCGGTGGACCATCTGCGCCCTGCTGTTCTTCGCCACCACCGTCAACTACCTCGACCGCCAGGTGCTGAGCCTCCTCGCCCCGTCGCTGTCGAAGGAATTCGGCTGGTCCAACACGGACTACGCCAACATCGCCGCCGCCTTCCAGTTCATGTATGCGATCGCCCTGCTGTTCGCGGGCCGCATCGTCGACCGTCTCGGCACCAAGACCGCGTACATCCTCGCCATCGTCATCTGGTCCGGCGGCGCCGTCGCCCACGCCTATTCGATCGAACTAGGCAATAGCTTGAAATCGGTCCTGGGCCTCGCCGTGCCGGCCTCCGTCATCGGCTTCATCGTCGCGCGCACGATTCTCGCGATCGGCGAAGCGGGCAACTTCCCCGCCGCGATCCGCGCGACAGCCGAATACTTTCCCAAGTCCGAGCGCTCGTTCGCGACGGGCATCTTCAATTCCGGCGCCAACATCGGCGCGATCCTGGCCCCGCTGACGGTGCCCGTGCTCGCTGCGATCTGGGGCTGGCAGGCCGCATTCATCTGGATCGGCGCCATCGGCTTTTTGTGGGTCGTGTTCTGGGCGTTCCTGTTCGAGGAGCCCGCACGCCAGCGCCGCCTGTCGCGCGCGGAGCTCGAGTACATCCGCAGCGATGACGTGGGTTCGGCACCCGTGGCCGCGACCGGCCCCGCACCCGGCTGGCGCACCCTGCTGGGCCTGCGCCAGACGTGGGCCTTCGTCGTCGGCAAATTCATGACGGACGGCGTGTGGTGGTTCTTCCTGTTCTGGCTCCCGAAATACCTGACCGATAAATACGGCATGGCGACGTCCGATCTCGTGCTGCCGCTGGCCGTCCTGTACAGCATGACGATGGTCGGC
>Ga0187845_1000338_pt1 | contig 27668 bp, 23 predicted proteins | sample SpaLakP09_SKY_68_FD_134515 | JGI IMG/M metagenome (GOLD analysis project Ga0187845, IMG submission 134515) | Oligotrophic lake water microbial communities from Sparkling Lake, Wisconsin, USA - SP09_SKY_68 | ecosystem: Environmental > Aquatic > Freshwater > Lake | place: USA: Sparkling Lake... | reverse complement strand
CACCGAAATGAACATATTCTTTCTGCACAAAGACCCTCGTATTGCGGCGCAGTATCACTGCGACAAGCATGTGGTAAAGATGATCCTCGAGTCTGCGCAACTGTTATATTGCGCACACTGGATGACAGACCCCAGCAATATCCCTCACGATGCCTACAAGGTGACGCACAAGAACCATCCGTGCTCCCTTTGGGTTCGCGAGAGCTACGAGAACTACATGTGGCTGGCGGCTCTTGCGTGGTGGCTTTGCAAGGAGTATCAGCACCGCTACGGGTCTCAGAAGACGCACAAGACGCAGAGCCACATTGAGTGGCTTCTTTCAAACCCGCCAGCGTTGGACCATGCCGGCATTACAACGTTTCGGCAGGCGATGCCGGAGGAATACAAGCGCCCCGAATCTTTGGACGCATACAGGACGTATTACATTCACGCAAAGGCTCGTATGTTGGCCTATACGAACCGAGACTTCCCGGACTTTCTCTTAACTAAAACGAATTAAAGGATCCATGCGTAATGGAAGTAATAATGACTATATTCTCACAAGAAGACGTTCAGGATGTGATTTTAGAGAGAGAGAGGGTTTTGGGGCAGAAGCGGGAGGATTACTTTGAGTATTTCTGCGACGAGGCGGTCGCGTTCTTCACGAAACACATTTCGGATAGGAAGGAGGAGCTACTTGCTGGTATGCGGGCGGAGGCGGGTCGCGCGAAGAAGACCGTGAGCGTGAATCTCTGGGAAGGGAAGACCTATCACGCCCGATCGTCTTACGGCAGGAAAGTCCGGAGAGAGATGGAGAATGAATCGCGAGGAACTGGGGCGTGGTTTGAGAGTCCAACGGGAATACACCGGGCGAACCTTTACGCATTGTTCAAGCACTCGCAGTTCGTTCATAAATTGGATGACGCACTCGGGGGCGGAGTGTATATCCTTATGCTCCAAAGATGCATCGGGCGAGTCTGTGGAGTGGATATATACGAAATCATCCTCACGATGAACCTGGATCTACAATAAAATTTACGGGAGGATAAATAAATGGACACTTTTGCAGTAACACCTTCAGCCGATGTCTTATCGGCTATTGATACACTCAAGACGAATCCGGCTGGAGCTTCTGATGCTATTGCCAAGGCATCAAATGAGGCTGCGTCTCAGTTGGTTCCTAATCCACCACAGATGGGAGGCAACCCCACCGCCGATCAGAATGCCCAGACGTTGACAAGGGGATTGGTGGACGCATCTACAGACGCATCAGCTGTGTTACCAGAGGTTGTGAATCAACAGGCTACCGCCCAAACAAACTTTAGGAAGATTTTTCTAGCTGCTCTATTTGTGGCTGCTGCAGGTGTTCCTGCTGCGAAGGCTGGACGCGAAATGATGGTGGCGGATGCCGAGTTGCCGTTTCGGACGGAGCTTTTTCAAAAAGATTGTGCGGCGAGTGCCAATAATACCGCAACTATCCAGGAACTGTCTATGAAGGCTACTTTGGCAGCATCTAGCCCATTAGCCTCCTTTATGAATCCTGGATTACAGGCTGAGACGACGGTCGCTCTTGATCACGCACGGAAGGTTCAGTCCGCTCTCCAGCAGGCTTGCTCGTCATCTGAAGCGGGGTTTACGATTGCCGTAGCGGCTGTTACGGCTGCTCGCACGGCGTTCACGAATGCTACTTACTCATGGCTTACCGCTGCCTTAGCAACTGCGGGTATAACTATTGCTGGAGTTATGAGCGCTGCAAATGAAGCCGCGCGAGGAAATACGACTCCTTTGGCTGCCATGGTGAATGAAGCAGAGCAAGTTCAGCCAGCAGTTGTCGCTGCACCGCCGGTTGTCTTAGGTCAGGCACCTTCGGCACCGGCACCGGCACCACGTCGTTCGCGTGCCGGTCGTCGCACCTACCGCAAGGCGAAGAGGGCTGGTCGCACCCGCAAGAGTCGCCGGTAGTTAAGTGTACATCATCTTCCAGCCCTCCTCCTCTTTCTTGGGGGCGTCCTTCAATAGAGTTTGGATGATACGGGGTGTCAGTTTCATAGGAAAAGAGACGTCCATGTAAAACGTATATTCCTTCATGCTCTCGTGTTTAGAAACGCGGAGCATGTTGAGTCTTGTTATAACGGTCTCCACCGTCCGAATCAGAGTCCGCACGCCCTTTTCTTTTGCAGAATACTCTGAAATGATGAATTTGGTCGTGTCGTCGTCCAGCACAATGTCGGCTGGAGAGAAGCGGAGACGTTCCAAAAGATCGGGCCACACGTAGTTCTTCAAAATTTCCTTCTTATCGGTCTCGCCGTATCCTCCGCATTCAATGATCGTCATGCGGTCTCGCAGAATCGGGCTCACTTTTTCAATATCGTTGAACGAAAACACAAAGAGACTCTGGGACATGTCGAAATCAATTCCAGCGAAATACCTGTCGTGGAACTCGCTGTTCTGAGACCGGTCCGTCAAGTGAATCAACATGCTCGTGATTTCCTCGCCGTGCGCCGTAGCAGAGATCTTGTCCAGTTCGTCAAAATACAGAACTGGGTTCATTGTCTCGCACTGCATCAGAGTGTCAGCAATCCTGCCCCAAGTAGACCCTTCATACGTATACGAGTGTCCCGTGAAGTTGGCGATATCGGACGCTCCGCCCAGCGTGAAGAATCCAAAGGGGCGCTGAAGGACGCTGGCGATTGCGTGGCGGGCAAAGCTCGTTTTTCCGGTTCCCATGGGACCGTGGAGGGCAATCACGTTTCCAACGGAACTCGGGTTCACGATCCATTGCGAAAGCACCTGCATGATCTGCGTCTTGGCGGATTTCATTCCGTAAATGTGTTTGTCCATCTTTGATCTGGAAGTTACCATGAAATCTGTGCACTTTTCCACTCCGTCGTCAAGCGTTACGGGCAGAGGGACGGTCTTTCCGAACGGAATGCGTAAGAACCCGTCGACCCACGTTTTCAGCTTGTAAGCGCCCCCGCTGTCCTGACTCATTTCGGACAAGGCGTCAATCTTCTTGAGAACAATGGACTTCATGTGGTCGGAAATGGGGAGTCCGAGAATCTTGAATTTGAATGGAACGTCTCCGTCTCCGATCATGATGGAGGACACCCGCTTCATGGCAGACAAGAGTTCCTTGCGTTTGGCGGGGGCGAGGGACTGGTAGTATTGTCGCTCGCTTCTGGAGAGATCTATGGGGATCGTTTCAATTGCCTGCTTCTTTGCCCGCTTCTTCTTTTCGGCGGGAAACATGCTGGGTTCGGGCTTGACGTATTTTGCCCGAATCATTTGTACGAAGTCGTCTTCGCTGCTGTCGGAGGAGTCTTCTTCAAGAGCGAGACCTTGGATCTGTATTTCTATTCTCAAAGTCTCCTCCTCTGGTTCAGTGTCCAGCGTGTCGTCATCAACCCACAGAGCGTCGTCGTCTGCGACAGGTTTGGGCTTTCGCTCCCGCAAGTTGTACTTGCTCTTCTTGGGAGGAGGGGGGTCGTCGGTGAAATCTTCTGATGCTTTGCGTTGCCTTGCGTTCTCCTTAGAGGCACGCTTCGGCATTCTCCTTGCTTTGTTAAGGAATTATTTTATGAAAACGGCTGATCGATAAAGTTTACAAGTAAATACTAATGCAGGCCAAGGAGATTTTGGTGAAGAAAAGGTATCCGGAGGGGTATCCTGACGATGTCGTGGATACACTGAACCTCATGTCATTGACCCACGGAAAGAAGATGAAGTTGGCGGGCAGTATGCCGTTGCGTTCGCAATTGTATGCGGGGGACTACGACGCCGTGGAGATTGTGGAAATAGGGGGAGAAAGACAGGCGGCGGTGCGTGAATTTGTGAAGCGATTCAAGGACAGCGTGCGCCGAGTGATGAATCGGGGGAAAACCTACATTTCCGACATAAAGTGTGGGTCTGTGGAGGAATGGAAGGTGGTTACGGAGCCATATGACGCCGCCGCGTCCGCGGAGAACCTGGCGAGACTGCACAAGGATAAAATCATTAGCGACGAGCAGTATGCAGCCGAGCGAAAGCTTCTGAAACCTGCGTCGGAACTGTCGCGCCTTGAACTTTTGTTCGTGCGCCACGAATTGCGGCACAATATCGTTCGGTGGACGGGTCTGGAAGTTTTGAGGGGACACAAGACTTTGGTGGACGGGCGGAAGTATACGCTTGAAGAGGCGGTGCAGGCGGACACGATTATCAAGATGGACGTGGTTGCGTGGGTCCAGAACAACAGGTTCACGGACTTTTCGTGTATCTACAACTTCAAGAACAAGGGCAATCCGGTGAGTGCGCGGAGCGACCCGGACATTATCGCGTCCATTCGGGACAATATGTATGTCCTGAAAAGCCAGGGCAATTACTTCAAGATGGCGAAGCGGATGTTTGCGCTCGCAAAAATCCAGAAGAAAACACGGACGATAGAACTTCTTTCGCCTATGTTTACTGGAGATTTGGGAAGGCTGTATCACGTGTATGGCGACATCGGGACGCTGGAGAGTCTTCTTGAAATGGAGGACGAACTTCCTTACAAAGAGATCAAGTTGGAGGTGGATCAGTTCAAGGGTCGGTTATCCAATATCGTTCTGAACGGATACTTGACGTCCGAGCATAAAATCCTGGACGAAATAGAGAAGGCCGAGTCAAAGAAAACGATGGAAACTGCGCTGAAGAAATTGAAGGACAAGCTTTACGAGATCATGTCGCACAACGCAAAGCTGTATTTGATGAAAAGAGGAATCATGCGACCTCATTCGCAAAAGACTCGGCGTGCAAACTCCAAGGCTCTGAAGACGACTCTGAAAAAGGCCAACTTTGGACTGTATTATTAAGACCCAGACTGCTGTCTTGCCAAATTGAAGGAGTTGGGGCCGTTCAGATTGAAAGCTCCGCCGAATCCTGCGCCGCATTTCAGTTTTCCGAAAAGGTATGCGAGCCGGAAGTTATTCCCCTGCTGCTGCCACATAGGTTCTGCGTTTCCACGAGCCATACCATCGGTGCTTGGTATTATGTTGGTTCCGGCGCGCTTCTCGTTATAGATGAGGCGCTCACGCAAGCTACGCGTAATGTCTCCTGCGTCCCGTTCAAAACGGTAAGTGTTAGCGAAGTCTAGCGTGGTTGTGTAGGTTCCTACCGACGATGCACCACCAGTCCCCACAGCAGGGGCAAGTGTTAAAATCCCGCCGTAAGAGTTAACAGTTGCAACAGATATAGTCAGGTCATTCGCAGGAGATGCTCCTCCAAGGAAGGTTCCCTGGACTCTGAAAGAATTTCCGATTCTATATCCTACTCCCCTACTCGCTATTGATATGGTTGTTGTTCCAACAGAGTAAAGTGCGCTTGCCGTTCCTATAACAACTGTAATAGTGGCAGGGTCATTGGTAGCCGTTTGAGATGAGCTCATTTGTTTAAATCAAACATAAGTTTTAACAGTTCCATTGTCTTCACATTAATGTTTTGTAATAATTGCGGAGAAAGAGGACACGTGTTCCGCACGTGTAAGTATCCAATCATTTCGTGCGGAATCGTGCTGCTGAAAGGAACCAGAGAACCCTTCAATTTGCCTGTTCAGGATACCGCAGACGTCAGAATGCTGATGGTTCGTCGCAAGGACTCCATGTCCTATATGGAATTCTTGAGGGGGAAGTATGAGCTCTCGAACTCCAGCTACGTTCACCGGCTCATCAAGGACATGACGACCGACGAACAACGCAGAATCGTGGAAATGCCGTTCTTTACGCTGTGGTCTCAGCTGTGGGGAGACGAGAGTTATTCGTCGGAATATTACGACGCCAAGGAGAAGTTTGAGGCGCTGGACAGGACGATGTTGGTGTATGAGCACAGGAGCGAATGGTCTGAACCTGAGTGGGGGTTTCCGAAAGGCAGGAGAATGCGGGGCGAGACGGATGTGGATTGTGCGATTCGAGAATTCTATGAGGAGACCAACATTCCGAGGTCGGCGTACACTCTTTGTAGGAACTTGTGCTTTGAAGAGGTGTTCATGGGGACAAACAGCGTTCAGTACAAACACGTCTATTTCATCGGGCTTTTGAAGAAGGAGATTGATGTGACCCAAAAACTCACGGCGGTTCAGAGACGCGAAATTTCGTGTGTTCGTTGGATGAGCTTTCGGGAATGCGAGAGCACGATTCGGCCACACTATACTCGGCGAAAGGAGGTTGTCAAAGAGATTGAGGGGGCGGTTCAGACGTTTGAAACTCTTGCGAACAATCAATAAGATGCTTTCAATTCTAGGAGCTCTCTTTGTTGTCGGCACAGCTCTTTCCTTTTTCGTGAGCAGCATGATTTGCAGCAAGACGGATCTCTTCATCAGTCCAAGGGACGGAGCCTTGTGGGCGGTGATTCCTGCATTCGTCTACGTGATTACAGAAAGCAAGTTCGTGATGGTTCTTTCTACCTGGATTCCCACCCTTCTCATGGTAGTTGGAACCAAACACACTGTGTGCAAGGTGTAATTAAAAGCGTATATTGAAGTAATGGTGGACTTCAAGGGCTCACAGATCCCGACATTAACAATACCGAAGGGCACGCTGTTATTTCGAGCCGTTCGGCATTCTGAGGGAGATTTTACTGGCGCGGACGTGAGTGTCGGCAAACGGTGTATTCCGCGCAACTACAACGTCTTTTTCTACATGGATCCGTTCGTTGCAGACATCCACAAAGAGCTTGAAACGATTCCGAACGTGGACGTCTACGTCACTCCGCACGACTTGACGGTGGTGTCCATGATAGGCGACTCTTCATTGACGCGCGGATCTCGGTACGGAACCGATAAGTCTCCTGTGGTCACGTGTAGTGAAATCAAGGATACGTGCTTGGCTGGAAAGAGTTACGATCCGTGCTTCAAGGACGAGTTCATAAAGGCGCATCCGGAAATACACGGGTGGGCTGCGATCGGACGAAGCGATGCAGAGAAGTTGACGAAGGCGATTGACAGCGGAAAGGTTCCCAAGAACGTGAGAACAGAGAAGGACAGTAAGGGAAACGTCGGGGCTGTGGAATTGGCGCTCTACCCTCTCAAAGACAGAGAACTGGAAGATGTGACGATAGATCACCCTGAAGATTGGAAGGCTAGACACGTCTTCAATTACAAGCACGTTGCGACGCTGGAGAGAAAGTGCGACGACAGGGCTGAGTTCATAAAGGACCGAACGTCTTTTGACGAAAAAACAGGGTTCTTTACTTTGAAGGAGCGGACAGTGGAAGCCGCCAAAGCGCCGACTGAGAAGGTGATTGGGAAAATGGAGAACGCGCTGGAGGTTGCAAAGAGGTGTATAAACGCGATTGAGGAGCCGCAGAACTCTCCGAGCTTTGCTGTTGGACTTGACAAACTGCCTCCTCAGACGATGGGGCCGTGGAAGATGGACGTTGCGTCTGCGAGGAACACGCTGGAATACGTGTATTCAAAACTGCACCATGCTTGCTACTTGTTGTGCGTGACGAAAGGAAAGCCGGTGCTGTACAAGCTTGAAGAAAAGACTACGGCTCCGAGCTTTGAGGATGCGCTCTTCAAGAAGAAGCTGAAAAAGACGATGCGCGCTCGTCCGACAAGGACAAAGCAGTGGCGAGTGATTCAGTGTTTGGTGAAAGAGTATGCGGGCGAATCAACGTTCACGGACGCGTATGCGGACTTTTTTGACAAGATGTCGGCGAAACTGCCGGACGGCGTGTTCCTCATGAACTTGACGGACGCGGTTCTTTTGAAAACGGACGGACGAGAGCCTTGGCCGATGGTGACTGGCGATTTGCCGCTGGGGAAGTATGAGTTTCCGACTCACATTCCGATTCTGGGAGGATCCAGCCAGGTCGGATACTGGGACGTTCCGATTCCGAACTATGACGACGTGATGCTGATACTCGGAAAAGATAAGAACTTGCCGAACCCTGAATTGACAAACTGGGAGAAGAAGAGCTCAAAGGCGGTGTTCAGGGGTGCTCCAACGGGATGCGGATACACCACAGAAACCAATATGCGCCTCAAACTTGCAACCATGAAATCGGAGGAATTGGATGTTGGCGTCATCACGGTCAAATCCAACAGCATTAAGTTTGATCCAAAGGAAGGAATGGGGCAGCTGGACATGACAGGGAAGATTCAAGCGGTGAGTCGGATGAATTTGGACGAACAGGCGGGGTTCAAATACATTATCCACATTGACGGAAACGTGGCTGCGTATCGCCTGTTAAAGATGATGACAACCGGATCGCTGATTCTGAAAGTGAAGGGGCCTTACATTCTGTGGGTGGATCACATTCTGAAAAACAAGGAGCACTATGTGGAGGTCAAGGAAGATCTGTCGGATTTGAAGGAAGTGATGGCGTGGTGCAAGGAGCACGACTCTGAATGCAAGCAGATTGCGAAGCGGGGAATGGAGTTTGCACAGAAGGCTCTCACCAAAGAGTTCGTGGACTCTTCGTTTGCAAAGGTTCTGTGGAGCATGACTGGCGAGCCTGCGACTCCGCCCTTCAGTCCTACGCCGAACGACAAAGAAGTTGAAGAGATATCCATTTAATCGCATAGTGAACTAAAGTAGAAATGAATCAGTCTATGCAGCGACCGTGCGGGTGTGTTGACAATATGTGGCGGAACCAGGTGATCACGGACATGTGTCAGCAGCACGTGGCTATAGCGAATAGCCAAGGTAATACACAACAGCAAGGTATGAGATCACCGCAAATGCAAGGACCCACCACCATAGGGGGAATACCGTCGCATCTTTTTGCCCAGTTCCAAATGGGCGGACTTGGCCATCCTTTCCAAATGCCACAGCAGGGCGTACATGTAAGAATGCAGCCACAAGGAGCAGGTATAGGGTGAGCATCCAAAGTTGCGGGTTTCTGCGAACGATTGCCTCCATTATCCTTTGTTCTCTAAAAATAAGTGAAGGGAATGACCTACGTTTTACCGAATCGCAAAGCTTTTTCCGATTCGATTACACGCATTTTCTTACGAAAGAACTACCGAGAGTTGCCTGCAGAGGAAGACGATAAGGACGAAGACGTGTGTCTGAGGCAGACGAACCCAAACACCCGCGAACTGTTTTCTTACCAAAAGCTTGTTCGCGATTATTTGCTGATGGAAACGCCGTATCGCGGTCTGCTCCTGTATCACGGCTTAGGGTCAGGAAAGACCTGCACCTCCATCGCAGTCGCCGAATCTTTGTTGAGCACGAAGAAAGTGTATGTGTTGCTGCCTGCGTCTCTCCAAAAAAACTACAAGGGCGAGATTCGGAAGTGTGGCGACCCGATATATGTCGTGGAACAGCACTGGGAGCAGCGGACGATACACACGCCCGAAGAGAAGGCGGCTGCAAAAGCCACGGGTCTTTCCGACGAGTTCCTGGACAAGAACATGCGTTACTTCGTGAACGTGTCGGAAAAGCCTCCGAATTTCAAGATGCTGTCGGTGCCTACGCAGCGCGTGATCCGAGACCAGATTGATGACTTGATAGACAGCCGGTTCCATTTCATCAATTACGACGGCATCAGCGCAGTGAACGTTGACAAGATACTGCCTCCCGACGAGCCACACATGTTTGACAACACGGTGGTGATAATAGACGAGGCGCACAACTTGATAGGAGGCGTGGTGAATGACCGAGACATTAAGCGAAAGCTGTATGACCGTATTTACAAGGCAAAGAACTGTAAGGTCGTGGCTCTTAGTGGAACGCCGGTCATCAATCGCCCCAACGAAATAGCATTCATGATGAACTTGCTGAAGGGTCCTATTGAGAGGATAACGGTTCCTATGAAGGCGACTGTGACTTGGGACGAGAAGGGGCTTCTCAAGTTTTTCAAGGAATTGACGGACGTAGATACTGTCGAGTTCAATTCAGTGAAGCGGTCTGTCATGTTGACGCGCAACCCTCCTCAGTTTGAGAGCATGTACTCTGAAGCAGGAGAGCGCAATGCAGTGAAATTCAAGAAAGACATGCCGTTTGAGCGGGATATAACGAAATGGGTGGCTACGTGGAAAAACAAGTTTGAAACTACGTTCGGAGGAAATCAGTTGGGGGATCCGGAGACGTTTTTGGTGGAGGAACTGGAATGTCTGCCTTCAAAGTTTGAGGAGTTCATGGCGCTGTTTGTGGAAGGACTTACTGTCAAGAACCCTGTCCTGTTTCAGAGGAGAATTCAGGGACTCGTTTCGTATTACAAAGGAGCAGACGAGCGAGTTCTGCCGAAGCGGTTGGAGGAAGAGAAGACGCTAGTGAAGGTTCCTTTCTCCGACGAGCAGTTCTTGCGATACACGGAAGCTCGGTTCGTGGAAATACAGAGGGAGTCCAAGAAAGGCCGCAAACCCGATTTGAACGAAGAGTTCGGGTCTTTCCGAATGACATCTCGGCTTGCGTGCAACTACTCCATTCCGCCAGAGCTGAAAAAGACACTGGACGAGAACACGAACGAGGAGAGCGATCTTGAGAAGCCCGATATTCTTTCAGCGCTGAAGGCGGCGCCAGAAAAATACTTGACGAAAGAGGCTCTGAAGATTTACTCCCCGAAAATGCTTGAAATTCTGACGGATCTGTTGAAGAATATTGGGGACATGAAGAACCAGTTCATTTACTCTCAGTATTTATCGCTGGAAGGGTTGGGTGTGTTTGCAGCGGTTCTGGAACACAACGGGTTTCAGCAGTACAAAATAAAGAAGAGCGCGGCGGGATGGGAAGAGGATCCGGAAATGAAGAAGGGCGTGCCTGCATATGCCATGTTCGTGGGAGGAAACGAGGAGGAACGCGAACTGTATCGCCAAATCTTCAACGAATCTTACAACGACACGTTTCCTCAAACATTAAAAGATTCAATCAAGGAACACAAGCTCTGCGTGTTCATGGCTTCAAAGGCGGGAGCAGAAGGTATTACGCTTGCAAACGTCCGAAACGTTTACATCATGGAACCGTACTGGAACCCTGCGCGAATTGACCAAGTCATAGGACGAGCCATACGTATTTGCTCACACGCAAAGTTGCCTGTGAATGATCGCACGGTGAGTGTGAAGCTTTACATGTCGGTGTTCACGAAAGAGCAGGCCACAAAGACAGAAGGGACTATTGTTCCGATTCGACGAAACGATACTGTTCTGAAGCGGTATGAGGGGGACACGCCTCAGGAAGTGTTCATGAGCTCCGACGAGTTTCTGTATGAGGTGGCGTTTGAAAAGAGCAGAATCATAAAACAGATCAGTCATTTACTGAAGCAGTCGGCGGTGGACTGCGAGATCCACAGAAAGCTGCACGCAAAGGAGAAGCCGGTGATTCAGTGCATGCGCTTTGACACGAACATAACGCCCGACGAAATGGGATACAAGCCAGCTGTTTTGACGAACGAGCGAGACACCCTTTACTTGAAAAACGTTCAAAGGAAGACGAGGACGTTACAAAGAGTTACGGTGAAGGGCATATATATGGTCGTGGATCGTGACACGAACGAAGTGTTTGATGCGATTGCCTTTGACGATTCGGAACGTCTTCTTCTCATTGGAAAAATCGTTCCTCCAAATCAAATACGATTTTTTACCTCTGTGGTTTCATAAATGCCGATGTCAATGTCAGCAGCCGATTGGACGAGACTTCAGGCCCGAAAGGCTGGAAACACGTATGTTCTGAAAGCACAAAACTCAAAAGAAGTCAGCCCGACTGCTCCCAGAGTTCCGCCTTACGGAACTGCACTTCTAATCCCGCGAGATGTCGGCGGACCCAAAACCGTTCGGCCTGCTAGCGATTTCACGAACTATACGGCTTCGCAAGTTTCGGATTTCGTGCTGTATTCTCAAGGTAGTGCAGCAGGCACAAGAAACACTGCTTTCAATACTGGCGCAGTGAAAAAGACATTGAATCGTATTTGTGCAGGTCCGACTGGATGTGCGCCTACCGACTTACCTGTGAAGCTTACAGCCTCCGAGGTCGGAACCGTTGGTCAGAGAAATCGTTTGACCTAAAGCGCAGACAACTCGGATTTCCACATATCCTTTGGCGTTCTAGCCTCCAGTTCACCAATTTTTCGCACGAGGTCCACCAATGCCTTTTCGTGCTTTTCGGCGTTTGTGAGCGTGATGGAAGCAATCGGGAGATTCATCAAGTAATCGTATCCGTCCTTGATTTTCGTGAACTTCTCGGCGGACAGCATATTGTCGCACTCGTCGCGCGTCTTTCGGCGCAAATCCGGAACAGGCTTGTCCTGGCTCTGTTGCCGAATAAATCGGACTACATTTTCGTGGTAAGGAAGAGCATCCCTCAACTCCTTGAGCAAGTGATCGCGGCGCTTGGCGTAAAGGTCCAGACGGACCTCTGCAAACTCTTTCAGAATCTCGTTGGGCGTCTCGTATTTGTGAATAACGCACTTGGAGTTGAAGGCGTGCATGTTCGTCAGCTTCCACTTGGTTCTCAAAATCTTGTCTACAGCCGACTTGTCTTCGCCAAGCTTGATTTGGATAGAGGGTTGTTGGTCGGTGGACGTGTCGGTGTAATCACGAATAGATCCGTCGGAAAGCATCTTGTCAAGAGTCTCACGGACATCTGCAGACCAAGAGCCGACTGGAAGCTCGGAAATCGTCATGGTGTCCTTTGCGACAGACCACTTACCCTCCAGGACGCACGACTTTGCGTCCTCCATCGTCACCTTTCCCTGAAACCCTCGGATCCAAGGAACGAGAGGGTCGTCTAGTCCCGAACCTGTGTCGAGCCAACGCAGGAGCATGCTCTTGAGATCGGCAGGATTGTAGCATGGCAGAAACGTTGAGTATCCCGTCCCGATACCACGTGCGCCGTTCACGAGCAGCATGGGGAGAATGGGGGCATACCATTCCGGCTCAACGAGTAGTCCGTCGTCGTCTCGGTACTTCAAACACGCAAAGTCGGAATCGGGAACGAGCTTTGAAATGTTGGGCTGGAGATAAGTGTGGATATAACGGGGAGACGCAGCGTCGCTTCCGCCCTGTAGCCGCGTCCCGAATTGTCCTTGCGGAACGAACCACGGAATGTTATTGGACCCCATGAAATCCTGCGCCATTCCGACGATTGCGTCGTTGAGAGAAGCTTCGCCGTGGTGGTATCCCGAGTGTTCGGAAACGTATCCTGCGAACTGAGCCACACGGAGCTCGGACTTCAGGTTCCGCTTGAATGCAGAGTAGAGGATCTTGCGCTGAGACGTCTTGAGTCCGTCCATGATATTGGGGATGGATCGTTCCAGATTGTAGTTGGAGAAGTGGATGAGGTCTTTGTTCACGAAGTCCTCGTAAGGCAGAGACGGAACGGGCGTAATGATGTTCTCGCGGGCATATGTCTTGAGCCAATCCTTTCGGTCGTCTGCCTTGGCCTTATTGAATGCTAAATCAATACTTGCATCGCTGTCTTTGCCTGTGTAGGAGTATGGCCGAATGTTGAGTTGCTTGAAGTAGTCCTGTGCTTCGGTTCTCGTAGACGTCCCAAGTCCCTTGTAATACTTGACCTTCCATCCTGCGCCCGACGTCTTCTTCCACTCTTCGTACTCATACTGGGTGTAGAAAGAGAGCGTTTTTGCCCCTTTGGTTGCCTTGACGATGGGCGTGGCCATATATGCCAAGAAGCCGGGAATCGCAAGGAGGGTGTGCCAGAGTTCGTGGAAGAGGTTGATGAGAAGGCCGCGGATATGTGCGCCGTCGTAATCCTGGTCGGTCATGATGAGGATGCGTCCGTAACGCAGGGCACGAACATCGGCGTATTCGCGACCCGACTCTAGTCCGACGATTTTCTTGAGGTTTGCGATTTCTTCTGTCTGTTCCACCTTTCGCACGGATGTGTCCTTCACGTTCAGCAACTTACCGCGAAGAGGAAACACGCCGAAATACTTCCGCTGTTCTTGGCTGAGACCGCTGAGAGCCATGGCTTTCGCAGAGTCTCCCTCGGTGAGAATGAGTGTGCACTCGTGGCTCTTCATCGTCCCGGCATAGGCTGCGTCGTCCAGCTTCGGAATCCCTGAAATCCTTGACTGTTTCTTTCCGTCGGTCTTTGTGTTTTCCTTGGTGTCCTTCACATTCTGCTGGGCTAGGACCTTCTCCACAACACCGAGTTTTGCAACTACTTTCTTGAGGAAATCTTCGGGGAGCTTGACGTTGAGTTTGGATGTGAGGTGTTCCTTGGTTTGTGAACTGAACGCAGGGTTCTCAATGGAGCATGTCATGAAGAGCGCAAGCGAGTCTTTCACGAGCGATGGCTTCACCTTGATTTTTTTCTTTGTTTCCAGATACACGGATACATGCGACACAATTTGGGTCGCAATTTCATCAATATGCTTGCCCGATTTCGTCCAAATGCCGTTTACAAAGGCTACGCCGAGCATACGGTCCAGCGGCGAATCCGCAACTGTCAGCTGGAGCCCTTCGGCAGAGTATGTGATGGAAGGTGTTGCTTCTGGGAGGTACCTTACTGCGTACGCCTCAATACTCCTGAATTTGATGGGTGTGTCGCGCCACATGATGCGGACGCCGTTCCCGACCGTCATCGCAAGGTCATATACCCTCCGCTCTACCAGCGCCAGAACGTCCGCAGGAATTAGATCGTCTTTCCACCCGAACCTTGCAAAGTCCGGAGTCCATTCAACTTCCACGAACGACTTGACTTTGGATTTGGTAACCGAAGGGATGCCGATTTTGGACATGTTGTCTTCAAAGACCTGCTGATACTTGAGTCCTCGCTTCTCGTCCACAATCGTGATCTTGAGTTGCTTTGCAAAGATGTTCACGAGTTTGACGCCGTATCCGTTCTTGCCTCCAACGAGCTTCTTCTCGTTCGTGTCGTAGTTTGTGGATGTAAGCAGCTCTCCAAAGATCATTTGAGGGATGTAGATGCCGTAATCAGGATGCTTTTCCACATCAATGGACTCTCCGTCGTTTCGGATCGTGAACACCTTGTTGTCGGTAATGGAAATGTCGATCTTCTTGACTAGATTGTCGGACTTGCGTTGGCGCAAACGAATGACGTGGTCGTGGGCGTTCACCAAAAGCTCGTCAATCAGTTTGTAAAAGCCCGGATTGAATTGCTTGAGCATCTTGGGAGAGAACTTCTCGCCATCAACGACGTACATCTCCTCCTGTGCATTCTCGATGCTGCCGATGTAGGTATCCGGCAGAGCAAGAATGTGTTCGCGGTGCGTGTGCTTGCGGTACTGCTTGGAAAGATCGGACATTTCTATGAGTTTCATAGAAACCGATGTACAAATTCGTTTTGATCGCCGTAAAAACGGATTGGCGGAATTCCTTACGTAAAAAGTATCACAATGCCTCCTCAAAAGAACTCTGGAAACAAAGGAGCCAAGCGCGAGACGGGCGCATCCATGAAGAACCGCAGGTTCGTTCAGAATTTTCTGGACGATTTGCGAGCCGAAGGGGCTATTGATGACGTTCACATCGGCCGCGTCCTGCGAAAGATGGGAGACGGCAGAATGGAGGTGTTTTACGTGGACGCCTCCAAAAAAACAGAGAAGGGGAATGTCGCACAGGCAAAGATCCCCGGCAGGTTTTCTGGGCGAGGAAAGCATTCTGTGTGGATAGATGTGGGAACGTTCGTGGCTATCGCAGGAAACGGTCTTGGCGGCGGAGTCGGGTTTGAAATTGCAGCGGTCTTCAGCCCAGATCAGATGCGAGATATTTCAAAGGAGTTTGATGTAGATCCGCGAGTTCTGGCGCTGGACATCACGGATTCGTCTCAGCTGGTAAAGAAAACCCTTAAGAACTCAACAACGGCAGGATACGAGTTTGATCTCAGCGAGGAAGAGGTGAATGTTGACGAAATCTAAATAGAATACCGTTTGGTCTGCAAAAATCCAGAATCACTTTCGTCCCATAAATTATGATTCTTAAAGCGGATCACTTTATCTTCGGTTTTATGTAAATAATTATTATGAACCATTTTTGCAGTTGATTTGATGTCTTTGTCGAAATAGACGTGTCCGTTCGGATACAGTTCCTGAGGAAGCAGAGATACACGAAGTCCCAAAATGCTCTTGTAAACTTTGACGAAAGCGTGCTGGTCGTTCATAATGTTCTTTCCCACTTGCGAACGAACTGTCTGGATAGTTTTTTCAATGGCTCGGATAGATGCAATTGTGCTGCGAACCAAGAAAAAGCCTGTGCAAGGCCCCCAGATATCGTCTTGCATGACAAAATGACCCTGGAAGGAACGCATGTGCTGAATTGCATTTTCAAAGAGGTAGATGTCGTTATCAATCCACAAGACTTCAGAGTCCATCCGCATGTTCTCAAGAATGAGTTCAAGTTTGCGAAGAGTTATGGATTGGAACTCTGTGGTGTTATACGCAGCCAATTCCTTGTTTGAAGAAAGAACGTAGCAGTGAAATAGATCCATCGGCCATCCGGACTTTGATGCAGAATTCAGCATGTTTTTCATCATAGGAAGTTGTCCTTCGTTGGTCATTGCGATAATCCGCATTTGTATATGTGGTTTTGACATTTCAAGCGAAAACAACGTAAATGCCCCCAAAGAAGAAAGTTCCTGCGAAGGAACCTACAATACAGGATACGCCCGTAGTGTTCTTTTTGAAGATCGCAGAAGACCACGACGAAACGGTTACTCCTGCTGGAGGCTCGGAGTACGCAGACATTGGGAAGATAACATCTCCCACGAATTATACCGAAATATTGAAGAACATTGAAGGAACTGCAAGCATGAGCAGCGAACTGTTGAAGCAGATTCTGGACAAGGCGGTGTGTGATTCTTACTCTCAGGACACGGCGTGTTTCTGGTGCTGCCACAGTTTTGAGTGGGCTGGAAGCATTCTCCCTGTGTCGTATGACGCATACAAGAACATCTATACTTGCGAAGGCCACTTCTGTTCTCCGGAGTGTTCCTTGGCGTACCTTTATGGCGCCTTAGATGTTTCGGACACTGTTCGTTGGAATCGGCACACGCTTCTGAGGCACATGTATGCTTCCGGATACACGCAGCGGGACCTGACACCTGCGCCTCCTCGGACTCTTCTGCGTATGTTCGGAGGTCCGCTGGACATTGCTCAGTTTCGGGCGTATTCGCGCGGATCCAATGACATCGTTCTTTCCGCTTTGTCGCCAATCCGACTTGTGTTTCCGACCATGAATATCCAAGGTCCATTGCGCGACTTAAAGAGGTATGTATCTCTGTCCACGGACGTTGTGGAAAAGGCGTCGCAGCAACTACGTCTGAAACGGTCAAAGCCTATTCACACAAACATTCAGACTCTGGACATGTGCTTGAAGGCTCGTTAAACTTCGCTCGTTTCGGATACAGGAACGCTCACTCTTTCTTTGTATGCCGTTTTTATCGCCGCCTCTTTTCTCTTGAGCTCAGACAGCTTGATGTTGCTGTTAAAAGAATGCCCGGATTCTTCAATTATCTTTGCGACTGTTTCTTCTCTCGGCGAAGGGTGGGATTCGGTCTTTAACATATCGTTCCACATGATCGGGTCTGTGAGCTCAACCGACGGAAACGCCTTCTTGAATTTTTCAAGAACGCTGTTTGGAATGGATGGAGACTGCTCGATCAGTCTGTCCATTTCGGAACGACACACGAGCAGAAACTCCATGCACGGTTCTCGCTGTTTTCTAGCGAGAGCAAGTTCAATGGATATTTTGCGATACAATTTTCCCCATGAGATGCCGGCACCCCTATGGGCCTCCATCTTTTGAGCGTATCGCAAGTAGTTTGCAACGGTTGAAACGATTCCAGTCGCAAGAGAGAATGCGCCGATACCGATTTGGGCAACGCCCTGCATGTTTTCTGGAACCATAGAGCTAAGACCAAAATTTGCAGTTCCAGTCAGAGTCGACAGAACGATTACGGGAATCGTGAAGCCCATGTTGAGTCTGGAATACTTTGTTTCCGATTCGTCGTGAAGCCAGCGGTAACACGCAGACTTGTCTGCCCACTTTGCAAGCAACTTCTCCTCTTCGGAACTCCATTCGCAATTCGGGATTTGTCTCTGCTGCTCGGGCTTCAACTCCGGCTTCTTTAAAATTTCCGCCATTATTATGATTTTGACGCATAGTTTTTTATAATAGCAAATGGCTGTTCAACAACAGTCCTCTATGTTCACAGAAGTATTGAAGACCCAGTTCATGATGGGGATTGTAAATAGCGCAAAGACACACACCCCGTTGCGGAATATCATTCTTTTGAACATTTATGAACGCATGGTTCAATCCTTTCCTGCGTGGTTTCCGTCAATACGGAATATGTGTGTGCGTAGATCAAAGCATTCTCCGAACCGAGAGGAAAAGGCAGTTATCACGTGCGAGAGGATTCTTCAAATGTCTGCCGGAAGAACGCAGAACCAGAATGCAAGCAATCATTCTCGCATGGATTCGGTAGTTCATTATGTGACCACCATTCCTGCGATTCGCAATCTTATTTGCATGACGCACCACGACTACCTTCCCCACGAATTTGACCCGGTGCTTGTAGACCCGGACATCTATTTTCAGATGATAGATTTGAAGTATAGCGACGGACAGGTGGAGAGCATCAAGTTCAAACTGTTTTGCTACGACCACGAGGTTCAGTATTTACAGGCGTTCATAGACAGGTGTAATTTGGACTACGAGCGCCGAATGGCGAACAAGCTGGGAACGTCGCTTTACTATTTTGATATGGTCACGCAGACCAAGAACAAACGGACGACGCAGAATCCTCTTCCCACAACGCACTTGATCTACACCAAGCACAAGTTCCACACTACTCGGTCCTTTGAGAACGTGTTCTTTGAGCAGCGGAAGAGTTTGCGGGCGCATTTGGACTTCTTTTTGAACAGAAGGGACTGGTATGAGCAAAAGGGGATTCCGTATACGCTCGGGTTCATGTTTCACGGAGAACCTGGGTGTGGAAAGACGTCCAGCATAAAGGCTATTGCAAATACGGCTAGACGCCACATCATCAACATTCAGCTATCGCAAATCAAGTCCAAGGAGCAACTTCGGCATCTGTTTTTCAACGACGAGATACACGTTTACGATGGAGTGAAGACGGAGCGATACACGATTCCGGTTCACGAGCGTCTTTACGTGATTGAGGACATTGATGCAATGGGAGACTCAGTTCTTCGGCGGGATTGGAAGAAGCCTGTGTCGGATTCTTCAAAGCCGTTGTCAATGGAGGATGCGTGGATGGAGGCGCACAAGGAAGAGGAGCAGAACGAGCCTCTTGATTTGTCGTTCCTGCTGAATTTGCTGGACGGAACGCTGGAGGCCTCTGGACGCATTTTGGCAATCACTTCAAACTTCCCGGAACGCATTGATAAGGCTCTGATTCGGCCTGGACGCATAGATATGATTGTCCAATTCAAGAAGTGTAGTTGCGAAATACTGAAGGAAATGGTGAGCAATTTTTACGACAGGGACTTTGAGGAGTGGACGACCACTGAGATGGACTACAAGTGGAGTCCTGCTGAAGTCAACCAGATCTTGTTTCGGAATTTCAACTCCCACGAAGAGGCTTTGGAGGAGTTGAAGACTTTGAGTCCGAAGGATTTGAGTGGATTTGAGAGTGTTCCTGCGATGACGTATGCTTAGCCGGAAATAGCCTTGGACAAACGATACAAATTCTGAATATAGACCCATACATTTGTCTTTGATGAGTCGCTCATGCTCTGGACATACTGCTTGAGCTTTGAAAGAAGATTGAAGTCAACACCTCCTCCGAATTCCTGAAACGAGTGGTCTAAAAAGAACTTCTCGTTCTTGGAAAGGATTTCTGACTCAAATGCTTTTGAGCTATCGTAAAATACACTTGGAATCAACCCAGGATTCACTGGACGCATCATGCGGATAGAAGTAATGCCGAGCGCAAAGTCGGCGTCATCGGGGTACATTGCACTGAGCTCTCCGAGAAACGTCAAAAGCTGGTCAAAGAATGTGTCCATAAGAACCTTTCGAGGCGCCATTATATTTACTTACGCGAGACTCCTGAAAATTCCGTTTAACTGAATAGTATAATGCGCATTGTGGGATTGAATGGAGGGCTCGGAAACTGGCTTTTCCAAATCGCATTTGTTGAGTATTTGAAACAGTTTGGCGTGAATCCCAAAATTGAAATATTCGCAAAATCTCCACATTCAAAAGTGAATTACTTTGATAACATTCTTCAATATTGGAGGAATCAATTGGTTGAAATCAACAGGGTATTTAATCGGGGAAGACTTATTTTCCGTGAAGATTTTCTTCAGCGAGACAACTGGGAGCAGATTGTTCGCTCAAGTCAAAGTTTAACAATAATTGGATTTTTTCAAAACCACAATTACATTACACCTTCTTTCTTGGAAAACATTCACTTGCCGAAGGACTCTTTATCTAGGCATCCTGGAATACAAGATACGGTATTTATTCACATCCGGGGGTGTGATTACCCAAGTAATCCGCTTTACAACTTTAATTTAGATAGCTATTACGAACGGGCGGTTCAGTTGTTTCCCACCGGGACGACATTCTCAATATTCACCAATGATATAGATTACGCAAACACAAAGTCGTTCTTGACATCGGTTCCTCATGTGTTTATTCATGAAGGAGAGCTTGACTCGCTTTACCTAATGACACAATGTAGTGGGGGGATCTGTGCAAATTCGTCGTTCTCTTGGTGGGGGGCTTATTTGAACAGGCAAAGGAAGCTTATCCTTCCATCAAAGTGGTATACCAATACGTCGTTATTCGCAGGTGGGTATTATTTCAAAGAAGCTACAATTCTAGATCTATAAAAGCCTACTTACGCGAGACTCCTGAAAATTCCGTTTCACGCTGTTTCTGAATCATCTCAAGCTTGCGCTTCACGTCGTCATTGGAACCTGTCTTTGAATTGTCGTTAAGGGTATTCTTTGTAGACGGACCGTCGGAAGAAGGGAGTCCGGCTCCGCCCGTGGATCCCGTTCCAGACCCGTCCAGAAAGGTATACATACTTCCTCCTCCCATTGCAAATGAGCTCGGGGCATCCCATAAGGAATAGCTCTCTGTCAAGCTACCGGCTCCCTCAAATCCCCAAGGCGTGAGGTCTCCGATAGGCTGGTCTTTTGACAGTTGTCCGTTCGCAGTGACCGCTCCTTCTTTCTGAGGTATTTCCTTTCGCGAATTGGTCGGCTTTGCAATGTATCCGTAAATGTCCTTTCCCACGACCACGTCTTTGGTCTCGTTGTTATAGAGGGTGGGCACGGACTTCAAAAACGGAGGAATTTGAGCACGAGGGATAGTTTCCACCTGAATGAGTTTGTAAAGCGAAATCTTGTTGAGAGCCTTCAGCGTTTCCAGAATCTGCTTCGAGTTCGGACACCGTTCGCTGTAAAACAAGTAAGATTGGGACATGTCGTTATGAGTTTTTAGGAAAAAAACGGATGCTTGAATAACGAGATGGAAAATAGTAAAACCATGGCGGACATTGTCAACCACTCCGAGAGCAAGTGTAAGAACTTCTTTCATGCAGAGTTCAAGAAATTTCCGGTCACATTCGTCAATGCCATTCGGCGCATTCTGCTGACGGACCTTCCGACCGTTGTCATTCGTAACGTTGAAGTTCTTGAGAACACGACTCAGCTACCCCACGAAATGCTCCGGCATCGCATGGAGATGCTTCCCGTCAACGTCAAGCCCACGGACGCATCTACCATTCGCGAAGCCAAGGTGGAGTTGCGAGTGCTTCCGGAAAAGGAAGGGACGCGAAGTATCCGAACGAACGACTTCGTGATTGAATCCAGCCGACCCACTTTGTTGATGAATGACCGAGAGCTTGACACTCCTCTTCTGTTTGTTCGTGTTCGGCCGAATGAGTCGGTTCATATTCGTGGAAAATTGGCGGTTGAGACCAAGACTGCGTCGCAGGTGTGCACAGCGACGACAATGTGGCACGTGGATCCTGTGAGGGCAAAGGACGACAAACGGATATTCGTGGACGAAAACAACGGGTCTCCGGCTGTGTTTGACAATTTCTACGCCCAGCGGTCATATTCGCGGAACGCAAAGGGACGTCCGGATTGGATAGATTTGGACGTAGAGAGTGTCGGCGTGATTCCTGCAAAGGAGTTGGTGGATATGTCCGTGAAGATCCTGAGGAAACAGGTGGAGGAATATATGGCTGTCGCGATTGACAACATCCAGCGACAGAAGGACGACGAGTACCGAGTGGAAATTGATCAGGGAGGACATACGGTTTGCGCTCTTCTGCAAGAAGTCATGTATGAAACGCAGGACGTCCAGTTTGTCTCCTACGACATTCCGCACCCTCTCAGGCCAGAGACTGTTCTGCGGTTCCACACGAAACGAGTTCCGGAAACAATTCTAAAGGCGGCGCAGACTGTGGTGGAAGAATATTGTGAGAGTGTAGAAAAGAGTCTATAAGACAATATGGCGGACGTGTTGGAATTTGACGTCGCAGACTTTACAGTGCTTGAAACATTCACCTTTGAGGAAATCGTTCAAAGACCAGAAATATTGAGATTTTTTACCTTGGAGGAACAGCTTCTTGATTACTTTGAGGCTAGGCTTCCAAAGGGGGAATTGACGCAGTATAAATTGCGGAAGCTCGAGCGGGAGCAGGACAGAGTCAAGGACGCTTACTTGTCCACAGTCGAAGAGCACGACGGCGGTTACGACGTCAAGCGTAGCAGGACAGCACGCATGCCCGAATGGATTCATCCTCTCGTTGACTCTTATGAGCTAACTGCTTACGATTACACGAAACAGTGGGCTCCGCTGTTCAGCGAGGAGCAGCGCAACAATAAGGGCTATTACAATCGCATGATTTTAGCGATTCCAAGACCGTATCAGACTTCTCCGAGCGAAAACACTCCTGTAACAGAGAGGACTTACGGCAGGACGGACGAAGGAAAACAGGTTGTGGCTCTTGGCGACTATGCTGCTTCAAAGACGATTATGCACGAAGACGGAAGCAAGGAGATCGTTGAGATGCGTGTTTCAAACACGAAAGACGATATTCGGATTCAGGGATATTCCATGGACGCCCGAAAACTAGAACTTCCGAATCCGCTGGATGGACACCCGTTCCTTGAATCCGGTCAACCCGGAAAGCTGGTTACCAACGAACCGTTTGAGGACGTCTATCCTTCCGTGGAGGCGATACTGACACACGCCGTCCCGACCACCAACGATCCGTTCGGAAAAGGTCAAGAGTATTTGAAGCTTTACGACGTGAAACTGCAGGAGATTCCGTGGAGCGTATGGAAGCAGCGATTTCCGCCGGTAGATGTAATTTTGAAGTCTCCGCCCCCCGTAACTGTGAAATTTCCAAAGGCGGCGAGTTCTGGGGCTCCGTCCGAAGACCTTCAGAAGATGTACGGATCCAAATGGGTTGACGGAGTCCATCCGCGCTACTGGATGACGCAACAAGAAGATGCAGGCGTTCTTGTGGAGAAACTGCTGCTTTCTATGACGAACAACGCAGGATTGTTGAACGTAAAACCTCTTGGCGATATGTTGGAGCCACACCATCCCGAATCTTCTCCCGAAGAATGCATCCAATCCTCCACGTTTGAGAGCTTTATAAACGGAGGAGTCTACCGATCCGGGAAATGCGTTCCTGTCGGAGCCATTCACGCAGAACAGAATGCCCTGATCGTTCTTGGACGAAAGGCGTGGACGGAGGGAACCGAGATGGACATCCTGAAAAAACACCAAGACGTTTTGAAAGGATACAGACACCAGACCGAGTTTGCAAAGATGGTGAAGTACGCAAGTCATCCAACGAAGGAAACGCCGGAATTGCGAAAGGATATACTGCTGCTGTTAAACGACCCAGAGAGAACGGATACAGACAAACTTGACGCAGCCGAAGTCTTGTTGAAAGATATTGTTCCTGCCGAGAACTTGTATTTGGACGCCGACGGATCTTTCCTGGTTTGTCAGCATACGATTGCCACATTGAAGGGGGAGATGGCGAAGGATTTGAATGCGTTTTACCGAAAGTGGACTGCATCCGACCAGGGATTCCGAGTATGTAAAACGTGCGGCGAAAGAATCGGTCAAGTGTTTACGATCCAAGACGAATTCGACAGCGACGGGCGTTTGGTGGTTTCGCAGGGAGTTCTGGACGAAGACGGGTTCCGCGGAAAGTCCCAAATTGATTCGTTCGCGAATTCTTTGAAGAAACTGTCGAGCGTCTTCCTGTTAAAGGCTGCTCTTGATTCTGTCTTTTACATGATTCTGTCGTTTCTCCAAGTCTTGCCTGAAGAGCGTCAACTAATACCGGTCCTTCATCTCGTGCGCCGAATGTCCGCTTCGTTCAAAGAATTCGCAAAGGCAAAGAAGTTCGGCGAGGATATGCAGGACCGTGTGGACGGAACGTTCGGGTTCGTGGGAGCTATCGTTCTTCTACAGACGCACCGACCCTTTTTGGTTCCTCGCAGATCTATTGGATCCCGTCCTATGGTCATGTCCGGATTCCCGAGAGACACCGACGATGTTAAATCAAAGGGAATCATTGACACTCTCCTGTTCATATTGAAGGAGCCGTTTGAGTCGTATTCCGGGTCCTTCAAGGGTCCAATCGTTCCATTCCTCCGGTATCTGATTTCTAAAGAGTCGGCACTACGAACAGACTCCGAAAAGTATTTGAAAAGCATCGCTGCAAAAGAGTTCAAGGCTCAATTTGAAGAGGCAAAGGAGCGGTATTTGGTTGCGCCGCCGTTGGTTGAAACGTTGAGCACGAAGAGGCTTCCGATTCTCACAGTAGATAAAAAGGCTTACAAGCCAAGCGAATCCCTTCAGCAGAATCCCACGAACCCTATCTGTATGTCCGTCAAGCCAATGACGATTCTTCAGCCAAAACGAGGACCGAATGTTTCGCAAGCCCCGGCGGTCTTATGGGAAGGCATAAAGCCATCTCCTCGTGCTTCTATAAACCCCGAAATCGTGTCAGAAGACGCCGATATGAATACGGTGAGAGACGCCGACATTCGCCGACGTTTGCAGATGAAATTCCCAGGTCTAAAACTTCCCGCTCTTTCTTCTTTTTTGAACGAATCCAATGACGGAATCGGAATACTGTCGCTTCTACAGCGACTCATAGACATACTGATGAAAGAGTCCGGGTTCCCGAAAAAGACCATTCCTGGATTGCGAAAGACGATCGTGTACCTGAACACGCAATTGGACGCGTCTTTGCTACGAGATGTCGCACGCGGGCTCGTGTTTGAAGTTCTGCACACCGTGTCTCAGAGTGAATCAAGAGCCGAGTTGGAAAGGACGCTTCAAACTGCAGTGCGCAAGGACATCGTTCTGCGAATGATACTTCTGAAGCGAGAAGACGCAGACAAAACAAACCAGGTGTTGCGTGCAAAAGAGCGCGAAACGTTCAAGAGCCGAATGCGTGAAATGGATGACTCGGAGCGAGAAGTCACGAAGCAACTCTTGGATATCGGACTGGCGGGATACATTATCACGAACGAAGACCGAAAGTTGTTTGCGAAGGAAGATGTGGAAGTAGATCAAGACGAAGAGACTCTGAGGCGGGTGCGAGGAATGGACGAGAACTTGCCGGAAGAAGGGCCAAACGCATACAGGGATTTGGATGCAGGAGAGGCGCCGCTTGGAGAAACCGGAAAGGAACTTGAAACTGACTTTGGAGATTATGGAGACAGAGCAGTTAGAAATTACGGAGACCAAGGCGACGATAATAGATACGATTTCAATGAGGGTTTTGGAGTTTAACCTCGTTGAAAAAGGATGCCCCTAACATCGGTTGAGTTGTATGCGACTGTGATATGTGGTGGGATTAATCTATCTTTATCTTTTCGGTTTCGTAGCATCTATCCCTGTAAAGCCTCAGCCTCTCTTGAAATTGCCTGCGAAATGTGGAGTCCACAATGTCAATGACGAGTGGCGCAACAGTTCGTTTCGCTTTCTCCACTCGCAGGATTCTTCCCACAATTTGTTCGATATCAGGCCGAGGGGTCGCCATAACAAGCGTATTGAGAGATTCGACATCAAATCCTTCCTTTACAAGTTGGTAAGTAGAAATCAGAATGCGTTTTGATTCACAGAACTCGGTCCTCACAGCAGGTTTCATTCCTCTTGCGAGAATCCCAGTATGTTTCTGAATGTCGGGTGGAAGTGTTTCAAACAGCTTCTTTGTGTGCTCAACTCTGTCGCTGAGCACCAGAATTTGACGAGTCGGGTCTTCGTATAAATCCTTCAGCAATTCCACGATCATCTTGTTGCGCGGTTCAAATTCGGTGAGTTTGTTTACCATCAGAGATGTGAACATGACGCCGGACTGGTTCTTGATCACTGTGTTGAATTCTGCATCGTCCGTCTCAAACTCCAGCACTTCCACTTTCACTCCCGAGTCCACCTTTTCCGCAGAATCCGATTTATAAAGCATCGGACCCAAGCACCAGTTGATCACATACATTAACTTATCTTTGCGTTCCGGAGTTGCACTCAGCCCCAACATGTGCTTAGACGTCAGTTTTGGAACGACCCTAACGAACGCTTCTGACGCAATATGGTGGCATTCGTCAACTATGACTAGACCCAACCTTTTGAAAGATGACGCAGTAACATCTTCTCGCATGATTCCTTGTAGCATTCCAACAGTGATATCGTGCTCCGAGGTATATCTCACAATGTCTGAACTAATTGACTCTAGTGTAGCAGAAACCCCCATAATTTCCGCTAACCGAAGTATCTCGGCATTCTTCAAATTCTTGATGAGTTTGAAGTGAGGAGTATCTGGTGCCTTATATTTAATAACCGCTCCCTCTATGCGAATTACAAATTCCTGAAGAAATGTGTCTACACTTGTGTCTTCGTTCCATATACCTACGCGCGCCTTTGGGAGAAACGACTGGATTCTCTCCACCCACTGATCCTTCAGAAACCCAGAATGGACAAGAACGAGAGTTGGGAGTTTGATTTGAGAGGCGATGTAGAGGGCACACACAGTTTTTCCGCCGCCGGTTTGGAGCGACAATATGCCGTCACGGGGGGATGGAAGTAGAAAGGAGTTGACGACGGGTTCTTGTGCTGCCCGAATTGTGCCCGAAAATTCCCAGTATTTGTCCTCTGTTTTTGGTACGTCGCGATACGAAACCTTTGGTGGCCCGTAAGTTTCAATCCCATAGTGTTTCGGGACGTAGATATACTCTTCCGACTCTAGATACACTGGATAACGGTGGACGAACTGGGGCTTTACGAAGACGGACGGAATGTAAGGTCTGACGTTCAGAATTCCCTTCAGTTGAAGCAAATTTTTAACGTCTGTTTTCGGAAGTCTGTATCCGTGGATCGTCAGGGCCATGTTTGCCTTTCTTACTTTCAAAACGAATTTCCGTTTTCAAAGTGAGAAATTTCAAACCAGAATGGAGGCGATCAGTATATTCTGCATTGTCGTTCCGATCCTCTTGCTTTGTTGGGTAGTCTATTTCTGCGTCAGACAGCGCTAAATACTCGCAAAGAAATCACGCAAAGACCTGTCCTTAATGAAATCGCGAAGCTTCATTTTTGAATCTTTCAGGAACGGGTCCTTGTTATTGCGCAACTGAACCTTGTCGTAAGTATTGCTGCTGTGGCTCATTACCAGAATCGTCTTCATAGGATCCAGAGCCACGATTCCCTTGTCCTTAATTCCGGTAAGGAAAGACGTTTCCTCTGCGTGCGTCACTTCTTCGTCGTATTTGTTCGCGACGTAACTCTTGCGCCACGCCATAGT
>Ga0187845_1000336_pt1 | contig 27735 bp, 25 predicted proteins | sample SpaLakP09_SKY_68_FD_134515 | JGI IMG/M metagenome (GOLD analysis project Ga0187845, IMG submission 134515) | Oligotrophic lake water microbial communities from Sparkling Lake, Wisconsin, USA - SP09_SKY_68 | ecosystem: Environmental > Aquatic > Freshwater > Lake | place: USA: Sparkling Lake... | reverse complement strand
GATTGCCGCCTACTGCGTCATCGCGCGCAAACTCCTGCGCATCGCTTTCGCCGTCTGGACTTCAAAGAGTAGCTTTGACCCTCAACGCCTTCGCGGGGCTTGCGCTGCTCCATAGAATCTACGCTGGGGATCAGGGCTTGCCAGGCCCCTTCTCGCGGCCCAGGTGCTGCAGGAAGAAGCGCTCGTAGCGCTTGTGCAGCGCCTTGCGGTTGACGGCGCCGTCGAGGCCATGCTCGCCGTCCGGGTCCAGGAACAGCTCGACCAGGCCCTCCTTGCCGTTTTCGAGCAGGGCGCGATAGACGTTGACGGTGTCCTGGTACAGCACATTCGGGTCCTGCATGCCATGCACCAGCAGCAGCGGCTTCTTCAGACCCGCGGCCAGCGGCAGCAGCGAGAAGCGTTTCAGCGTGGTCTTGCCCCGCTCGGTCTTGCCCAGCGTGCGGCCGCTGTACCAGCTGTTGTAGTTCTCCCATTCGGTCGGGCCGGCGCCGGCCGCACCGGCGGCGAAGAGATCGGGATCGGTGTACAGGGTGTACTGAGTCTGGAACCCGCCGAAGCTCCAGCCGGTCAGGCCCAGGCGCTGCGTGTCCACACCCCAGCCCTGGCCGAGCTGTTTGACCAGATCCTGCAAGTCCTCGGTCTGCGCCTGGCCTGGTTGCTCCCAGTTGGCGCCGCTGAAGCGCCGGCCGTAGTTGGACTGACCGCGTGGATCGAAGGCGACGGTCACAAAGCCATGCCGGGCGGCCATATACATGCCGAACAGGTAGGCGGTGGACTGGAAGCTGTCGACCTCGACGGTGTGGCGGTCATTCAGCGGCCCGCCGTACAGATAGACGATGGCCGGGCGGCGGTCGCTGGCCTTCCAGCCCGGCGGCTTGAAGGCATAGCCCTGGACCGTGTCGCCATGGCGGTTCTTGAAACTGAAGCGCTCGGGGCGCAGCAGATCCACCTGGGCCCAGGCCTTGTCGTGGCTGTCGGTCAGTGTGCGTACCGTCGGCTGGGACAAGCTGGCATCGATCAGCTGCAGCTCTGGCCGCTGGGCCCAGTTGCCGGCCATCACCGCCACCCTGCGGCCGTCATCCGAGGCCTGGGGCTGGCGGTGGTAGTCACCCGCTCGACCCAGCGCCTGCATCGCGCCGCTGCTCAGATCCACCCGATAGATATTCATCGCCGCCAGATCGTCCTTGTTGGCGGCCAGCAGCAGGTGGCGACTGTCAGGCGTGAAGCCGATCAATGCATGGGCTTCGAACTCGCCCTTCAGCAGGGCGCGGACCGTGTGAGCGGAGGTGTCGACCACATAGGGCTGGCGATAGCCCTCGTCGTCCAGCACGGCGATCAGGGTCTTGCCATCGGGCGTGAAGCGCGGCGCGATCACGTTGACCACCTCATGGCCGGTCTTGCCCTCGCCCTTGCGCTCCAGCACCAGTTCGGGCCGCGCGGCCTCATCGGCCAGGCCGACGTAGATGCGCAGGCGCTGCTTCTCGCGCTCCCAGGTGGCGAAGGTGTAGCGGCTGCCGTCCTTGGCCCACGACAAGGCGCTCATCTCGAACCAGACATCGCCGCCCGGATGGGTGAATACCGGCTCAGGCTGGGCGGCATTGGCCACGCCGACCTTGCGGATGAACAGGGCCAGCGGCTGCTGGATACGCTTATCGTCGGAGACTTCGCGGTCGACCTTCTTGGCCGTGGCGAAGCGCTCGCCGTAATTCATGATCTCGACCTGCCGCACCTTGGGCGGAGGCGGCGCCGGCACCTTGTCGCCGGCGCTCAGCGGCGCCCGGGCGATCAGCGCGATGAAGCGCTGGTCTTCGGTCAGCACGCTGCGCTCGATGCGGTATTTGCGCTCGGCATCGTCGGCATGGATCAGCTCGCGACTCAGCTGCGTGACGCTGCCACGGCCAAAGCTGGCGCGCAGCACGCGCGTCTCGTCCATGAACACATAGCCCGTGTCGTCGGGGGTATAGGCGACGATGCGCTCGGCCTTGTCGGTCTGCGTCAGGCGCTCGATCGCGCCAGTGGCGGCCTGCACGCGGAACAAGTCACCGCGATACTGGAAGATCAGCTCGGGCGCCTTGTTCGCCCACTGCACGGCCTCGACGCCGGGATAGGTGTCCGTGGGCTTGAGTTTGTCGTGCGCCAGCTTCTTTTTCAGCTCGTCGCGCCACTCCCAAAGCTCCTTGTCCTTGGGGGCGTCCTTCTTCTCATCGTCCTTCTTGAGCTCGTCACCCAGGCGCTCGGCCTCAAGCTTCTTCTCGGCCTCGTCCTTCGCCTTCTTGTCAAGGAACTCCTTCTTCACCTGCTCCAGCGCCTCGCGCTCCCAGGCGCCGAGATCCACCTTGGCGCCGGCCAGATAGGCGGCCTGGTCCTGCATGCGGGTCTGACTCAAGGCGTACTCGCGCTCGCGCTGTGCGGCCTTGCGACGAAAGCGGGCCACGTCCTCGGGCGCGTCAAAGCCCTGCATCACGGCAAGCGACGTGATACGCCGGGTCTGGCCGGTCTGGCTGTCGTGAATGTAAAGGTCCGTGCCCGCCTCGCCGAACGGGTTCCACAGGTAGGCGAGGTAGCGCCCGTCATGGCTGAAGTCCATGCCCTTGGCATCGGTGCCGCGATAGGGTTTGGCGCGATACAGTTGCTCGAGGGTCAGGTCTTGCGGTTTGAGCGCAGCTGCAGAGAGGGGGGCGGTAGCCGCCTGGCTGTTGCCAAGGCTGGTCAGCGCGCCAAAGGCCAGGGCGGCCAGCGTGCGATTCAGGATCATGAGGGAACGCTTTTAGTTGCCGCCGGTAGGCAGCGAGCCGCGATTCTAGTTTCCCTCAGGTGCAGACCAGTGCGCTTGCCGCCCAGATTCGTAAGCGAATCAGACGATGGCGCGCTGCAACCGGATCTCTTCGATCTTGGCGCCGCCGATCTCGGTCGTGCGGGCCGAGCCCTTGTCGGCTTTGAAGCCGGCCTGGTCAAAGAAGGTCAGGGCGCGCTCGTTGCGCCACAGAGTCCACAGTGTGGCCTTGGTGCAGCCCTCTTCCACCAGACCGTCGCGTGCGGCTTCCCACAGCGCGGCTCCAACGCCCGTGCCCCAGAGGGCGGGGTTGGCATAGATCGCCCAGACCTCACCGGTGGTGGCAGGCGTGCCCTTGTCGCGCGAGCGATCAAAGCCGACGAAACCGACGATCTGGTCATTCTCGGTGGCGACCAGCACCTGGGGCTCGCACAAATCGATCGCTTCGCGCCAGAAGGCCTGGCGCTTTTCGACCGACAGGGATTTGAGATGGTCCTCGGGCACCAGGCCGGCGTAAGCGGCTTGAGAGGCGGCCACGTGGACCTGGGCAATAGCCTTGGCATCGCGAAGCGTGGCGGGACGAACTTGGTACTGAGACAACTGACGGGACATGAGCGATGAACTGCTTTGCATACGAATCTTCCGGGGAGGCGGGATTGTGCCCTCAAAAGGGGCTGATACCGCTCCGACCCGGAAATTCCCGGCAAATTCCCTGAACCAAGAGCCGCTAGGCTTGGAGCTTGAAACTGGACACCGCTTCCGTCAGCGACACCGCCTGCTGCTCCAGGCTTGAAGCCGCGGCGGCCGCTTCTTCCACCAGCGCCGCATTCTGCTGCGTCGAGTCATCCATGCGGGCAATTGCCGTACTCGCCTCGCCGATGCCGGTGGCCTGCTCCTTCGACGCTTCCGATATCTCGGCAATGATGTCGCCGACGCGCTGCACCGAGCTGACAATCTCGCGCATCGTGCTGCCGGCGCGCTCGACCAGCACCGAACCGTGCTCGACCTGCTCCACCGAGGCCTTGATCAGCGAGCTGATCTCCTTGGCTGCCTGCGCCGAGCGCTGGGCCAGGCTGCGCACCTCGGCGGCCACCACGGCGAAACCTCGGCCCTGCTCTCCTGCTCGGGCGGCTTCCACCGCCGCATTCAAGGCCAGGATATTGGTCTGGAAGGCAATGCCGTCGATCACGCCAATGATGTCGGCAATCTTCTTCGACGAGGTCGAGATCGTACCCATGGTCTGTATCACCTCGCCGACGACCGCGCCGCCCTGGGTGGCGACGGTCGAAGCCGAACTGGCCAGCTGATTGGCCATGCGCGCACTTTCGGCGTTCTGCTGCACCGTGCCGGTGATCTTCTCCATGCTGCTGGCCGTGCGCGCCAGCGAGGATGCCTGCTCCTCGGTGCGCACCGACAGGTTCATATTGCCGGCGGCAATCTCGCGCGAGGCGTCGGTGATCTGGAAGGTGCTGGTGCGTACACCGGACACCATGCTGCGCAGGCCCTCGGTCATGGCCGCGACAGCGGCCAGCAGGCTGGTCTCGTCGCCCGGGCTGAGCTCGATCTTCTGGGACAGATCGCCCAGCGCCATGGCGCGCATCGCCTCGCGGGCATATTCGGGCTCGCCGCCCAGCTGGCTCCAGACGCTGCCGATGACCAGCCACGACGCGATGCCCAGCACGATCACAACGACCAGGCCGCTGATCAGGGTCGCATACAGACTGGCGCGCACACCGCTCTCGGCGGCGCCCAGGCCTTCGGAAAAGGCCTGCTGGGCCTTGGCCTGATCCTTCTTCAAGCGCTCTTCCAGCTGCTTCTGCGAAACCTGCATGGCCGGCACCGAGGCAGCGCCATCCCCCTGCTTCACACCCAGGAACAGCTGTGCCGTGTTCAGGGCGGCCGCGTAATAGGCCTCGAAGTCCTGCGTCAGCGCCTTGCCTTCGTCAGCATGCACTGGCAGGGCGGTGATGCGGGCCAGCGACTTGCGTATACCGGCAGCGCGCTCATTGGCTTCGTCCAGGCGCTTTTTCTCGCCCTCGGCCACCGCGCTCTGGATCGTGCCCGACAGCGCCTCAAGCTGGCTGCCCATCTGCGTGGTCGCGTCAAGGTAGGGATAGCTGCTGCCACCCACGTCCTTGATCGTGCTCATCGTGCCCAGCGACGAAATCAGCACCACCACAATGCCCAGCGAGAAAATCACCGTGGCAATGATGGGCAGAGCCCAAATTTTCATGCGGACGCTCATGCGGCACCTCGTTGTTGTGATCACCCCCCGGACGCTGCCGGGGGCTTGTCTCGCCAGTGTCAGCCTTGCGGCTTGTATCGCCGCCAGTCCAACGCCCGGCGGGTCAAGGCTTCCGCCCTGCCCGTCCGGGTTCAGTCAACCGACAGCAAGACCTTGACTGTCGCGTCCACTGCGCTCTTTTCAATGTAGCCCACCGCATCCGGATTGGCCGCCACCAGCTTCTTGACTTCGGCACTATTGGCCACTTCCTTGGGCGGCGTGGCCTTGCCCGAGAACACCAGCCGCGACCAGGCCGCCTTGACCTGTGCCGCCGACTTGCCGGCCACCTTGGTGTAGAACAGCTCACGCACCGCGGCGGACTCGGCCTGGTCGATCAGCACCGCATTGCCGGCTCCAGGCAATTGGGCCGACTTGCCAAGGAACAGATTCGCCGCCTGCTCGGCATTCAGTGCGGCGGCCGGGCTTTTGGCGCCGACGACAACCGCGACCTGGGCCAGCGTCACGGGCGAAGCACACAGTGCAGCCATGGCCACAAGGAGGTATGAGATATGGTTTTTCATGTGCGGCTCCCCCTTAGAACACGAAGTCGACAACGACGCTGTAGACGTTCACCGATGTGCCACCCAGGCCCGGCAGGGCACTGTTGAACAGACCGGCGGCGCCCGGATCGACCTTGATCCGGTCGTATTGACCCTTGACGGCAACGTTCTTCATCGCATCCCAGCGCACGCCAACGGCGGTCGTGCTCTGCCCGAGCGAACGCAGCAGACCGTTCAGTCCGGCGGCCAGCGGCGCCAGCTGCGGCAGCGGTGGAATCGCGCTGGACGAGGTCGGGCTGTCCTGCTGAATCTCGGACAGGGTGATGTAGGGTGTGAACTTGCCAACGCGATAGCCGACGGTGGTGTACCAACCGGTGGTGTCGGCGACATAGCTGTCGGTGCGGCGCTTGGTGAATTCGGCGCTGGCAACGATGTTGTTCCAGTCCAGGGCCAGGCCGATGCCGGTGAAGGTGGCATCTTTGCCATTGACGTCGATGTCGTTGGCCAAGGTGATCAGGCCGCCCAAGCCGGGGGTCTGGCCGACCTGCTTGAGCCCGCCCACCAGGGAAGTCAGACCCGTGCTGCCCAGCACCGTCAGCTTGGTCTTCAGATGGCCGACACGCAGGGTGACAGGTCCCATCTCGGCCGAGGCATTGAAGCCCAGCAGGTTCTTCAGCTTGACGTCAACACCGCCACCGAAGTCCACCGAGGCCTTGCCACCGAACAGCTGCGCATTGATGCTGGCCGGGCCCATTTCGCCCTGATAGAGCAGATCGGCGCCGTCAAAGGTGCTGAAGTTCACCTGACCGTAGACATCGACCGGCGGACGCACCCAGACATTGGTGTAGCCCACGTCGCGGAAGTCACTGACCATGAAGAACTGTGCACCGATGCGGCCGACCCGGGCACTGAAGCCATTGCCGAACTTGGCCTTGGCAAACAGCCACTGGATGGCCGGGTTCCAGTTGCCCTCGCCGTTGACACGAGTCATCAACTGGCCTGTCGCCGAGAACATCGGGTTCAGGGTGGCAGTCACCTGCACGGCCAGCTTGGTATCCACGTCGGTATTCCAGTCGGACTTGGCGCCACCGGGCCGGACGGACGCCTGATACGCGCCCAAATCGGTGCTGGTCTTGACGGCGCCCACGGTGCCGAAGCCCGACACGCTGAACATGGAGGCGCTGTCGTCGGCCGGGGCGCTGGAAGCGAGCGCCACAAGGCATGCGGCCGCGATGACGTGAATACGAGAGTGCATAGGGGACTCCTGGTGGTGAAAAGGGTGCCTGCAGGGTTGGTCCAAGCCCAACCCCAACAAAGCTGCTGTCCCCCCTCATATCGGTGGCAAAGTGACAAAAGTTAAAACGAATTTCAGGGCTTAATTGACAAAATCGACACTCGACAGCACCAAAAACGGGCGGAATGCTGCACCGATTGATTCATGTCAAAAAAAACCCGCCGGCCCGGAAAATTCCAGTGGCGGGTTTGTCGGAGCCGAGAGCGCGGCGTCTAGCGCGTCACCAGGTCCGGCAGTTCGATCTTGACTTCCAGCACCTCCAGATTGTCCTGGCGCTCCATATGGACCTTGATGTCGTCCGGATTGATGGAGACGTACTTGGAGATCACCGCCACCAGTTCGCGCTGCAGCGCCGGCAGGTAGTCGGGGCTGGCGCTGCGGCCATTGCGCTCATGGGCGAGGATCAGCTGCAGCCGCTCCTTGGCGACGCTGGCAGTTTTCTTCTTCTCACCGAGCAGGAATGAAAACAGATTCATCGTTCAACGCCCTCCGAAAATACGCTTGAAGAAGCTGGGCTTGACGGCCTCGACAAAGCGCATCGGCTTGTCTTCGCCCAGGAAACGGCCGACCACGTCCATATAGGCCTCGGACACTTCCGTGCCCTTCAGGTGGATGGCCGGCAGGCCCTGGTTGGAGGCCGTCAGCACCGACTCCGACTCCGGAATCACGCCGATCAGCGGTGTGCGCAGGATCTCGTGAATGTCTTCCAGCGACAGCATCTGCCCGCCCTCGACCCGGTTCGGGTTGTAGCGGGTGATCAGCAGGTGCTCCTTGACCGGCTCCTTGCCCTCGATGGCGCGCTTGGTCTTGGAGTTCAGCATGCCCAGGATGCGGTCAGAGTCGCGCACGCTGGAGACTTCCGGGTTCGTCACCACCAGCGCTTCGTCGGCAAAGTGCATGGCCATCAGCGCGCCGGTCTCGATGCCGGCCGGCGAGTCGCAGACGATGTAGTCGAACTCCATTGCCTTGAGCTCCTCGAGCACGCGCTCGACGCCCTCCTTGGTCAGCGCATCCTTGTCGCGGGTCTGCGAGGCGGCCAGCACAAAGAGCTTGTCGGCCTGCTTGTCCTTGATCAGCGCCTGGGTCAGGTTGACCTCGCCGTTGATGACATTGATCAGGTCATAGACCACGCGGCGCTCACACCCCATGATCAGGTCCAGATTGCGCAGGCCGACGTCGAAGTCGATCACCGCGGTCTTGTAGCCGCGCAGGGCCAGGCCGGAGGCAAAGCTGGCGCTGGTCGTGGTCTTGCCCACGCCGCCCTTGCCGGAGGTCACCACAACAATTTTCGTCATAGATGAAGGTCTTTCGATTGAATGGGATTGAAACGCCGTCTGCCCCTATGACAGACCGCGCAGGCGTGATCAGTAATGAAGTGCTTCCATCAGCAACTTTTCGCCGTCCAGCCGTATCTGCGCCGGCTTGCCCTGCACATCGGGCGCCAGCGGCCCCTCGATGGCGCGGTAGATGCCGGCAATCGACACCAGCTGCGGCTCCATCACGGCGGCAAAAATGCGTGCCTCGGTATTGCCCTTGGCGCCGGCAATCGCCTTGCCGCGCAGCGGCGCGTAGATGTGGATGCTGCCGTCGGCAATCACCTCGGCGCCATGGCTGACCACCGCCATCACCACCAGGTCGGCGCCCTTGGCATAGACCTGCTGGCCCGAGCGCAACGGCTTGTCAACGATGACGGTCTTGGTGGCCGGCGCGGCAATCTGGACCTCGACCTCACGCACCACCTCACGGACTACCTCTACCGGCACTTCGCGTATCACCTCGACGGTCTGCATGCGCGGCTCCTGGCGCGCCGGCACCGGGCCGGCATCGGGCGCTTCACCGAGGCCGGCAGCCAGCGCAGCCGCCATCTGCTCGGCAGAGCCGCCGCGCGCGGCCGCGGGTAGCAGCTTGTAGCTCTTGAGCAGCTTGACCAGGGCCTTGAAATCGATCTCGCCGGCCGCGGCAACCGACGACAGGTCGATCAGCACCGGGTCCTGGCTGAAGACATCGGGCGTTTCGCCGAGGCGCTGCGCCATTGCCTGGCTCAGCGCCTTGATGTCCGTGGTTTTGAGCAGCAGCGCGAGCAGGGTCAGCGAAGCACTCTTCAGATCAAACACTGCGGGGGTCGAGGGAGTGCTCGACGAGGCGGCCGCAGCTGCAGAAACAAGGGGCATGGAGCGACAGGACTGGGAAGGAACCCAAGTGTAATGGCTGCTGCTTACGCCCAGCCCTGAGGCTCAGCCTAGTTAAATTTACTTGGCGGGTTGGACCTGACGGGTACTCCCGGCAGCTCCGACCCCAACAAGTTTCTGCCCTTGCGGGTTGGACCTGACGGTACCCCCGGCAGCTCCGACCCCGACTGACCAGATATCCTCAAGCAGGCTGCGCCGCCAGCGCTTCGGTCATGCGCCCGGCCTCGATATGCAATTGCCGCTGGCAGCGCTGGGCAATGCCGACATCATGGGTCACCAGCACCAGCGTGGTGCCGGCCTCGCGGTTCAGCTCGAACATCAGCTCCATCACCTGGGCGCCGGTGGCGAAGTCCAGGCTGCCGGTGGGCTCGTCGGCCAGGAGCAGGGCCGGCCGCATCACGAAGGCACGGGCCAGCGCCACACGCTGCTGCTCGCCGCCGGACAGCACCCGCGGGTAGTGCTTGAGCCGCTCACTGAGGCCCACACGCTTGAGCATCTCGGTGGCCAGGCGCTTGGCTTCCGGATGGCCCTGCAGTTCAAGGGGCAACATCACGTTCTCCAGCGCGTTCAGATTGCCCAGCAACTGGAAGCTCTGGAACACGAAACCGACCTGGGCGGCACGCACCGCGGCGCGGGCATCCTCATCCAGATCGAACAACTCGGTGCCGGCCAGCTTGACGGAACCGGTGCTCGGCGTGTCAAGGCCGGCAAGTATCGACAACAGGGTGCTCTTGCCCGAACCCGATGCACCAACGATGGCCACCGACTCCCGGGCCTGCAGGCTGAAGCTGATCTCATGCAGAATCGTCAAGGTTCCGGTGGAGTCTTTGACGTCCTTGGTGATGCGCTGAACTTCGATGATGGTCTGTGGCATGGGAAGGTGGGCAAGCAATGCGGCGACGTAGGCTGGTGAAGCACTGTAGCGTGTTGGGACTGAGCCTGGCTCTTGGCCTCGTTCAAGCCCCTGCGCTGGCGGCCGATGCCCAGGCGGCCATCACGAAATCCGCCGTCAAGCTGATACTCGTGCTCGGTGACAGCCTGTCGGCCGAATATGGCCTGGCCCGCGGTGAAGGCTGGGTGGCCTTGCTGGAACAGCGCCTGGCCAAGAACAAGCAGGCGGTGACCGTGGTCAACGCCAGCATCAGCGGCGACACCACCTCGGGTGGCCGCTCGCGGCTGCCGGCCCTGCTGCAGAAACACCGACCCAGCCATGTGCTGGTCGAGCTCGGTGGCAACGACGCCCTGCGCGGCCTGCCTCTGAGCATGACGCAGGACAATCTGCTGGCCATCGTCGCCGCCTGCAAGGCGGCCGGCGCCAAGCCCATCATCGTGGGCATGCAGGTGCCGCCCAACTATGGGCGCCAGTATGGCGAGGAGTTCGCCGGTCTGTTCGCCAAGGTGGCCAAGGCGCAGTCGGCACCGCTGGTGCCCTTCTTGCTGCAGGGCATCGCCGAACGCAAGGACGCCGCGACCTGGTTCCAGGCCGACCGCATCCATCCGCTGGCCAAGGCCCATCCGCAGATGCTGGACAACGTCTGGGCGGTGCTGAAGGGCCAGTTGTAGTCCTTGCGGGTCGGACCTGGCGGGTACCCCCGACAGCTCCGACCCCAACTGCTCGTAGCGGTTGGCTGTTGCCGGCCCTTCCCCAGGTCTATTGCGTGCTGATGCGTTCGCGGCGGCCGTCCTTGTCACGCTTGCCGCCGGGCTGATCGTCACGCTCGGGCTTGGCCTGTGGTGCCGGCGCGCGCGGCGGCTCGCCACGCTGCACCGTGGGCGGCGCAGGCATCGCGGCGGGAGGTGCGGGAGGAGCGGCAGGCCGTGCCATCGGCAGGCCCTGTGGCGCCTCGCGCTGCGGCAGGCTCACCGGCGGCGCCGCACGTTCGCGCTGCTCACGGAACTCGCGCTGCTGCACCGGCTCGCGCTGGATCTGCTCGCGGCGTTGCTGCTCCTGGGCATTCTGTTCGTCCCGCTGCTGGGCGCGCTCCCGCGCACCCATGGGCGGGCCACTGGGCACCGGCATGGCAGGGACGGGCATGCTCGGAATCACGGCATTGGGCATGGTGCTGCCCGGCCGCTCGCGCTGGGGTTCTCGCGAAGGTTCTCGCGCGGGTTCACGCAGGGGCTCGCGCGGCTGCACCACCGGCGCAGGCGCTGCCAGCGGCACGCCGGACTGGTACTCGCGCAGCGCCGATTGACCCGGCGGCGCGGTCGGTGCCGCGGGTCCGGCCATCACCGGCGGCGAGCGGCGCGGGCCGCGATCCTCGTCGTTGCGCGGAATGCCCGGGCGCACGCCATCGCGGGGCCGATCGCGCCCCTCGGGCGCCACTCGCACCGGAAGGCCGGGCTCACTGTGCACCGGGCCGCGTATCAGCTCCTGCACGGTGCCCTGATCGGCAATGCGGTCGATGCGCTGGCCGCGGCCGATCTGGGCTATCGGCGCCACGGTGATGGCATCGCGCCCCTCGCGGTTGCCGTAGTACTCATGCGGCGGGCGGCGCGGCCCGTCGATGGCACGGTTGATGACATTGGCGTCATGCACGTGATGAATGTTGACGTTGCGCACATAGCCGGGGCTGACCCGGTAGCCGGGCACATAGACCTCGCGCGGGCCAAGCGGGAACCAGCCCACCACCGGCGGGCGGCGCGGCCCGACGTTGACGCCGACACTGACCTGCGGCCCGCCGACCCAGGCCACCAGGGCCGGCGCGTAGACCGGCCGGCGCACATAGGTGCCCGGCACCCAGCACCAGACACCGCGATGCTGGGCCCAGCGGCCGTAGTGGAAGGGGGCGAAGCCCCAGGGCGCGTCGTCCACCCAGGTCCATCCCCAGGGGGCGACCGAGACCCAGCGTCCATGTCGGTAAGGCGCCCAACCCGGCTCCACGCGCTGCGGTATCCAGACTGCGCCGTAGTCCACCGTCTGCTCCCAGCGGCCATAGCGGTCGAGGTCTTCGGCGCCGGTCATCTCGGGTGAGACATAGCGCTCGGAGACGGAGCGTTCTTCGCGCGTCTCCAGACGCATCACCCAGTCGGTGAACGCGTCATTGCCCATGGCGACCAGACGGCCGTTGTCGCCCATCAGTTCGGCGCGCTGGCCGGCGCCCAGGCGCATCGCCTGGCCTTGACCCTCATAGCGCAGCTGACCCTGCCAGACATTGGCGTAGCTGATGTCGTCGCGACGATCGATACGGTAGTGGCCGGCACGCTCGGGGCTGAAGGCGCCCTCGTTGGTGAGCACCTGGTACCCCAGCGCCGTCTCGCGGGTGCGCAGGCGCAGCGCGATGCTGCCGCTGTGCACCTGCAGGCGCACGCGCTCGTCATCGAGCTGCAGCACCTCCATCTCCGTCTGGCCATCGACCAGGACGCTGGTCGGGCCCACCCGCAGCACGGCGCGGGCCTCGCCATCGGTGCTGAGCCGGTCGCCGGCGGTCAGCGGCCGGTTGCGCAGCGCGGCAACCCATTCATTGGTCTCGGCGTCGAACAGCCAGACCCGGCCTTCGATCTCGGCCATGCGGCCGACGCGACCCGGGGGGTCGGCAAAGGCGGCACCAGCTGCAAGGCTCAGGCCGATGAACAGAACGGTGCTGAAACGGCGCAAGCGCTGCGCGATCAGGCCGGTGGGGCGGGGGAATGTCATGGCACGGGACTCCGGAGTACCCTGCGCTGAAGGCAGGGCGTCAGCGCTACAACGCAGGCCGGCGCCATCGCGCTGACGCCGCCAACGGCTTGTTACGATCAATCGTCGTCGTTGGGATCCATCTCGGGAAACAGCACGCTGGTGTAGCCGAACTGTTTGAAATCCTTGACGCGCATCGGGTACAGGGTACCGATCAGATGGTCGCACTCATGCTGGACCACGCGGGCATGAAAACCATCGGCCTCGCGATCGACGGCCACGCCGTATTGGTCGAAGCCGGTGTAGCGAATGCGCGCATGGCGCGGCACCACGCCGCGCAGGCCAGGCACCGACAGGCAACCCTCCCAGCCATCGATCATTTCATCAGACAACGGTGTGATGACCGGGTTGATCAGCACCGTGGGCGGCACCGGCGGCGCCTCCGGGTAGCGCACATTGCTCTTGAAGCCGAAGATCACCAGTTGCAAATCGATGCCGATCTGCGGCGCGGCGAGGCCCGCGCCCTGGGCGTGGGCCATGGTTTCGAACATATCGCCAATCAGCGCATGCAGCTCGGGGGTGTCGAAGGCCTGCACCGGCGGGGCGATGCGCAGCAGGCGGGGATCGCCAATTTTCAGTATCTCGTGGATGGCCATGTTTGCTCGGTTGTTCAGTGAAGGCACGGCCATGGCCGCGAAAGAGCCGTAGATTACTATCAGCCGAACTTCATCCCCTGCCCATGCTCGACTATCTGCAAGACCTTGGCGACGGTTTGTACGCCATCGACACCGGCTTTCAGCGCCCGCTGTTCGACGCGGCCTACCTGATGGTCGAGAACGGCCGCGCCGCCTTCATCGACACCGGAACCAACCATGCGGTGCCGCGGCTGCTGGGCGCACTTGAATCGTTGGGGCTGCGGCCTGAGCAGGTGGACTGGGTGATTCCCACCCATGTGCATCTGGACCATGCCGGCGGCGTCGGCCTGCTGATGCTGTCTCTGCCCCAGGCCCGCGTGGCCGTGCATCCCCGTGGTGCGCGGCACATGATTGATCCTGATGCGCTTTACCAGGGGGCGCTGGCCGTCTACGGCGAGGAGGAAATGCAGCGCTCCTACGGCACGCTGATCGGTGTCGATGCCGCAAGGGTGCTGAGCACCAGCGATGGGCTGCAACTGGAATTGGGCGGCCGCCCGCTGCTGTTCGCCGACACGCCGGGTCATGCCCGCCACCACCATTGCATCTGGGACGAGCGCTCGCGCAGCTGGTTCACCGGCGACACCTTCGGCCTCAGCTACCGGGAGTTCGACACCGCGCAGGGACCCTGGATCATCCCGACCAGCACACCGGTGCAGTTCGATCCCGAGGCCTTGCGCACCAGTGTGGAGCGCATGATGCGGCAAGGGCCCTTGCATATGCAGCTGACCCACTACGGCCGCATCAGCGATCTTCCCCGCCTGGCCGCGTTGCTACTGGAGCACCTGGATGCAACGGTGGCCATAGGCCTGACTCATCGCGACGCGCCCGACCGCCATGCCAGCATCAAGCAAGACCTGGCCCTGCTATACCGTCGTTCACTGCGGGCGCACGGCTGCCTGCTGGCCGAGGCCTGCGTCGACGATCTGCTGGCGATGGACGTGGAGCTCAACGCCCAGGGGCTGGGCATCTGGCTGGATCGCGACCGGGCGCCTTAGGCCCCGGATTTCATCCGGGCTACTTCACACCCCGTAGCCCGGATGCAATCCGGGAATCAATCGTCCAAACCCAACTCCTGGATCTTGCGCGTGATGGTGTTGCGGCCTATGCCCAGCTTCTGCGCGGCCTCGATGCGGCGGCCGCGGGTCTGCTCCAGCGCACAGTGAATCAGCTGCGCCTCGAAGCGCTTGCTGAGAACGTCCCAGACGTCTTTCACGCCGCGCTCCAGCAGATGCTGGGCCTCGCGTTTGAGCTCCATCAGCCAGGGGTCCTGCACACCGGTGCCCAGCTCGCGCAGCGGCACCAGCGGCGTGGGCAGATGCTGTGCCGCGGCGCTGGCCACCGGTGGCTCTGCCGTCAAGGCGGGGGTATCGGATGAGGCCCCGTCCTGCAGCAGCTCCGGCGGCAGGTCCTTGGGCTCGACCACCTGGGTGGGTGCCATCACCGTCAGCCAGTGGCAGATGTTCTCCAGCTGGCGCACATTGCCGGGGAAGTCGAATACCTCCAGCCGGGCCAGCGCCGTGTCGCTCAAACGTTTGGCTTCGACGCCCAACTCGACGGCGCTCTTCTGCAAGAAGAAGCGCGCCAGCGTTGAGATGTCTTCCCGGCGCTCGCGCAGGGCCGGCAGGCGCAGGCGAATCACATTCAGGCGGTGGAACAGGTCTTCGCGGAAGGCGCCCTGCTTGACGCGGTCCTCCAGATTCTGGTGGGTGGCAGCTATCACGCGCACGGTGCTCTTGAGCGGGCTGTGGCCGCCGACGCGGTAGAACTGGCCGTCGGACAGCACACGCAGCAGCCGCGTCTGCAGATCCAGCGGCATGTCGCCGATTTCGTCGAGGAACAGCGTGCCGCCATCGGCCTGCTCGAAGCGGCCGCGCCTCGAGGCCTGGGCGCCGGTGAAGGCGCCGCGCTCATGGCCGAACAGCTCGGACTCCAGCAGGTCCTTCGGAATCGCCGCCGTGTTGATGGCCACAAAGGGCCCTTCCGAGCGCGGGCTGTGCTTGTGCAGCGCGCGCGCCACCAGCTCCTTGCCCGAGCCGGACTCGCCGGTGATCAGCACCGTGACAACCGACTGGCTGAGCCGGCCGATGGCGCGGAACACGTCCTGCATCGCCGGCGCCTGGCCCAGCATCTCGGGCATCAGCGCGTCGCGCTCTTCCTGCACCGCCTCGCGCAGGCTTTCTTCCTGGGCGCGGCGTATCAGCTCGACGGCACGGGGCACGTCGAACGGTTTGGGCAGATATTCGAACGCGCCGCCCTGGAACGCGGATACGGCGCTGTCCAGATCGGAATAGGCTGTCATCACGATCACCGGCAGCTTCGGCAGGCGCTCCTTGACCTGGGCCAGCAGGTCCAGGCCGGAGCCGCCGGGCATGCGGATATCGGATACCAGCACCTGGGGACTGTCGTCTTCCAGGGCCGCGAGCACGTCACGGGCGTTGCTGAAGCTGCGCACCGGCAGGTTGTCGCGGGCCAGTGCTTTTTCGAGAACAAATCGTATCGAGTGGTCGTCGTCAACAATCCAGATCGACTTCATGCGGGACTCCCAGCGCGCCCTCCCCACTAAGGTCAGGGCAAGGGCAAGGTGATCAGAAAATCGGTCCGTCCTGGTTCGCTGTCGCAGGCGATCGTCCCCTGATGTTGCTGGACGAAGGTCTGCGCCAGTGTGAGCCCCAAGCCAGAGCCGCCGTCGCGCCCTGTCACCAAGGGATAGAAAATGCGATCGCGGATGTCCGGGGGTACACCCGGGCCGTTGTCCTCTACATGCAATTCCAATGCCAGGCGCCAGCGGGTTTTGCCCAAAGTCACCTGGCGCGCCACGCGTGTGCGCAGAACGATACAAGCATCCCCTGCGGCAACGCGTTCGGTCAGCGCCTGGGCGGCGTTCTGAACGATGTTGAGCACCGCCTGTATCAGCTGCTCGCGGTCGCCGCGGAAATCGGGCAGCGAGGTGTCGTAGTCGCGCACGATCTTCAGCCCGCGCGGATGCTCAACCAGCACCAGCGAGCGCACCCGCTCGCAGACCTCGTGGATGTTGACGTCGCCCACCACCTGGGCGTTGCGATGCGGGGCGAGCAGCCGGTCGACCAGCGACTGCAGGCGGTCGGCCTCATGGACGATCACATCGGTGTACTCGGTGAGCTCGGGCGACTCCAGGTCCATCGCCAGCAACTGGGCCGCGCCGCGTATGCCGCCCAGCGGGTTCTTGATCTCGTGGGCCAGATTGCGAATCAGCTCCTTGGTCGCCTGGGCCTGGCCCAGCGCTCGCTCCTCGCGGTCCTGTCGGGTCTGCTGCTCGATCTCGATCAGCTCCAGCAGCACCTGGCTGGGGCCGTCCATCTGCGTCACGATCACGTGCACGGGCAGCAGGTCGGCGTGAAGGCTGGCGCCGCGCCGCAGCTGGCCCTCGAAGCGGCTGTTGGAGAACTGGTTCTGCGCCACCGCGTGGACGGTGTCGCGCACGGTCTTGGGGTCGGTGAAGGTGTCGAACAGATTGCTTTTCAGCATCGCCCGCCGCGACAGCCCCAGATTGGTCTCGAAGGCGGCATTGGCGAACAGACACTGGCCATCTGCGCCGACGACGGCGATCATCGTAGTCAGCAAATCGAAGGCCTGGAAGTGCGGCTGCCTGTCGCGGACGGAGTCGTCGCTCATGCTACGAACCCAGCTTGCTGAGCTCGCGCTTGATTGCAGCAATATCACTCTCCTTGCGGCTGATGCTGGCCTTCATTTCGGCCACGCGGTCGATGAAGCGCTGATAGTTGCGCTCGTCGCCCCGGCGCTCGGGTTCACCGCCGTTGTATTCCTTTTGCATCACCTGCAGGCGCTCCTCTTCCTTGCGCAACTCGGCCTCGAGGATGCGGCGGGCATCGGTGTCTCGGCTCTTCTGCTGGGCCGGATCGATGCGGGTGTCGCCGGGTCGCGAGGCTGCCGACGATGCCGCGGCGTTGGCTGCAGCGTTGTTCGCCGGTGCTCTGGGCTTGCTGCTTTGCATCACCGTGATCGGCGCGCCTTCAATCGTGCGGCAGCCCTTGTCCTGCGCTTCCTTGGCGCTCAGCGCATCGGTGTACAGCACCGGCGGGCCGGGGCAGCGATAGACGATGGAGCTGCCCTGTGCCGCAGCGGCGCCAGCCAAGCTGACACCAGCGATCACGGCCATCATTCCGAAAATCTTGCTCAAGTGCGACGACGTTTCACTGGTCATGCAAAGCCTCCGAGCCGCAGCATGTCGCCACGACCTGTGTCTGAATCCGGCCTCTACGGCCACCGCCGGATTGTGGCCCAAGCCAGGGCTACAACGGAAAAGGGACAACCGAGGTTGTCCCTTGCTGTTTCTGCCCGGGGGATTGAGACCCCCTTCATGCAGATCAGGCGCTGTAGTACATGTCGAACTCGACCGGGTGCGTGGCCATGCGGAAGCGCGTGACTTCCTGCATCTTCAGGTCGATGTAGGCATCGATATAGGAATCGGTGAACACGCCGCCCTTGGTCAGGAAGGCGCGGTCCTTGTCCAGATGCTCCAGGGCCTGGTCCAGGCTGTGGCAGACGGTCGGGATCTTCGCGTCTTCTTCCGGCGGCAGGTGGTACAGGTCCTTGGTGGCGGCTTCGCCCGGGTGGATCTTGTTCTCCACGCCGTCCAGGCCGGCCATCAGCAGGGCCGCGAAACCCAGATAGGGGTTCATCAGGGGATCGGGGAAGCGAGCTTCCACGCGACGGCCCTTGGGGTTGGCCACATAGGGGATGCGGATCGAGGCCGAGCGGTTCTTGGCCGAGTAGGCCAGCTTCACCGGGGCTTCGAAGCCGGGCACCAGGCGCTTGTACGAGTTCGTGCCGGGGTTGGTGATGGCGTTCAGCGCGCGGGCGTGCTTGATGATGCCGCCGATGTAGTACAGCGCGAAGTCGCTCAGGCCGGCATAGCCGTCACCGGCGAACAGGTTCTTGCCGTCCTTCCAGACCGACTGGTGCACGTGCATGCCGGAGCCGTTGTCGCCAACGATGGGCTTGGGCATGAAGGTGGCCGTCTTGCCGTAGGCATGGGCCACGTTGTGGATCACGTACTTCTGCAGCTGCACCCAGTCGGCGCGCTGGATCAGCGTGCTGAAGCGGGTACCGATTTCCATCTGGCCGGCATTGGCCACTTCATGATGGTGCACCTCGACCGGGATGCCCAGGTTTTCGAGGATCAGGCACATCTCCGAGCGCAGGTCCTGGCCGCTGTCAACCGGGGGCACGGGGAAGTAACCGCCCTTGACGGTGGGGCGATAGCCCTTGTTGCCGTGCTCGTATTCCTTGCCGGTGTTCCAGGCGGCCTCTTCGGCCTCGATCTTGGAGAAGCAGCCCGACATGTCGTTGCGCCAACGCACGCTGTCGAAGATGAAGAATTCGGGTTCCGGGCCGAAGTAGGCGGTGTCGCCCAGGCCGGTGCTCTTCATGTAAGCCTCGGCACGCTTGGCCAGCGAACGGGGATCGCGCTCATAGGGCTTGCCGTCGGCCGGGTCGACCACGTCGCAGGTCAGGATCAGCGTCGGCTCTTCGAAGAAGGGATCGACATTGGCTGTATCGGGGTCGGGCATCAGCTGCATGTCCGAGGCTTCGATGCCCTTCCAGCCGGCGATGGACGAACCGTCGAACGCGTGGCCGGAAATGAACTTGTCTTCATCGAAGTGAGAAACAGGCACGGAGACGTGCTGCTCCTTGCCGCGTGTATCGGTGAAGCGGAAATCAACAAACTTGATTTCGTTCTCTTCCACCATCTTCATGACGTCGGCGACGGTCTTGGCCATCAAAATCTCCTCAGCAGGGGCTAATTGGGGACGGAATGCTTGGTTTCGAATTCAACGTTCGCACCGCCCGGGAGGGCGCCGCGAATTCGTGATCGCACTGCAATTTAGCAGATAGCGTGCCAGCGTCAGATGACAGGGCTGACGCCCGATCTGCGCCGCGCCGAGGCCTCCCGTGCGGCCTGCGAACACGAGTGCACCAGCATGATGCGCCGGCGCGCCCGTAATTGGTGCGTGCATTTTCGCCTCAGCGCACCATTTCGGCGCTGATCACCGCACCAAACTGCGCCAGACCATTTTTCAGTGCGGCGTAGGCAGCATCCAGTTGGTCGGCATCGCCCTTCACGCCCAGCTCGATGTGGCGGCCCCATTGCGGGTGATCGACGCTGGGCAGGCTGAAAACCTTGATGCCGGCGTGCTGACGCTCGATCTGCTCCATCAGCGGCGTCAGGGTCGCTTCCATCGCGCCCTGCACGATCAGCGGTTTCTCCAGCACGCCCAGGGCCTGGTGCAAATGGAGGTAATGGGTGTCCAGCACCCACTCCATCATCGGCCAGGCCATCACCGGGAAGCCGGGCACGAAGTGCACATGGCCGACCGTGAAGCCGGCGATTTTGTTGTAGGGGTTGGGGATGATGGCCGCACCTTCGGGAAACACGCCCATGTTCAGCCGGTGCTGGTTGTCCGGCGTGTCGGGCTCATAGGGCAAGCCCTGCTCGGCCGCCACATCACGCATGCGCTGCTGTATCAATTCCCTGGCCTCGGGGTGCAGGGCCAGCGGACGGCCCAGCGCGGCGGCGGCGCACTGGCGCGTGTGGTCGTCGGGCGTGGCGCCGATGCCGCCACAGCTGAAGACGATGTCGCCGCTGGCAAAGGCATGGCGCAGATCGGCGGTGATGCGCTCGCGCTCGTCGCCGGCATAGCGGGCCCAGGCCAGGCTCAGGCCACGCGCCTGCAAGAGCTCGATCAGCTTGGGCAGGTGCTTGTCTTGGCGCTTGCCGGAGAGGATTTCGTCGCCAATGATGATCAGGCCGATATTCATGTCAGATGGGTGGTAAGGCAGTCAAATGATGCGGGTCGCTCAGCGCGGGCAGAGGTGTTGCACCCACGGGTGCCGGCGGCAGCACGGTCTCGAGTTGGCGCAGTTTCTCCAGCGCCGCGAGCGCGTAGTGGGCGAACCACAACGCGGCAAAGGCGAACACCAGCGTGTAGATCCAGACGGTGACGACCACCAGCAGCGGCCACAGCACCACGGCGATCACGCCAAAGGCCCAGACCAGTGACGGTGCAGCGCCCAGATAGCCGCAGATCACGCCCATCAACAGCATTGGCGCACGGTGCTGGCGCATCAGCTGACGCCGCTCCGTTGCCGAAGCATGGTCGGCCAGCACATCGAAGGCAAAGACGCGAAAGCTCAGCCAGCCCCAGATCAGCGGCGGCAGGATCATCACCAGCGGCGGTATCAGCCACAGGGGCACGCTCAGCAGCAGCGCGAACAGCGCCGCCACCGTGCAACCCAGTGACCACAGCACGCTTTGCCAGAAGGCGGCGCCCTTGCGCCGCTCCAGCAGTGGAAAGCGGCGATTGGCCACCAGGGTGACCAGGGCCGGCGTCATCAGCAGCGCCACCAGCACCAGCGACACGACGACGATCACCGGCACGGCCAGCGCGATGATGATGATGGGCACCAGCACCGTGCGAAAACTCTCCCCGCCGATGCTGCCCAGCCAGCGCAGCAGGCTGTCCACAATCAACCAGCCTTCCAGCGTGGCCCGCAGCCCCTCGATGGCGGACTCCCAGTAGAAATAGGCCAAGCCCCCACTCAAACCAGCCGCCAGCAGCAGCGGCAGCAGCGACAACAGAATGACCTTGGGATGCAGGCAATAGGCGACGGCGCGCCAGAAGGCGTCGAGCAGCGGATTCATGCACTTGAGCATACGCGATGGACGTGGGCAGGCGCCAGAACGCGCCGGCGGTATGATCGCTTTTCAAGGCCTGCCGGGCCGCTACTCAATCAACCGTTTCGCCTGTCACCCAGCCGCAGGGAGCAACGCATGACCCCCGATCCGTCGCTGGACGCAAACGTCTCGGCTGCCGACGCAGAGGCCACCGCCATTCCGGGCGCCGTGGCTGCGCCGCTGCCGGCCAATGAGGCGCAGCGCCTGGAGGCGCTGCAAAGCTACCAGATCCTCGACACCGAGCCCGAGCAAGCGTACGACGACCTTTCGACGCTCGCCTCGGCGATCTGCCGCACCCCGATCGCGCTGGTGTCCCTGATCGACGAGCATCGCCAATGGTTCAAGTCCCGCGTCGGGCTGGATGACCAGGAGACGCCGCGCGACATGGCGTTTTGTGCTCATGCGATTTTGCATCCCGATGAAACGATGGTGGTCAGCGATGCCCGGCAAGACCCCCGCTTCAAGGACAACCCCCTGGTGACCGGCCCGTTGGGCATCCGCTTCTATGCCGGGGCACCGCTGGTGAACGCGCAGGGCGAAGCATTGGGCACGATCTGCGTCATCGACCGCGAACCGCACCTGTTCCAGCCGCATGAGCAACAGGCGCTGCAGGCGCTGTCGCGCCAGGTCGTGGCACAGCCGGAATTGCGCAAGGCGGTGCGTGTGCTGGCGCAAGAAAGCCTTACCGACATCCTGACCGGGGCCTGGAATCGTCGCGCCCTGGATCGCCGGCTGCAGGAAGAGTGGAACCGGCACCGGCGCGCGGGCCAGTCCATGGCCTTGCTGATGATCGATGTGGACCACTTCAAGCGCTTCAATGACGAGTTCGGCCATCCTGCGGGCGATGCCGCCCTGGCCGTTGTCGCCGAGGTGCTGCGCCACAACCTGCGCAATTGCGATTGCCTGGCTCGCTATGGCGGCGAAGAGTTTGCGGCCATCCTGCCCAACACCGACGCCGAAGGGGCCTTGACCGCCGCGCGGAAGATGATGGCGGGCCTGGAGCACGCCCGCTGGCCCTTGCGCGCCGTCACGGTCAGCATAGGCGTGGTGGTTCAAACGCCCGGGCCCGACCTTGACGCCGTTTCGATGATCGCCCTGGCGGACAGGGCGCTGTACGAGGCCAAGGCGGCGGGGCGCAACCGCGCCAAGCTTCACACTGACGGAAGCTGAACGCCGATCGCTCGATCAGCTGCGCCCGGCCAGGCGTTTCAGGCCAAGCCACTGCTGCGCCCAGAAGCCCTGGCCGTAGTCACGGCCGCCCTCGTCGGGCAGTTGATCGCGGATGCCGGTGGGCTCGAAGCGCAGGCCGAAGTCGGCACTGCGGAACAGCACATCCCAGATCGGCAGCAGCACGGCGAAGTTATGGCCGCCCAAAGTGCCCTTGCCGGCCGACTCATGGCCCAGGCCGATCGAATGGTGCACACGGTGAAAGCGCGGGCTGACCAGCACCCGCTCCAGCACCGGGCCGAACCATAGCCTCACATTGGCATGCTGCAGGCTCTCCATCAGCTGCGACACGGCCACCACGGCCACGAACTGGCCCGGCGCAATGCCGATGAACCGTGCCACCAGCACAAAGATGGCATCACGCAGCAGGTCATCGAGCAGGTGGTTGCGGTTGTCGCTCCACATCGTCATCTGCCGCTGGCTGTGGTGCAGCGCATGCAGCTTCCACCACCAGTTGAAATGGTGCTGGCCGCGGTGGATCCAGTAGTCCAGCAGGTCGAAGGCCAGCAGATAGAGCACGAAGCTGATAACCGGTTGGTCACTGACTCCGGGCCAGATGCCATCAAGCTGGAAGGTGGGAACGCCGGCCAGACGCATCTGACCGAACAGGGCATCCCACAGCGGGTCGATGCTGAAGAACATCACCAAGCGGAACAAGCCCAGGCGATGGATCAAGGTATAGATCACATCGACGCGCACCGCCGATCGGTCCACCACCGGCTCGACAGGTCGGCGCCGCTCCAGCGCCCGAATCGCCGTCAGCATGACGGCGATCTGCAGCAGGCCCACCAACAGCCAGCCGGTGGCGGCAAAAGCCTCTTCCATCAGGTTGCCGAAACCCATGCCGAAGGCCAGCGGCTGCACCACGGCCTCGAACAAGGTCTGCTGCGCCAGCGCAAAGGCATTCAGTACCGGGTCAAGAAAGCTGTCCATGGCAATCAGGTTTTGGGGGGGCCCGCCTTGAGCAGCGGGCCATAGACCGGATGATCGCGCAAAGGCGCAAAGCACAGACCCTTGGCCTTCAAGCCGACGATCAACGGCTCCAGCACAGCCGGCGCCCAGGGGTCCTGACGGCTCCAGATGCCCAGATGAGCCAGCAGCACATCGCCGCTGCGCACGCTCTTCAGCGCGCGCTCCAGCAACAGGGCGTTGGGGTATTTGTCGCTGTCCAGTTCGTCACCGAGAAAACCGTTGGGCGACCAGGGGACATGGGTGAAGCCACAGGCCTGAGCGGTGGCCAGCAGAGCCGGGGAGGTACGTCCACCCGGGGCCCGGAAGATGGGAGCCATGACTTGCCCGGTGATTTCCTGGAAGCGCATCGCGCTGCGCTTGAGGCCTTCGCAGTAGGCCGCGGCCGTGATCTCCCGGATGCGGCCCGGCTCGGGCCCGGTGCGCACACGAAAGCTGCCATCGGCCCGATCGGCCAGCCAGGTGTCGTGCTCCCAGGTATGGCTGCCGAAATCGTGACCTTCGGCGGCGCGCAACTTCCACCACGGCGCCCATGAGGCATCCAGGCTGGTACCGCCGGTCTTGGTGATCTCGCTGGCCAGGAAGAAGGTGGCCTTGATCTGATGACGCTGCAGGACCTCGGCGACCAGAGGCGCCACCTCCATATGGCCGGTATCGAAGGTCAGGTAGACGGGTCTATCACAGGCCTGGCCCCAGGCACTGGCCTGCAGGCCGGCCAGAATGAGCGGCAGCAGCGTCCGGCGCACCTCAGCGCGGCGCATGGTTCAGGGTCCAGACGCAATGCGGCGACTTGCCCACCTTGACCTGCTTGACGACCTTGCGCGTCTGCGTATCGATCATCGTCAGCTTGCCGGCCCAGCGCGAACCGACCAAGAGCGTCTTGCCATCGGCCAGCAACTCCATATCGTCGGGCCCGCCGGGTCCGGGGAACTGATCAACCACGGCAAAGCCCTGCAAATCGATCTTGCTGATGGTGTTGCCGGCGCGGTTGCTGACCAGCACATGGCGCTTGTCGCCCCAGGCGCGGAACGAGTGGGCACCATTGCCCGTGGGCAGGCGCTTGACCAGCTTCGGCTGGGTGCCGGTGACGTCATAGATCTCGACCAGCTTGTCGCCCGTCAGCGCGACCAGGATGTGCTTGTCATCGGGCGTCAGGTAAATGTCGGCCGGCATCTTGCCGACCTTGATCTTCCAGCGCGGCGTCTGGGTGTTGAGGTCGATGGCCATCAACTCATCGCTGTCCTGGATCGACACATAGAGCAAGGAGCTCTTGCTGTCGATGTACAGATGGCTGGGCGTCTCGGGCGCTTCAATGCGCTTGATCAGCTTCAGCGGATGGGCCTCCAGCGGCAACCAATGGTACAGATCGACGTGGTTGAGGCGGTTCGCGGCCGTGATGAACCACTTCATGTCCGGCGAGAAGCGCAGGTGGTAGGGATCGGCGATGCCGCGCAGCGTGCGCTGCACCTCGGCCGTGACCGGATTGATGAAGGTCAGCGAGTCGCCCAGCGCATTGGCCACAATCAGCGACTTTTCGTCCGGAGTCAGGTACAGATGGTGCGGCTCCTTGCCGGTCGGGATGCGCTTGATCTGGGTGAAGGTGTCCGCATCGATCACGCTGACGTCGGCGTCCAGCGAGTTGAGCACGAAGATCGGCGGCGAGGCGGCCTGGGCCAGGCCGGCCACGGCACATGCCGCCAGAGCCAGGCTGCGGCGCAAAGTCAGGTTAAGCAGGTTCAAGGGCAATCCGGGGTCTGGGAGCTGAACCGTCTAGTGTAGGCGGCAAGGGCATCAGGCTCGGCTGGCGAGCCTGATGCAGATCAAGCGAAGTCCAAACGACTCACTCGTCATCGCCCCCCAACAAACCTCCCAACAGCCCGCCACCCAGCACCCCGCCGGCGGCGACTCCGCCCAGTAGTGAGCCTTCTTCGCGGCTGCCGCCGCGCTGCGGCGCCGCAGCGAAGATGCGCGAGGCCAGGCGCGAGAACGGCAGGCTTTGCAGCCAGATCGTGCCAGGGCCGGTCATCTTGGCCAGGAACAGGCCCTCGCCGCCAAACAGCGCGGTCTTGATCTTGCCGACGTACTGGATCTCGAAGCTGACGTTGGGCGTGTAGGCGACCACGCAGCCGGTGTCCACCAACAGGGTCTGGCCCGGCTGCAGCTCGCGCTTCACGACCGTGCCGCCGGCATGGACGAAGGCCAGGCCATCGCCGTCAAGCTTTTGCATGATGAAGCCCTCGCCGCCGAAGAAGCCCACCGACATCTTCTGCTGGAAGGCAATGCCCAGCGACACGCCCCTGGCGGCGCACAAAAAGGCATCCTTCTGGCACAGCAGCGTGCCGCCCAGCTGGCGCAGATCCATGGGCAGGATCTTGCCCGGGTACGGCGCGGCAAAGGCCACGCGCTGCTTGGCCGCGGCCTGGTTGGTGTAGACGGTGGTGAACAGCGACTCGCCGGTGATCAGGCGTTTGCCCGCGCCCAGCAGCTTGCCCAGGAAACCGGTCTGGCCGGCCGAGCCGTCGCCGAAGATGGTGTCCATCGCAATGCCGGCATCCATGAACATCATGCTGCCGGCCTCGCCGATGGCCGCCTCGCCGGGGTCGAGTTCGACCTCGACAAACTGCATTTCGGCGCCCTTGATCTCGAAATCAACAACGTCCATTGCCATGTTCTTCATCCTCGTCAAACGGTTTGGGGTTACGCAGGGCGCGATGGTACTGAAAATTCAATGCGTAGCCACAGGAGCCGGCCGCACCCGGCCGATCCAGAACATCGCCCAGGCAGTGAGCACCAGAGCCAGCCAGCCATTCAGGTGATAGCCCTCCAGGCGGCCGCCGGGGCCATTGCTCAAGAGCAGCCCGCCGACCCAGGCCGCGCAGCCCACGCCAAGCGACTGGATCGCGTTGTTCACGCTCATGAAGGCACCACGCTGAGCCATGGCCGGCACGGTGGACAGCAGCGCCTGCACCGGGATCACGCGGCCGGACACCGGCACCATGAACAGCGGGAAGAACAGCATCAGCCCCCATAGCGGCCAGGCCGGCAGATAGGTCACGGCCAGCAGCGGCAGTGCGGACAGCAGCGCCAGGGCGCGGAACACGCGCACCGCGCCGCAACGGTCGCTCAGCTTGCCCACGGCCCGGGCGGTGAACAGCGTGGCCAGGCCGCCGGCCATATAGACCCAGGCCAGGTCTTCGGGCTTGAGGTGCAGATTGGCCACGAACACCGGCGAGATGAAGGGAATCACCAGCATGCCCGACATCATCAGCGGCCCCGACAGCGCAAACGCCCGCAGGTGCCGCGGCTCGCGCAGCAGCGCCCACAGCCGGGGCAGCACCTCCGCCACCGGCACCCGGCGCTGCGCCAGGTGGGCATTCAGGGCCGGCAAGGCGTAACGCCCGATACCCCAGATCAGCAACGACACCAGCACCAGCACGTAGAACGGCGACTGCCAGCCGTGGTGTGCCCCCAGGAACACGCCCAGCGGCACGCCGGCCACGGCCGCCATCGGGAAGGCCGTCATGATCAGGCCGGTGGCAGCCCCCCGGCGCTGCGGCGGAATCACGTCGGCCACGATGGCCATCACCAGCGCGCCCATCACGCCGCCGGTGAGCCCGGCGAAGGCGCGCGCCAAGACCATCAGAGAGAAGCTGCCGGCCAGCGCACAACCGAGGTTGGACAAGGCGAACAGCGCATAGACCACCAGCAGCAGGCGCTTGCGGTCGAAGCGGTCGATGTAGGTGGCAGACAGCAGGCCCGAGATACCCGAGCACCAGGAGTAGGCCGACACGGCGGTGGCAAACGCGGCCGGCCCGACCGAGAAGGCCTCCATGATCTGCGGGCCCAGCGGCATCATGATGACGAAGTCGGTGATCACCGTGAACTGGGTGAAGGCCAGCAGCCACAGCAGCGCGCGCTCGCGCTTGTCGCTCAGGGCTGGCATGACAGACCTGGCGGCCTGAGCCTTTACATCAACAGGGTCAGCCATTGCTCAGACGTCGGTTGCTTGACAGAAAAAGAGCGCGCTTCCTGCTATAGGACCGCGCGCTCCAGGGAGCAGATCACAACATCAGATCCGCATCACCCCATATGCAAACCGCCATTGCAGCTGAAGTCGGCCCCGGTGGTGAAACCGGAGTCTTCGCCGGCCAGCCAGGCCAGGATGGAGGCAATCTCCTCCGGTGTGCCCAGGCGCTTGACCGGGATGGTGGCAACAATCTTGTCCAGCACGTCCTGGCGTATGCCCTTGACCATCTCGGTGGCGATATAACCCGGGCTGATGGTGTTGACCGTCACGCCCTTGTTGGCCACTTCCTGGGCCAGGGCCATCGTGAAGCCGTGCATGCCGGCCTTGGCGGCCGAGTAGTTGGTCTGGCCGAACTGGCCCTTCTCGCCGTTCACCGACGAGATGTTGATGATGCGGCCCCAGCCCTTGTCCAGCATGCCTTCGATG
>Ga0187845_1000334_pt1 | contig 27758 bp, 26 predicted proteins | sample SpaLakP09_SKY_68_FD_134515 | JGI IMG/M metagenome (GOLD analysis project Ga0187845, IMG submission 134515) | Oligotrophic lake water microbial communities from Sparkling Lake, Wisconsin, USA - SP09_SKY_68 | ecosystem: Environmental > Aquatic > Freshwater > Lake | place: USA: Sparkling Lake... | reverse complement strand
TCGGCGGTGTAAACGCCTTCCAGCCAATCGTTCATCAGCGCCCTGATCCCCAAACCCTCACCCGCATCGTTCAAGCGCAGCAGATCGCTGAGCTTGGACAGCGTCTCGTGCGTGTTGGCTATTAGCCCATCAGGTGCCGTGTAGAAGGCGAAGCGGGCCGGCGGCGCATCGGCGGCAAAGGCGCGCACCGTTTCCAGCCGGCCCACGGCCAGCGCGCCCATGCGCTCGCGCAGCGCCGCTTCGAGCGCGTTCTCCCAGCCGGTCTCGATGTGCAGTTTGGTCCACAGGCCTTGCAGGCCGTCGAGGCCGTGCTTGGCCAGCCAGGGCTTCAGCTTGCCCTCGGTCTGGACCTTTTCCTGCAGCGCGCGCAACGCTTCGAGGCGTGCGGACAGGTCTGACTGCCGGCCCAGCTGCGTGTTCGCGTCGGCCTGCTTGGCCTTGCGCGCCTCGTCCAGCGCGGGCACTTCCTCGGTCAGCTCGTGCAGGCGGGCATCGGCCATCTCCTGCGCTTCGCTGGCGGCCGCGGTCTGCTGCTGCAGATCCTGCAGCCTGGCGGTGTCGGGTGTTGCCAGGCCCTGGCGTTCGGTGGCCAGGCGCTCGCGGCGGCCACGCAGCTGGCGCGATTGCTCGTCGATATTGCGGCTGTCGGCGGCCAAGACCTGGATCTGCTGCTGCACCTGGGTGACCAGGGTGCGCTGCTCGTTGGCCTTGGCAAGCGCGGCGCGCACGGCGTCTTCCTGATTCGGCAGGTTCATCGCCTGCTCTTCGGCCTGCGCGGCCATGATCTCGCTCTGCTCTTCGGCCGTGGCGATCTGGATGGCGATGTTCTCCAGCTCCTCGTCGGCCTGGGCCTGGCGCCCTTCCCAGCTCTCGGTCTGGACCTTCAGCTCGACCAGGCGCTGCTCGACCCGTTGGCGCCCTTCGACGACGTAGCGTATGCGCTCTTCCAGCCGGCTGACCTCCAGCGAGGCCTCGGCCATGCGGCCCTGGGCGGCATGCAGCTCGTCGCCAGCGGCGTAATGGGCCTGGCGCACTGTCTCCAGCTCGGCCTCTACATGGCGCAGCTCGGCAAGGCGGGCTTCCAGGGCAATCGTTGCGTCGGACGCTTCCTTCTTCACCCGCTCCTGCTCGCCCGAGGCATCGCGGTGCTTCAGGAACCAGAGCTGGTGCAGCTTCAGGGTGCCCGAGTCCTGCAGGCCGCGGTAGGTGGCGGCCACCTCGGCCTGCTTCTCCAGCTTGTCGAGGTTGTTGTTCAGCTCGCGCAGGATGTCTTCGACGCGGGTCAGGTTCTCGCGCGTGTCGCGCAGCCGGTTTTCGGTCTCGCGGCGGCGCTCCTTGTACTTCGAGACGCCGGCAGCCTCTTCGAGGAACATGCGCAACTCTTCGGGCTTGCTCTCGATGATGCGGCTGATCGTGCCCTGGCCGATGATGGCGTAGGCGCGCGGGCCCAGGCCCGTACCCAGGAACACGTCCTGCACATCGCGGCGGCGCACCGGCTGGTTGTTGATGAAGTAGCTGCTGGTGCCGTCGCGGGTCAGCACGCGCTTCACCGCGATCTCGGTGAACTGGTTCCACTGGCCGCCGGCGCGGGCGTCTTCATTGCTGAACACCAGCTCGACGCTGGCGCGGCTGGCCGGCTTGCGCAGGCCGGAGCCGTTGAAGATCACGTCCTGCATCGACTCGCCGCGCAGCTCGGACGCTTTCGATTCGCCCAGCACCCAGCGCACGGCATCCATGATGTTGGACTTGCCGCAGCCGTTCGGACCCACGACACCGACCAGCTGCCCGGGCAGCTGGAAGTTGGTGGGCTCGGCAAAACTCTTGAAACCCGAAAGCTTGATCGAATTCAGACGCATGGGCGCGAGTGCCTTGAAACCATCTAAGCCGTTGATTTTCCTGAAGAAAAGCGCCCGAACAAGGCGCTTTGAATGTCCTGGATGATACCATCGAGGTTTTGCACATCGGCGCCTGCGCCAGCATCACCTCATCATGGCCAAAACACCGACCAAAGCTGCTCCGAAACAGCGCCAGGACGCCAAGCTCGCGCCCAAACAGCGCGAGATGCCTCCCAACCCGCCCTCGCGCCCGAGCAAGGAGTTGCACGTGTTTCCGAATCCGGCCCCGGAACGCGACTACGTGATCCAGTTCCAGATTCCCGAATTCACCTGCCACTGCCCGCTGACCGGCCAGCCCGACTTTGCCCACTTCACCATCGACATGATTGCCGACCAGCAATGCATCGAGCTGAAGAGCCTGAAGATGTATATGTGGAGCTACCGCGACGAGGGCGCTTTCCATGAAAAGGTGACCAACACCATCATGGACGACATCATCAAGGTCACGAACCCGCGCTTCATCCGCATCACCGCCAAGTGGTTTGTGCGCGGCGGCATCTATACCAATGTGGTGGTGGAGCAGGCCAAGAAGGGCTGGAAGCCGGCACCGCGCGTCGATCTGCCGGTGCACGGCGCCGAATCCGGTCTGCTTCGCTGATTGCCAGGTTCAGGCGCATTGGCCCTTGCGTTCAGCCCCGCCCATCAACTCGTTGCCGTCAACGTGCGGCGCAGCCGCATCGATGGCTTCGGCGTCTTCGCCGCCGAGCCGGTGCCGGCCGGCGCCAAGCTGGGTGAGCTGACCGGCGAGGCCATCACGGTGGCCGAGGCACGACGCCGTGCCCAGGGGCTGAGCCGCATCATGCTGGTCGAGCTCTCCAGCAGCCGCGCGATCGACGCCAGTCGCAGCAGCGACCCGATGCGCTTCACCAATCACTCCTGTTCGCCCAACGCACGCATCGCCGTGCAGGACGGGCAGATCGAATTCTTTGCCCTGCAGGCGCTGCTGCCCGGTGACGAGATCACCGTCGGCTACGGCGCCACCCACCACGAAGGCCGACTGGCCTGTCGCTGCGCCCAGCCGGGCTGTGGTGGTTGGTTGTAACCGGCTGGCTATGATCTTCGATATGAACGCTCAGGCACCCCACAACCCGCTGCTGGACAAACTCCACCCCTACCCGTTCGAGCGCCTGCGCGCGCTGCAGAAAAGCGTGACGCCGAACCCGGCCTACACGCCCATCAGCCTGGGCATCGGCGAGCCCAAGCACCCGGCACCGGCCTTGATCGAGCAGGCCCTGCTGGCCAATCTGAAGGGTTTGTCGGGCTATCCGGCAACGGCCGGAGAACTTGGCCTGCGTACGGCCATCACCGCGTGGCTGAAGCGGCGCTATGCCATCGAGGTCGATGCCGCGACGCAGGTGCTGCCGGTCAATGGTTCGCGCGAGGCACTGTTCGCGCTTGCGCAGACGGTGATCGACCCGACGCGCCCGAGCGCCACCGTGGTGTGCCCGAACCCGTTCTATCAAATCTATGAGGGCGCGGCGCTGCTGGCCGGTGCGCAGGTGGCCTTCGCCAACAGCGATCCGAAGCGCAATTTCGCCGCCAATTGGGCCGAGATTGACGAGGCGACCTGGGCACGCACCCAGCTGCTCTACGTCTGCTCGCCCGGCAACCCGACCGGCGCCGTGATGCCTCTCGAAGAGTGGCAGATGCTGTTCGACCTTAGCGACCGCCATGGTTTCGTCATCGCCAGCGACGAGTGCTATTCGGAGATCTATTTCCGCGAAGAAGCGCCGCTGGGCGGGCTTGAAGCCGCCGTGAAGCTGGGCCTTAGTGACTTTCGCAATCTGATTGCCTTCACCAGTCTGTCCAAGCGTTCCAATGTACCGGGCATGCGTTCGGGCTTTGTGGCCGGCGACGCCAGGGTGCTCAAGCAGTTCCTGCTCTACCGCACCTATCACGGCAGCGCGATGAGCCCCATCGTGCAGACGGCAAGCCTTGCGGCCTGGGACGACGAGGCCCATGTGGTGGCCAACCGCGAGCAGTACCGGGCCAAGTTCGCGCGCATCACACCGGTGTTGGCGGAGGTGCTGGACGTCGCTCTGCCCGACGCAGGGTTTTATCTGTGGTGCGCCGTGCCCGGGGGCGATGACATCGCATTCGCTCTCGGCCTGCTGGCTCAATACAATGTCACCGTGCTGCCCGGCAGCCTGTTGGCGCGCGAAGCCCATGGCGTGAACCCGGGCGCGGGCCGTGTGCGCCTGGCCCTGGTGGCCGAACAGGCGGAATGCCTGGAGGCGGCCCAACGCATCGTCGCCTTTGCCGCTGAATACAAACGCGGTCTCTGACCCACCGATTTTCTCTTTCCTCTGCGAGTTTCTCCACCATGACACAACAGCTGCAAGACATCATCAACCTCGCCTGGGAAGGCCGTGCCCAGATCAGTGCCGCCTCCGCGCCCGAAGTGGCAGAGGCCGTTGAGCATGTGATCTCGGACCTGAACGCCGGCCGCATCCGCGTGGCCGAGCGCCAGGGCGTGGGCCAGTGGACGGTCAACGAGTGGGTCAAGAAGGCCGTGCTGCTGAGCTTCCGCCTGAAGGACAACCAGCTGATGCGCGCTGGCGACCTGGGCTTCTTCGACAAGGTGCAGACCAAGTTCGCCCACCTGAGCGAGCAGGAAATGCGCGCCACCGGCGTGCGCGTGGTGCCGCCGGCCGTTGCCCGCCGTGGCAGCTTCATCGGCAAGAACGTCGTGCTGATGCCCTCTTACGTGAACATCGGCGCCTATGTCGATGAAAACACCATGGTCGACACCTGGGCCACCGTTGGCTCCTGCGCACAGATCGGCAAGAACGTGCACCTGTCCGGCGGCGTCGGCATCGGCGGCGTGTTGGAGCCCCTGCAGGCCAGCCCGACCATCATCGAAGACAACTGCTTCGTCGGCGCCCGCTCCGAAGTCGTGGAAGGCGTGATCGTCGAGGAGAACTCGGTCATCTCGATGGGTGTCTATATCAGCCAGAGCACCAAGATCTATGACCGCGCCACCGGCGAGATCACCTACGGCCGCATCCCCTCGGGCTCGGTCGTGGTCAGCGGATCGCTGCCGAGCAGCGATGGCAGCCACAGCCTGTATTGCGCCGTGATCGTCAAGCGGGTGGACGCACAGACCCGTGCGAAAACCAGCATCAGCGACCTGCTGCGCGCCTGATCGACTGAAAGCCAGGGAGGCACCGGTATGAGCGGAAACATGGAGCGCATCCTGCGCCTGATGGCAGACAAGGGCGCGTCCGACGTCTACCTGTCCGCCAATATGCCGGTGCTGATTCGCATCAACGGCCAGGTGCTGCAGCTGTCCGACCAGCTGCTGACGCCGGCCCAGCCCAAGCAGCTGATCGCCGAGGTGCTGACCGAGGCCGAGATTGCCGAGCTGGAAAGCTCGGGCGAGCTGAACATGGCGGTGTCGGTCTCCAAGGTCGGCAGCTTTCGCCTGTCGGGCTTCAAGCAACGCGGCAGCATCGCCGCGGTGTTCCGCCACATCCCGCACAACATCCCCTCGCTGGACAGTCTGAACCTGCCGGCCTCGCTGGGCAAGATGGTGCTGGAAAAGCGTGGTCTGATACTGATGGTGGGCGCCACCGGCACCGGCAAATCGACCACGCTGGCGGCGATGCTGGAGCAGCGCAACCAGAATATGTCGGGCCACATCCTGACCATCGAAGACCCGGTCGAGTACCTGTTCACCAACAAGCGCTCGGTCGTCAACCAGCGCGAGATCGGCCGCGACACGGTGTCGCTGCAGGTCGCACTTCGCAATGCCTTGCGCCAGTCGCCGGACTGCATCCTGATTGGCGAAATCCGCGACCGCGAGACAATGACGGCGGCGATTTCCTACTCGCTGTCGGGCCATCTGGTGATGGCCACGATGCACGGCAACAACAGCTACCACGCGCTGAACCGCATCCTGTCCTCTACCCGACCGAGTCGCGGGCGGCGCTGCTGAACGACCTGTCGGCCGGCCTGAAGGCCGTGGTCTCGCAACGCCTGGTGCGTGCCACCGCCGGCGGCCGCGTGCCGGTGGTCGAGGTGCTGCAGAACACCAAGCTGATCTCGGAGCTGATCGAGCAAGGCGATTTCAGCGGCATCAAGGAGGCGATGACCAAGTCCATCGCCGAGGGCTCGCAGACCTTCGAAGAGCATTTCGCCCGCCTGATCACCGACGGCACCATCACCCGCGACGAGGGCCTGGCCTTTGCCGACTCTCCGACCAATCTGCTCTGGCGGCTGCAGAACGATGTGTCGCCGGCCACCAAGCAGGCGCCGAAGAAGGAAGAAGCGGCCACCGATGGCGCCAGTTTCACCGAGATCATGCTGGACGTGCGCACCGACAGCAGCCATATGCCTCTGAGCCCGAACTAAGACCGAATTGAACCCCTCATGTCCGACACCCTGAGTCTTGTTGAAGCACTGTTGTCGCGCCCGTCGCTGACGCCGAATGACGCCGGCTGCCTGGACTTGATCGGCGAGCGCCTGGCCGCCGCCGGCTTCCAGATGGAGCGCATCGACAGCGGGCCGGCGAATTTCCGCGTCAGCAATCTCTGGGCGATCAAGAAGGGTCGTGCCGCCGATGGCGCCGTGCTGGTCTTCGCCGGCCACACCGACGTGGTGCCCACCGGCGCGCTGACGGCCTGGTCCAGCGATCCCTTTGTGCCCACGCACCGCAATGGCCAGCTGTACGGCCGCGGCGCCGCCGACATGAAGACCTCGGTCGCGGCCATGGTCATCGCCGCCGAGGAATTCGTCGCCGCCCATCCCGATCACCAGGGCAGCGTCGCCTTCCTGCTGACCAGCGATGAAGAAGGCCCGGCGCTGGACGGCACGGTAGTCGTCTGCCACAAGCTGCGCGAGCGCGGCCAGCGGCTGGACTACTGCATCGTCGGTGAACCGACCTCGGTCGACGTGCCCGGCGACATGATCAAGAACGGCCGCCGCGGCTCGCTGACGGCCAAGCTGACCGTCAAGGGCATACAGGGTCATGTGGCCTACCCCCACCTGGCGCGCAACCCGGTGCACCAGGGTGCGGCCGCGCTGGCCGAGCTCGCCGCCACCACCTGGGACGAGGGCAATAGCTACTTCCCTCCGACCACCTGGCAGATCTCGAACGTCCATGCCGGCACGGGCGTTGGCAATGTGATCCCGGGCGAGATGGTGGTGGATTTCAATTTCCGCTTCTCTACCGAATCGACGCCAGACAGCCTGAAGCAGCGCGTCACCGCCCTGCTCGACAAGCATGGCCTTGAGTACGAACTGAGCTGGATCTTGGGCGGCGAACCGTTCCTGACACCGGTAGGCACCTTGAGCGAGGCACTGAGCGGCGCCATTGAAGCCGAGACGGGCACGACGCCGGTGCTGTCCACCACCGGCGGCACGTCCGATGGCCGATTCATCGCCAAGATCTGCAAGCAGGTGGTGGAGTTCGGCCCGCGCAATGCCACCATTCACAAGATCGATGAGCATGTGGAGGTGGCCGCGATCGAGCCGCTGAAGAATGTCTATCGACGCACGCTAGAGACCTTGATATCTTGAAACTGATTGACAGCATCGAGCTTCACTCCGCCCGCCTGACCCAGGCGGGCGTTTCGTTTGGCCATGGCACGTCCAACGCCTTCGACGAGGCCGCCTGGCTGGTGCTGTGGCGCCTGGGCCTGCCGCTGGACGAACTCGACGAGCATGCCGAGCGCGAGCTGAATGACAAAGAGCAGGCTGAAATTGCCGCTCTGGTCGAGCAGCGCATCGCCACCCGAAAGCCTGCTGCCTACCTGACCCAGGAAGCCTGGCTGCAGGGTGTGCCCTTCTACGTCGACGAGCGAGCCATCGTGCCGCGCAGTTTCATCGCCGAGCTAATTGCCGAGGGCACCTTCGACGCCTGGCTGGGCGAAGACACCCGCAAGATCCTGGACCTGTGTACCGGCAATGGCAGCCTGGCCGTGCTGGCCGCCATGGCCTGGCCGGACACGCAAGTCACCGGTGCAGACCTGTCCCCCGAGGCGCTGGCCGTGGCCCGCATCAATGTGGACCGGCATGCCTTGCAAGAACAGATCAGCCTGGTCGAGAGCGATGGCCTGAAGGCCTTGGATGGCATTCACGGCCCCTGGGACTTGATCCTGTGCAACCCGCCCTACGTGAATGCGGGCGCTATGGCCCAGTTGCCCGCCGAGTACCGCGCCGAGCCCGAGCTGGCGCTGGCCGGTGGTGCCGACGGCATGGACTTCGTCCGCCAGTTGCTGGCCGATGCGCCACGCTGCATGAGCGAACACGCCGTGCTGGTGCTGGAGATCGGCAATGAACGTGAATTTTTCGAGCAGGCCTTTCCGGGTTTGGATGTTGTTTGGTTGGAAACCAGCGCTGGCGATGACCAGGTCTTGCTGGTGACACGAGAGGCTTTGTTGCAGTCATGATTACTTTGAAGAACGTCACCCTGCGCCGCGGCACCAAGGTTGTGCTGGACGATGCCAGCGTGACCCTGCAGCCCGGCGAGAAGATCGGCCTGGTCGGCCGCAACGGCGCCGGCAAGTCCAGCCTGTTCGCACTGCTGACCCACCGCCTGCAAAGCGATCTGGGCGATGCCGACATCCCCAAGCAATGGACCGTCGGTGAAGTTGCCCAGTCCATGCCCGAGACCGAGGATTCGGCCACCGACTATGTGCTGCAGGGCGATGTGCGCCTGGCCGCTGCCGAGGCCGATCTGGTCGCGGCCGAGGCCAGCGGCGATGGCCATGCGATCGCCGAAGCCCATATGCATTTGACCGACGCCGGCAGCTTCGACGCCCGCTCCCGTGCGCAGGCGCTGCTGATGGGCCTGGGCTTTCGCGGCGAGCAGGTGGACGCGCCGGTGAACAGCTTTTCGGGCGGCTGGCGCATGCGCTTGCAACTGGCCCGCGCGCTGATGTGCCCGGCCGATCTGATGCTGCTCGACGAGCCGACCAACCACTTGGACTTGGACGCCCTGGTCTGGCTGGAAGCCTGGCTGCAGCGCTATGAGGGCACGATGATTGTCATCAGCCACGACCGCGAATTCCTCGACGCGATCACCCGTGTGACCCTGCACCTGGATGAGTCCAAGCTGACCCGTTACACCGGCAACTACACGGCCTTCGAGATGATGCGCGCCGAGCGCATGGTCCAGGCCCAGGCCTCTTACGAGAAGCAGCAAGAGCGCATGGCGCACTTGCAGAAGTTCATCGACCGCTTCAAGGCCAAGGCCAGCAAGGCCAAGCAGGCGCAGAGCCGCGTGAAGGCGTTGGAACGGATGGAAAAGCTCGGCCCGGTGCTGACGTCCGCCGACTTCGAGTTCGAGTTCCGCGAGCCTCAAAGCCTGCCCAATCCGATGCTGACGCTGGATGACGTGGCCTGTGGATACGGTGACAACATCATCGTGCGCCACATCAGCCGCTCGGTGCTGGCCGGCCAGCGCATCGGCATCCTGGGCGCCAACGGCCAGGGCAAGTCCACCTTGGTGAAGACGGTCGCACGGATGCAGAAGGCGCTGGGCGGCGAGATCACCGAGGGCAAGGGCCTTTCCATCGGCTACTTCGCCCAGCAGGAGCTGGACGTGCTGCGCCTGGAAGAAGGCCCGCTGCAGCACATGATCCGCCTGGCCAAGGAGGTCAGCCCGCAGGCTCGCGAGTAGGAGTTGCGCGACTTCCTGGGGCGCTTTCGCTTCATCGGCGATATGGTCAGCCAGGAAGTGGGCTCCTTGTCGGGTGGAGAGAAGGCCCGGCTGGTGCTGGCCATGCTGGTCTGGCAACGCCCCAACCTGCTGCTGCTGGATGAACCTACCAACCATCTGGACTTGACGACCCGCGAAGCGTTGTCGATGGCGCTGAACGAGTTCGAGGGCACGGTGATGCTGGTCAGCCACGATCGCGCGCTGCTGCGCGAGGTCTGCGACGAATTCTGGCTGGTGGCCGATGGCAAGGTCGAACCGTTCGACGGCGATCTGGACGATTACCAGAAGTGGCTGTTAGAGACCTCGCGCGAGATGGCCCGCGCACAGAAGGAAGCGGCACGCCCGGTGCGCGCCACCGCCGCCGGCGCCAAGTCCTCCAACGACAAGCATGGCGACCGCAAAGCCCAGGCCCAGGCCAAGAAGCGCCTGACCGAAGCCACCCGCCCGCTGCGCAAAGAGGTCGAGCGGCTGGACCAGCAGATGGCGGCCCTGGCCACCGAGCGCGGCCAGCTTGAGGTGGCCCTGGCCTCCCGTGCGCTGACCCCGCCGCAGATGGCCGAGCGCGGCCGGCGTCTGAAGCAGGTCAACGAAGAGGTCGAGGCCCTGGAAGCCCGCTGGCTGGAGCTGAACGAAGAGATCGAGGCCCTGACGACGGCTGCGGCTTTGTGACCTGCGGGCGCGCTCCCGCGCGGCTACTCCAAGCCAAGGCTCCTTGACGGCCTGAACGACATCACCCCGCAGAGGGTGATGTTTTTTCCATATAGATTGCTCGCAATCTAATTGCGTGCCACTATTCATCCCATGGCACGCAACGCAACCCACATCAAGCAGGCAGCAGCCCAGCCGGCCACGGACTGGCAGACGCTGGATGTACAGCTGTGCTTCGCGCTGTATTCGTCGTCGCTGGCGATGACCAAGCTCTACAAGCCGATGCTGGAGCCGCTGGGCCTGACCTATCCGCAGTACTTGGTGCTGATGGTGCTGTGGCAGCAGGACGGCCTGGGTGTCTCGGCCCTGGGCGAGCGCCTGCACCTGGACTCGGGCACCTTGACACCGCTGCTCAAGCGCATGGAAGTGGCCGGCTGGCTGACCCGCCAGCGCGCACAGGACGATGAGCGCCGCGTCGAGCTGCGGCTCACCGCCAGCGGCCGTGAACTCAAGGCAGCCGCCAAGAACATCCCCGAGCAGTTGGCCTGTGCCACCGCCTGCTCGCTGAGCGAATTGACCGACCTGACCCAACGGCTGAGCCGTTTGCGCGACCAATTGCAGAAGACGCAGCAGGCGGCTTGACTCCCGACTTTTTTCACCCCCACCCACGCGCTGCGGCGCTCAACTGAAGGAAACCACCATGGCTCTCGACAAAGTTCTGTACACCGCCCACGCCACCTCCACCGGCGGCCGCGAAGGCACCTCCCGCTCGTCCGACGGCGTGCTTGACCTGACCCTCAGCACGCCCAAGGAGCTGGGCGGCGCCGGCGGCCCGGGCACCAACCCCGAACAGCTGTTCGCCGCCGGCTACTCGGCCTGCTTCATCGGCGCGATGAAGGTCGTGGCCGGCAAGATGAAGCTGGCACTGCCGGCTGAGACATCGATCGCCGCTGACGTCAGCATCGGCCCGATCCCCGCCGGCTTCGGCATCCAGGTCGCACTGAACATCAGCATTCCGGGCATGGATAAGGCCAGCGCCGAGCAACTCGTCCACGCCGCCCACCAGGTCTGTCCCTACTCGAACGCGACCCGCGGCAATATCGACGTGGCGCTGAATCTGGTCTGAGCCCGGACGGGCAAGGTGGAAACCTTGACCCGGCGGGCGTTGCGACTTGCGGCGATACAAGCCGCACGGCTGATGATCGTCACCGCCGGGTCACAGTGCCTGGCGATACTCAAGGGAAGCGACTATTGCCTTTGTCACTCCCCAGCCCTTCGCAGGTCTGGGGCTTTTTTCGTCAGGACTGCAGCAGGCGCAGCAGCAACTCCACCCGGGCCTTGACCGGGCTCAGTGCCACGGCGGAGGGCAATGTGCCGGGTGCGTCGCCGACAATGGCGCCGTCCGCGCAACGCGTCGCACGCATGATCTGCACGCCCTCGCGCTGCGCCTCAAGCAACGCAGCCTCCAACAGGTGGTGCACCGTGCCATTACCGGTGGCGGCCACGACGATGCCTTTGGCGCCCAGCCCACGCAGCGCCCGCACCAGGCAGCCATCAACGCCCGCGTGGCTGGTGACGAGGTCCACGCGCGGCCAATCAAAAGGGCCCAGTGTCAGGCAATCGAGACCGAGCGGCTCCCCGGTCGGCCAGGCACGTAGCTGGCGCAGCGCTCCCTCCTCCAGCAGGGCCAACGGCCCGGCATCCCCAGAGCCGAAGGCATCAACGCGATAGCTGTGGCGCTTGCGCACATCGGTGGCCGAATGCACCACGCCGGCGACGACCACCAGCACGCCTTGGGTACCCGGCGCGCCGGCAACATTGACGGCATCCAGCAGGTTCTGCGGCCCATCCGCCAGCAAGGCCGTGGCCGGCCGCATCGCCGCTGTCAGCACCACCGGTTTGGTGGGCGCGAGCACGCGGTGCAAGAAGTACGCCGTCTCTTCCAGCGTATCGGTGCCATGGGTGATGACGATGCCGGCCACCTCCGGACGCGACAGATGATGGGCCGTGCGCTGCGCCAGACGCTGCCAAGTGGCATGGTCCATGTCCTTGCTATCCAGCTGAGCCACCTGCTCGCACTCAAGCGGCACCATGGCCAGCGGCGGCACGGCAGCGACCAGTTGCGCGACACCGATCTGGCCGGCCGTGTAGCCGACGTTGTCGGAGGCATCCTTCGAGGTGCCCGCGATCGTGCCACCGGTGCCCAGGATGACAATGGTTTCCGAAGTTCTTTGCATTTTTAAGTTTGCTGGATGAAAATACAGCTACTGGATAGATGTTCAGTCAGACTGCGCGCATTGTGCCGCAGCGGCCCGCCGCAACGCTACGAGGTGCCCGTGGACGACAGCCCCAAACTCACTGCGCGTCAGCAACAGATTCTGGATCTGGTGCAAAGCGCCATCGAACGCACCGGCTCGCCGCCCACCCGCGCCGAGATTGCCACCGAGCTGGGCTTCAAGTCGGCCAATGCCGCGGAAGAGCATTTGCAGGCACTGGCGCGCAAGGGCGCGATCGAACTGGTCGGCGGCACCTCGCGCGGCATCCGCCTGAAATCCGACACCCTGCGTGCGCTCAACGAAGCACGCGGCCGCCAGTTCTCGATGCCCCTGCCTGGCTTTGCTCAGCTGACCCTGCCCCTGGTCGGGCGCGTTGCCGCCGGCAGCCCCATCCTGGCGCAGGAGCATATCGACCAGACCTATGTGGTCGAGGCCAGCATGTTCACCCGCAAGCCCGACTTCCTGCTGAAGGTCAGGGGCATGAGCATGCGCGACATCGGCATCATGGACGGCGATCTGCTGGCCGTGCAGAAGACTCGCGAGGCCAAGAATGGCCAGGTGGTCGTCGCCCGACTCGGCGACGAGGTCACCGTGAAGCGCTTCCACAAAACCCGCAACACGATAGAGCTGCGGCCCGAGAATGCCGACTTCGAACCCATCATCGTGCAGGCCGGTGTTGATGACTTCGAGATCGAAGGCCTGGCCGTCGGCCTTATTCGCAGCAATATGCTGATGTAAGCGCAGCACCCTGGCCCGATGAAAACAATGAAATCCTCTGAAGCCAGCGGGTGCCATGAACTTGAGCACATACCGAATATCGGCCCATCGCTGGCCAATGATCTGCGTCTGATCGGCATCAAGCATCCGCGCGACCTGAACGGCCGCGACGCCTTCGTGCTGTACCAGGAGCTGTGCGCGGTGACCGGGGCAAGACATGACCCCTGTGTGCTCGACACCTTCATGGCCGCCACCGACTTCATGCGCGGCGCGCCGGCTGCGCCCTGGTGGCACTACACGCCGCAGCGCAAGGCGCTGTACGGCCAAATCTGAAGATCCGGGGTTGCCACACGGCACGAAAGGACAAAAGCCCCAGCAATCGAAATTGCTGAGGCTTTTGTGCTGAAGTTTTGGCGGAGTGGACGGGACTCGAACCCGCGACCCCCGGCGTGACAGGCCGGTATTCTAACCAACTGAACTACCACTCCGCGTGGTGGCAATATTCACAGATTACTCTGCCGAGTTTTGCCAAACTCGCTTCCATACTCACCAACATGATATCGGCAAATCTGGCGTCCCCTAGGGGATTCGAACCCCTGTAATCACCGTGAAAGGGTGGTGTCCTAGGCCTCTAGACGAAGGGGACAAATTTCTTTCAAACCAACGTTGATATCTTTCAATATCCGCGCCCAACACCTGCGTTCAATATCAAACCCGAACCAGCCGCCGCAAATCCACGCATCCGAAGATATGTGGTGGAGGTAAGCGGGATCGAACCGCTGACCTCTTGCATGCCATGCAAGCGCTCTCCCAGCTGAGCTATACCCCCGGAGAATTTTTCGTTCTCGTCGAGCAGCTATGCCGTCCGGGCAAGACTATCAAAGCCAAAAAACAAGCGACCCTCAGGTCGCTTATTCGTTGCACATCATGGCAAGCCATGCTGCAAGATAAACTTGGCGGAGTGGACGGGACTCGAACCCGCGACCCCCGGCGTGACAGGCCGGTATTCTAACCAACTGAACTACCACTCCGCGTGGTGGCAATATTCACAGATTTCTCTGCCGAGTCTTGCCAAACTCGTTTCCATACTCACCTGCATTATACCGGCAAATCTGGCGTCCCCTAGGGGATTCGAACCCCTGTAATCACCGTGAAAGGGTGGTGTCCTAGGCCTCTAGACGAAGGGGACAAATCCTTCACCGTCTTGAACAACGCGCCGCCTCCATCCCTTGCGAGATATTGGTGGAGGTAAGCGGGATCGAACCGCTGACCTCTTGCATGCCATGCAAGCGCTCTCCCAGCTGAGCTATACCCCCGTCGAATTCATTCCAAAGTCAACTCTGAAATTTCACTCTATGAGTGTCGCGCTGTTCAAGCGAGACAATGATTATATGACGTTTTTCAAACGGTGCGCAAGCGCTCGACGACAACTTTTTGCTCGAACAGGGCCAGCACCGCATCCAGCGACGGTGTTTGCGCACGACCGCAGACCAGCAAGCGCACCGGAATCGCCAACTGAGGCATCTTGATGCCCTGAGCGGTGATGATTTCCTTGATCGCGCCCTGCACGGCTGCCTTGTCCCAGGCCGCAAGAGATTCCAGCTTGTCGGCAAGAGCTGCCACAGCCGGGCGGATCGCGTCGGTTAGATGTTGCGCAAGTTCGGCCTCGGTGGCCGGCACCAACACGAAGTAGCCCTTCAGCCAATCGGCCAGTTCGGCTAGTGTCGTGCAGCGGTCCTTGAACAGGGCCACACGTTGCTCAAGCAGGGTGTCGGCCTGACTTGCGATGCCTAGCTTGGCCAAATGCGGCAACACCAGTTGCGCCAGGCGCTCGTCGCTGGCCAGCTTCATGTAGCTGGCGTTGACCCACGACAGCTTGGCCGGGTCCCATTGCGAGGGGCTCTTGGAAAGATGCGTGCCGTCGAACCACTGCACCAGTTGCTCGCGCGAGAACAGCTCATCGTCGCCGTGGCTCCAGCCCAGTCGCGACAGATAGTTCAGCATCGCCTCGGGCAGATAGCCGGCCTCTTCATAGGCGGTGACACTGACCGCGCCGCGGCGCTTGGACAGCTTCTGGCCGTCGTCGCCAAGAATCACCGGCACATGACCAAACAGCGGCAGCGGTGCGCCCAGCGCATTGAAGATGTTGATCTGCCAGGGTGTGTTGTTGACATGCTCGTCGCCACGGAAAACATGGCTGATGTTCATGTCCCAATCATCGACGACCACGCAGAAGTTATAGGTCGGGATGCCATCCGGGCGCACGATGATCAGGTCGTCGATCTCGCGATTGTTGATCGTGATCGTGCCCTTCACCAGGTCGTCCCAACTCACGTCGCCGGCGAGCGGATTCTTGAAGCGCACCACCGGCTTGACACCCTCGGGCACCGGCGGCAGCGTCTTGCCGGCCTCGGGACGCCAAGTGCCGTCGTAGCGACGCTTCTCGCCACGCGACTCCTGGCCCGCCTTCATCGCTTCGAGCTCATCAGGCGTGCAATAGCAGCGGTAGGCCGTGCCGGCGGCAATCATCTGCTCGATCACGGCGTTGTAGCGGTCCAGGCGCTGCATTTGATAGATCGGGCCCTCGTCATAGTCCAGGCCCAGCCACTTCATCGCAGCCAGGATCTGATCGACCGAGTCCTGAGTCGAGCGGGCGACGTCGGTGTCTTCGATGCGCAGGACGAACTCGCCGCCGTAGTGGCGCGCGTAGGCCCAGGAGTAGAGGGCTGTGCGGGCCGTGCCCAGATGGAGAAAGCCGGTGGGGGACGGGGCGATGCGGGTGCGGATTTTTCGGGTGCTCATGTTCATAGCGTGTTCAGGCCTCGCGCGAGGTCGGCCTGGATATCGAGTACATCGTCCAGACCCACGGCCACGCGTATCAGGCCTTGAGTGATGCCGGCGGCCAGGCGTTGCTCTTCGCTCAGGCGTCCATGCGAGGTGCTGGCCGGATGGGTGATGGTGGTCTTGGTGTCGCCAAGATTGGCGGTGATCGAGCAGACCTGTGTCTGGTCGATGACGTGAAAGGCGTTCTTGCGCGCCGCCGTCGACCCGCCCTGCCCCTTTACGATGAAGGAAAGCACGGCACCACCGAGCCCCGACTGCTGGCGCATCGCCAACACGTGCTGCGGGTGCGACTTCAGGCCAGGATAAAACACGCGCTCGACCTGTGGCTGATGCTCGAGCCATTCGGCCAGGGCCAGGGCCCGTTCGCTTTGAGCGCGCATGCGGATGCTCAGGGTCTCCATGCCCTTCAGCACCACCCAGGCATTGAACGGCGATAGTGAGATGCCCATGCTGCGCATCACCGGCACAAAGGTGCCTTCGATCCATTTGGCCGAGCCACACAAGGCACCTGCAATCACGCGACCCTGGCCATCCAGGTACTTGGTGCCCGAGTGGATGATGAAGTCGGCTCCGAGCTTGGCCGGTTGCTGCAAGACCGGCGAGCAAAAGCAGTTATCGACAGCCAGCAAGGCGCCGGCGCCGTGGGCGATATCGGCCAGCGCGCGGATGTCGCAGATATCGGTCAGCGGATTGGTCGGCGTCTCGGCGAAGAACAGCCGGGTATTCGGCTTGATCGCCGCGCGCCATTCGGCCTGGTCGGTCTGCGAGACGAAAGTGGTCTCGACGCCGAACTTGCTGAACTCGCTTTGCAGCAGCCTGATCGTCGAGCCGAACACGCTGCGCGAGCAGATCACATGATCGCCCGCGCGCAGCAAGCCCATCACCAGCAAGGTGATCGCGCCCATGCCACTGGCCGTGCCGACGCAGGCCTCCACGCCTTCGAGAGCGGCCAGACGGCGCTCCATTGCCATCACGGTGGGATTGGAGAAACGGCTGTAGGTGAAGGCCTCTTCCTCGTTGGCAAAGCGCGCCGCGGCAGTGGCCGCATCGGGCTGCACAAAGCTGCTGGTCAGGAACAGGGCCTCCGAGTTCTCGCCCCACTGCGTGCGCGGCATGCCCTCGCGCACGGCCAGGGTGTCGGGCCGCACGTCCTCGGGCAACTGCACCCGCGGCAGTCGCTTGGGCTCAGACATCAGCTCTGCTCCGTCGCATTCGGAATCGCCAGGCGGCCGCGCACCGGGCCATCTTCTTCGTCGTTGCCTTGGGCGGACCGCTGGCTGCGCATGGTCTCGAAGTCTTCCTTGCTGACGTCACCGGTGATGTAGACACCATCGAAGCAGGAGGCCTCGAAGCCATTGAGCTTGGGGTTCAGCGCCGCCACCACGCGCTTCATCGCCGCCACGTCCTGGTAGATCAAGGCATCGGCGCCAATGAACTCGCGGATCTCCTCGATGCTGCGGTTGTGGGCGATCAGCTCGGTCGGCGTCGGCATGTCGATGCCATAGACATTCGGGTAGCGCACCGGCGGCGCGGCCGAGGCCAGATAGACCTTGCGGGCACCGGCCTCGCGGGCCATCTGCACAATTTCCTTGGAGGTGGTGCCGCGCACGATCGAGTCGTCGACCAGCAGCACATTGCGGTTCTTGAACTCCAGACCGATGGCATTGAGCTTCTGGCGCACCGACTTCTTGCGCACGCCCTGCCCCGGCATGATGAAGGTGCGGCCCACATAGCGGTTCTTCACAAAGCCCTCGCGGTAGGGCTTGCCGATCTTGTGTGCCAGCTGCATCGCCGACGGGCGGCTGGACTCGGGGATGGGGATCACCACGTCGATGTCGCTGGGAGGCATGGTCGAGATCAGGCGCTGGGCCAGGGTCTCGCCCATGTTCAAGCGCGCCTGATAGACCGACACGCCGTCCATCACGGAGTCAGGTCTTGCCAGGTAAACGAATTCGAACATGCAGGGGTTCAGGCTCGGGTTCTCGGCACACTGCTCGGCATGGATCTGGCCATGGGTGTCGATGAAGATGGCCTCGCCGGGCGCCACGTCGCGGGTCAGCTTGTTGCCGGTCCCCTCCAGCGCCACGCTCTCGCTGGCCACCATCACGTCGCCGGTGCCCGATTCACCGTACACCAACGGGCGGATGCCAAAGGGGTCGCGGAAGGCCAGCAAGCCGTGACCCGCGATCAAGGCGATCACCGCGTACGAGCCCTTGATGCGCTTGTGCACGGCACGCACCGCCTTGAAGACCTCGGCCGGCGTCAGTGGCAGATCACGGGCAGCCAGCTCCAGCTCATGGGCCAACACATTCAGCAGAACCTCGGAGTCGCTCTCGGTGTTGATGTGGCGGCGATCCACATCAAACAACTCCTTCTTCAACGCCGTGGCATTGGTCAGATTGCCGTTGTGCACCAGCACCATGCCGAACGGCGCGTTGACGTAGAAGGGCTGGGCCTCCTCTTCGCTGTACGCATTGCCTGCCGTCGGATAGCGCACCTGGCCCAGACCCACATTGCCCGGCAATGCCCGCATATTGCGTGTGCGGAACACATCGCGCACCATGCCGCGCGCCTTGTGCATGAAGCACTTGTTGTCCAGCATGGTGACGATGCCGGCGGCGTCCTGGCCGCGGTGCTGCAGCAACAGCAAGGCGTCATAGATCAGTTGATTGACCGGCGCCTTGGAAATCACCCCGACGATGCCACACATAAGCTACTTCCTTGTTCAAACTTGTCAGCCTTGCCCTCCGAGCTTGACACTCAGGGCCCGACGTACTGCACCATGCTCGGCGGCAGCGGGGGCTTGATCCCCTGCAAGGCCACCTGCATCCAGGGAACCAGCTCCGAATCCTGCCACTGCGCGGACCGGGCGGCGGGCGTCATGCCCACCACCAGCACCACCAGCAGGCAGATCAAGAGCCCGCGTATCAAACCAAAACCAGCGCCCAACAGGCGGTCCAGCCCACTCAGCGGAGAGGCCTGCACCAGCATGCGCACCAGGCGTGCGGCCAGGCCCCAGAGCAGCAGCAAAAACACAAAGGCCAGCACCAGGGTGCTCACCTGATGCAGCGTCGAACCTTCGGCACCCACAGGCACCCAGTGCGAGAGATATGGGGCCAATAGCTGAGAACCGAAGTAGGCCACCACCCAGCCCATCAAGGAAAGCACCTCGAACAGCAGGCCGCGCCAGACGCCGGCCAGCAAGGAGAACAACAGCACGCAGGCCATCGCGATGTCGACCCAGCCAAGGAACATCAGCGCCTCACAGCGTCAGGATGGCGGCTGGCAGGCCCGCGGCGCGAATGCGGCCGGACGCCTTGTCGGCCTCCTCGCGGGTGGCGAACGGCCCCACGCGCACACGGGTGCGCTTGCCCTCGGCGCTCTCTATCACTTGGGTATAGGTTTTCAGGCCCAACTTTTCGACCTTGAGCCGGGCCTCGCGCGCGGCCGTGGCCTCGCCAAACGCTCCGACCTGGACGATGAAGCGGCCGGCGGCGTCCGAGGCCTTTTTGTCGGCGGTGCTGGCTGCCACCTTGCCCTCCAGCAAGGCCTGCACACGGGCGGCCTCGGCAGGCTTGGGTTTCTCGACCGCCTTGTCAGCCACTTTGTCCACCAGCTTCGGCGCCGGTCTGGAGGCCGGCTTCTCGACTGTTGGCGCCGCGGACTCGGACTTCGCCACCACGGCCGCCTCCTCGCCATCGCGCGTCTCGGTGATGATGGTCGGCTTGGCAATCGCCTCGCTGGCTACCGGCTGCGGCGCAGCCGGCATCGGCAGCCGCGCGGCGGTCTCCTTGCGCGGAATCTCGATCGGCAGGTCGACCGGAATCGGCCGCGGCTGGGTCTCAAATACCAACGGGAAGCCGATGATGCCTATGGCCACCAGCACGGCCGCACCGATCAAGCGGCGGCGGGCGCGAACGCGCAGCTGCTGCACGGCATCGGCCGAATCGGTGACGGGTTTGGCTGCAGGCGCCTCACGCCCCTCGGTATTGCGTTTGAAGATGGACAGCAGACCCATATCGGAGTGTTCGGGGGGCGTTGGAGTGGCCGGTTGATGACCGGCGGCGCGCGCGGCAGGCCGCGGCGTGCAGCCTTCAGTTGCGTACTACAGGCGCGGCACGCCGTTTTTAAGCACGCCACCCACGGTGTGGAAGGATCCAAAGACCATGATTCTATCAGCGGGGGTGGCCTGGGCCGCCGCCGCGTCAAGGGCGGATTGCGGGTCGGCATGGCGGCTCACCTGCACGCCGCCCGGGGGCTTGAAGCCCTCCAGGCCCTGCAGAGCATTGAACTGCTGATCGAGCTGAGCGGCCGTGGCAGCGCGAGCAACCTCTAGGTCGGTGAAATACCAGCGATCGACCAGTGGCGCCATGCGCTTGAAGATTGACACGATGTCCTTGTCTGCCATCACGCCGAACACCGCATGGGTGCAGGGGAAGTAGCCCATCTGGTCCAGGTTCTGGGCGAGCGCTGCAACCGCATGGGGGTTGTGCGCCACGTCCAGCACAAGGGCCGGTTGGCCCGGCACGATCTGGAAGCGTCCGGGCAGCTCCACCATCGCCAGCCCGCTCCGCACCGCTTGGGCGCTGATCGGCAGACGGTCGAACAGCGCCTCGAACACGGCCAACGCGCCGGAGGCATTGAGCAGCTGATTGGCGCCGCGCAGGGCCGGATAGGCCAACGCATTGAAGCGCCGTTCGCGCCCGCCCCAGCTCCATTGCTGACGGTCACCGCTGTAGTTGAAGTCGCGGCCAATCAGGCGCAGGTCGGCGCCGATCTCGCGCGCATGGTCGATCAGGCTTTGCGGCGCCATCGGGTCGCTGACGATGGCCGGCCGGCCGGTGCGCATGATCTGCGCCTTCTCCCGGGCTATCGATTCACGGTCCGGGCCCAGATAGTCCATATGGTCCAGGTCGATGCTTGTGATGACCGAGCAGTCGGCGTCGATGGCGTTCACGGCATCGAGTCGTCCGCCCAAGCCCACTTCCAGAATCACCAGGTCCAGCGGTTCCTCGGCCAGGCGCAGCATGATGACCAGGGTGGTGAACTCGAAGAAGGTCAGCGCCACATCGCCACGTGCGGCCTCGACGGCCTCGAAGTGCGGCAGCAGGCTGTCGGCACTGACCGAGGCACCATTGACCCGGCAGCGCTCCTCGAAATGGATGAAATGCGGCTTGATGTACAGCCCCACCCTGTAGCCGGCCTGCAGCGCGATCATCTCTATCATCGAGCAGGTCGAACCCTTGCCATTGGTGCCGGCCACCATCACGACGGGAACCTTGAACTTGAGGCCCAGCTTGTCGCGCAGCGCGACCGTGCGCGCCAAGGTCATGTCGATTTCTTTGGGGTGCAGGGCCAGGCAGTGGTCCAGCCACTCGGTCAGCGTCTTCTTTGCCATTTTTGGAAAGGCCTAATGAATACGGCCAAGCCTTGAGGGCTTGGCCGCGTCAAGCAAGGGAGATCAGGCGACGGCGTCGGCGCTTTGACGCTGCAGCATGGCCAGCGCGCGGGCAATCGTCGCGCGCAGCTCGCGGCGGTCCACAATCATGTCGACGGCGCCTTTTTCGACCAGGAACTCGGCGCGCTGGAAGCCCGCCGGCAGCTTCTCGCGCACGGTGTTCTCGATCACGCGCGGGCCGGCAAAACCGATCAAGGCCTTGGGCTCGGCCACCACCACATCGCCGACGAAGGCGAAGCTGGCCGACACACCGCCCATGGTCGGGTCGGTCAGCACGCTGACGTACGGCAGTTTGGCCTTGGCCAGCAGAGTCAGCGCGGCATTGGTTTTGGCCATCTGCATCAGGCTCAGCAAGCCCTCCTGCATCCGCGCACCGCCGGTGGCGGTGAAGCAGATGAAGGGCACCTTCTGCTCGATCGCGGTTTCGACGCCGCGCACGAAGCGCTCGCCGACGACCGAGCCCATCGAGCCGCCCATGAAGTCGAACTCGAAGCAGGCCACGACGACGGGCACGCTCATCACCGCGCCGCCCATCACCACCAGCGCGTCGGTCTCGCCGGTGTTCTCCAGCGCTTCCTTGAGCCGGTCGGGATATTTCTTGCTGTCCTTGAACTTCAGCGCGTCGACGGGCAGCACCTCCTGGCCCAGTTCGTAGCGGCCCTCGTTGTCCAGGAAGGCATTCAGCCGCGCGCGCGCGCCGATGCGGTGGTGATGGCTGCACTTGGGGCAAACATTGACGTTCTGCTCAAGGTCGGTCTTGTACAGCACCGTCTCGCAGGACGGGCACTTGATCCACAGACCCTCGGGGATGGTGCGCCGTTCGTTCGGATCGGTCGGTTGGATCTTGGGCGGGAGAAGTTTTTCAAGCCAGCTCATGCGTCGGGCTCCTTTGGTTTGATGCTGTCCAGTGCGGACCGGATCTCAGCCATGAATTTTGCACCAGTTGCGGCTACGTTCTCCGGCGGCTCGACTTCCAGCAGCTGAACGAGCCTGGAACCGATCACAACGGCGTCCGACACCTCGCCCACCGCCTTCGCCGTTTCGGCATTGCTGATGCCGAAACCGACACCGACGGGAACCTTCACGTGCTGACGTATGCGCGGGATCATCGCTGCCACGGCGTCCGTGTCCAGATGGCCGGCACCGGTCACACCTTTCAGCGACACGTAGTACACATAGCCGCTGGCGATGCGGCCGACCATGGCCATGCGGGCCTCGGTGGAGGTGGGCGCCAGCAGGAAGATCGGGTCCAGGCCCTGCTTGTGCAAAGCGGCCGCAAAGACCTCGCACTCCTCGGGCGGATAGTCCACCACCAGCACCCCATCAACGCCGGCCACCTTGGCGTCCGCCACGAAGGCATCGACGCCGTAGCGCTCGATCGGATTGGCATAGCCCATCAGCACCACCGGCGTGACGGGGTCCTGCGCGCGGAATGCCTGCACATAGGCCAGCACATCGCGCAGGCCTACGCCCTTGGCAACGGCACGCTCGGCGGCGCGCTGTATCACCGGGCCGTCGGCCATCGGGTCGGAGAAGGGCACGCCCAGCTCGATCACATCGGCGCCGGCGCCGGCCAGGGCCAGCATCAGCTCGACTGTGCGCTCGGGGTAGGGGTCACCGGCGGTGACATAGGGAATCAAGGCCTTGCGGCCCTGGGCCTTCAGCAGCTCAAAGCGGGCTTGGATGCGGCTCATGCGGCACCGCCTTTCTGCGACACCGGCGCAGCAACAGGTGCAGATGCGGGTGCATCGCCGCCCTTCACCGACTGCCCGCGGCAGGAAGGCCGGCAGTAGAAATCGGCATGCGACAGATCGGCGACGGTGCCAATGTCCTTGTCTCCGCGCCCGGACAGATTGACCAGCAGATGCTGGTCGGGCGCCAGGGTCGGCGCGAGCTTCATCGCATAGGCCACCGCATGGCTTGATTCCAGCGCCGGGATGATGCCCTCGGTGCGGCACAGGTGGTGGAAGGCCGCCAGCGCCTCGGCATCTGTGATGCTGACGTACTCGGCACGGCCGATGTCCTTCAGATGGGCGTGCTCGGGGCCGACGCCGGGATAGTCCAGCCCCGCCGAAACAGAATGCGTCTCGACGATCTGACCGTTCGAGTCCTGCAGCAGATAGGTGCGGTTGCCATGCAGCACACCGGGCGTGCCGGCGCTCAGGGTGGCGGCATGCTTGCCGCTGTCCAGGCCCAGGCCGGCGGCCTCGACGCCGATCAGCCGCGTCTTGTCGTGCGGGATGTAGGGATAGAAGATGCCGATGGCATTGCTGCCACCACCGACGCAGGCAATCACCGCATCGGGCTGGCGGCCGGCCATCTCGGGCATCTGCACCAGGCATTCATCGCCGATGACGCGCTGAAAGTCGCGCACCATCATCGGATAGGGGTGGGGGCCGGCCACCGTGCCGATGATGTAGAAGGTCGACTCGACATTGGTGACCCAGTCGCGCATTGCCTCGTTCAGCGCGTCCTTGAGGGTCTTGCTGCCCGATTCGACTGGCACGACGCGCGCTCCGAGCAGGTTCATCCGGTAGACATTGGGCGACTGGCGCTTGACATCTTCGCTGCCCATATAGACCACGCACTCGATGCCGTAGCGGGCGCAGATGGTGGCCGTGGCCACGCCATGCTGGCCGGCGCCGGTTTCGGCAATTACCCGTTTCTTGCCCATCCGGCGGGCCAAGAGCGCCTGGCCGATGGTGTTGTTGACCTTGTGTGCGCCGGTATGATTCAGGTCTTCGCGCTTCAGATAGATCTGTGCGCCGCCCAGTTCGCGACTCATCCGTGCTGCGTGATAGATCGGGCTGGGGCGGCCAACGAAATGGGCCAGCTCGCTCTGGTATTCGGCGATGAAGGCCGGGTCCTTGCGATAGTGCTCGTAGGCTTCTTTCAGCTCGTCCAGCGCATGGACCAGGGTCTCGGAGACAAAGCTGCCGCCATAGGGCCCGAAATGCCCGCGTACATCGGGCTGGTGGTATTCAAACATCGTAGGTTCCTCGATTCAGGTAACTTGCGCCGCGACGAGGGCGTCCGCCTCACGCACCGCAGCACAGAATTGACGCATCAACTGGGCGTCCTTGAGGCCTTTGCCGGCCTCCACGCCCGAGCTCACATCAACGGCCCAGGGCCGGACCTGAAGCACCCCGGTCAGCACATTTTGCGCATGCAACCCACCAGACAAAACGACTGGAGAGTGCACGTTTGCTGGAATGAGTGACCAATCGAAAACCTTTCCACCACCGCCATAGCCCTCGACGTGGGCGTCGAGCAGCAGGCCTGCAGCGTCATGAAACTGATGCGCACAGTTTAGCAAATCGAAATCGGCTGTCATGCGGGCGGCGCGCAGATAGGGCCGGCCGCTGTGCCGGCACTGCTCGGGCGTCTCATCGCCATGAAATTGCAGCAGCAGATGAGGGATCGCCGCCACGGCCTCGGCGACCTGCTCCTTCGAGGCGTTGACAAACAAACCGACCGGGGTGACGAAGGGCGGCAGCAGCTTGGCCAGCTCGGCCGCACGAGCCAGCGTCACATGGCGTGGGCTGCGCTCATAGAACACCAGGCCGATCGCGTCGGCGCCGGCCTCGACGGCCTCAAGCACATCGGCCTCGCGGGTCAGACCGCAGATCTTGATGCGGGTACGGGTGCTCACGACCGGTGACCTCTAGGGCAGCCAATCCATTGGGGGAGTACGTTCGGGTATGCCATGTTCAACATCGTAGTACGGACCGACAAAGTACAGCCCATCGGCGGGGAATGTCGGGGCGGCGAGCCGGCGGTCACGCCCCTCAAGTATCTCGCCCATCCAGGGCACGGCCCGTGTGCCGGTGCCTACTGCCAGCAAGCAGCCCATCAGGTTGCGGATCATGTGGTGCAGAAAGGCCGAGCCATCGAACTCGAAACGCCAGTAGGCTCCGCGCCGCTCAATCGAGATGCGGCGCAAGGTCTTCACAGGTGAGGCGGCCTGGCATTCGGACGAGCGGAAGGCGCTGAAGTCATGCTCGCCGATCAGCTGCGCGGCCGCGGCCTGCATCGCGGCCAGGTCCAGCGGGCGGAACACCCAGCCCGCCGCGCCATCCTCGATCGAGGGCCGCACCGGTGACTCAAGCAGCAGATAGACGTAGCGTCGGCCGCGCGCCGAGTTACGGGCATGGAAGTTCGCCTCGGGGAACACGCACCATTGCACCGCGATGTCCTTGGGCAGGTAGCGGTTGGTGCCTCGCACCCAGGAGAAGCTGTCGCGGGCAATCTCGGTATCGAAGTGGACGACCTGGTTCAAGCCGTGAACGCCGGCGTCGGTGCGCCCAGCGCACAGCGTGCGCAGCTGCCCCAAGGGCACATCGGCAAAGCGCGCCAGCGCGCGCTCCAGATGGTCCTGTACCGTGTCACCGCCGGGCTGGCTCTGCCAACCCTTGTAGGCCCAGCCGCGGTAGCTGAGGCCCAGCGCAACCCTTTGCGTCATGCCGGGCCGTCATTCGTCGAAGCATCCCGCACCAGGCTTCAGCCGATCTCTTTGAGCATGGCCTGCGCGCGCTCCAGCGTGGCACCACTGGCCTTGCTGACGACTTCCATCAGCACATCGCGTGCACCCTCGACATCGCCGATCTGACGGAACTCGTCGGCCAATTCGATCTTGCGGGCCAGCGGGTCGCTGCCATCGTCGTCGTCGTCGAAATTGTCTTCCAGGCCAAGATCACCACCCAGGTCGGGCAGACTGTCCAGCGCAGGGGCCGGCGTCCGGGGTGCGGCCGGTTCGGCGTCCAGATCGAGGTCGATCGACGACAGGTCGAAGGCCATAGGCGCCGGTTCGTTGCGTCCCGGCGGCGTCAGGTCGGGCGCTTCCTCGCCGGGCATAGAGATGTCGAAGTCCATTTCCATCGGAGCGCGCTCGACGGACACGGCGACCGCCTGTGTGGCCTGCATCGAGGAGGCGGGCGGCGGTGCGTCAAGGTCCAGATCGAGATCCAGGTCCAGACCGCTGGGCAGGAACTCCCCGTTTACCTGCGTGTCCGGCTGATAGCTCGGCTGCGGCTGGGTGTCGAACATGCTGTTGCCGGGCATCACGCTCTGCGGCATGGTGCTGGCACCCAAGGGCTCTCGTGCCGAGTCCATGTGCGTCCCGGCGGCAGGCGCGCCACCCGGTTGGTAGAGCTGATGGTCCGAATCGATCTGACGGCCCAGCTCCTGGGTCTTCAACCAATCATCGCCCTGTCCCTGGGTCTCACCATACATCTGCAGCGCGAGCTGCTCGAAGCCCTTGGTGTCGCGCCGCTTGGCATAGACCTCCAGCAGCTTGACGCGGATGGCGCGCCGTTCCGGTGTGGCGCGCAGTGCTTCCTTGAGGATTTCCTCGGCCTGCAGGTCGCGGCCATAGGCCAGATAGACGTCGGCCTCGGCGACCGGGTCCACATCACCGATGGCATCCAGTTGGCTCAGCGAATAGCTCATCGACGAGGCCTGGCCGGAGCCATCGCGCGTGTCCACCCGCTGTCCGCCGGTATTGCCGAAGAAGGAGTCGGGCTGCAGGCGGCTCTCGCTGAAGGCGGTCTCGCCGGCAGCATTCTTGCTGCCGCCGCGGCCGCGCAGGCGATACCAGCCCAGGCCGGCCAGCAGGGCCAGCACGACGGCCGAAATCGGCAGCACCAGCGAGTTGTCCATCAGCTGCGACAACAGGCCGGGCTCCTCGACCGGAGCCGGGGCGGGCACCGGTGCCTTGGCCACCGGCTTGGGCGCGGGCGCCGAGGCGACCGAGGCTGGCGCAGGGGCCGGGGCGGCGACAACGGCCGAAGCCGCCACTGGCTCCACCGGCTTGGCGACCACCGCCACGGCAGGTGCCGGCGCGGGCGGTGCAGCGACCGGTGCCGGTGCGGCGGCCGGCGGGGTCTTGCCCGACACCGCGCCGGAGGCCACGGTCGACAGCTCTTCAGCTCCTCGACATTGCGTGTCAGTTCGGCCACGCGGGCCGCGGAATCCTTCTTCTCGGTGTCCTTGGAGACCTTCGCCTCGGCCGGAGCGGCGACCGTACCGGGCTTGCTCAGTGTCAACTTGTCGGGCGTGGTCGCGGCGGCCTTGCGGTCCTCGACCGCGGCCTGCACCTTGCCGGCCGACTGGCGCTCGCTGTCCTTGCGGGCAATCAGCGGCGCGCCGCTGGCCAGGCGCAGACGGTAGGCGTCGAAGTCGGCGCTCTGGGTCTGGATGATCTGGCGTGCCTCGGCACTGCTGAGGCCACCGGCCTCGTCGCTGCCGGGCACCTTCAG
>Ga0187845_1000333_pt1 | contig 27858 bp, 35 predicted proteins | sample SpaLakP09_SKY_68_FD_134515 | JGI IMG/M metagenome (GOLD analysis project Ga0187845, IMG submission 134515) | Oligotrophic lake water microbial communities from Sparkling Lake, Wisconsin, USA - SP09_SKY_68 | ecosystem: Environmental > Aquatic > Freshwater > Lake | place: USA: Sparkling Lake... | reverse complement strand
AAGGCCGCAGACTAGCAATTCCTATTGCACGAAACGCGGCCTTCTCGCTAAGCTATTTCGGTCCGGCCAGATGCCGACATTTTCGAAACAGGAGCTCCATGGCAACAAAGAAGACGGCCGCCCCGAAGACAGCGGCCAAGAAACCGGCAGCGCCGGCGAAGAAGGCTGCACCAGCAGCAAAGAAGGCAGCTGCCGCACCCGTGGCCAAGCCAATCAAGGACACGTTCAATAAGTCGAGCCTGCTCGCCCACCTGGTGACGCAGACTGAGTTGGACAAGAAAACCGTTCAGACGGTGCTCGTCCATCTGGAGAACACCATCGCTAGCGCCATTCACAAGAAGGGTGCCGGTGAATTCACGTTCCCGGGACTGTTCAAGGTGTCGGCCATCCAGGTGCCGGCAACCAAGAAGCGATTTGGCAAAAACCCCTTCACGGGTCAGGACCAATGGTTCGCGGCAAAGCCCGCTTCGGTCAAGGTGAAGGTGCGTCCACTGAAGAAGCTGAAGGACGCAGCTCTGTAATTCCCTCGGCCTATCGAGCAGTAAGGCCTGGCACAGCCGAGCAAAATTTCCTTGCACGACTTGTCGGCGCAAAAAAAGAGCCCCGATCCTTTCGGGTCGGGGCTTCGCTAGCATCAACACAACAAAAGACGTGCAGGCAAACCTGCCATGCCCGCCTCAGACGTTGAATAGGCACGTTAGTCGGCAGAGTAAGTTGCGACGCCAACAATGAAGCCATCCGCGAGCGACACACGCGCGCTGGCGCCATCCTCTAGTCGGGGAACCTGACTGACTAGTTCATCAGCAAGCACGCGTAGCAAACGAGCAGCAGCATCGACCGAACTAGCGTTATCTGGTAACGCCTCGTCTGCCACCTTGAGTACCACCATCAGAGACATCGCTCTTCCTAAAATGGAAATGCCCGCTCCCTTTCGGGAAACGGGCATATGGTTAGTGAATGGCTCCGGCCTATTGCAGCGCCAGCGCAACAACATCGATGACGCCGTCGGCGTCATCGACCAGGTCCGGCGTCTGCGAGATAAAGAACTCACGCTCATACCTACCGACCCGCAACACCTCGCGCTTCATCTTCATGAAGGCGCGCTTACGCTCCGGATCCAACGGACCATCCGCCTCGTCGGTGAACAGTGTTTGGAAAGGCTGCTGCGCGTCCTGTGCCCGATAGAGGGCGATTCCGCGCGTCAGGCACTCGTTGATCCAGACTTTCTGTCCCCCTGACATCACACCAAACTCCTTTGTGGTGTCGTTGTCAGCGTCGATCACGTTGATGGAAAAGCCCTCACGCAGCTCGCCGCTGGCCAGCGCTGTCTGCGTCTGGATCGCGATGGTGAATCGCGGTCCATAGCAAGCCAAAAGCAAGTCATTGACGATCTGCGTGATGGCGGGTCCCGCGTCATCGATGGACAACGCGATCACGCCATCGTTGCCCAGGCCTTTCGCGAGCAGCTTCCACTGCGCAATCTGGTCAGACAGCGCCTGCGCTTTGGCCTCGATTGCCGGCATGCCGGCAAGCTCGACATCCAGACGCTCACGCTCGGCCACCTACATGCTCTCCTGCCGTATCAGTGCTTCGATCCGGCCGGAAAAAGCCGCGACAGCCTCCCGGCTGCCTGCAATCTGACGATCCATGTGGGCCAGCATGCCGGTCACGTCTTCCGTGGCCAGCGTTGCCAATTCCCGACGCACCGCTTCGAGCTGGGATTGCACGTCCGCGATATCGCGCTTGTGGCGCTCAATACGGGACGCATCCTCCTCGCTCAATGCAATCAGATCGCGTTCGGCCTGCGCCAACCCGTCCCGCGCAGACTGCAGCAACGGCTTCTTAGCAGCCGTCGCCGTGAGGCGCTGCAACAGTTGCTGGTCACGCACGAGGTGCGCCTCCAGGGCGGAAAGCGCAGCTCGGGCGGTAGCACGTTCAGACATTGCGCTTTGCAGCGACTGCATGTGCTCCTGCTTCTTCCGATAGCTCTCGCGCAGTGCCTTGACCGATACAACTTGATCACCGAGCTTGGCCTTGGCACCACGAGCTTGCGCCAGCAGTGGACAGGCGGCGTGCATGGGATCGTCCCGGCATGGAACGGTGTCAATCACATCGGCCTGCAGCTTCAACGCATCGGCCAACTTCGCGCCGGCAACGCCTTGCTGTTCCAGGCCCTTGAGCTCCGTACTGAGCGCAGCATGCTCGACCTGAACGGCATCGAGCTTCTCCACGATCGCGCGCTGGCGGGCGATTTCATCCTGCCTCCGGCCAATGGCCAGTTGCACGATATCCCTCTCGCCCGCTGCCGCCTCAATGTTGGCCGCCTCTGCCAGAACCAACCGATGGCTTGCCGTTTGCCGATCAAGATCGCGCCGGCGTGTCAGGACACGTCCAGCCGCAGCCTGCTCGTCGCTAGCCAGCGATGCCGCACGTTTGTCCAACTCGCCCTTGCGCTGGTTCAGTTCCCGCAACCGCGCTTCGGTACCGGCATTGGCGGCTTGCTTCGCCGCCAGCGTCGCGCGCTCCTGCAGCAGCTTGGCTGCATTTGCACTTTCACCGTCACGAGCATTGCGCTCCGCATCCAGGCTTTCGCCTATCTGCCAGATCTCCCGAGCCACCACCGCAGCACGATCACGCTTGCCCGTTAGGGTCAGCACGTCGCGCTGCAGGGTGTCGAGCGAGCGGGTCAGCAGCTTGGCCACCTCGCCCGCCTTCGCAGACAGGTCACGCAAGTGATCGATCCCGAGCAGCTCGGCGAGCAGCTTCTTGATCTCGCCGGGCTGATAACTGGCGAGGGGCCGCCTGTTCTGAGCAGAAAACACGCTCGTGAAGAATGCTTCGGGAGACCCGAGGACGGCCTCGAGACACCGATTGTAGGTATCCGCCTTGCCGTCCGAAAGCGTGCCGTCTGCCAACTGCACCGGCTTCCAGTTACCCGCGGCGTCTTTCTCAAACAGGTAGTACTCGGCCTTGCGGCTCTTGCCAGGATTGCGAAACGCGAACGCGGAGCGGTAGGTCTTGCCGCCGTGCTCCCATTCGAGGTCCTTTTCCCCGCGCGGGGCGCAGAGATGGTCCCAGTACGAGAACGCGTCGGCCGACATCTTGCTGGCGTGGCTTGGCATGATGGGAAACGGATGCAGGTTGTCCATGATCGTTGTCTTCCCGGCCCCGTTGGGGCCGACAAGGGCAATCAGGCCGCCCGGCAGCGTCGACAGATCTACCGTGACGCTATCCCGATGCATGCCGTCTCGGATTCCGTGGAATCCGGAAAGCGTCAGCTTCAGTGGGCGCATTCGGACACCTCCGGGCCGGTGAAGGAATGGAGATAGTCGGGCGGCACTTCCATCGCGTCGTCCGAATAGTCGAGCATCTCGGCTAACACCGGCTGATCCTGTTCCGGCTTGCCCTCGATGGCGCGTTCAACAGAGCGCCGCGCAGCGGAGAACTGCTTGGCTGCAAGCTTCATCACAGCGTCCCAGTCCTGCGCGCCGGTGAGAGCGCGAAGTTCCAGTTCACTCCACTGCGATGCGAGGCCGTTGGAAAACGACCAGATCAAGTCCTGCAGCTCCTTGGATGGCGCCACGGCAAAGAAGGTGTTGCCACCCGCCTCACCCAAGGCCATCACCAGCATGTGGTCGCGCTTGGCGATCACGGCGCCGCGGCCGGGGCCGAACGGCTCATACATCGTGCACGGCGTAAAGCCGTGCTGCTCGCAGAGGCACTTGGCCATGTCCGAGCGGTTGATAAAGGTTTCCTCGACAAAAAGCCACTCGGGGCCTGCGTGGTAAAGAATCATCTTGCACTCCAGGGATATGACGGAGTGCGCCCCGGACGGGAAGCACCCGTCTGGGTAAGTAAAGAAGGAAATGGATACTGCTGGGTCGATGCGCCGGTGGCGCGGGTGAAACCAGATTTCGACAGCCTCGCGGGCTGTCGGAACATGGCTTTCGCATGTTCTAGGGATTGGCGTATTGCTACGCAAAAAGATCGTCGGTCAGCCAGTTCATCGGTGCTGACGCAGTGGCAATGGGCGCTACTGGCTCCGCCGCCGCGACCGGGAATGCCTCGGGTGCGGCGCTCGGTTCCTCGAGCTCCATGTCCGTCAGCTTCGCAACGAACGGTGGCGCAACAGCTTCTACGGCGCCAACATTCTGCGTAACGGGCATGGACATTTCATCAAGGCCAGCCAGCACCTGATCGGCTATCGCCTGGGCATCGAGGTTTTGGAGCATCGACAGACTGTCGAGCAACGGATTTGCATCGACACCGGTCAGTTCGCACCAACGTCCCAGCTTCGCGGACAAAGTGGCGGCCCGGCTGATGCCTTCAGCGCGGCTGCGAACAGCCGGCAGGACACGCGCTTCCAGCTTGACCTCGGCACTCCCGACAAAAAGCGCCTCGATGGCTTCGCGATCGACCAGTTGGCGATGCTCCTCATTGACCGTCCACCGCACCCGCACGAACTTGTGCGCTGCGTCGGCGGCCATCTCGGCAAGCTTTGCCATGTCAGGCGGCCCGTCGAAGTCGATGCAGACGGTCTCGCTCGCGGGTGTCTTCACCTGGGTAGCCACTGCCTCCCCCGGAGATACCTGCCACTGAAGATAGCCTTTCGCGCCGATCTCGCCGTAGTGGAACCGTCCGATAGACCCGGGATAGGCCACCACCCTGCCCTCACGTTCCCACTGCTGGGCACGGTGAATGTGGCCAAGCATGAACGCGTCGCAGTGGGCCTCGAAGAGTGCCCCGATGGTGAACTCGTGGTCGAGTCCGGCCATCGGCACGCCGTGCTCCGTCTGGCAACCGTTGACGGTGCCGTGGGAAACGCCGATCGTACGGACGCCGTGTGAGCGCCATTGACGATTCACAGTGCCCGCGGCAGCCAGATAGTCAGCCAGGTGGTCGCCAACCGCCGTCGCGGCGTTCGCCACGCCGGCCGCGGCCGCCAGCACCGCCTTGTTGACCGTGGGTACGCAGGTGAAGACGACGTCTGGTAGCCCTTGCTGGGTCAGCAGCTTGTCCAATTCCGCATGGCTGAAGATCGCGCCATCGCTCGGAATGAATGCCCCGCCCACAAGAGCGACTTGGTGAATCCGGTCTGCAACGTATACCGGGAAGCTTGCGCCGATCAGTCGGAACAGATCCAGCGTGCCGGGAGGTTCATGACTGAACGTACCCTGCAGCATGATGACCGGCATGTGGGCCGACAACTGGTGGATCCGCCGTGCCAGCGCGGATAACGCCGGCGTGTGGGCATCGAGTCGGTGGTCGGTCGAGTCGCCCGACACCACGGCAACCCGGCAACGATTTGCGATCGCGTCCTCCACCGCAAAGCCAAAGCAACGATCCGCCTCAGCCAAATGACCAGGGGAGTAGTGCAAATCAGAGAAATGCGCAGCCAACAGGCTTTCGCCATCGTCGAACATTGTGGAACCTCCAAGGAAATGTGCCAGCATGCGGCAAGAAAGAAGAAAGGGAAGCCGACGGGCTTCCCTCAACTGCCGGCACAAGGCTGGCGATAGTTATGTTGCGGTGTCAGCGGCGATAGCCGCCACCTGTTCACGGAAGGCAGCGGGATTGGCCAGCGCAGTGCGAAGTTGAGCCAAGAACCCCCGCACATCCTGTTCCCGCTTGGACCAGCCGCGCCCGAAGGTCGCCGCTGCATAAGCTTTCAGCTGGCGGGCGCCGTCCTCGCTATTGAGCCCAAGGCGCTTCACGAGATCGAGATACTCGCTCTCCAGGTCCTCAGTACCCGCCGTATCGGATGGGCGCATCGAACCCGCAGATTGAACTACGCCGCTTTCCGACATACCGGTCTGCGGCGCCTCGATGGTGCCGTCATCGGCGGAGCCGTGGTCGGGTGGGACCTCTCTATCCTCTTCCAGCATGGAAACGGCCTGTTCTGCCATCTCCAATGCCGGCGGGCGCCGATCCGAGCCATCAAGCAATGCCGCGATATCGATTTCGGCGTCGAGCGTGATCAGCCACTGCATCTGCCGCACCGGCTTGCCGGTGTCGTCGATGCGGCTGATCTCAAGCTCTTGCTTGGACATCCAGAACTTAGCGCCTACGAGCCGCCCTCGCGCCATTGCCACGGTCTGCATAGCCGCGTGGGCTTTTTGCAGGACGTAAATCGAGGTGGTGGGCATTTCGATGAGCCCGAGTCCGGAGATATGCGGAATCGCGAAGAAGAAGCTCGCCGACAGGTTGCAGTGACCGCCTTGGTACTGGGGACATTCCTGCGGATCGCACAATCCATCGTGAATATCATTGTCCTGCCTCAGGATGACGGTGCGACCGCCCCAGGTGCGCTTGGCGCGATTGGCGCGCGCGTCGCGCACCGGAGGTGCGTACATCTTGCAGTAGCGCCTGCCGTCACGGCCATATTCCGAGAAGTACTGCCTGCCGCTCTTCGTCCATGCAACGAGCTGGTTAGGCATGTTGCTCAGCCAGTCGTCGAACGCGAAGACCACGGGAAAACGCCAGAGGCGATGTCCGTTGCCGTCGTTGCGATCTTCGCCGTAGCGTTGGACGATGTCTTCGGCCAACGCCGGGTTGGCGAAGTCAGAGGCACGGCAGGTGAACCAGGGAACGTTTTTCGGCACGAGCGGCGTCTTGATGCCTGTCGCCCGCGTGATATCGCCTTCGATGCGCTCGAAGCTGTCGCCCCGCGCGAGACCAGCATCGTGGATCTTCACTGCTTCGAGCCTGTCGCGCGCAGCTTTGGTGAGGACCTTGATGCCGGGTCGGATCTTGCCAATGATGGGCGGCCGCATGGGCCGCTCTTCTAGCAGGCTTCGGCGTCCGCCGGGCTCGCTGTAGGTGATGGGTGCATGCATGCGTTCTTTCTCCTGTCGAGGAAACGAACGACGTTGGCCCGGATGGACGCAGCATGCTCCCGAAGGCGCAGGGCTGTGTCGGCCCCGCGCTGGGTCGTTACGCGATTAAGAAAGTCGTTCTGTGCGACTTCCGGAAGACTGGCGACATATGCCGCCTCACAAAGGGATCGCCAAGCCTGCGGCATGTCCCTGTACTCGGGACGGCGCAAATTCAGCGTTGCCGCGATCGCGGCGGAAATCTCGGCGTTCTGGTGCATGAGCTTCTCCTGAAGATCGAGGTCTCTCACCAGAAACAAAAAAAGCCCGCCCCGGTTTGCGCCGGCAGCGAGCTTTGATGTCAGGAACCCGAACTGCCACGCCCCTTCCGGGGGCGTGGCACTCAGGGAGCGGAGCACTAGTGCGCGCGGCTCAATGTTGAGGACGTAAAGTCGCCCTCGTGCAGCATGGTCACGCTGCACAACAACCCTTTTCGCGAACCCACAGGTTCGGCCGCAGGTTCACGGATCGGCTCGACGTCTGCCGTTCTGCCTAGGAGGGGCCTTTGAGAGAGCTCCACATGGTCCCAGGCTCGAACGGTGTCCAGCGTGCGCTCATGAAGAGGCACAGCGAGAACGCGTATTACGAGCTGATGAGGGGAAGTGTTCGGCGAAAACACTTAGCACAAGAGATATCCACACTGGTAGCCAACCAGTCGGCGCGTGCGCAAATGCACGACTTGAACAAAGAGATGGACTCGCCAGGAGTCAGAGTCGATGCGTCGATGACGCTAGGTGTGAAAGCATTGTGGCACAGGACTTTCTTTCAAAACTGACGAATGCTCGGCTATTTCGCGTAGCTTTCGAAGTCATGTGGTGTCCGTTCTTGTCCGACAATTCCGAGTGAGAGAGCATCCGAAAACATGGACAAATGGCCGAACAGGATCCACCTAAGAAGCCCGCTACCGGGCTCAGGCCCATCGAGCGCCTGAACAGTGAGGAACGCCTCAGCCGACTGACACCGGCAACGGCATCCGCAACCAACCACGAGTACTGCTCAAAGTTCGCTCGGGACTTCCTGGACGCGCATTTTTACTTTTGCTCGTCCAAATTTGTCGTCGCGCGCGGCGGTAAGGTCAAGGCACTTGACGAGGCATTCCGAGACGCGGAAGCGTGGTACGCCAAAGCCTTGGAGTGGATCGGAAACAAGGATCAGGTCGAGATCCCGCTGTTTTACGAGTCGCGGGAAGTGCAGGTGTCACATTCGTTTGCCGGTCGGCTTCTCCGCCTGCTGATGCAATACGACAGGCTCTTCGCGGAAACCCTCTACGGCCTGAACTGCGAATCCATCCCGGCTGACGCGCGGGAGAACACAACGGCAGTGGCCGCCAAGCGAATCAAGGCCATCCAGCAACTCTGCATCCCGGACACCGACAAGTTCGCTCCGGACGGCACCCTCCTCAACTCTTCCCGGAGCCAGAACCATGGACATGCGTGAGATCGAGCAGCTGCATGCTCAGTACGCCCAACCCGCCCTGACCATCGACATCTCGCCCTCACCGGCACGTTCGTCGACGCCGCCGTTGTGGCTTGGCAACGATAATAGTGGCGGCTTTGGTAAGGAAGCATCGGCCCCCGCCGGTGGAAACTTGTCCGTGCCTCCGCGTGCGTTGTGGGCAGCCGTCTTCGTCGTGGGCGCCGCCGCAATGTTCCTCATTGGCAGTTCCATGGGCAAGCGCGACGCCCGTACCCATAGCTCGGACGGGCCCTCCGCAGCCGTCACCGCGTCGGAAGCAAGGCCGTCTGCGGCTTCCCAGACAGAGCCCGAACCGCATTCGCACGAATGGCCCGTGCGCGGCGATGCGAACAATGTCACAAGCCCAACGCCGGCATCTGGCGCGGCGCCACTGGCGGCAGCAGCTGACACCCCGAGAATCACCCTGCCTTCGCAGGAACCTGTCAAACCGACTGCGCCCGCCCCGAAGCCAGCCCCCGCGCCTGCAGCGGCGGTCTCCGCGCCGGCGAAAGCCGCGGCGCCCGTCGCACCCGCGCAGATCGCCCGTCCTGCCGTATCGCCGCAAGGCGCCCCCAACCGCGAAATCAAACTGTTCTAAGAGAGCGTCCCATGACGATGCCAAGTACTCCAACTTTCAGCGTCCTGCGCGCCGGCATGAGCATTCACGGCGATCTCGTTTCGGAGGACGGCTTCACCTGCCTCGCCCTCGTTACCGGCAACGTCAGGGCCAGCCACGGCCTGTTGCATATCGGTCGTGGCGGGGTCGTCCATGGCGACGTGGAAGGCGAACACATCATCATCGACGGCACCGTAGAAGGTGACGTCAAGAGTCGGGTCTCCCTCAAGATCAACGGCCGCGTGATCGGCCGCATCTTCTACGCCGGGACCATCCGGCTGGGCGAAAACGTGACGCTTGAAGGCAGCTCCATCACTCGGGTGCCCGCTGTGGGCTACGTGGCGTCCCCCCAAAAGGAGGATGCGCCCGCTATCCACATCGATGACCCGGAGGTCCCCGGTACTGCGGCGTAAGGAAGGAACATGTTCCTTTCAAAAAACGCGAAAGCGACCGTCTGAGACCACTCTTTCAAAGACAAAAGGCCCGGCAACGTCAGTTGCCGGGCCTTCTTGTTTAATAGACACGCCGCAGCGTCATCAGCTCCGCTTGCGTGAACACACCTGGGAACTTGATCCAGGGGAAATCGATGGCATTGGCGGGATCCCTGAAGGACAGGTAGGGAAAATCGCCATCCAACTGTATGCGGAAAATCCGTCGGAGCCGATCCTTGCCTCTGACTTCGTAAAGCACTCCATGTATCAGATCGAAGACAACGGCGCCTTGACTGAAACTAGCTGACGCGCCCCGATTCTGTTGGTATCGCAAGTCCATCCACGTATCGTAACTGAGGGTAGTCAGGCGATCGCGGGTCTGGACGAGCCAAGAGGTATATAGCCCGGTGAACCGCTCCTTCTGCAGGCTGGATAGTTCAATGGTTTGGTGCCTGAGTCGGTCCTGTACTCGCTGCACCCTGTTCCCTGCCGTGCTACGGCAAACGTACTCGCCCCGTAGCCCGGCGATTGCGGCATCGCCTCCGCGAAACAGCCATCGCGGATAACGTGAATAGAAATCAATGTGGAACATGGCAACGAGCAAAAGAAAAAAGCCCCGGGCTGTGCCGGGGCTTTAAGACCTGAAACGACCACTCCATTACCAAACAACGGCAACGGAGCGGCTCGCTTGAGGGCGGATAGAAGAGACGCTCGAAGTTGCTTATGCAATCTCCGCGAGTTCGAGGGCTGCGTCCCAGGCGCGCTGCTTGAGAAATGCGCCCGCGCCGAACCATGCAGAGTCCAGCCGATTACCCGGCGAGCGGGCTCGCTGCTGGTGGTCGACGTACTCGGTGACGCTGTTCACCAAGCCCCAAGCAGTGCCCGATGCAGACTCCAGCGCAGCGCCGCGGCCGGCCCCGTCGAAAAGACTCAGCACGGCTTTCAGGCCACGCTCGTTCATCCTTGCAGGCGCATCTGCACCATCCCTCGCCGAGGAATAGGTAAAGAGGCGCTGGAAGAACCGTTCGGACTCAGCCTTGCTGACCTTACGGTCTGCGAGGCTGTGCATGTTGGCCATGAAACCATCCCACGACGAAATGGCAATGCCGAGCTCTTCTTTCACCGCACGCGGATCGAACTGGCTACGATGCGGCACCTTGACGGCGCCACGATTGCGACCCAACGCGATCTGCAGCGTGTTGTTGCAAACCACGCGGACCGAGGTGAACTGCGCCGTGGTCGCCAGCGTGCCATCGCAGGCCGTGGCCAGCAGCAGGTAGCCACGGACCTCGTCACCACCCTTGAGGAGCGCTGACTGTCCCGTACGGGCGAGCGCCCAGAGCTTGCGACCCTCTTTCAACACGCCTGCAGTCTCGAGCTGATAGCCGCCCACCTGCACGAGGTCTCGATAGAACTCCAGGATCTCCGCAGGCTGAACAACCTGGTACCGCTGAGATACCGTCGACAGCGGCTTGCCGTTGTCCGAGCGGTACAGGACCTTCTGCTCGGGAAACGACTGAATGGGATCCAGGTCATGGGAACCAACGCGGTACATAACGTTGGTCTCCTCAATGCGCCAGTTCATGCCGGCGGCTTCGGCCCAGACTTCGAGGGGCTGATGCTCCGCCAGGCGGTTGCCCAGACCGTGCCAGGGGGTTGCGCCGGCGTACGCCATGGTTTGAACCAGATGGGACATAAGATTGCTCCTAAAAATGGGAATGCGAGCGACAGGCTGTGCTGACGCTCGAAGGTGGAAATGAAGGGAGAAAGAAATGGAGACCGTGCTTGTGCGCGGTCGGGGATGCGACGCTCGCCATGAACCGCCTACGGCGACAAATGACAACGCGCCGTGTGGCTACAGCAAGGTGGATTGCATGGGGATCGGGAAGATGCCCACGGAGCCGTCCCGACAGGGAATGCTCCCTGTGGGCGGTTTCAAGAGATGGCCGGCGGTGCCGGCGTAGGGTCGATGCGTCGGAGACGCGGGTAAAACTTTGTTTGGACTGAACGTATTCACTGCAAACAAAGCTCTGGTGGTACGGGAAAGCCTATCGCAAGAATCTTGAGCCGAGCCTGCGAAAACTACGGATTTTTGATAGCCAAATCGAGAATATCCCCCAGCCGGATTCGGCTGGGGGCAAACAATCAAGCGGTCACCTCGGGGGCGATTTGCGCAATGCGTGCCCGCGCATAGTCGAGCGTGCCGTCCTTTGCACGCAACGGCCGCGACATGCGCTTCACCGGATCATAGATACGGTAGCGCGTGACATTGCCCCGACGCTCGTCGACGAGCTGGGTAAAGCCGGCCTCGATGCAGAAATCGACGTACTCGCGTCCGTTCATTTGCTGACCGGCCTCGAGCCTGTAGGTCGTGCTTTCCGCCAACGATATTGCATCGGCCATCGAACGTTCAGCGCGCTTGCGCGCTTTGTCGATGGCTTCGTGTGCTTCCCATTGCGCTTGCTCGTCTACTGAGAACCCACATAGCTCGAAAAGCCGACGACGGCGCTCTGCCGCGCTGCATTGCAAGACATCGACACCGAGTTCGTCACGCAGAGCGCGCTTGGAGTCAGTGTTCCAGTCCTTGGGGCCGTCGAAGATGTGGAGTACTGCCGCAACATTGCGCTCCATGACCGCGAGCGCCACCCGGTTGGCCCAATCGAATCCATAACTGGCCCGGTAGATTGCGGCCGCCTTGGTCTGGCGATCAAACTCGCGCTGGCTGATCTTCTGCCCTTCGCGCTCCTCAGTCGCCTTTTTCATGGCTTCCTGGTACTGCCGCTCGCTTATCAGACCGTGGATTCGCGCCGCCAGTTTGGTGGCTGGCCGTGCATTCTCACCTTCGAGGGGCTTGGGCGTGGACATCGTCCGCGGCGGAACAATTCCGGCCGCGAAAAGAGCGTCATCGACAGCCACGTAGCCACCGTCACTCGGCACGTTTCGCACTGCAGCGAGCAGTCTGGGAGCGTTGTGCGGCGTGATCTCCAGCTTCTCCCCGCGCATGACCTGGCAGAGCGCTTGCAGCACGCTGGGCGACAGGGCTCCCCGCAGGGCCGGCACTTCGATCAATGGCTGCATCCAGGGCTCGGACCGCGCATGGTGCGGATTGTCGCGGTAGGTATTGATGATGCAATCCCGCACCTTCTCTCCGCGCATCAGCGCGTAGGCGACATGTACCTCATGCCGGCAGTTGGGACTCGCGGCCGGGTGGTACAGCGGGCCATTCGTGCCATAGCCGAAACGGCGGACAAATTCGCCGCAAACGAAGCCTGCGATATCGAACGCTCCGCGATCCTCAAACAGATCTACCGTCTGGAACAGCGGACCTGCATCGTCCTGAGACATGTCGATAGCCTCCTCGGGAAAATACGCCAGGCGGCCAGCGGCCACCACGGCGCCCCACGCGGCGCGGCTCATCTCGTGCGGGCGCAGGATCTTGCCGCCGACACGAACGATGAAGCGATCCACCTCGTCGAGGATCATAGAAAGGATGGCCCGCCGCGTGCCAACGGGTCGCACGGCGAACTTTCCGCCGGCCAGTCGAACCACAGGAATTGCACCGCGTTCGACATGGCGCACTGCGATATCTTCGACGCGCGGCGCTGCCTTGCCGTCTCGATCTTCGTTCAGGTACTGCAGCACGCCGGCGAGCGTGGTGCGATGCTCGGCGCGTTGGCCGATATGAATCACGTACATGGGGAGCTCCACAACGGAGCATGCCCCTGCGGGGACATGCCCCGAAAGGGTTGGAAAAGAAAGACCTAAGCAGGCACGCCCGCTTTCGCGTCGTGGATTGCCTGCAGGAGGTCGACAGAAGTGATGCGCCAGACGGCGCCGCGAGCGTTGCCTACGGCAAGCGTGCGAGTCGGTTCGAAACAATCCGAATCGAGCAGCGCGACCACGGTGGACATAGGCAAGCGCCACAGGCAGACGACGACCTCATTGTCCGCAAGCGTTTCGCTCGGGACGTTGCTCGTGAAAGTCTCGTAGAGATCGCCGGTCTTCGTTTCGACCAGAGACAGTGCAGCGCGGTCGTTGACGGCATAGAGTTCCACTGCGATGCGCAATGGACCAGGCGATCCGGCCAGGCCGGCGCCGTCGATGGTGATGGGCATAGGGGTCTCCCAGGCCCACCGCCTTGCGGGATGGGCCCGCAAGGGTTAAGGAAGGGGTCAGGCAACCGCAGCGGTGCGCCGATCGGATCTGCTGCGACTGGCCACGACCCGTGCCGCAGCGACTTCCGTAAGGATTTCGGCGTCGACAATGCGCCAGACTTCACCCTGGTCAAAACCGACCTGGTTCCAACGGCCGGTTTGCACGAACTTGCCGGTCTCAAGCAAGGCAGCCTTGAGATCGGTTGGCAGATTCCAGTCGCCCGTAACGAGGAACTCGTCGTCGGCCAGATTGGCATCGGGCAGGTTCACCGACAACACGCCGTAGGGCATTTGGTCATCGGCGCAAACCAGTGAGAAGGCTGGGCGTAGGTTGGTGGAATAGACACTGGCACGAAGCAGCACGCCAGCAGGATAGCTGGCCAGGCCTGCGCCATAGACAGTACGGCTCATCGGGATACTCCTTTGGTGGGGAGACGCCCCGACGGGACGACGACCGTGTGGGAGGGAAAACGAAAAAACGCACCCCGAGAGGTGCGTTCAAGCGGTGAGCCGACGAATCGGCTCCTGAGAAGGAATTGCCTCAGCCGTTGCGGTCGAGGTCTTCGAGCATGCGCTGGCGATCGGCATTGCGTTGAACCCACATGCCGAAGGCGGCCAAACACAAGGCAAAACCAAGAACAAATGGTCCAAACATCACTTCTCTCCTTTCGCCAAGACTGCTCCTAGCGCAAATAGTACAGCAGCACCGAGGAGTAGGCACGCGGCGTTAATCACGACTGTGGCATTGATCGATTGCACGCCGGCAACGTATCCAGCGAAGCCAACGGAGCAGGCTGCGGACAGCGTATGGTAATAGCGACCATATGCCTGCATCTGATCCTTGGTTGGGTTGGTAAGGGCGTCGGCCAGCCGACTGAGCCAACCGTCGCCGGTGGCATGCTCGGTGTCGAGCCGATAGACAGCGTCCACCATGTGCACCAGCGGAACGGAACTGCCCCGTTGATGGGCCACGAGCGCATAGCCCTCGCCGGCATCGACCGCAGCTGTGACACGTGCCGCCATCCGCTTGGGAAGCTCGACAGTGTCATCCGTATGCAGCGTGGCAAACGCCGTGGTTTCTTCTCCGGAAGTGGAGTTGAACGTGACCTTAATCAGTCGACTCATGGCGTACTCCTTTCAACCGCGACGCCCGGCCACCACGCGAAGCGTGGCGACGAGGTTCGCGTAGCCCTGGTCGCTGGCCAACGATTCGACGGCGACAGCGTTTTCACGGCCGCCGGTCAAATCTTCACGGTTCCGACAAGTCCGGTACGACATGAGCACACCGCCTTCGGCGCCGGCGGGATGCTTGATCTCGACGAGCAACGAATCGGTGTGCAGCGCGAACACGTCGACCTCGCGGCGACGCTGACGATGCTCCCTGATCGTGAAATCACGTGGGCGCAACGCCATGTCTCCGGCGACGCGGCGCAGAACGCGGCAAGCATCACGACGGATCTCCTGGCATGCCGCGGTGTTGGTCGACGGATGCCGACGGGTAAAGGATTTGGGGATTTTCATGGATATCCTGGATAAGGACGGGACATCCTTCCCCAACGGGACGGTTGTCCCAGCTGGGTTGGTAGTCCGGCGATGCCGGACGGGGTCGATGCGTCAATGACGCGGGGGAAAGCGACTTGCCGAAGCCTGAGGCTTTGGCAAGCCCTCTCGGGCTTGCAGGCTGCGATGTCAGGTGACATCCAGCATTTTGCTGATGGCGCGAACGAGGTTCCAGCCATGCTGCTGCGACAACGTCTTGCCGATCACCAGCTTTTGCACAGCCGAGCTACCATTCGGCGCCTCGCCGGCGTAGCCAATGTGGTCAACATAGACGATCCATCCTTCGGAGCAACCGCGATGGAGGTAGACCGCAGGCCGATCGCGTGCACCGAGGGTTGGCCACGGCCGATCAGGTTTGGGGCCATACAGCGCTTCGTTGCAGTCGCCCATGAAGTTGGCTGGGTCGAGCCATTCAGGCTCCAGTTCCGTTGCACGGACCGCGGCTGCGATCTGGTCGACCACCTCGGCAATCGATTTGCCCTCGGTGAGGACGGGCGAGAGTTTCTGGGGGACGTTTGCCACCATGGGCATAGTAGCTCCGATGGCCGCAGGGAACCCCGCACGGGGTTTCCGTGCGGGAAAGTGAAGAAAGTTGGGGATCCGAATGGATTCGATTAACGCGTCAGGCGGTAGCCGGCACCAGATGCCACGAGGTAGAGCTGCTGCCCCGTGACAAACTGCTGGTCGGCATCCTGCGTGACGGCGACCTGACTGCCATTCTCCTTGCGGACAATGACTTCCAGACCTGCGCGACGGTTCATGTGGCTGGCCACAGCTTGCGCTGCAACCGCCGACACCGTGCCAGACATCGCACCGGCAATGTAACGACCATTGCCGCCGCCAATCACGCGGGCGCCGAGCAGACCACCCACGACCGCCCCAACGATACCGGGGACGCCGCTATTGGCAGACGTGTAGCCATCACTGTCGACGATCATGACCTGGCGGACACGGACGACAGTGACGATTTCCGCGGAGCCGGTGCGCATAGCTTCCGAACTGCGATAAGCATTCGGAGACGTCTGCTGGACTGCGCAGCCGGTGAACATGACCGAGCAAAGGAAAAGCGAAACGATACGCTTGAACATGATGGCCTCAATGAAAATAGGGCCAACATGCCTACGGGCAGGGTGGCCCGTAGGTGGGAGAAGAAAAAGCTGTCCGGCTATACAACCGGAAGTGTCGATGCGTCTGAGACGCGGTAGGTGCAGAAATCTTAATCTACCAATCAAAGACTGGCAAGCCAACAAGGCGATCTGCATCCGCGTCGAAATGGAGGAGCGTGATGCCCAGCGCCATGACATGCCGCAGCACAGTTGCCAGATCTTCCGGGATGCGCCGGGGCCCGCTGTGTGGTTCATCAGGATCGACGACCCGCACGAAACAGCCAGCATCCGTAGGTGCGAGTACCGGATAGCTGGTGAATCCGCAGGCAGTCTTCGGCGTCAGATGCGCCGTGGAAAGGGAAACGTAGAAGTCGATGGTCATACCGTATCCGAGAAAAGGGAACGGGGCTTCCATCGCCCGGCCGGAGAAGAAAGCCCCGGTGGGAGTGGCCTGCGATTGCAGGCGGATCGATGCGTCAATGACGCGAGTGATGACGCATCATAGCAGCGCACACAAGAAAAAAGCCACTCCCGCAATGGGAGTGGCTGTTCAAACGGATTGGGGCTTGCGGTTAGCCTTAGCCTTGGCTGCGCCAGGTTTGTAGCTGAAGCGCTCCCATGCCGCCGGGTCGATCGGCATCGCGCTCGTGCGCCCTGTCGTGAGATTGACGAAGGCGCCGTGGTACTGCAGCGTCCCGGTTCGGAACAACGTCCACAACAAGTTGTAGGCCTGCACCGCGATCGCCTGATTGATGACCAGCGACTGCTTTTGCAATGCGTCGGCCATCGAGCAGGACGGCGCCGTGTCGGCCTTGTCCCCTTTCGGGTCCAGTAGCTCCGGAAACAGATCCCCTACATGCGGAAGCCGCACCGCCGCTTTGCCGCGTACCTGACCCAGGATCACCTGGCCACTGTCCGACTCATTGCCGCAGTCGAGATAGTAGCCACCCGTACCGCGTTGCATCGCACCGAGGATTCCCTTGCGTGCAGCCCGCGTATCAACGCAGCCGATCACCAGGTCACACACCAATCGGTCGCCGCTGCCTATCCTGCGGGTCCGCGCTTCCCAGCGCGTGCCCATCAGGTTGTTCAGCCGGTTCACGATCAGTGTGGCCTTGTGCTGGCCGACATCCACGGGATAGAACCCCTGCCGACCGACGTTGGTCTCGCTGACAGTGTCGTCATCGTAGACCGTGCAGTCGATACCGCCGGGGTGCCCGAGCTCCAGCATGGCGTGATGCAGGCGTGCGAGATTTGGAAGCAGCGCGCTGCCGGTGCCACCGGCACCGACTACCGCCACCTTCCAGGCGTGCGTGGTCATGGCCGCGGGGATTCGATGCTCGAAGGTCATGCCAGCACCTCCTCGCGAGCAGCTGCGTACCACTCTGCAGGCACCCGCTCCACCTTCTCGAAAATTCCCTTGGCACAGAACCGCAGCGCCATCGATGGTGCATGCGCCGCGCAATTGCCGATCACGAACGCGAACTTCACGTCATGACGGTCATCCTCGTCGTCGGTCGCCGAAAAGTACGCGGGATGGCTGCCATGGGAATGGCAGTCGACCACCAGCACGTCGTCATCGGCCAGCATAGGGCGCTCGTACTTCAGGTGCCCGCCGCTGTGCTCAAGGATGCCGACCGGGATCAGCCGGAACGCCGCGCTAGCGGCATTCCAGACGATCCAGGCACCGGTTTCCTTCGGGTGCGCAGCCCGTGCCATGGCAGCAAAGTCACCGATCAGCGCGGCAGGCACGCGGCCGCAACGCAGATCGATCGTTTCTGCCACCTCGCCATAGGGAATGGCAGTGCGATAGCTGAAGACGCCTAGCCGGCGCACCACGCGAATCCAAGGTCGGGCGATCTCGAGGAAAACACCGTTCGATGCGATGAGCAGGCGTTCACCGGGCCGGTCCATCGCCGCAAGCTGCCCAAAGCGCGGCACCATGACGGATGGAAATGACCCTTGCAGGGCCGTGTCTGCAGGATGCATGGGATTACTCCAGTTTGCCGGCGATCAGATCAGCCAGCGTGCTTTTCATGGGAACGAGGACCTGCGTCGGGTAGTCGGTGAACCGACCATCGAGCATGTCCTTCCAAAAGGCGTACTCCCCTTTTTCGTAGGTGAGACGTTTGCCGCCGTGATTGGGATGGGTGAAGGCCGAGTCAAAAAAACCGCTCTCCCAGCCGTCGATCGACGCTGCATCGATTTGCTTCGGCACATGCGCCGAGCCGATGCAGATCTTTCCGTGGTCCCAGGTGTTGAAGTACGGTGGCTCGAACAGCGCGGTGCCCGGTACAGGACGCTCGTGGCCCTGTACCGCAAAGACTGCAAAGCCGGTCTGAGACGCCTGGAACACAAGGCCCGGATGCGGCACGATCGCGCTGCGCTTGCCCAGCTCCTTGCAAGAAAAGAAAACACGTCGCATCGCCGGCGGGCACCACCATGTGATGGCATTCGGGCTGATCGACAGCACGTTCGGGGTGAGGAGCTCTCCCTTCGGCAGCGCATGCTGCGCAACCTCGCGGACGGCGTGGATAAGCGCCATGCGATTGAGCGGCACGCCAGCACCGATCACCGGACGCTCGGACGCGTCGGTCTCAATGCGATGCGCAGTGGCGTAAGAAAACTGCCCCGGCCCCTGCCCATAAAGCAAAATGGCCCCTTGCAGGGCCACGTCTTGGGACCGCGACGCGGTCAGGATACTGGCCATACGGCCTCATTTCAGTTGAAGTGCTCAAGCACACGATCCAGTACGGCGATCAGCTTGAGCGTGTCGTGTAGCGCGGCGTATTGCCGCTTGATAGCCGCTTGCTTCGCAGCAAGGGGGATAAAGCACTGGAAATACGTCGCGTAGCCGCCGTTGTTGGCACACTCAAAGTGGTCATCAAGTACTTCACCAACGTAGTCGGTGTGTTCATACGCGAGGGTTGCGGCCGAATAGGCTGGCTCTGCCCATTGCGCGTTCTGTAGCAGAGTTGTGTTGCCCATCTGGCTGCGCGTCAGGTCGAGATCCGCAAGTGCGCCGCATAGGCTACCGCGCCAGTCGTTCGCAGCCGCGCGCGCCAACTCACGCAGCTTGCGGCGGCTCAGGAGGGACAGCTTCCTGTCCTTCGGCGCCCACTGCCACTTCGGCAACGTTTCGTCCGGGGCGAGCACCGGGCGGACAACCGAAGGCAGATACCGGTTGATGTCCGCATCGTCAGCGCCGAAGCGCTCCTTGAGGTGCTCGCGCGCCTCTTCGTCTTCGGTCAGCGGTTCAAAGTCCCAATGCCATCGCGCGAACATATCCAGCAAATCGTCCGGCGTTCTGAGGTGCAGCGACTTGGCAGCGGCTGCCCGGATCAGGTGGAACGTCATGAAGACCAACGAAGGATGCAATTCACGCAATGCCGCCGCGCGCGCTTCTGTGACGGTATAGACCGTTTCCTCTTCGAGGCGAATACCAAGATAGAGGGCCGAGGTCTCCTGCATATCGAAGCCAAAATCGGCAATCTCCGTCTCTACCGCCTGGTGATCGATAAGAGTGAAGTCGAAGCTCAGCACCTTGGTGGCTGGCACGCGCGGTGCGAGCCAGCCGTGGAACGCCTGCGCGAAGGCATCTCCCGCGCTGGACGGACTGGTTACATGCTCGGCGTCGAGTACACCAGCGCGAAACTGTGCCAAGACAAGATCCTTCAGATCGATCTCGTCGCCGAAGCTGAGTCGCGCCGTCGCGGGAAGACCCGCCGGGATGGCGGGGAGCGTCAGAAAATCATGGGCAGGTCGACGTTGGGCAACGGGATGCTGTCGCGCAGGCGTCCATCCGGGTTGTCCTGCATCGACCGCTGGAACAAACGACCGAGCGTCGAACAGCATTGTTGCGTCTCCTCAGAATGTAAAAAAACCGCCCTTTCGGGCGGCTCCGTGGTTGTGGGGAACTGGCCAGCGGCCAGTGCCTTCATCAGGTCAGATTTACGCATGCCGCGCCCTTGGCGCCAGCGGCGCGCACGAACGTGAAGCGAGCAACACCGTCCTTTACCTCCGGTCCATCCACCGCGGCGGTGGTCAGCTCGGGATACTGGGCGGAATAGACGTCGCGCACCTGATCGGGCGAGAACTGCGGACTCACATCCGGCAGCGTCATGCCGTTGTAGGAGAACACGCGCGTGAGCTTGGTGACTTCGAGTGCCATGGTGGTTCTCCTTACAGCAGCGAGGCGAGGTCGGTACCGGTGTTGGCCGGTGCGGCGGTGTCGGCTTTCGCCTCCACCTTCGCATCGGCCGCCGTCGATCCACCCTCTTCGGCATCGTCGTCGCCATCATCCGCAGCACCGCCCGAAGGCGTCGCCGCCTTGGCCAGCGCTTTCGTTGCCTTGGAAGACTGGGTCGACTTCGCGGCATCCAGAATGGACTTCGTGGCTTCGGCCTGTTCGGCGAGCGACCGGTGCGCATCCGTCACGCCCGTCAGAGTCGCGGCGAACTCGGCATCCAGTTCCGTCGGCGTCGCGGTGAGCGACAGCGGCGTGGTCAGCGCCGCATCAGCGGCATTCTTGATGACGGGCATGACGACTACGGTCATCGCGTCGCCGGTCATGGTCAGAGTGAGGACGACCTTGTCGGCCGCACGCACGAGGGGTGCAAGTTCAGTGAACATAGGTGAAATGGAATGGGGAGTCTGAAAAAGACAGAAGGCGCCTGGGGCGCCCTCTGGATGGGTGAACAACTAGTAGTGCAGGACCTTCGGCACCTTGCCGCTGTAGTCGAAGTCCTTCACCGCCAACAGGCCGGCAATGACTTCCGGCTTGGGCTTATTGAAAAGCTTGGCGAACTGGTCGCCCAGCGCCTTGCGGATACCCATCTCGTCGGCGAGAACCTTCATCTCCGACTTGGTGAGCATTTCGAGAAAATCCTGCGCGTTCTGGAGGTTCCAGTGCGGCCGGAGGTCGAGCTTGTGATACCGGCAGAGTTCACGAAGGTTGCTGACGTCCACGCCGTCGATAGCTGCAACCGTCAGACCGATCGTCAGCTGTTGTCGCTTCTCGTCATCCAGCGAGTGGATGGCCGTGAGGCATCCCTGCAGCGTCGAGGACGACTTCTGCTCGGTCAGCTTCTCGAAGAACTTGCCCATCACGTCGCCGGCGATATTGCGCGCCAGCCCGTTCAGTGCAACGGCGAGGAGGTATGCGTTCGCCTGGTCAGGGTTCTGCGCGACTTCCTTGCGCAGTGCCTTGCGCCACAGCGCGGTCCGGTAGTTCTTCACCTTGTCCGATTCGCTAATCGACGTCACGGGCTTCTCGACAGCCGAAGCCGACGAATCGCCTTTCTTCGCAGGTGCTGCTTTACCGCCGGCAGCCGGTTTGGCTGTGGTGGGCGTGGCCGCTTCCTTCTCGGCCTTGATGCGGGCAGCAACCTTTTGCTGGTTGCACACCGTATCGAAGCACTGGCCGCCGTAGACCTTGCCCATGGAGTCGGGCAGACCACTGACCGCGGCGCCAAAGCTCTGGCAGGCGTGGCAGGCTTTCGCCTGCTCTTCGCCGACGCCCGTCGGGCCTTCGACCTTCAACTGGATCCGGGTGTGGTTATCGCCCAGGCGGATAATCCGCACGATCGGATACTCGTCCTTAAGCCCGTAGGCAATGCCTTCGAGCTTGCGGGTGAGCTTGCCGTCGTAACACGCCCGGTTGGTGCAGTTCCCGGTGGCGATCGCCTCGCCGAACATCTCCGTCTGCAACGACGAATTGTGCGGACAGGCCGCGCATTCGGTCTTGTCGAAGATCGCCGTTTCGAGGCTGCACGCGGCGGCCTCGATGGTCTTCTTCAACTCGGCAACGGGCTTGTTCTCGCTCACGATGACCGGCAGAAGCTTGTCCTGCTTGTCCTTGCCGAGCGTGGCGAGCAGTTCGGCGTGCCCGAGCAGGATGGTACGGGTGTTGAGCGCTTCCAGAACGGATTCGCTGCAGTTCATGAGCGCCAGGCGCTTGTCGAGTGTGGAGCGTGACCAGCCAAGCTGGCGGGCCGCTTCGTCGCGGTCGCCTTTGAGCTGGCCAACGATTTCAGCCGCGGACACGGCCTCCTCAGACGGCGCCATGTCGGCGCGCTGCACGTTTTCGATGAGCGCGTAGCGGCGAGCTTCGGCGTCCGTCAAGACCTTGATGTTGACGGGCATCTCGTACCCGTCGCCGTGGGCGGCAAGCGCAGCGCGGTAGCGGCGTTCACCGGCTACCACCTCGTACTCATGACCGTGCTCTTCGTCCTCGACGGGCCGGATTAGGATCGGCTGGATGACACCGTCCACGCGAATGGATTCGGTCAGTTCCGCCATCTCCGCAGGGTCGAAATACTTGCGCGGGTTGCAGCCAGGACGGATCTTGCCAATTACGACAGTGGGGTTTTGCATTGTGGGTTCTCGCGGAAATGGGAACCCGTTGCCGCACCGGGAACGTGGTTCCCGATGGGATGAAAGGATGGGCTACCAGGCTATGCTGGCGGGCCACCGTACTGCAAAGGCTGGCACCCGGAGGTGCGGGTCGATGCGTCTGAGACGCGGTAGGTGGCGAAAGAATACCTAAAGTCCGGCCGACCGGCAACCACCCACAAGCATGGCAACGGCTGCGATCGGCCATGAACGGCCAGTCATTTGCGCGCCGAAAAGCGGCCACAGACCGCGGAGCTTATGTTCTTGAATCATCCGTGGCGCCAGGTCCAACGCGGGCCGCTATCGCAGCGAGGAGGGCCGGCAGATCGGCAGGTTTTACAAATTGATGATCGAACCCGGAGCTGATTGATTCGGCGTGCTCAGAAGGTGACGTCAGAGCGGAAACCGCCACCAGTAAGGGGGCCGGCGCGAGTTTCAGGCGCCGGATCTCCCTTGCCACTGCACGCCCGTCCAGCCCGGGCATCTGAATGTCGAGAACAACAGCGTCCGGACGCCACGCGTAGTATTTTGCGAGCGCGTCCGCACCATCCCCTGTTGTCCGGATGTCGTAGCCTTGAGCGTCGAAGAACAACTCGTATGCTTCCAATGCATTCGGGTCGTCGTCCGCGATTAGGAGACGCACAGCACTTCGGATAGGCATTACTTTCTCCATATTTGCCCTACCATGAGCAATTGATGTACCCGACAAAATCAGGCAGCAGTTCAGCTTCCTGGATTCCGCAAAAAATGCATTATGGGATGCATCTTCCGTCCTTCGGGAGCAGATACATGCGATTGGCCAACTTTATCCTTCGCCGTATGGACGTCGTACTGTTGGAGTGGGAGGCATTTGCACGCACTCAGTTGCCGGCAGCGGCCGATATGAAACCGTTAGCGTTGCGGGACCATGCGCAGCAGATTCTGGTGGCCGTGGCAAAGGATTTGTCTACTTTCCAAAGCAGGGAGGAACAATTTGAAAAGTCCACGGGGCACGCACCCGAATTGGCGGGAGCCCCTGAGACAGCCGCCCAGATGCACGCCCTTCTGCGCGCGCGAAGCGGCTTCGATATCAACCAGATGGTTGCCGAGTATCGCGCCCTCCGCGCTAGCGTGCTCCGAATGTGGATAGACGAGTGCGCGCCCGACAGTCATCATGAGGATGACATGATCCGTTTCAACGAGGCCATCGATCAGGCAATCGCCGAATCGGTAGACTTTTTTAGCATGCAGGTAGACTTGGCCCGTAATCTTTTCCTCGGAATGTTGGGGCATGACATGCGCAGTCCACTCCAGACCATCCAGACTACCGCGTCGTATCTGGCAGCGCTGAACGCGGGGGAAAAAGTATCAGGAGCCGCCTCCCGATTAATTAAAAGCGGCGTTCGCATGCAGGCGCTGCTCGACGATATGGTTGATTTCAATCGAACCAGGCTCGGTCTCGGTATCAATATCGTGCCGACCGATATCGATCTGGGGCAGTTGTTTGCCGATACGCTTGACCAGTTGCGGGTTGTACATCCGGACCGTCAGATTAATCTCGAGGTGGTTGGTGCCTGCATCGGTGTTTGGGATGGCCGACGTCTCCAGCAGTTGTTGGGCAATCTGGTACTAAACGCGATCAAGTACGGAGCGCAAGACTCGCCGGTGCGTGTGACAGTGACCGACAAAGGCGCGGAAGTCCAACTGGAAGTAAGGAATACCGGCACCGCAATTGAGCGGTCGACCCTCGATCTCATCTTTGATCCACTCCAGCGCGGCCCGAACCAACAAGGCACAAATGCCGACAGCAGCCTGGGGCTCGGACTGTACATCGCTCGCGAGATCGCCAAGGCACATGAAGGCGAAATTGCAGCGCGATCCGACGCAACAGAAACGGTGTTCTCTGTAAATCTGCCTCGTGGCAGATAGCGAGCATTGTGTGGTACGCGCAGAGCGCTGCCCGTCTACGGTACGACTGTCCGTTTCCGCTGGACGCCGTTGGCTGTTTTGGGTCGGAAGTCGCCGCTGGCGCCGGCGAGCCCCGTCCCAGCTACCCCGGCGGACGAGTCCGGCCACGAGCGGCCAGTCGCTTAGGTAGAGATCGGTCAATAGCGGACACGTGTCGCGCAGCTTGCAGTGGTTACGTGGTAGGTGTGGCGTGCTCGCAAGAATGGCTGACCCGGACTACCACACGCTCGTGAGTGCGCTCTCGGTACGGGCTCGACGCAGCGCCGCGCGGACGCACTCTCAGCGGTCCTGACGCGTCAGTGCATTAAGTTTGTTACAGATGTGCCGTTACCTGACTCGTAACACCTGCGCCGTGCTGTAACCGTCAAATGCAGCATCATTACTGGCCCTCCTCGCACCACTCGCCGATACCCTCAGGCAATCTCCCGAGCACAACCAGCGTATCCATGACGAAACCCTTCCCGTTGCGCTTCGGCGATCAAGGCCAGTACGAGCTCAGCAAAGATTCGTTTGACCACATCGTCGCAGGCGAGACGACGATTCGTCCTGTGGTGACCCCGACCGGCAAGTACCAAGAGACGGTGCTGTCGGGTGGCCTGCACACCTACGCCGGCTGGAAGAAATTCCTGGCCCTGCACCCAAAGGTCGTTCACTTGATGGAGTTTCGCCTTGGCGTCCATGACGCCTGGTGGTTCGCGCGGGAGCTTCAGAACGGGTGCATCACCCTGAAGATCCCCAGACGGCTGTTCACCAAAGGGGCTGCCGGGATCACCCAGCAGCCAGACAACTACTACAAGTCTGGCTATCTCTGGAAGACGCTGTTTCCGGTGACGTTCACCGAGGACGACATCATAGATGTGCTCGATGAGGCGCTCAAAAACCTCGACCGGGAGCTCTCGGATTCGATCACTGCGGAAAAACCCGACGGCGTGTTGTACGGATACGCCAGGCTGACTAACCCGTTGAAGGCCATGCTGATTCGCGTCCAGATGCGCGGCAATCGGATCATGTCTGCCTTTCCCGCGTGGGATCAGCCTTGGACGGGCAACAATGGCAAGGCCTATTCGCACTTTCATTCGATCAGCTTCTTGCTCGCCGAGTCAACCGTCGACATTGCGGATTTCCGGCCCGAGTTCGGGCCAGTCTTCCAGGGTGGTCGGTTCGATCGGGATGCGCTGCTGGCGAGCACGCCGCAGTTCATCAAGTCGCGCAGGAACCGCAGCCTTGCCACACCGGTCGACGTGCGCAATGCAGCCCGTTCGCAGACCCTGGGAGCAGTGGCCATACGGGCGACCCCGGCGGACTTGGACGCCATTGACCGCTACCTTGCAGACTATCCGTGTGCGAAGGACCCGTTCGCGGTTCAACGTGACATGTACATGCACTTGATCGACGAGCTCGATCGGTGGCCGGAGCTCTTCAATGCCGCTCAGTTCACGGAGAACGTTGGCGAGTGCCTCTATGTTTTGTTCGCGTGCGACAATATGTTCAATACCCGCCGTGCGGTGGACGCGGCGATTCGCTTCCTTGGGCAGGCACTCGTCCACACGGGCGGACTGAACACGTTGATGTTCAAGGCGCTGATCGGGGACATGATCACCATGGCGATTGGCCACGCTGATAAGACAGCGTTGCGAGACGTGCTTGCAGCGCTCGCCGCTTCGCCGTGTCGGGCCGCACTGTATACCGAGTTCGACCTTTTTCCCTTTTACCCGCTTCGCAAGGCGGGTGAGCCCGAACCGCCTGAAGGCCAGGAGAGCCCCAAGCTACAGTTCAACGTTGATCACCTGCTCGAGTTCATCGCCTTCAATCTGGGCGAGAACTACTTGATCGCGTTCAGCAAGGAGGAGCGGCTGACTTTTGCACGCGATACCCTCGACCACGGCAATCAGTGGCGGCTGGCTCGAGATCTGATGTCCAAGTTCGCTGAGCGCGACTTCGATTTCTTCATGCCGGACGTGCTCGATCTGGACGATCTGACCGACCAGGTTCCGCCGGCCGAGCAGGACCTGTTGACCATCGTTCGCGACTACGGACGGATGATGGTCATGATGCGCCAGCGCGTTGTCATGGAAGATCCTGCGGCCTACAGGGCCAAGCTGGAGGACCTGGAGAAGGGCACCGACGCTTACGACGCCCTCTACCGGCAAAAGCACAAGCGCGACTACGTCCTGACGATGCACCAGGTCATGCTGGTCAAGGCCATGAAGTACGCCGATAGGGTGGGCTATGCCAAATTGAAGGCTGCTTGCACGGAAGCGCTTGTGCGGCTTCCAAAGGAGCGCGTGCCGCCGCCTCGACCTGTCCCTGACTACATCGCTATCTATCGAAAGGACGAGTGGGGGCAGATAATGCTTGTCCCCAACGAGGACGATGCCGCTGATTCGACCGCCACCGTCCTGGACGATGACGATGTTGGCTCAGGCGATGACAGAGTCCTTGAGATCTGAAGAGGACTCGTTGGGCTGGCACTTTGTTCTATCACGCCGGCCCCTTGCTCACTTTCTTGCCCGCGACTTGGCGGTCGTCTCATCGGTCGTCCACAGACCGTTGGCGATGAAGCCGAAGTTTACGAGTGTGCTCGCGTAGCCGTCGCCGTCGGGCACCTTTGGTCCCGCCGCGGCGTCGCGGACGACTACCACCTCGAAGCCTTGCTCAAGGAACTCACACAGGTGAGACTCCAGCAGAGATTCGAGGCCATGCCCGCGTGCTAAATCTTCGCCGTACGTGTCCCGCAGCGTGCGGTGGTCAGAAACTAACTTCCGCGGACGCCGTCTGTTCGAGTTCGGTGACCTCCGCTGCTCAACCCATCCAACGGCCGCTTCCAGGCAGGCAACACCGCCCCTGCCGATAGGCCGCTCCGGGTCGGAAGCGGTCCCCCGCGTCCACATGCTCAAACGGATCTGGGCCGATGGCTGTGTCCTGCCAGAGGCTCGGCCAGTGAATTCGCAAAAATGAATCGGCAAGGTCCGAAACTGCCCCCAGATGCAAATGTTGGTCCTATGCTTGCGCTCTTCGGAGCCTGCTGCTGCCTTCGCGCGCTGCTAAGGAGACCAGTAACTCGCTGATCTTTGCAAATCTCCGGCCGTCACATGCTGCATCCCCCATGACATGGAGATACGCGATGGATGACCATACTCAAATTCTCGTCTGCCAGTGCGGCGTCCCCGTCCGGATTCGAGAACGGCATTTCGAGATTGGGTGTTGATGTGCACGCAAAACTGACCCACTGCCGTACGTAGTTTTCATCGAAATTTGACCCACGTGTTCCAATGCCTGCTCGATGCCGAGCAGGAGAACCGGAGTGATTACGGTGAACATGTT
>Ga0187845_1000332_pt1 | contig 27886 bp, 19 predicted proteins | sample SpaLakP09_SKY_68_FD_134515 | JGI IMG/M metagenome (GOLD analysis project Ga0187845, IMG submission 134515) | Oligotrophic lake water microbial communities from Sparkling Lake, Wisconsin, USA - SP09_SKY_68 | ecosystem: Environmental > Aquatic > Freshwater > Lake | place: USA: Sparkling Lake... | reverse complement strand
GCGCTGCAGCGCATCAATCAGCGCCTGGGCCAGTTCGCGTGGGTTCTTCTTCAGCGGGCGGGCCATCTGCATGGCAGCCGTGCAGGCGAAATCGCCGTGGCTTGCCTGCTTGGGCGACTCGAAGGCGATCGGGATGGACAGCGCCGGGCCGTCGGTGGGGCTCAGTTCCCGGATCACTTCACCCAGGGCTTGGAGCAGGTCTTGCTTGGCTTGGATCATTCCGAGATTTTAGGGGATGGACCTTGAGACCCACGCGCAGCGTGGACGAAATGCTCTGAGCCCGCGCACCGGACAGCACTTTCGTGCTGGATGGTGGCTGGCGAAGGCCCCGGCGCCTACCAGCGCCGGGGCCGTCCCCAACTGACTAAAGTCCTGCTTTTTGCGCCTTTTGACATTTGACGCTAGGCACGACGGTGGGAAGATAGCCCCTCCAGATGTCCAAATCAGACCTGACCCACTCAGACCCCGACCATTGCGACCTGCCGCTGGACGGTGGCGGCGAGCCGCCCCTGCCCGCCTATGTGGGCAAGTACCGCATCCTCAAGCGCCTGGGCGAGGGCGCGACCAGCGAGGTGTTCCTGGCCCGCGACGAGTTCCGCGACACGGAGGTGGCGATCAAGCGCGTGCGCGGCGGCAGCGGCGAGGACGGGCCCTCGGGCCACTTTCCGAGCCGGCTGGTCGCCAACGAGGCGGCCCTGGCCGGGCGCTTGCAGCACCCGAATGTGGTGCAGATCCTTGATGCCTTTCCCGACCCGCACGAGCCCTATCTGGTGATGGAGTATGTGCCGGGTGTGACCTTGCGGCGCTTTTGCCGGCCCGACAACCTGTTGCCGCTGGATGTGATGGTGGAGGTGGGCTTCAAGTGCGCGATGGCGCTGTCCTATGTGTTCCGCCAGGGTGTGATACACCGCGACGTCAAGCCGGCCAATCCGCTGGCCGTGCTCGACGCCCAGGGCCAGGTCACCGACATCAAGGTCAGTGACTTCGGCAGCGCGTTGAACCTCAATTCCGACCGCACGCAGATCCACCGCGTCGGCTCGCTGGCCTATATGTCGCCCGAGCAGCTCGATGGCGGCGATCTCGATTGCCGCTCCGACATCTACTCGCTGGGCGCCGTGCTCTACCACCTGGTGGCAGGCCGGCCGCCCTTCGATGCGCCGGCGCAGGCCAGCCTGATGCACCAAATCTACAGCCAGGCGCCTGCCACTCTGCAGGGGCAGCGCGGCGGCGTGACGCCTGAGCTGGATGCGGTGATCCTGAAGGCCCTGGCCAAGGAGCCGCAGGACCGCTACGACGACTGGGAGAGCTTCGGGCGGGCGCTGTCCGACCTGGTGGCCAAGCAGTTGGTGCCACTGGCGCAGTTCCAGGAGGTGATGGACTCGGAGCGTTTCAATCTGCTGCGCAGCCTGGACTTCTTCGTCGGCTTCGACGACGTGCAGCTGTGGGAGGTGGTGCACCGGGCGCGCTGGCGTCGATACAGCATCGGCCACTCGCTCTACAAGAAGGGCCAGGAGGGCAATACCTTTCACATCATCGCGCACGGCGATCTGGAGGTTTTCCGCGACGGTCAGCGCGTGGCCCAGCTGGGAGCTGGCACCTCGGTCGGCGAGATGGCCTATCTGGCCCCCAACCCCGACCTGCGCCGCCACAGCACCGACGTGCTCGTGGCCTCGCCCTGCACGACGATCTCGTTCACGCCCGAGTCGCTGGGGCAGCTCAGCGAGCAATGCCAGCACCGCTTCGACAGTGCCTTCATTCGCGTGCTGGTGCGCCGCTTGCATGCCGCCCATGAGGCTTTGGCACACCCGCGCAGAATTCTCTGAGGCTCGATCTTATTGGCTGAAGCTGCGTCATGCTTCAATCAGGCCGGGGATTCACCCCGCAACCTCAGGACGGAGAAGTCATTCATGAAAAAGATCTTCATCGCTTTCACGCTCGCCATGGTCGGGCTGTCCACGTCCGCGCTGGCCGTCGACGCCAGCTGCGAGGCCAAGGCCACCGAGAAGAAGCTGGCCGGCGCGGCCAAGACCAGCTTCCTGAAGAAATGCGAGAGCGATGCCGGCGCGACCACCGCATCGGCGGCCTGCGAAGCCCAGGCGGCCGAGAAGAAGCTCGCGGGTGCGGCCAAGAACAGCTTCGTCAAGAAGTGCAGCACGGACACCAAGGCCGGCACGGCGCAGAGCGCTTGTGAAGCTCAGGCAGCGGAGAAGAAGCTGGCGGGCGCCGCGAAGACGAGTTTCGTCAAGAAATGCAGCGCTGACGCGAAGTGAGTTCTGTAGCCCGGATGAAATCCGGGACCCCGGATTTCATCCGGGCTACAAATATTCAGCGCCAGTAGGCTTCATCGCCATAGCTGGCCTTGAGGAAATCAATCCACAGCCGCACGCGCAAGGCCAGGTGCTTGCGCTGAGGAAACACCGCGTAGATGCCGTTCGGCGGCGCGGCGAAGTCATCGAGCACCGGCTGCAGCCGCCCGGCGGCGATGTCGGCCTCGACCTCCCAGGTGCTGCGCCAGGCCAGGCCCAGGCCGGCCACGCACCAGTCGTGCAAGACCTGGCCATCGCTGCAGTCCAGCCGGCCGCTGGGGCGCAGATGGGTCAGCTGGCCGTCCACCGTGAAGGCCCAGCCGCGGGTCTGGCTGGCGTCCGAGCTCAGTGTCAGGCACTCATGCCGCGTCAGCTCTGAAGGATGTTCGGGCACGCCGGCACGCTTGAGATAGCTCGGCGCGGCCACGCACAGGCGGCGGTTGTCGGCCAGGCGCAGGCTGACCAGGCTGGAGTCGGGCAGGTCGCCGACGCGCACCGCACAGTCGAAGCCCTCGTTGACGCTGTCTATCACCCGGTCGCTGAGATTCAGCGACAGATGCACATCGGGATGCTGGGCCAGGAACTGGGGTATCAGCGGCGCCACATGGCGGCGCCCGAAGCCGGCCGGAGCGGTGATGCGCACATAGCCGCTGGCCTTCAGCCCGCCGGCGCTGACGCTGGCCTCGGCGTTCGACAGATCGCCCAGCAGCCGCTGGCAGTCTTCAAGAAAGGCGCTGCCCTCGTGCGTGAGGCTGATCTTGCGCGTGGTGCGCACCAGCAGCTTGACGCCCAGCCGCTCCTCCAGGCCATCGATGCGCCGCCCTATCACCGCCGGCGCCACGCCCTCGGCCTGGGCGGCGGCCGTCAGGCTGCCCTTGGTGGCCACCAGGGTGAATGACTCCATCTGTTTGAGGCGATCCATGGGCCGGCATTGTGCGCTGTGATTCGAGTAAATAGTCAAATTCTGACTCGACTGCAATCAAAAAAGTCATGTATCCCCTGCTGGACGGCGCCTGAATCCAGAGCGCAAACGGGCTTAAATTGCGGCCAAGGCTGGCAAATCCGCGCCGCCGCCCGGTTCATATCTTTTTGATTGAGGTTGATGTCCATGACGACTGCCCGCACCACCCGCCACCGCCTCCAAATCGCCACGCCGCTGTACCGCTTCCTCGAGGATGAGGTGCTGCCCGGCACCGGGGTGGACCCGGCCGCCTTCTGGGCCGGCTTCGACGCCCTCGTGCACGAGCTGGCGCCCAAGAATGTGGCCCTACTGGCCGAGCGCGACCGGTTGCAGGCAGAGCTCGACGCCTGGCATCTGGCCCATCCCGGGCCGATTGCCGACATGCCCGCCTACCGGGCCTTTCTGGAGCGCATCGGCTACCTGGTGGCGCAGCCGCAGCAGGTGCAGATCAGCACGGCGAACGTTGACGCCGAACTGGCGAGCCAAGCCGGCCCGCAACTGGTGGTGCCGATACTGAACGCGCGCTATGCCCTGAACGCGGCCAATTCGCGCTGGGGCTCGCTGTATGACGCGCTCTACGGCACCGATGCCATCGCCGAGACCGACGGCGCCGAAAAGGGCCCGGCCTACAACCCGGTGCGCGGCGCCAAGGTGATCGCCTTCGCCCGTGCCGTGCTGGACCAGGCCGCCCCGCTGGAGGGCGCCTCGCACAGCCAGGCCAGCGGCTACCGTGTCGAGGCCGGCCGCCTGGTCGTGAGCCTGCTCGGCGGCGGGCAGACCGGCCTGGCCGACACCAGCCAGTTCCTTGGCTACCGGGGCGAGGCTGCCGCGCCCAGCTCGGTGCTGCTGCGCCACAACGGCCTGCATCTGGACCTGCAGATCGACCGCGGCACCGCCATCGGCCGCAGCGATGCCGCCGGCGTCAGCGACCTGGTGCTGGAGTCGGCCCTGTCCACCATCCTGGACCTGGAAGACTCGGTCGCCGCCGTCGACGCCGAAGACAAGCTGCTGGCCTATCGCAACTGGCTGGGCATCCAGCTGGGCACGCTGACGGAGGAGATCAACAAGGGCGGCAAGATCAGCACCCGCAGCCTCAACCCGGACCGGCGCTACACCGCGGCACAGGGCGGCGAGCTGGCCCTGCACGGCCGTTCGCTGATGTTCGTGCGCAATGTCGGCCACCTGATGACGAATCCGGCCATCCTGTATGCCGACGGCCAGGAGATCCCCGAGGGCATCATGGACGCGGTGATCACCGTCACCATCGCCCTGCACGACTTGCAGCGCCATGGCCGCGACGGCCTGCGCAATTCGCGCCAGGGCTCGGTCTACATCGTCAAACCCAAGATGCACGGTCCGGCCGAGGTGGCCTTTGCGGCCGAGCTGTTCGGCCGCGTCGAGCAGGTGCTGGGCCTGGCGGACAGCACCGTCAAGCTGGGCATCATGGACGAGGAGCGCCGTACCAGCGTCAATCTGAAGGCCTGCATTGCCGCGGCCAGCAGCCGTGTGGCCTTCATCAACACCGGCTTCCTGGACCGAACCGGCGACGAAATGCACACCGCGATGCTGGCCGGGCCGATGCTGCGCAAGGGCGACATGAAGACCAGCGCCTGGATCCAGGCCTATGAACGCAGCAATGTGCTGGTGGGTCTGTCCTGCGGTCTGCGCGGCCGCGCCCAGATCGGCAAGGGCATGTGGGCCATGCCCGACCTGATGGCGGCGATGCTGGAGCAGAAGATCGCCCACCCGAGAGCCGGCGCCAATACCGCCTGGGTGCCGTCGCCGACGGCCGCCACCTTGCATGCGCTGCACTACCACCAGGTCAATGTGGCGGCGGTGCAGCGCGAACTCGAGCAGCAGGACGCCAATGCCGTGCGCGACGAGTTGCTGGACCGCCTGCTGACCGTGCCGGTGGTGGCCGAGGCCCGCTGGAGCGAGGCCGAGCGCCAGCAGGAGCTGGACAACAATGTGCAGGGCATTCTCGGTTATGTGGTGCGCTGGGTCGATCAGGGCGTGGGCTGCTCCAAGGTGCCCGACATCCACAATATCGGCCTGATGGAGGACCGCGCCACGCTGCGCATCTCAAGCCAGCACATCGCCAACTGGCTGCACCATGGCGTGGTCACGGCCGATCAGGTGCGCGCCACCTTCGAGCGCATGGCCGCGGTCGTCGATGGCCAGAATGCCGGTGACGGCGCCTACCGCCCGATGGCCGGCCACTTCAGCACCTCGGCCGCCTACCAGGCCGCGCTGGATCTGGTCTTCAAGGGCAAGGAGCAGCCCAGCGGCTACACCGAGCCGCTGTTGCATGCCTGGCGGCTGAAGGTCAAGGCCGCGGCCGGCTGAGGCCGGTCAACCGTCAGCCCGCCGACCCAGATCATGCGGGCATAAAAAAACGGCGCCCGAGGGCGCCGTTTTTGTTGGCCTGATGCGAGATCAGAACTTGGCGGTAGCACCGATGAAGTACGAACGACCGAAGATGTCGTAGTAGCCCGGGATGGTGTCCAGCGCCTGCGTGCCCGAGTAGCCCGACGCGAAGATTGGCGGCTTCTTGTCGAACAGGTTGGTCACGCCGGCGTACAGCTCGATCTTCTTGGTCAGGCTGTAACCCGCGCGCAGGTTGTGGTAGGTGTGTGCGCCGATCTTCGGGAAGCCGTCGGCTGCCGAACCCACGCCCATGTCGGCGCGGCCGATGTGACGCATGTTCCAGTTGGCCTTGATGGCGCCCATCTTCCAGCCCACATTGGCGCTTGCGGTGAAGCGGATATAACCTTGCAGCGAGGTCGTGCCGCCGGCCTGCCCCAGCAACTCCACGGGATCCTCACCGGCCAAAGGCACGAAGGTGGCCTTGTCATAGACCGTGGCCACGGCGCTCAGGTTGAAGTCACCAAAGCGGCTGGTCTTGAAGCTGTAGCTGGCGTCGATGTCCACACCGGAAATATCCAGTGTGGCGACGTTCTGCAACTGCTCGTCGACCTTGCGCAACACATAGTTGGCGCCCGGCAGCAGCGGATGCGTGCCGCGGGTCTTGGCGTCGCACAGCAGACGGTTGGGCGTGTCGTAGCACAGGTTGATGGCCGTGCCGCGGTCCACTGTGGCGATCTGGTCCTTCACCTTGATGGTGAAGCGGTCGAGCGCCAACGAGAAGCCCTTCAGCGCCGTCGGCTGGAACACCAGACCGTACGTCAGCGTCGTGCCGATTTCCGGGTTCAGGTTGGCGTTGCCACCCGACAGGCCTTCGACACTCTGTTCGATGATCTGGCCGGGGTTGTAGTCGGCAGGCACGCCGTCCGCTGCGCAGTTGGCCGCGCGGGTCGGGTTGGCGTTGCGACGGGCTGCCGTGCAGGGGTCGTTGACCACGCCAAAGGTTTGGCCGATACCCGACAGCTCGGTCGGCGACGGAGTGCGAACCGAGCGCGCCTTCTTGGCACGGAAACGCAAGCCGTTGGTCGGCTCCCACTCGCCGCCAAAGGACCAGGTGTTGTAGCTCTTGCTGCCGCTGCTCGAATGGCGATAAGCGCCTTCGGCGTTCAGGGCGTTGATGAAGGGCTTGTCGGCCAGCAGCGGAATCAACAGTTCGCCGAACACCTCGCGGGTCTTGATCTTGACGTAATCGGTGTCGCTGATCTGGTTGCCGGTGGTCGTGCCCTGGTTGATCTGGGTGTCATGGTCCAGGCCACCGTACAGGGTGCGGTACTCGGCGCCGAGGGCGGCGCGCACATCGCCGGCGGGCAGCTTGAACGGCGAGCCGGTCAGAGTGGCAACGGTGTCGTTCAGGTTCTGCTTGCCGACTGACCTGGTGCTCTGCGTCAGGTACTTGGTCATCTCGGGCGTGTACTTGGCGAACGGATTCACCGGTACGCAACCCTGCGAGCGGGCGGTGGCGCTGGCGCACTGGTACTTGCCCGAGCCCGGTGCGGTCTCGACCACGCGCAGGCCCTCGTACAGCTCATCCAGGCCGACCGAACCATCGGTGCCGAGGTTGACCGTAGTGCGGCCATAGGTGTTGGTGGCTTCCCATTTCCAGTCGGAGCCGAGGCCCATCAGGCTGTCCATCTCGCCCTTGACGCCGAACACGGTGCGCACCATGTCGCGGTCGCTGGTGGCGCCGCGGCTGCCACCGACGGTGTCGGCCGAAAAACGCTGCCACCAGGTCATTTCCGTCGCGCCCTTGGCCGTCATGACGTCACGCAGAGCCTGAGGAATGAACGGATTGTTCGCGGGGATCGAGGCTTCAGTCAGACCACCGATTTTGTTGGCGCTCGACTGGAAGGGGTGCCCTTCGAACTTCGAGTTGATCGTCGTCGAGGCGTAGTTGAACTCGGCGAAGGCCGTGGTGTTCTTGTTCAGCTTGTATTCGATGTCGCCGGCGGCCACGACGCGCTTGGTCGGGATGGCCAGGTCGCGCTGGGCATTGCGGTTGTAACCGTCGATGGCCGTTGCGAAGGGGATCAGCTTGCCATCGGCGCCGAGGAAGCTGCCATTGCGCTGGGTGTAGCTCTTGCCGTCGCCGGGGAAGAATCGGCCGGCCTGCGGCACGCCGGAGCGGGCGTTGGGGCCCTTGCGGAAGTCGTCGGGAGCGGGCCAGAACACGTCGTCGTCGCACAGCTCGCGGTCCTTGCAGCTCACGTGGCCGTCCTTGTGGAACTCCAGGGTCAGCAGCGCACGGCCGGCATCACCGAACTTGCCGCCGGCCATCACATGGGCTTGCTGGCCCTTGTTGTCGCCCTTGGAGGTTTCGCCGTACTGGACGCCAACCTCGACACCTTCGAAGTTCTTCTTCGTGATGATGTTGACCACGCCGGCCACGGCGTCAGCGCCATAAATGGCCGAGGCGCCGCCGGTGATGGTTTCAACGCGCTCGATATTCGCGAAAGGGATCGAGTTGAAATCGACGCCGGTGCTGGTCGAGGTGCCGCCGGGGACGCGACGGCCGTTGATCAGGGTCACGGTCGATTGCGAGCCCAGATTGCGCAGGTTGGTGCGCTGCAGGCCCGATGACTCGACGCCCGAGAAGGTCGATTGCGTGCGCGAGGAGCCGAAGGACGGCGTGAACTGCGGCAGCTGGGTGGCCATGTCGGCGAAGTTGGTCAGGCCCAGGTTCGCCATCGTTTCGGTCGTGACGGCCATCACGGGTGTCGTGCCTTCCAGGTTCGGACGCACGATGCGCGAACCGGTCACAACCACGGACTCAATCTTCTCGACCTTGTCGGCGGTCTGCGCCATCGCGGGCAGTGCGGGCAACATGCCGGTGACCAGCAGCGCCGCGGCGGCGCTGAGCTTGTTTCTCTTGAACATGGGAATCTCCAGATAAGGATGTGTGGTTGCAATGCCCCTGTCAGGCCGTACCCACCGGATGGGCGGGCGCAAACACAGCGTGACAACAACTTGACTTAGGGTAGTTGTTCGGAAATTTTAGGAGGGGGTGGCTGCGGTGAAAAAAGGGCTTGTTTCCTGTTGCAGCAGTGCAACGAGAAAGGCCCAGGTTTTCCCGTAGAAAACGGGCCCAAAAGTCTGACGATCGACGCGAAATCACATTCGCCTCGCCGCGGCGCAGAAGCCTGTTTGCAGGGCGTAGGCCAGGCTTCCCGGATGCTTGCGACAAGCGTGTGCGGGCTACAGCAATTTCGGCTTCTGGGCGTCAAGGAATACCCTAAAAAATGCATTAAGGAATACCCTTAAATGCTGCTTCCGACCCCCAGTGACAATCTGACTCCTTACGAATTTGTACAGACATCTTCACTCAGGTTTACAAAGCCTGAGCTCGTCGATGCTCTGAAGTTGGGTCAATCAAACAACTCGCACAGAGTTTTCACCGGAGCAGCAATGTTCAGTAAAAAGCCGCAGGTCAGCGCTATCAGCGCCGCCGTTTATGTCGTACTGAGTGCGTTCGCCGCCAACGCGCAGGCGCAAAGCAATCAGTTGGACCGTGTCGAGATCACCGGCTCGTCCATCAAGCGCTCCATCAGCGATGAAGGTGCTCTGCCTATCACTGTGATGAAGGTCGAAGACCTGCGCCAGTCCGGCGTCACCAGCGTTGAGGGCGTGATCGCCCTGCTGTCGTCCAGCCAGTCCAACAATGTCGCGTCCAACTCCATCGGCAGCGGCACCGGCGGCGCCACCTACGCCAATATGCGCGGCATCGGCCCTGAGCGCACGCTGGTGCTGTTGAATGGCCGCCGTGTTGCCGCCTTCGCCTTCAGCTCGGCTGCTGTCGACCTGAACTCCATCCCCTTCGCGGTGGTTGATCGTGTCGAAGTGTTGCGTGACGGCGCCTCTGCCATCTACGGTACCGACGCCATCGGCGGCGTGATCAACTTCATCACCAAGACCAATTTCCGCGGTGGCCAGATGAGCGCCGAAGTCAGCCGCCCCTCGGGTGCCGGCGGCAACAAGGAAGGCGGCTCGGTCACCTTCGGCATGGGCGACCTGGACAAGGACGGCGTGAACTTCTGGGCTCTCGCCGACTACCGCCGCACGCAGCGTGTGCGCGCACTGGACCGTGACTTTGCCCGCACCGGCATCATCCCGTCCAAGGGTGTGAACGGCAATTCGCCGACCACCTTCCCGGGCAACTTCACGCAGAACTCGACCGGCATCGCCGGCAACCTGACGGCGCCGACCTGCGCCGCGCCGCTGTCGGTGGTGAACCCCAACGACAACAAGGTCTGCGTGTTCGACTTCAGCGCGACGATCGACATCATTCCCGACGTGTCGCAGCGCACCTTCGCCTCGCGCACCACCTTCAAGCTGGGCGGCGACCATATCGCCTCGCTGGAGTTGATGGCCAATGACAACCGCAATGTGTCGCGGGTGGCCCCGGATCCGGTGGGCGGCATTGTCATCGCCCCGACCAATCCTTTCTACCCCCGCGGCTACGCCGGCCTGGATGAAACCAAGTCGGTCACCGCCGGATGGCGCATGGTGCCGGCCGGCAACCGTACCAACGAGTCGATTTCCAACGCCACCCGTGCGGTGTTCGACCTGACCGGCACCTTTGCCGGCTACGACTACAAGGGCGGCCTGTTCTGGACCGAGAGCACGGCCAGCGACGGCGCGATCGATGGTTATGTGAACGCGCCTTTCGTGCGCGCCCAGGTGGCTGCCGGCAATCTGAACCCGTTTGCTGTGGCCACGCCGGCGCAGTTGGCCGTCATCGAGCAGGCCAAGCGCAAGGGCACTTTTGCCCAGGCCACCGGCTCGACCCGTGGTGCGGACTTCCGCGTCTCGCGCGAGCTGTTCGACATGGGCGGTGGCAAGGCGGCCTTCTCGCTGGGTGGCGAGTTGCGCGAGGAGTTCTACAAGAACGACTCGAACGACGATGTTGTGCTGGCCATTCCTTCGGCCGGTCGCTCGGTCAACCACGTGAGCGGCAAGCGCAAGGTCAAGGCGCTGGGTGGCGAACTTCTGCTGCCGGTGACCAAGATGCTGGAGCTGCAGCTGGCGCTGCGCAGCGACAACTACTCCGACGCTGGCACGACGACCAATCCCAAGGTCGGCTTCCGCTTCCAGCCGATGAGCGAAGTACTGCTGCGCGGCTCCTACAACACCGGCTTCCGCGCCCCGTCGCTGGACGACCTGTACGGCCCGCAGACCATCACCTTTGCCACCAGCGCGTCGAACGACCCGCTGCTTTGCCCCAACGGCGTGGTGGATGTGGCCAAGGGAGGCGTGAAGTCGCGCGACTGTGCCAACCAGCCCCAGGTTCAGCAAGGCGGCAACCCCAACCTGAAGCCCGAGAAGTCCAAGACCTTCTCGCTGGGTATTGCCCTCGAGCCGATCAAGAACCTGACCTTCTCGGTGGACTACTGGAACATCAAGCTGCGTGACCAGATCGCGCCGTTCCCGCAGGACTCGGTGGTCGCCAACGCTGCCAAGTACGCGAACCGCTATGTGCGCTGCAAGGACGTCTCGGTTGCCGTGCAGGCCAATATCAACCGCTGCCTGGCCGACAACGTCAACAGCAACGCGATTGCCTACCTGATCACGCTCACCGACAACCTTGGCAGCGTGAATACCAACGGCCTGGACTTGAGCGCTGCGTACACGACCAAGCTGGAATCGCTGGGCACCTTTGCCTTCGCCTACGAAGGTACTTATGTGAACAAGTACGAGTACCAGAACAGCCCGGACGATGCGTTCAAGCAGAACGTCGGCGTGTACAGCGATGGCAGCCCCGTGTTCCGCTGGAAGCACAACGCCTCGGTAGGTTGGAGCCTGGGCAAGTGGAGCTCGCGTCTGGGTCTGCGCCACCAGTCCGGCTATCGTGACCACAACGCCCCGGCAACGGTCGTGGGTGGCGCGTCGTTCTACGGTGACGTCGGCTCCTACACCCTGGTGGACCTGTCGGTCTCGGCCAAGCTCGTCAAGGGCGTGGGCGTGACGGTCGGCGTGAAGAATCTGTTCGACACGGAGCCTCCGTTCTCGAATCAGTCCACCCGCTCGCAACGTGGCTATGACCCTCGTTACACCGATCCGCTGGGCCGCACCCTGTTTGTGCGTGGAACGTACTCGTTCTAAGCTGATTGAATGGTCTGCCCCGCGCCGCAGGCCGGGGCTGCCCCAGAAGCCCGCCGCTGCCGCCGCGGGCTTTTTCATTTCTGCGGCGCACTGCCGGCAGCCTCCTAGAATCGTGACCACGATGAATTCACAAGCTCAAGCAATTCCGCAGCGCTGCGACGTGCTGGTCATCGGCGCCGGCCCGGCCGGCAGCGCCGCCGCCCGTGTGCTGGCCCAGGCCGGCCTGGACGTGGTGCTGGCCGACCAGCACGCCTTTCCTCGCGACAAGATCTGCGGCGACGGACTGATCCCGGACGCCCATGCGGCGCTGAAGCGCCTGGGCCTGCTGGAGCAGGTGATGGCGCGGGCCCAGCATGTCAGCCACGTGCGCTGTGTCGGCCCTGCGGGTGGCATGCTCGATGTGCCCGGCAGCCTGGCCGTGCTGCCGCGGCGCGAGCTGGATTTGTTGCTGTGTGACGCCGCCGTGGCCGCCGGTGCCAGGCTGCTGGCGCCGGCCCGCTTCGAGCTTGCACTGGAAGACGAGGCGGGTCAGGTCGTCGGCGCCCGACTGACCATCCTTGGCGCCGAGCATGAGATTCGGGCCGGCTGGGTGCTGCTGGCCACCGGCGCCGTGCCCAGGGCCTTGATTGCCGCCGGGATGTGCGAGCGCCACACGCCCACCGGCGTGGCCCTGCGCGGCTATGTCCACGCGCCCGAACTGGTGGGCAAGATCCAGCACATGGAAGTGATATGGAACAAGCATGTGCGGCCGGGCTACGGCTGGATCTTCCCGGCCCCCGGCGGCATCTTCAACATCGGCGCTGGCGTGACCGACAGCCACAGCGTCAGCGCCGAGGGCAAGGGCCAGCGCGGCCAGGCCAATCTGCGCCAGCTGTTCGAGGCCTTCTGCGCCTCCTACGCACCGGCAGCCGAGCTGATGCGCAAGGGCACCCTCGTTGGTGAATTGAAGGGTGCGCCGCTGCGGTGCACGCTGGAAGGGGCGCGCTGGAGCCGCCCCGGCCTGCTGGTCACCGGCGAGGCCGCCGGCAGCACCTATTCCTTCACCGGCGAGGGCGTAGGCAAGGCGATGGAGACTGGCATGCTGGCCGCCGATGCGCTGCTGGCCGGCCGCCGTGTCCGGCAAACCGATGCCGAGGTGCGCGCCCGCTACGAGGCCGACCTGCAGGCCTTGAAGCCAAAATTCCAGCTCTATGCCCGAGCCAACCGGGTCAATGCCTTCCCCTGGCTGGCCGATTTGCTGATCTGGCGGGCGCGCAAGAGCCCGCGCCTGCTGGCACGGATGAGCGGCGTGCTCAATGAGACCAGCAACCCGGGCAATCTGATCAGCGTCAAGGGCTTCTCCCGCTTGTTCCTGGAATAGGTCGCGCTCGATGTGTCAGCTGCTGGGCATGAATGCCAACACCCCGACCGATGTGATGTTCAGCTTCACCGGCCTGGCCACCCGCGCCGAGGAGCACAAGGACGGTTTCGGCATCGCCTTTTTCGAGGGCTGCGGCCTGCGCCTGTTCGTCGACCATCACAGCGCCCGGGTCAGCCCGGTGGCCGAGCTGGTCAAGCGCTATCCGATCAAGAGCGACAACGTCATTGCCCATATCCGCAAGGCCACGCAGGGTATGGTGTCGTTGGAGAACACCCACCCCTTTGTGCGCGAGCTGTGGGGGCGCTACTGGGTGTTTGCACACAACGGCGATCTGAAGGGCTTTGCCCCCGTCCTGCATGGCGCCTTCCGCCCGGTCGGCAGGACCGACAGCGAGCTGGCCTTCTGCTGGCTGATGCAGGAGCTGGCCAAGGCCCATGCCAGCGTGCCCAGCATTGAGGAGCTGACGGCCACCCTGAGCGAGCTGGTGCCGCGCCTGGCCGCCCACGGCACGTTCAATATGCTGCTGTCCAACGGCCTGGCCCTGTGGGCCCATGGCACGACCCGGCTGCACTATCTGGAGCGCAGGCACCCCTTCGGCCCGGCCCAGTTGCAGGACGAGGATGTGCGCGTGGACTTTGCTGCCGAGACCACGGCGCAGGACCGCGTGGCCGTGGTCGCCACCGAGCCGCTGACCCGGGATGAACCCTGGATCGCTTTCGAGCCGGGCGAGCTGAAGGTCTTTGTCGACGGGCGGCTGATGCCGGCGATCAACCCTGGGCGGCTCACGCACGCCTGAGGGATGGCCCGCTCCCGCAGCGTGCCAAGTCCTGACACACTGCGGTGATAGAAGAAAGATTGGCGCGGCCGGCGCTCGCGGCGGTGCCGCGCCTCAACCCAAACGTTTCCCACCCATGCCAACACCCAAACACCCGGCCCCGCGCTTCGACCTGTTCCACCGGCACGACGCGCTGACGCAGATCATCTTCGGCTATGCCGAGGCCTACCCCAATCTGGTGTCGGTGCGCAGCATCGGCAAGAGCTTTGAGGGCCGTGACATCTGGCTGCTGGTCTTGACCAACACCGCCACCGGCCTGGACACCGACAAGCCCGCCTTCTGGCTGGACGGCAATATCCACGCCGCTGAGCTGACCGCCAGCACCACCTGCCTGTACTACCTGGAGCACCTGGTCACCGGGCACGGCCAGGATGCCCAGGTCAGCCATCTGCTCGACACCCGCACCATCTATATGGTGCCGCGCCTGAACCCCGACGGCGCCGAGCTGGCCCTGGCCGACCGGCCTCGCCACATCCGCTCCTCGACCAAGCGCTATCCCTTCGAGGACGAGCCTGTCGATGGCCTGACGGTCGAGGACGTGGACGGCGACGGCCGCATCCTCTATATGCGTGTGCCGGATCCGCATGGCGCCTACAAGAAGCACGCCGGCGACCCGCGCCTGATGGTGCCGCGCGAGCCGGGCGAGTTCGGTGGCGAGTACTACCGCCTGCTGCCCGAGGGCTTCATCAAGAACCATGACGGCCTGACCGTCACCGTCAACAAGGACGCCGAGGGGCTGGACCTGAACCGCAACTTCCCCAGCGAGTGGCGCCAGGAGTACAAGCAGGTCGGCGCCGGCGCCTTCCCGACCAGCGAGCCCGAGGTGCGGGCGATGGTCGAGTTCATCGTCAGCCATCCGAACATCGGTGCGGCGATCAGCTATCACACCCACAGCGGTGTCATCCTGCGGCCCTTCGGATCGCAGAGCGACGACGAGATGATTCCCGAGGATCTGTGGTCCTACCAGCGCTTCTCGGCCATGGGCGAAAAGCTCACTGGCTATCCGGCGGTCAATATCTACAAGGACTTCCGCTACCACCCCAAGGAAGTCATCACCGGCACGCAGGACTGGGTCTATGAGCACCTCGGTGCGCTGTTCTGGGTGGTCGAGTTGTGGAGCCCGAACAAGGAGGCCGGCATCACCGACTACAAGTGGATCGACTGGTTCCGCGAGCATTCCGACGAGGATGACCTGAAGCTCATGAAGTGGAGCGACGAGCAGTGCGGTGGCTAGGCCCATGTCGAATGGCGCCCCTTTCAGCATCCGCAGCTCGGTGCGGTCGAGATCGGTGGCTGGGACAAGATGAACTACTGGCGCAACCCGCCGCCGGAGCTGCGCGAGCGCGAGGCCGCCCGCTTCCCGGCCTGGATGAACCAGATCGCGCTCTCCCTGCCCAAGCTGGAGCTGCTGCGCACCGAGGTGCGGGCTTTGGGCCCGGACACCTGGCGCATCCGCCTGGCCGTGGCCAATAGCGGCTGGCTGCCGGCCTATGTGACCAAGCGGGCGCTGGAGCGCAAGGTGGTGCGCGGCGTGATCTTCGAGATCCACCTGCCCCATGACACCAGCAGCGGCGTCAGCCTGGTCAGCGGCAAGGAGCGCATGGAGGGCCCGCAGCTCGAAGGTCATGCGCCCAAGGCCACCCTGCATGCCTTCCTCGGCAACCGCGACGTGACCGCCGACCGCGCCGTGGGCGAGTGGGTGGTGCGTGCACCCAAGGGCACGCGGCTGGCGCTGACCGCACGCGCCGACCGCGCCGGTGTGGTGCGCACCGAGGTCAGTCTTGACTGAGCCCGCGCGGACGACCCGGAAGGGTCGTCCCGGCTGGCGAAGGACTGGCGGCGATACAAGCCGCAAGACTGTTCTGAGCGCTTAGAGCGCGCGCCGCGTCAGCTCCGCGCGCTTCTCGTCGCGCTGCGCCTGCAGGGCTTCGGCATGGGCCAGCGCGGCCTGCACTCGTTTCGGGTGCTGGTAGCGCACACGCAGTTCGCCGGCGGTATCGCGTAGCAGCTCGATCTGCAGACCCTCGGCCATCTGCCAGGCGGCGCCGCTGCCAGGTGCCGGTGGCAGTGTGCCGCGGCTGGGCGCCCCATATTTGTCGCTCAAGGAGCGGCCCAGCCGGCCCAGCAGCTCGTTCGTCGATCGACCCTCGCGTGCGGCGAATCGGTAGCCCATGGCGGCCGGGTAGTACATGCCGGAGCTGGGGTCCCGGTCGTAGCTGACCTCGAAACTGCTCGCATCGGGCAGCACGGCGCTGGGGTTGTATTCGTCGGTCCAGGCCTGGCGCGAAGGCCGGGGCGTCATGCCGCTGTTCTTCAGCCAGCGATCGAGCTGGGGGCGCAAGAGGCAGAACGCGGGCCGGTCCAGCAGCCGGAACTGCGAGGCATCGAGGCAGGCGTCCGATTCGTCCAGCACGGCCAGCAGCTTGCTCGCCTTGGGCATGCCGGCGGCCAGGGCCTCCTCCAAGTTGCGCCGAGCGGTTTCTGCCTCCATCTGCACGGCGCTTTCGCCGTTCAGGCCGTGATAGGCCCAGAGATACTTGCCTGCCGCACTGCCGAGCCTGGTGGCGGCCTCGGCGTGCATGGCCGATTTTTTGACCTCGGTGGGCTCCATCAGCATATAGGCCGAACTTGAGGCGGCATGGGCGCGACCGGCCAGCGTGGGGTGGTCCAGGTAGGGCACACAACCCTTGATGGCAGCGTCCAGCGCATGGCTCAGCAGCGGGCGCTCGCATTGGGCGACGAGCTCGGCGGTTTGCTCTTCCAGCTGCCGCGAATCGGCTGACGCGCCGGCCTGCAGGGTGGGCGACATCGCCCCGAGCGGTGTGGAGTGGGGCGCGGTTGCCTCCGGGTATCGACCGCCGGCCAGCGCGAGCACGGCCACGCCACAGCCGGTCAGCACGAGGGCGGCCATCGCCAGGCGCGAACGCCTGCGGGCCGGGCTGTGGGGTTGTTGGGGGTTTGCCTTCATGGGCCTAGTGTCGGCGCCGCACACGACAGGCGCCGGACGGTTGTCAGCGGACCGTGGTCCGGCCGGGATGGGCCGTTGGGCTCAGCGTCCGACCGCTGGCTGTCACGCCGACGCGTTCAGGTCTTTGCTCGATGCCACGGTATTTGCCAGTGGCGCCTGCTCATAGGCCTCGCGCCACAGGCGCTTCGGGATGAAGCTGCGCAGCTGGACAATGGCCTTGTCCAGCAGTTGCGGCGCCAGTTCGTGGCCGATGCCGGGCAGCAGGTCGGCGGTGACGTCGGCGTCCAGCGCGACCAGGCGCCTGGCCGAGTCCAGGGCCGGGCCGTGCGGCACGACAGCATCGGCCAGGCCGTGGAACAGGTGCACGCAGACGTCTTGCGGCGCATGGTCGGGCGGTGTGCCGTGGCGCCCCGAGAAGGCCAGCACGCGACCGGCCAACCGGCCCTCGGCCTGCACCGCCTCCAGGGCCATGATGGCGCCCTGCGAGAAACCGGCCAGCGCGGTGCGCTCCCAGGGTAAATCGAAATGCTGCTGCAGCTGGCGCACGATGGCGATGAAGCCAGGCATGGCCGCGGCAATGCGTTCGGGGCGGTTGGCCTCGGTGATGCCCTGGATCGAGAACCACTGGAAGCCCGCGCCGCCGCCGGGCACCCCATCAAAGGGATCGGGGGCGTCGATGCACACCACAGCGGCCTGTGGGTACTCGGCGGCCAGGCGCTGCACCAGCGGCGCCATGTCGGCGGCCTGGCCGCCAACGCCGTGATAGAGCAGATACAGCAGCTCGACGGGGCCGCTGTCCGGGGTGTGGGCCAGGGCGGAGATTTTCATGCGGGTTCCTGTGGTCGGGGTCGACAGTATCCATCAGCTGACCACGCCCCGGATTGCATCCGGGCTACGGTAGCCAGGTGGCCCGGATGCAATCCGGGGAGCCCTCAACCCCAGCGACTGTCCGGATCCCGCTGCCCTATCAACTGCACCAGCACCTGGCGCAGGCGCGGCGCATCGATGGGCTTGGTCAGGAAGTCATTCATACCCGCGGCCAGCGCCTCGTCGCGCTCCGATACCAGGGCGGCGGCGGTCAGCGCGATGATGGGCAGGTCCTTGGCATCGTGGTGCTTGCGGATGATGCGCGTGGCCTCATGGCCGCTCATCACCGGCATCTGCACATCCATCAGCACCACGTCGAATGGTTTGCCGGTGCTGTCGGCGGCGGCCACCGCCTCGACGGCCTGGCTGCCGTCGCTGGCCTGGGCCACCTCCATGCCCCATTGCTCCAGCAGGGCCACGGCAATCATCATATTGACCGGGTTGTCCTCGGCCATCAGCACGCGGGCGCCTTGCAACTCGTTGTGACGGCGGGCCGGGTGGGTGGCCAGCGAGCTGACCGGCGGCGTGGTCGGCGCCAGCGGCAGCTCGGCCCAGAACACGCTGCCCTTGCCGGGTTCGCTGTCCACGCCGACCCTGCCGTGCATCAGCTCGGCCAGCTCGGCGCAAATCGACAGACCGAGGCCTGTGCCGCCGTATCGGCGCGTGGTCGATTCGTCGGCCTGGGTGAAGGGCTGGAACAGGCGGCCGCGCATCTCGGCGCTGATGCCCGGGCCGGTGTCGGCCACCTCGAAGCGCAAGGCACCCTCGGGCAGCAGCTTGACACGCATGGCCACCGAGCCGTGCGCCGTGAACTTCAAGGCGTTGGTCAGGTAGTTGCTGAGGATCTGCCGCGTGCGCACCGGGTCACCGACGACCCAGGCCGAGACCTCGGGGTCGATATCGATCTTGAACTCCAGGCCGCGCGAATGGGCCAGGGTCAGATAGGCCATGCGCATCGTGCCCAGCATGTCGCGCAGTGCGAAGGGCAGATGCTCCAGTGTCAGGCGGCCGGCCTCGATCTTGGACAGGTCGAGGATGTCGGCGATCAGGCCCGACAGGCTCTCGGCGCTGTCCAGCATCTGGTTCAGGTATTGGCGGCGGGTGTCCTCGTCCAGGTCGGGCTGCTGGGCCAGACGGGCCAGTCCCAGGAGGCCGTTCAGCGGCGTGCGGATCTCGTGGCTGGTATTGGCCAGGAAGGCGCTCTTGGCGCGATTCGCCGACTGGGCCTCGTCCTTGGCCTGGGCCAGCGCGCCTTCGACGCGGCGCCGCTCGGTGATGTCTTCCAGGATCCAGATCGTGCCGCCACGGCTCGGGTGGGTCGGGTCCACCGCCTTGGCCAGCAGGCGGCACAGAAAGGTGCTGCCATCGCGCCGGCGCACCATGCGCTCGGCCTCGACCTGCTCGCCGCTGGCCAGTCGCGGGCCCAGGTCGCGCCCGATGCGGGCATAGTCCTCGGCGCTGGGCCAGATCACGCTGCCCGGCTGGCCCACCATGCTGCCGCGCGGCCAGCCGAACATGTCTGCCACGGCCGGATTGGCCTGCACAAAGGTCTTGTCGCGGGTGAAGGCAATGCCGATCGAGGCGTTCTGGAGGATCGCCTCATGGGCCAGCCGGGTGCGTTCGTTGTCGGTGACGTCGCGGGCATTGATGACCAGATAGTCCTGGCCGTCCATCTCGAACGGCGCGGCCGACAGCAGCATCGAGATGTTCTCGCCGTTCTTGCTGTTGAAGGCCATCGGCAGTTCGTTGACGCGGCCATGCTGACGTATCAGCTGGACCATGCGCTCGCGCTCGCTGTCCTTGGCCCAGATGCCGATCTCGGCGGCGGTGCGACCGATGATCTCGTCGGCGCTGTAGCCCGAAAGGCGTTCGAAGGTCTTGTTGACCATCGCATAGCGGCCGGTGTGCATATCGGTCAAGGTGATCACGTCGGGGCTGGTCGCCACCAGGTGTGACAACAGGCTCTCCGAGCGGCGCAGCGCGTCTTGCGCGCGGGCCTGCTCGGTCTGGTCGACGAAAAAGGACAGCGTGGCCGGCCCGCTGGCGGCATCCACGCGCACGCTGGTGGCCTGCACCAGCAGGCGCCGGCGCGACAGCGTGCGCAGCCGGAACTCGCTCATCGGCATCATCGTGCCCGAGACCATGGCCTCGATCTTGGCGGCTCGCTGCCGCGCGCGCTCGTCGTCACCCGGCTCGTAGTGCGAGAACAGGTCCTGGCCGATCATGCTGCTGCGCTGGGTGTAGCCGAACATCGCCATCGCCGCCGGGTTGGCATCGATCACCCGGCCCCAGCGGTGCAGCACCAGGGGGCTCGGCGAGCGGCGAAACAGTTCGCGGTAGCGACCCTCGGTGGCCTGTATGGCCTGCTCGGCCTGCACCTCGTGGGTGACGTCGCGGCCCACGCCCCAGAAACCCAGGAAGCTGCCGTGCTCGTCGAAGCGCGGTTCGCCGCTGATGCTGACGTAACGGATGCTGCCGTCGGACTGCTGGCGGCGCGCGACCAAGCCGTAGAAGGCGCGGTGGCCCTCCAGATCGGCGCGGTGGGCGTCCAGCTCGTCATCGGACAGGCCCAGGTCGTCGATCTCCCAGGGGGTCTTGCCGAGGCGCATATCGGAGTCCACACCGGAGGCGCCGGGCTTGTCCTCGGTCACATGGGTGAAGCGGAACTCGCTGTCCATCTCCCAGTACCAGTCGGCGGCCATGGCCAGCAGGCGGCGAAAGCGGTTGCTGCGGTCAGCGGCCTGGGCCAGCGAGCTGGTAATGATGTGCAGGCTGCCCAGGCCGACCACCAGGCCGGTGCCCAGCAGCAGCAGTTGCGCGCCCAGATGGGCGAGCAGGCTGCGGGTCAGCCCGGTACCAGGCACATTGGGTGCAAACACCCCCAGGTACTCCATGGTGGCAATGCCGACCAGCAGCACCCCGCAGAAGGCGGTCAAGACCAGACCCAGGCGCCGGCCGTTCAGCGCGGTGGCCAGCGCCACCATCAGGCCCAGCAGACCCAGTGTGTTGGAGCCCAGGCCGATATTACGCAGCACTGCCACGGTGACGGCCAGCACCACCACCAGGGCCATCAACAGGGTGACGACGTTGCGGCAGCGGGCCGGGGGCACGACCCACAGGCCGATCAGGCTGGTCAGCGCGATGAACAGCGACAGGACGGCCGGCGCCAGGGTGCTGATATGGGTCAGCTGGCCCTCGCCGCTGAGAAGCAGCAGACCGGTGACGAGCAGGCACAGCGCCGAGCAGGTGCCCATGAACAAGCGGCAGGAGCGGGCATGCACCGCGCCGTCCAGGCTCGGCGATGTCCAGGGCGCGGTCGTGCCCTCCAGTGATCCCAAATCTTCGAGTTGTCCTGCTGAGTTCACTGCGCGTATTGCTCCCAAGGCTCCCATGGCTCCCATGGCCGGAACCCTGTCCCGGCGCGGCCCACAGTCTTAACCAGAACCCGGCCCAGCGGAACACGGGCCGCCACCCTAAATGGGGGGCAAACGCGATCTATGTACGCATTCCGGCCCGGAGTGGGGCCTTTTTGCCACTTTCAGGTCGGCTTGGCCCGGTTCAGCTCGTCGCGGGTGCGCAGCGCCACGGCGCGGGCGGCGGCGGCAAAGTCCTCGGCCGACGAGGCATAGAGCACCGCACGCGAGGAGTTGACGATGATGGGACCGCTGGTCTTGCCGGCCTGGCCACGCCAACCGGCATGCACCGTGGCGCGCGCATCGCCGCCCTGTGCGCCGACGCCCGGAATCAGCAGCGGCAGATCCGGGGCCAGCTCTCGCACCCGCTCGATCTCGGCCGGGAAGGTGGCCCCGACCACCAGGCCCAGCTGGCCATTGCGGTTCCAGGCCGTCTGGGCCAGCCGCGCCAGGTGTTCGTAGAGCAGTGGCTGGCCGGGGATATCGGCCAGCCGCTGGTTCTGCAGATCGCTGCCGCCGGGGTTGGATGTGCGGCACAGCAGGATGGCGCCCTTGTCCGGGTAGCGCAGATAGGGTTCGATCGAGTCGAAACCCATGAACGGCGACAGCGTCACCGCATCGGCCTGGTAACGCTCGAAGGCCTCGCGGGCGTATTGCTCGGCGGTGCTGCCGATGTCGCCGCGCTTGGCGTCCAGTATCACCGGCACGTTGGGCGCCACGCGCTTGATATGGGCCATCAGCCGCTCGAGCTGGTCTTCGGCGCGCTGGGCGGCGAAGTAGGCGATCTGCGGCTTGAACGCGATCACCAGATCCTTGGTGGCATCGACGATTGAACTGCAGAAGTCATAGATGCGCGAGGCGTCGCCTCGCCAGGCGACCGGAAAGCGCGAGGGCTCCGGGTCAAGGCCCACACACAACATCGAGTGGTTCAGCTTCTCGGCCTGTTGCAGCATCTCGATGAAATTCATGCGGGGGTCTCCTGGCTGGCTCTGTTTACTTAAGATTTTGTGGTTCAGACCGCGCAGCGCTCTGGTCCCAACTGACTGAAGGTCAGCGCAGTCGCTTGGCCAGCTCGGCGGCCTTGCCGGTGTAGCTGCCGGGGGTCAGGTCGCGCAGGCGGGCCTTCTCGGCCTCGGGCAGCTCCAGGGTTTCGATGAACTCGCGGATCGCCTCGCGGGTGATCGCCTTGCCGCGGGTCAGCTCCTTCAGGCGCTCGTAGGGGTTGGGCAGGCTGTAGCGGCGCATCACCGTCTGGATCGGCTCGGCCAGCACTTCCCAGGCATGGTCGAGGTCGTCGGCCAGCATGGCCTCGTTGATCTCCAGCTTGTCCAGGCCGCGCTGCAGCGAGTCGTAACCCAGCAGCGCATAGCCTAGGGCGACGCCCATATTGCGCAGCACCGTCGAGTCGGTCAGGTCGCGCTGCCAGCGGCTGACCGGCAGCTTCTGGCTCAGATGGGACAGCATCGCGCTGGCCAGGCCGAAATTGCCCTCGGCGTTCTCGAAGTCGATCGGGTTGACCTTGTGCGGCATGGTCGAGCTGCCGATCTCGCCGGCCTTGGTGCGCTGCTTGAAGTAGCCCACTGAGATGTAGCCCCAGACGTCGCGTGACCAGTCGATCAGTATCGTGTTGCAGCGGGTCAGCGCATCGAACAGCTCGGCCATGTAGTCGTGCGGCTCGATCTGTATCGTGTACGGGTTGAAGGTCAGGCCCAGCGACTGCTCGACCACCTTCTGCGAGAAGGCCTCCCAGTCGAAATCGGGCCAGGCCGACAGATGGGCGTTGTAGTTGCCCACCGCGCCATTCATCTTGGCCAGCAGCTTCACGTCCGCGATGCGGCTGCGCGCCACCTGCAGGCGGGCCACGACATTGGCCACTTCCTTGCCGACGGTGGTCGGGCTGGCCGTCTGGCCGTGGGTGCGGCTGAGCATGGGCACGTCGGCCAGCGTGTGGGCCATGTCCAGCATCTTGGCAATGATGCGGTCCAGCGCCGGCAGCAGCACCTCGGCGCGCGCGGCCTTCAGCATCAGGCCATGGCTGGTGTTGTTGATGTCTTCGCTGGTGCAGGCGAAGTGCACGAACTCGCCGGCGGCGCGCATCTCGGGGTGGTGCTCGAAGCGGGCCTTCAGCCAGTATTCGACCGCCTTCACATCATGGTTGGTGGTCTTCTCGATGTCCTTGATGGCCTGGGCATCGGCCTCGGAGAAGCGCAGCACAAAGCCGCGCAGCAGGCCGCGTGCGGCCTCGGACAGCGGCTTGAACTCGGCAAAGCCGGCGTCCGACAGCGCTATGAACCATTCGACCTCGACCTGCACGCGGCGGTGCATCAGCCCGTACTCCGACAGCAGCGGGCGCAGGCCGGCCACTTTCGAGGCATAGCGGCCATCCAGGGGCGAAAGAGCAGAGAGGGCGGAGAGGTTCATGGCTTGGGCCGGTTGGGGCAAACCCGTGGATTTTAAGCGCCCGGCCGCAGGGCCCAGAACAAGCCCCGTGTGATGGCCGCCGGGAAGGCGGTCAGATGGCCCTCGCCGGCCAGTATCTGGCGCTCCACTTTCAGCCCGGGCAGGCGCGCCGATCTGAGGATGGCCTCGAAGCGGCGCAGGTCGCCGACCATGTCCTCATCCTTGCCACGCTCCAGCCCGCCGACCAGCAGCAGCACCCGGGCCTGCAGATCGCGCTGCTGGCGCACATAGGCCTGCGCACGCCTGAGCATCAGGCCGTCGTCGTACCACAGTGAGGGGCTGCTGAGGATGTAGCGCTGGAACATGCCGGGCTCGGTCAGCAGCATGTGGGCGCCCAGCAGGCCGCCATAGGAATGGCCGGCGAAGATCTTGCGGCCCATGTCGGCGCGCAGGGTCTTCTCGACATAGGGAAAGACCTCCTCGGCGATGAAACGGCGGTAGGCCTCGGCCTGGCCATAGACCACGGTGCTGTCTTCGCTCTTGTCGCGCCGCGCGCTCGGCGTGTAGTCGCGGTTGCGGCTGACCTGGGGGCTGTCGCCATCGGCATAGGACAGGCCGACGAGGATGAAGTCCTGCAGATCGCGGCCTTGATTGCGCGCCATGTGCGCGATGCTGCGCAGCAGCGGGAAGGCGTAGTTCGTGTCGGTCAGGAACAGCACCGGGTAACGGCGGGTTGGCTGCTTGTCGTAGTCCGCCGGCAGGCTGACGAACAGCCGGTAGTCGCGTTGCAACAGCCGCGAGCGCAGCGGGTGCACCTCGGTGTTGGCCAGGGTGTAGGGGTCCAAGGTGGCTGTGCGGCCGTCGAGGGCACCGAGGGTGAGTAGGGCGATGAACAGCAGGCGTGCAATGAGCATGAGGGTCTTGATCGGGCATGCGGCGGCGGCACCTGGCGCTCAGGCGCGCCGGCGGGTCAGGGGAAGTCAGGCGGGGCGCTTTTCCAGCGAGCGACGGATCCTGGCGGCGTCACGCAGGCGGTCGGCCGAGCCGTCGGCATCGAGCAGCACGACGGTAACGTTCTTGCCGCCGCTGTTCATGCGCATCGTCAGGCAGCGACCGGCCTCGTCGGTGTAGCCGGTCTTGGACAGATGAATGTCCCAGCCCTTGCTGCCGACCAGCCGATTCGTGTTGCGGTATTCGACCGAGCGGCCGTTGATCGCTATCAGCGCCTTGCGGTCGCTGGTGATCTGACCGATCTCGGGGTAGCGCGCAGCTGCTGCAGCCATCTTCGCCACCTCGGTGGCGGTGGAGGTGTTCTTCGGCGACAGGCCGGTGGGTTCGGCGATGGCGGTGTGCGTCAGGCCCAGGGCCCGGATCTTCGCCTGCACCGCCAGCTCGAAGGCCTCGAGTCCGCCAGGATAGGTGCGGGCCAGGGCCGCGGCAGCACGGTTGTCAGACGACATCAAGGCCAGCTTAAGGGCCGCCAGCCTGGGCATCCTGGCACCGACGGGCACTCGCGAGGCGCTGTGCTTGAGCGTGTCCACATCGTCGCGGTCAATGCGTATCTTCTCGGCCGGGTCGAGCTTGGCATCGAGCACCACCATGGCCGTCATCAGCTTGGTCAGCGAAGCGATGGGCACCACCGCGTCGGCGTCTTTCTGCATCAGCACCTTGCCCGTGCCCTCCTCCAGCACCAGCGCATGGCGGGCGTTCACGGGCAGGGTGAACGGGGCCGGCGCGCTGGCGGTGGGGCGGGCCGGCTCGGTGGCCTGCGGCGCGACCGGCTTGGCATTGGCCTGGACCAGCAGGCTGCCGATGACCAGGGCCAGGGCGGGCAGGGCCAGCTTCCAGGCTGAGCTGTGCCGGCGCGGGGCCAGCAGGGTTTGAATGCGTTGCAACAAATCGCCTCCTCGGGCGGACAGGGTCAGGTTTTGCGGATGCGGGTTCATCAAGCTCAGTTCATGCAGAGCCAGGGCCAGGCGCCGGGGTTCGCCCAGGGCCCGGGCGGCGAGCTCATCGGCCACCTGCTCGCGCTCGCGGCGCATGCGGCTCGACAGCCACCACACCACCGGATGGAAGAACAGCAGCGCCTCGATACCGCTTTGCAGCAGATTGACCAGATAGTCCAGCCGCCGCACGTGGGCCAGCTCATGGGCCAGCAGGGCCTCCAGCAGCGGCGCCGGCATGCCGCTGATCAGGGCCGCCGGCAGCAGGACCACCGGCCGCCACCAGCCCACCGTCAGCGGGCTGCTGAGCGGATCGACCACCTGCAGCGCCACGCGGCCGCGCAGACCCATGCGCTGCGCCAGCGCATCGGTGCGGGCCTGCCACTGCGGATGCTGCGCATGCCGCGCACGCCTCAGCCGTGCCACCCAGGCCAGGCCCAGACCGAGGCGCAGCCCCATCAGCGCCACGCCCAGGCACCATGCGAGCACCAGCTCGGGCAGCAAGGACTGCAGGGTGAGGAGCCAGTCCGGCGCCTGCATGGCGCTGTCGGGGGGACTTGGCTGCACTGGCTGCAGGCTGGTGCTCAGCTGCAGTACCGGCAGCAGGAGGCACAACAGCAGAGCCGCGCCGCAGACGGCATAGCGGCTGCGCGGGCCGTAAGCCCGCAGCAGCGTCAGCAGCAAAGCCGCGCCGGCGCCCACCAACAGGCCCTGCCAGATGAAATTGAGCAGTGCCCAACCCAGCGCCGGCACCCAGACCTGCAGCAGATCTTCAATACCGCTCATGCCTCATCCCCATGCAGGAACTTCTCGATCTCGGCCCGTTCCTTCTTGCTGACGTGGCTTTTCAGCGCGGCCATCACCAGCGCCTTGCCGGAGCCGGCGAAGGCCTTGGCGATCAGGTCCTTCAGCAAATGGGTCTGCAGCGTGTCCTGCGATTGCGCCGGGGCATAGATATGCGAGCGCTGGCTCTCATCACGGCTCAGCAGGCCCTTGCCATGCATGATCTGCAGCTGGCGCAGCACGGTGGCGTCGCTGGCGTCGGGGCGGTCGGCGAGCAGGGCCTCATGGACCTGCTTGGCCGTGGCCGGACCGATGCGCCACAGCGTGCGCAACAGGTCCAGCTCGGCGGCGGTGGGTTTGGGCGGCGGGGTTTGCATGGCGTGCAGAATAAAAGTTCTAGAACGTTTTGTCTAGAACTTTCTGTCTACAACTCACGGTCCGGCTCCGGCTCTGCACCAGATCAGTTGTTTTGTACAGACTGCCGCGCAACAGATGCTTCGCTAGAATCATCTTCACAACAAGGACCGCAGTCCCCAAGAACCCCATATGAAGCTCATCGGATCACTCACCAGCCCCTACGTTCGCAAAGTCCGCATCGTGATGGCCGAGAAAAAGCTCGACTTTCAGCTGGTGCTGGAAGACGTCTGGGCCAGCGACGACATTCTGAAAGTCAACCCGCTGGGCAAGGTGCCCTGCCTGGTGATGGAAGGGCAGGACACGATCAGCGGCGCTGTGTTCGATTCGCGCGTGATCGTCGAGTATGTGGACACGCTTTCGCCGGTGGGCAAGCTGATTCCCGAGCGCGGCCGCGAGCGTATCGAGGTGCGCACCTGGGAAGCGCTGGCCGATGGCCTGCTCGATGCCTCCATCCTGGCGCGCCTCGAGCAGACCTGGGGGGGGCGCACCGAACAGCAACGCTCGCAGGTCTGGGTTGACCGGCAGATGGACAAGATCAGTGCCGTGCTGAAGGCGATGAGCCAGGGCCTGGGCGACAAGAACTGGTGCTCGGGCAACCACTTCTCGCTGGCCGACATCGCCGTCGGCTGCGCGCTGGGCTATCTGGACTTCCGTTTCCCGCTGATCGACTGGCGCGCCGACCACCCGAATCGGCCAAGCTGTACGAGAAGCTGGGACAACGCCAGAGCTTCATCGACACCCGCCCTCCAGCCTGATCAGGCCCGCGCCGGGCAGGGCGCCGCTGCGTGCAGCTTGCGGTAGAGGCCGGCAATCTGCCGCGCCACCTGCTCCAGCGCCTGGCCCCAGCAGCGCGCAATCTCGTCGGCCAGCAAACCGTGGGCCAGCAGGCTCAGCAGGCTGCGCTCGGACTCGGCCAGGTCGCCGCTGCGCGCCGGCTCGATGGCCGGCCATTGAGGCGGCTGGCTGGCGCGGTAAACCGGCGTGCGCGGCTCGCCGAAGCACTCCAGCATTTGGCGCGCAATCATCGGCGACATCGGCGCCTGGCCGGTCAGGAAATCAATCGCGGCATGCTGCAACTGTTCGGGATCGCCTGCGTCGAGGGCATAGCCGTCG
>Ga0187845_1000324_pt1 | contig 28033 bp, 25 predicted proteins | sample SpaLakP09_SKY_68_FD_134515 | JGI IMG/M metagenome (GOLD analysis project Ga0187845, IMG submission 134515) | Oligotrophic lake water microbial communities from Sparkling Lake, Wisconsin, USA - SP09_SKY_68 | ecosystem: Environmental > Aquatic > Freshwater > Lake | place: USA: Sparkling Lake... | reverse complement strand
TCGGCCGCGCGGCCGAGATCCTGCGCATCACCGATCTGCTGGGCCGCTACCCCAAGGAGCTGTCCGGCGGCCAGCGCCAGCGCGTGGCCATAGGCCGGGCCATCGTGCGCAAGCCCAAGGTGTTCCTGTTCGACGAACCGCTGTCCAATCTGGACGCGGCGCTGCGCGTGAACATGCGCATCGAGTTGACCAAGCTGCACGAGCAGCTGGGCACGACGATGATCTACGTCACCCACGACCAGGTCGAGGCGATGACCATGGGCGACCGCATCGCCGTGTTCAATCAGGGCCGCATCGAGCAGCTGGGCGCGCCGATGGCGCTGTACAACCGCCCGGCCAATGAGTTCGTCGCGGCCTTCATCGGTGCGCCGCGGATCAACTTCATTGACAAGCCCGCGGCCAATGCCACTGCCGCGCATCAAGCACTGTGGCAGCTGCTGAGCCAGGCGCCCGGCGAGCATGCCCAGCGCATAGGCCTGCGCGCCGAGCATCTGCATCTGGCCACGGCAGGTGCTGGCATTGCCGCCACTGTGGAGCTGGCGGAGCATCTGGGCGACACGTCAATCATCTATCTGCGCTTGGCCGGCGTTCCCGAGCTGTTGACGGCCAAGGTGGCCAATGGCGCCGGCTCGCTGCATGTCGGCAACGTCGTCGGCCTGGCGCCCGATCCGGCCTGGGCGCTGGGGTTCGATGCCGCAGGATGCCTGCTCGGATGAAGAAGGTTGTCGCCCTGCTGTTGGTATTGGGCATGGCTCAAGCCGGCCATGCAGACAGCTTCAAATGGCCCGGCGGCGCCAGGGCCGCCGTCAGCCTGTCCTACGACGACGCGCTGAACTCGCAGCTCGACCACGCGCTGCCGGCGCTGAACGCCCATGGCCTGAAAGCGACCTTCTATCTGACCTTGTCCAGCGAGGTGGTGGCCCACCGGCTGCCCGAATGGCGCCGCGCCGCGGCCCAGGGCCATGAGCTGGGCAACCACACGCTGTACCACCCCTGCTCGCGCTCCAAGCCCGGCCGCGACTGGGTGGCGCCGTACCGCGACCTGGACAAGATCAGCGTCGCCCAGCTGCGCGATGAGATCCTGCTCGCCAACGCCTATCTGCAGGCCATCGACGGCCGCACCGAGCGCACCTTCACCGCCCCCTGCGTTGACCTGCTTGCCGCCGGCCAGCCGTATCTGCCGGCAATCCGCGCCGAGTTCGTGGCCATCAAGTCACGCGCTGGCGGTGTCGCCCCCGATATGGCCAGTCTGGACCCCTACGATGTCGGCACCGCCGGCCCGGACGGTGCGAGCGGTGAGGCCCTGATCGCGATCGTCAAGGAAGCCGCCGCCAAGGGCACGCTGGCCAGCATCACCTTCCACGGCATCGGTGGCGACCATCTGACGGTATCGAAAGTGGCGCACGAAGCCTTGCTCAGGCACCTGGCCGCGAATCCCAAGGACTACTGGGTGGACAGCTTTGTCAACATCATGGGCTACGTGACGTCCACGCGCAAACGCTGAGTCGTGTCGGGCAAACGCTGGAGGAAAATAGGCTTTTGCCGAATGCGGAGCAGTACCCATGAGTGCCACCCCACCCGAACACCTCTTGAGCCTGGACCGCAGGCGGGTGCTTCGCGGAGCCATAGCCACAGCCCTGCCCGCGCTGGGTCTGCCAATGGCCACCACAGCCACCGCGGCCGCCGCACCGCTGCTCGTCGGAGGCCTGCCCGTGACCTGCAATCTGACTCTTCCGGTCGCCTGTGTGGCCAAGGCCACCGCCAATGCGGCCGACAAAAGCGGCGCGCCCAAGTTCGAATACGAATACAGCAAGTACAACGGCTGGCCGGAGATCAAGGAGTCCCTGATGACCGGCCGCATCCAGGCCGCGTACATGCTGGCGCCGCTGGTGATGGACCTGGCGGACAAGAAGATCCCGGTCAAGATCGTCTCGCTGGGCCACCGCTCGGGCGCGGTGATCATGGTGCGCACAGACTCGCCGCACCAGCGGTTCAGGGACCTGACAGGTAAACGCATCGCCATCCCCAGCCGCTTTGCGGTGGATTTTCTGTTCCTGCGCAAGATGCTGGCCCAGGAGGGCATGACGCCCAAGGACATCCAGATCGTCGAGATGCCGCCGCCCGACATGCCGGCAGCGCTGTACGCCAAGGCGGTGGACGCCTATTGCACCGGCGAGCCCTTTGGCGCCGCCGCCCAGCGCGCCGGCTATGCGCGGGCGCTGCGCATGACCCGCGATGAATGGCGCAACTACATCTGCTGCGTGCTGACCGTGCGCGAGGAGCTGATCAAGACCAACCGGCCCCTGGTGCAGGACCTGGTCAACCATGTGATGGGCGCCGGCCAGTGGCTGGATCAGAAGCAGGAGAACCGCAACAAGGCGGTGACGATTGCGGCCGGCCGCAAGTTCTTCAACCAGGATCCCAACATCATCAAGTTCGTGATGGAGAACCCGACCGACCGCGTGACCTATGGCGATCTGCGCATGATTCGCAGCGAGTTCGAGGAGCTGATGCAGCTGTCCATCGAGGCCGGCACGATCAAGGCCCCGGTGGCCTACGAGAAGTATATGGACGAAAGCTTTGCCAAGGCCGCCCGCACGGCCACCATACCGCTGTGAACCGCCTGCTTGCTTTGCTGCTGTCGCTCTGCCTGGCCACCGCTGCCGCTGCAGCACCGAAGCTGAAAGCCGGCGTGTTCGAGCCGCCCTACCCGGCACCCGAGTTCGCCCTGCAGGGTTCGGACGGCGCCGAGCTGAAGCTGGCCCGCTACCGAGGCAAGCTGGTGCTGCTGGTGTTCGGCTTCACGAACTGCCCCGAGGTCTGCCCCACCACCCTGGCCACCCTGGCCCAGGCACGCAAGGGGCTGGGGCCCGAGTCCGCTGCCGTGCAGGTGGTCTATGTGACGGTGGACCCGGAGCGCGACAACGCCGCTCGCATCAAGAGCTATCTGGCTGCGTTCGACGCCAGCTTCATCGGCGGCACGGCCAAGCCGGACACCCTGGCCGGCGTGCGCAAGCACTATGGCGTGGTGGCCACCAAGCTGGCCCATCCGGCCGGTGACCCCAGTGGCTATGGCATGAACCACTCGACCTCGGTCTATCTGATCGACCGCGAGGGCCGGCTGCGCGCGATGATGCCCTATGGCCGCGAGGCCAAGGACTTCGTCCACGACCTCAAGCTGCTGCTGGCGGCGAAGTGAAGCGCGGCCTGAAGTTCCTGGCGGCGGCCGCGGGTCTGCTGGTCGTGGGTGCCCTGGCCTGGGCCGCTCTGGCGCCGATCGAGGCCAGCTCACGCGACGAGCTGTTCGAAATCCCGGCCGGCACCTATGCAAGACGGATGGCGGGCGACAAGATCGAGATCCTTCCGGACACGATACGACTGACCCTGGGCCTCAAGGACACGCTGCTGCTGAAGAACCTCGACGCCGTGCCCCAGGTCTTCGGCCCGGTGCTGATAATGCCGGGCCAGAGCTTTCGCCTGCCCTTCGAGGTGGCCTCGACCTATAGCTTTGCCTGCACCGCACACGCCAGCGGGCAGATGAGTGTGATCGTTGCCCCCCGTCCGGCGCCGGGCTGGACCACCTTGTCTTGGCGCCTACAGCATTTGAGAAAGAGCGTGCAGTGAACGAGAGAATGAGCAAGATACTGCCACCGCTGGCGGTGATGGCCCTGGTCATAACCGTCTGGTGGGCGGTCGTGGTGAAGACCGAGAGTGCGATCTTCCCGACACCCTGGCAGGTGGTCACCGGCACGCTGGAGCTGGCCGAGGACGGCACGCTGTGGGAGCATATCGCCGCCTCGCTGTTCCGCGTCGGCACCGGCTTCGGCCTGGCCCTGCTGGTGGCCGTGCCGCTGGGCCTGTGGATGGGCTGGGTGGGCGGCGCCTACCGCACCTTCAATCCGATCTTCCAGATGCTGAGGCCGATCTCGCCGATTGCCTGGATACCGCTGGCCATACTCTGGTTCGGCGTCGGCGATGTGTCGCCGATTTTTCTGATCTTCATTTCATCGGTGTTCCCGATGATTGTGCAGACGACTTCGGGCGTGCACACCATCGAGCGCCGCTATCTGCGCGCGGCGGCCAATTTCGGTGTGTCGCGCAGCGTGCTGTTCCGCCAGGTGGTAATTCCCGCCGTACTGCCCGAGATCATCATCGGCATGCGCATAGGCATAGGCGTGGCCTGGCTGGTCGTGGTGGCGGCCGAGATGATTGCGCTGCGCTCGGGCCTGGGCTATCTGATCATGGACTCGCGTAATGCCGGCAACCGCTACGACCTGGTGATTGCCAGCATGATCATCATCGGCCTCATCGGCCTGCTGCTCGACGGCATCACCCGTTTGCTGGAAAGAATGAAGACCGTGAAGTGGCGCTATGTCCGATAGCAGGAAAATTGTCGTCACCGACATCAGGAAAAGCTTCCCCGCCAGCAAGGGTGCCACGCTGCCCGTGGTCGGTGGCATCAGCTTCACCGTAGCCGACGGCGAATTCGTCGCCATCGTCGGCCCCTCGGGCTGTGGCAAATCGACCTTGATGAACATCATCGCCGGCTTCGAGCAGCCCGACTCGGGCTCGGTTCAGGTCGACGGCAAGGAGCAGTTGGGGCCCAGCCCCAAGGGCATCGTGATCTCGCAGCATGGCTCGGTCTTCCCCTGGCTGACGGTGCGCCAGAACCTGATGTTCGGGCTCAATGGCGACGAACATGGCGACAAGGCCGCCCTGGCCGACCACTACGCCGCGATGGTGGGGTTGAAGGGCTTCGAGAACAGCTATCCACATGAGCTCTCGGGCGGCATGCTCAAGCGCGCCGAGCTCGCGCGCGCCTTCGTCGTCAAGCCCGAAATCCTCTACATGGACGAGCCCTTCTCGGCACTGGACGCGCTGATGAATATGCGTATGCGCACCGAGCTCTTGCGCATCCTCGGCGAAGAGCGGCACACGGTGCTGCTGATCACCCACGATGTCGAGGAGGCCATCTATATGGCCGATCGTGTGCTGGTGCTGTCGCCGCGACCGACGACGATACAGGCCAGCTTCCGGGTGGACATGCCGCATCCGCGCAAGCTGTCCAGCCCGGAGTTGCAGGGGCTGCGCGAAGCGATATTGAAGGAGCTGGGCTTGTAGCCTGATGCGCCGCTGGTGGGCAGGTTCCCGCGCATCGGCGAAAAATAGCGGGCTCGAGGCCCGCTGGTCATCGTCAGCCGCTGAAGAAAAACTCAGTCGGCCTTGCGGCGGCGCGCCACCGCCCCGACCACACCCAGGCCGGCCAGCAGCAGGGCGTAGGTTTCGGGTTCCGGCACCGGCGCCACATCGACGGTGAAGGAATAGATGGTATTGGCGCGCTTCGAGGTGCCGGTCACATGCACGCTGTAGGTGCCGCTGCTCAAGGAGCCGGCGCCGTTCAGTGTCTGGTAGCTGTCGTACTGGAACAGCGACAGGTCAACGCTGCCCGGGAGCGAGCCGCCGGAGCCGCTGGCCGCAAACGAGCCAATGGCAAAACTTGGGCGGCTGAAGTTATTGCCCAGCAGCACGGCCACGTCATGGGCGCCGGTGATCGAGAAGATCCATGTGTCGTCAATCGTCGCGCCATCGCCGAACTTGCCGGAGAACTCGCCAGCGCCTGTCGCGGTGATATCGCCCAGGTTGTAAGTGGCGGCGGAAGCGAAACCGGTGGCGCCCAGCAGGGCGGCGGCAAGGGCGAGAGATTTGATTTTCACTGTGTATTCCCTGTATCGATGGCAGACGCGCCGCCGAATGCTTCGACTCGCTGTCCCAAACAATATATCGTGCGGAAGTACCGGTCCTGCCCCCTCATTCGCGGGGGTTTTGGCAAATCCTGACCCCGAACGACCAACGGACGACCCTGCCAGTCGTGACTTCGGCGCCCTCAGCCGTACTTGCCACCCACCTGGGCACGCACCGGGTGGGTGTCGTACATGATGGTCATGCACTCGATCAGCCCATTGGCGTCGAAGTCGAACACGTCCACGCAGTTGAAGTGCACGTCGCCGCCGTCCTTCAGCTGCCAGTGGTAGATGAAGTAGGCAATCGCCCGGGGGCCGCCATGGGCGCTGACCAGAATGTCCAGCGTTTCGATGCGGCTTTGCCCCGAGGCCTCACGGACCTTGATGAAGAAGGGCCGCGGGTCCATCCAGCCCAGGAAGGGTGAATAGATCTTGGCCCCTGGAGCAAACAGCGCGGTGATGGCCTCCACATCGGAGGCCTCCAGCCGCGACAGATAGCGTTGGACCACCTCGACATGGCGGTCGGTTTGCGAGATCGGCTTCAACATTCGTGATCAAGACTGGGCGGCTGCTGCAGATCCGCATCGAAATTCATCAGCACGCTGGCCAGCTCCAGCGAGCGCCACAGCGGCGCGGGCATCTGCATGATGGCCTCGGGCGTGCGGGCATGGGCCACCCAGGCGCCGATGTCGGCATGCTGGTCGGGCGTGAGCAGCTTCAGGCTCAGCATTTCGTCTATCGTTTTCATCTGCGGCCTCATTGGCAGGTTGGGGACGAAGGGATAGGCAGGCAGATCATGACACGAGGTCGGCGGGAAGATGGTCCTCACTGGCCTCCACTCACGGGAATGGCCTGACAAAACGCAGCCGGGTGATCTCCGACGGTGCACCGAGGCGCAGTGGCGGCCCCCAGTAGCCGGTGCCGCGGCTGGTATAGACCCACAAGTGGCGCAGCCGATGCAGTCCGGCCGTAAACGGCTGCTGCAGCGGCACGAACAGGTTCCAGGGCCAGAACTGACCGCCATGGGTGTGGCCCGACAGCTGCACGTCAAAGCCCGCATCGGCGGCGGCCGGCGCGCTGCGCGGTTGGTGCGCCAGCAAGACGCGCAGGCCGGCGCCCGGTGGCGCGCCAGCCATCGCCCGCTGCGGATCGCTGCGCTGGCTGGGCTCGAAGTGGTGGGCAGTGAAATCAGCGACGCCGGCCATCACCAGCTGGGCACCGTCGTGCTGCAGCACCACGTGCTCGTTGGTCAGCACGCGCAGGCCCAGGCCGCCGAGCAGAGCCGTCCACTCGCCGGCGCCGCTGTAATACTCGTGATTGCCGGTGACGAAGAAGGTGCCATGTCTTGACCGCAAGTTGGCCAGTGGCGCCACGTCATGCCGAAGGTCTGCCACCCGGCCATCGACGAGATCGCCGGTGACGGCCACCGCATCGGCCTGCAGCCGGTTGACCGCGTCGACGATGGCCTGCACATAGCCGCGCTTGACTGTAGGGCCGACATGGACGTCGGTGATCTGCACGATAGTGAAGCCCTGCAGCGCCGCCGGCAGGCCGGCGATGGGCACATCGACTTCGCGCACACGGGCGGTGCGCCGCGCGCCGACCAGGCCCCACAGCGCGGCCAGCAGGGCCAGGGTGGGCACGGCAATCGCGCTGGGCATGGCCAGCGGCGGCAGGTTGAACGGCAAAGTCGCCAGCAGCAGAAAGTCGCGTAGCAGGGTCAGCACCAGCAGCATCGAGAACAGGCCCAGGGCCAGCATGCCGGCCCAGGTCCAGCGATCTGCGACCGCGCGGTCTTGTGCGCGCCGGCCGAAAATTGACGACGGAATCAGCAAAGCCGACACGATCAGAAAGGCGATGAAGGCCCAAGCCGCCGGTGCACCGGGCAATTGTGGGGCAATGCGCCAGCCAATGTAGAGATGGGTCAGCGCCAACAGCCAGATTGCGGTCATGCGCCGCAGATGGGGATACCTTTGCCGCTATCAAGCGGCAGGAGGCGTGGGGCAGCGCCCCACCCGGCCGTCAGTCCTTCTTGTGGCCCTTGCCATGGCCCTTGTCCTTGCCGTGGTCCTTGTCCTTGTCCTTGCCGTGACCCTCGCCCTGCTCCCGATAGTGGGGAACATAGACATCGTTGTACCAGCCGTCGTCGACGAAGTACACCGGTTGACCGCAGGCCCTGTAGCGAGCGCAGTGCTTGCCCCATTTCTTCGCATGGCCGGGCGGTACGTGCAGGTACAGCGGCGTGCGCACCACCCCGGCCGGCGGGGGTTGGATCACCACGGGCTCGACATAGATCAGCCGCGGCTGCGGGGCATTGCCCAGGTCGATGCGTCCATAAAAGCCAGGCTGTCCGACGGTGATTGAGACGCCAACGTCGGCGGCGAAAGCCATCGAAGCGCCGGCCAGCAGCCCAACGGTGATCAGAAACTTCTTCATGTTCGAGTCCTTCAACATAGATAGCGCTCGTTGGCGCCGTGCCCCAGTCTGAAGCCAAGTCGCCGCACGCTGCGCCTAGATGTCACAGATTTGTGCGTTTTCTCCATTTCCGGTAACTCCCGGTCACAAAAGATCCGGCCAGGCGCTTCAGGTGGGGGCGGCTGGCCGGGTTCAAACCGCGAGCCTCCATCGCACTCGGTTGCATCTCGACGGGCCCGTGCTTGCGTTCATCGCATAGCGCTACCGGCGGCGAGCGGGCGCCCCTTAGAGTGCGCATCAACCAGATGCTGATCCAGGAGACAAAAATGCGTGAGACAACCGACCGCCCGGCCAAGGCGACGGCCCGATGGTTGATCACAGCGGTGGTCGCGCTTGCGGAGTCGGGCCATCTGGCGTGGCAGGCCTTTCACGGCGGTATCGAGCGTCACCACCTGCTCAATCAAGCCGGTCTGCCCGCCATCTCCAATGCCTGGGGCGCCATCTTCCTGCCGCTGCTGGCCTGGTTTCTCGCGGGCCGGTTGCTGAGGCGAGTCACCGGCCCCCAGGCGGCAAAAGCCATTGCCGCTGTCACGCTCGGTGCGTTTGCTGCCGGCATCGCCTTGTCGCTCGCGTTCATGAGCGGCAATGCAGATGCACCCGCCCACATCCTGCTCGGCATCCTTCTTGTCGGCCTGGTCTTGCCGACCTATCGAAGCGAATATCTGCTGGGCTTCGTGCTGGGCATGGCCTTCACCTTCGGGCCCGTCCTGCCGGTCCTTGTGGCAGCTGCCATTGCGGCGGTATCGGCGACAGCCCACCACCTGGTGCGCCCGGCCTTGAAAGGGGCGCTGACCTGGATCAGGGACTGACCCCTATTTCGCCGGCTGATATACCCGCACGTACTCCACCTCCATGCGCACCGGGAAGATGGCGTCATCGACCGGGCCGCCCAGATCACCGCCGATGGCGATATTGAGTATCAGGAACTGCGGCGCGTCGAAGGGCCACTGGGCCTTGCCGGTGCCGGCGTTCTTGTAGGTGAAGTGGGTCTTGCCGTCAATGCCAAAGCTGATCTGCTGGGCCGTCCACAACATCTGGTAGGTGTGGAAGGCGCTGCAGGCATCAGGCACCTGGGTGGCCGCGCCCGCGCCATTGCCGCCGCTGCCCGAGGTGGTGTGCGTGGTGCTGAAGACCTTGGTCGGCTCCTTGCCGACCTGCTCCATGATGTCCAGCTCGCCGCCGGCCGGCCACACCCCCTGGCTACCCAGCATCCAGATTGCCGGCCAAGTGCCCTTGCCGCAGGGCAGCTTGGCGCGTATCTCGAAAAATCCATAGGTCCAGTCCTGCTTGCCGGCGGTCAGCAGCCGGGTCGAGGTATAGGCCTGACCGCCCCAGTCGGCGGCGGTCGTCATCTGCTCCCTGCGCGCGGTGATGACCAGGCGGCCGTCGCGCACCTCGGCGTTCTCCGCCCGCGGGCCGCTGTAATACTGCTGCTCGCGGTTGTGCCAGCCCTGCTTGTTCATGCCGGTGTCATAGGCCCACTTGGCCGGGTCCGGCAGGCCGGGCTTGTCGAACTCGTCGGACCAGACCAGGGCATGGCCCGGCGGCAGTGCCAGCGCGTCGGCGGCGGAAACAGGCGGCGCGATGGCCTCGGCCGCGCCGCCGGAGCCGCAGCCGCCCAGGCACAGAGCGGCAAGCAGCGAGGTCAAAGGCCAGCGCCGTATCAACAAATGGTTCATTTCAACAGTCTCCCTGTGCAAATCATGTCATCGGTGGGCGCGCCGCTCGAGCAGCCGCGCGGCGTCCTGCAAAGCGGCGCGAATCGGCTTGCCGCGCTTGAGCACCTGATCGAGTTCGCTGCCGACCACCTCGTCGGCAAAGCCGTTCTGCTTGTGCACCCGGGCAGCCGAGATACGACGCGCGGCCACCCGCCACAGCAGCCGCGCCTTCTGGCCGCCCAGAAAGGCCACGGGCTCGTCGAAGAAGGCGTCCTCATGCGTCTCCAGCAGGGCCGGAAAGGCGTCATGCGTCTTGAAGGCGGCGAGCTGGCGCTCACGGTCCAAGGTCATCAGCTGGATGAACTGCCAGGCCAGCGCCTTGCGCTCGGGCGCGGCGCGACGCGGCATCGCATAGAAGGCGCCGCCATAGCCGGCGTTGGCGCCCTCGGGCAGCTGGGCAGCGCGCCACAGGCCTGCGGTCTGCGGCGCCACCCAGTTGCTGAGCTGGCCGACCAGCCAGGCGCCTCCCAACTCGGTGGCCAGGCTGCCGCGCTTGAAGCCCTCGGCCCATTCGTTGGACCAGGCATTGACACGCGCATCCAGGCCCAGCCGGCGCACCTGCAGCGCCACCTCGAAGGCGCGCACAAAGCGCTCGGACTGCACCAGCACCCGCGACTCGCCGTCGAAATACATGCCCTCGCCGGGCTGGATGCCGGTGCGCAGGAGGATGTCCTTGACCTCGCTGACATGGGCGATCAGATAGGCGCCGGTGCTGCGCTTGATGCGCTGGCCGGCGGCGATATAGCTGGCCCAGGAGCGCGTCAAATCCTCGGCATCGACACCGGCACGGCTGACGATGTCCTGCCGGTACAGCATCGTGCCCGGGCCGATGTCGGTGGGCACGGCCACCACCGCGCCGTTGCGGCCCACTGCCTGGTCATAGGCATAGGGCACCAGGCGTTCGCGGAACCGGGCCATGTCGTAGCGCGGCTGGGCCAGGTCTTCCAGCCCTCCCCCCTGCGCAAAGCGACCGACGAAGCTGGACTCCAGCGCCATCACATCGGGCAGCAGCGAGGAGGTGGACAGGGCCGTGGTCATGGCGGTGTGGTGATCGGCGTACTGGCGCGAGACGATCTGCACATCCACCTCCGGATGCAGCTTCTGCCATGCGGGAAGGGCCGCGCGGGCGATCTCGTCCACCAGAGGGAAGGCCGCCAGCTGCAGCACTGTGCGTTCGGCCGCGCGCGCCGAGCTGGCGCCCAGCAGCCCGCAGGCCAGCAAGCCACGCCGCGTCAGCCCGTGCATGGGCGCCACAGACTCAGCCCAGGTCGGCCGCGCAATGCTTGGCGATGAACTCGGCATGCGTGGGCATCACGCCGACGCACTTGGCCACCACCTGCTCGACATTGCGCAGATAGGCCTGCACCTCGGCCTCGGGCAGCAGATCGGCGAACGGGTGATGGCCGCGCGGCATCAAGCGCTGGCCCACCATCACCTGCAGCCAGCTGGTCTCGGCGAACAGTTCGTCGTCATAGCGGTAGATGCGGCCATTGCTGGCGAACAGATCGATCTTGCGCTGCAGAGTCTCCGGTATGGCCATCGTCCGGCAATGGGTCCAGAACGGCGAATCGTCGCGCGTGGTGAGCTTGTAGTGCAGTATCAGGAAGTCGCGCACGCGCTCGAACTCAAGCCGGGTCAGTGCGTTGTATTCGGCGATGTCGGAGGCATCAAAGCCGCCGTGCGGGAAGAAGCTCAGGATGCGCGCCACCGCCATATGGATCAGGTGAATGCTGGTCGACTCCAGCGGCTCCAGAAAGCCGCTGGACAGGCCCACGGCCACGCAGTTGCGATCCCAGAAGGTCTTGGCCCGGCCGGTGCGGAACGTCAGATGGCGTGGTGGCGCCAGCGCCTTGCCGTCCAGGTTGTTCATCAGGATGGACTCGGCCTCGTCCTTGTCCATGAAGGCGCTGCTGTAGACATGGCCGTTGCCGATGCGGTGCTGCAGCGGAATGCGCCATTGCCAGCCGGCCGTGTGGGCGGTGGAGCGCGTCAACGGCAGCAAGGGAGCGACCGACTCGCAGGGCACGGCGATGGCGCGGTCGCAGGGCAGCCAGTGCGTCCAGTCCTCATAGCCGACCTTCAGGGTCTGCTCGATCAAGAGTGCACGCATGCCCGAGCAGTCGATGAAGAAGTCGCCCTCGACCCGCTCGCCACTCTCCATCACCACGGCCTCGACAAAGCCATCGTTTTCACGCTGGAAGACCTGCCGGACCTTGCCCTCCAGCCGCTTGACGCCACGTTGTTCGGCAAAGCCGCGCAGAAACCTGGCATAGAGGCCGGCATCGAAATGGTAGGCATGGGCGATGTCGGCCAGCGGCGAGCCGGCCATATCGGCCCGGGCCCGCATGAACCTGGCCTGGCTCGGCGCCACGGTGTTGATCGAGTAGTCGCCCAGCGGCCCCGACTTGCCCTGCTGCGCCATGCGCAGCCAGAAGTGGTGGAAGGGCACGGTGTCGGCCATCTGCCCGACCTTGCCGAAGCCGTGGGTGTAGCGGTCGCCCTGCGCCCCCCAGTTGACGAACTCGATGCCCATCTTGAACGTGCCCCGCGTCGCGAGCAGGAACTCGTCTTCGTCGATGCCCAGCGCCCGGTTGAACTCGGTCAGATTCGGGATCGAGGCCTCGCCGACGCCGATGATGCCGATCTCGTCGGACTCGATCAGGCGTATCGAATACGCCGGACCGAGTGCCTTGGAGAAGGCGGCGGCCGTCATCCAACCGGCGGTGCCACCGCCGACGATGACGATGTTGTGGAGGGGCTTGGAACTCATGCGTTCGATTAGAACTTGTAGTTCATCCCCAGCAACGTGGTGCGGCCGAAATAGCGGATCAGGTTCGGTGTCAGCTGCGTGCCATCCGGTGCGTTCGCCCCCACGTTCTTGTAGTTCAGAGTGGGCTTGTCCAGCACGTTGCCGACCTGCAGCACCAGCGACAGGCCCTTGAATGTGCCGCTGTCGAACGCATAGCCCAGTTGCAGGTCCATCACCTTGTCGGCGGCGTACTGCAGGGTGGTCGAGTTGAAGTAGATGTCACGTGTGGTCGCCGTGAACGGCGAGCGGTAGCGCTGGCTGACCCGTGCCGACAGGCCATGGTTCTCGTAGTAGAAGGTCAGGCTGTTGGAGCGGCCCGACAGGCCGTTCAGCGGAATGGACTTGGCCAGTTGGTCGGGCAGCTGTTCGAGGATGGAGCTGCTGAGCTTGGAGGCGCTGGCAACGACGCCAAAGCTTTCCAGCACCGGGTGCAGCATGCCGCCTTCGAGCGAGGCGGCGAACTCGTAGCCTTCGACCTTGCCACCACTGCCATTGGTCGGCTGGATCAGCGGGCCGAGCTTCTTGGGCGTCACACCGGGCGGAACGTTGGATGGCAGCGGTACGCCGGAGTTGTCGATCACCGTCTGCGCGTTCCGGATGTAGCTCAGCAGGTTTTTGCGGAACGCGGCCGCGGCGACGTAGCTGCGCTTGCCGAAATACTTCTCGACCGACAGGTCTATGCCCACCGCACGCCAGGGCTTGAGCTCGGGGTTGCCCGAGTAGGTCGCCGTCCAGTTGCCGGCGTTGGGCGTGCCGGCCTGGTCCTGCACCACGTCGGGTGTGCTCTTGCCGGCGCGCATCTCGTTGATGCCCGGGCGCACGATCGATGTGGCCAGGCCGAAACGGGCGAGCCAGTTGTTCTTGAAGTCGGCGACGAGGTTCAGGCTCGGCAGCACGTCGGTGTAGCTGGTGCCGCCCTGCAGCTTGCGCAACAGGCTCGGATCGGGGAAGTCCTCGTTGCGACCGAGATAGGCCCAGCCCTCCGAGTTCTGCTTGGCATGCACGATCTGCAAACCGACGTTGCCACGCAGGCCGACACCGGCGATATCGGTGTCGATGTCGAGCTTGCCGAATCCGGTGGTGACCGTCTCGTCCACGCTGGACACATTGCCGGCCCATTTATGGAACTGACCCTGCTCCTGGGTTACCGCGCCGCTGGCCACCAGCGCCGGCACGTCGACGCGCAGCAGCTGCGGAATACCGGCCCAGCTCATGTCGAACGGGGCGCCGACGACGGACGTCGGAATCGTGCGGATGAAGTTGCCCTGGGCATCCTTCTTCATCAGGATGCGGTCCTCGTTGCGCTCGACGTCCTTGCTGCGTTGGGTGACGTTCACGCCGGCGGTGAAGCCGCCGAAGAAGCCATCCATGTCGCGCTTGACCGACAGGCGCAGGCTCTTGATCTCGTCCTTGACCGCGGGCGAGCGGATCGCACCGATCCAGGCGTCGTTGCCGACCCAGTCCATGCCCTGCACATCGCCGAAGGCCATGTTGGCCGGGTTGGACAGATAGCCGGGCTGCACCGGCGTGAAGGTCTGGGCGCCACCGGTGGCCGGCACATTCCAGTTGTAGGCGCCATAGGTCCACTGCTTGGTGGCGTTGTTGTAGGGGCCGCCATAGGCCTCGGCATAGCGCTCGTTGCGCTTGTCACGCGAGTAGCTGAGGTCGGCGATGCCCTTCCATTTGTCCGCCAGCTTCATCTCGGTGTTCCAGCCGACGGCCACGATGTCATCGGTTCGGCGCGTGTCCGCATTGCCGACATTGGCCACCAGCTGCGAGGTGGTGGCGCTGGTCGCATAGGTGTTGTTGCCGATCTGCGTGGTGCCGACGTTGCTTAGCGCCGGCGCGATGCCGGCGGACCAGTTGCCGAACAGGCTCTGCGCGAACTTGCCGCCAACCTCGTGGGTCTTGAACTTCGAGTAGTAGAGATCGACCATGCTGCGCAGGTCGTCGCTGGGCTTGTACTCGAGCACGGCCATCAGGCCATCACGAAGGTTCTTCTTGGTCGAGGTGGTGGCGGTCCAGAACATCGGCAACATGGCCTGCCCGGTGTTGCCATCGGCCATCGGCTTCAGCGAGGGCTTGTTGCCGCTCAGCGGCAGGCCGAAAGGCGTGAAGTCGCTGTACTCCACCAACTCGGTCAGCTTGACCTGCGTGGGCGCATCGAGGCGGGCAAAGCCAAGCGCCACACCGATGGTCTTGTTGGCGAACTGATCGACATAGGACGCGCTGACGCGCATTCCGGTGGGGCTGGTGACGCCCGACACCAGGTTGCCGTTTGAGTTGCGCTCGCCCCGGGCATTCAAGATCACCTGGCGGCCGGTGATGGACAGCGGACGCAGGGTACGGATGTCGACGGTGCCCGACAGGCCCTGGCCGACCAGCGAGGCGTCCGGCGTCTTGTAGACGACAGCCGAGCCGACCAACTCGGAGGGAAACTGGTCGTACTCGACCGCGCGGCTGTCGCCCGAGCTGACCATCTCGCGGCCATTCAGCAGCACGCCCGAGAACTCGGGTGACAGGCCGCGGATCGAGATCCGGTCAACCCGGCCATCTGGGCCTCGTTGGCCGGTCAGGCCCGGCAGCCGCGCCAGCGATTCGGCAATGCTGGCATCGGGCAGCTTGCCGATGTCTTCGGACGACACCACTTCGACGATGGAATCCGAGTTGCGCTTGGCCGTCACCGACGACTCGATGCTGCGCCGGATGCCGGTCACGACCACCGTGTCCAGCTGGCTGGCCTGCTGGGCCTCGGCTGCCACCGAGGCCAGCATCAACAGGCCGCAGGCGGCAGCCACCGGCTTGACGCGAAACACCGGGCGATCGCTGCGCTGAAGGCGCGGGGAGGTTGAGCACTGCATTGTTTGTCTCCAGCTGTTTTTGGGAAATCTGGCGTCAACGGCGAGCTTGAACACAACTCGTTGAAAGCGCTTTCATGATGTTGCTCAACCCCTCCGGGTGTCAACTCCAGGCTAACCCTAGGTGTCTGCTCCTGGCCACTGCCGGACCGGGTCAGACGGCCGCGATATAGGTGGCCATCGAGCGTGCCGGCAGCTCGACTGCGCTGAAGGCATCGTCCAGCCGCAGCAGAAATGGGATGGCCGTGTCCGTGCGGTTCAGCGCGACGATGGCGATGCTGCCGTCCGGGTTCGCGAAGGCGGTGGTTTCCAGGTCCTGCCGCGTTGCCGCGCACAGCAAGCGCTGCGCGCCCGGCCGAATGAAGCGGGCGAAGTGCCCGAGCGCGTGAAAGGAACTCTGGTGCAGCAGCCGGCCCTCCGCCCGATCGGCCAGCACCGGCGCGCTGCACAGATTGCCAACATGGTTGGGGCCACCGGTCTCGTCGAGCAGCAGGTTCCAGTCGATCCAACCCACCGTCCAGCGGTTCAGGTCGTTGATGATGTTGCGTGCATAGCGTTCAGCCAGCGCCCACTCGCCAGTATGCGGCCCGCCCTCCTGGCAGCCCTCGGTGAACAGCAGGGCCTTGTCGGGCCAGGCGTCATGGAGCAGCTGCACATGGTCGAAGTGGTCCTCGCCATACCAGTGGAAGCCGCAGCCCCAGACGTACTGCGCCGCCACCGGGTCCGAATAGACGACGCTGGCCCGGCCCACCATCAGGTCGCGGTTGTGATCCCAGATGACGATCTTGATGCGGGCCAGACCGGCCTCGGCCAGGGCCGGGCCCAGATGGTCGCGCACGAAGTCGCGCTCCTCCTCGGCGCTGTAGATGCAGGAGTCCCAGCGCTGGGTGGCGTCCGGTTCGTTCTGCACCGACACACCCCAGACCGGCACGCCCTCGGCCTCGTAGGCTTCGATGAAGCGCACATAGCAGCGCGCCCAGGCCGCGGCATATTCGGGCCGCAGCTTGCCGCCCTGGTTCATCTGGCCATTGCTCTTCATCCAGGCCGGCGGGCTCCAGGGCGAGACCAGCAGCTTGATGGGCCGGGCCGCCACCCGCTGCGCGGCCTTGATCATCGGCAGCAGTGACTGGCGGTCGCGGGCTATGTTGAAGTGTTCCAAGGTCACATCGCCCGGCACCTCGGCATGGGCGTAGTTGCCCAGCGCAAAGTCGCAGCTGTTCATGTGCACTCGGCACAGCGTGTAGCCGTGTCCCGCTTCGGCGTCGAAGTAGCCTTGCAGCAGCTCGGCCGCGGCCGCCGGTGGCAGAGCCTGCCAGGTCACTGCTGCAGCCTCGGTGAAGGCGCCGCCAAAGCCTTCCAGCCGCTGAAACCGGCGAGTGCTGTTGACCATCAGCTGCGGCAGACCCGCCGTGCTGCCAGCATCGGGCGAGCAGGCCAGCGGCTCCTGCTCGGACAGCCGCTCCGGGCCATCGCGCCGGCTCAGGATGCAGCGCAGGCTGCGGGTGGGGGTCAGATCAGTCATGGCCAGGCCTCGATGCAAGGGGTGAACAAGCGCCGGGGAAATCAGCGCTTGCGCTTTGAAAGCGCTTTCATTAGCATGATAACTCGCCCCAGCACGCTGCCGAAAGCAGCTCGGACTCAAGCCGGAACATGCCCATGCCCACCCCCGTCTACCCACGCCTGCTTGCCGATGTAGGCGGCACCAACGCGCGCTTTGCCTGGGCCAGCGCGCCCGATGCGCCGCTGAGCGTGATCGCGAACTACCGCTGCGCCGACCATGGCTCGCTGCATTCGGCGATCAGCCAGTACCTGCGCGACCATGACCGGCCCACGCCCCAGGCCTGCGCGATCGGCATCGCGAATCCGGTGGTCGGCGATGAGGTGCGCATGACCAATCACCACTGGTCCTTCTCGATCTCGCAGCTGAAGGCACATCTGGCGGTGGCGCGGCTGGCCGTCGTCAATGACTTCACCGCACTGGCCCTGTCGCTGCCCGCCCTACCCGCAGCCCAGCTGCGCCAGATCGGCGGCGGGCACAGCATCGGCGGTGAACCGCTGGCCGTGCTGGGCCCGGGCACCGGCCTGGGGGTGTCCGGTCTGCTGGCGCTGGAGGATGGCCACTACGTGCCGGTGGCCGGAGAAGGTGGCCACACCACCCTGGCGCCGAATGACGAGCAGGAGGCAGCGGTGATCGCCCTGCTGCGGGAGCGCTTCGGCCATGCGTCGGCCGAGCGCGCGCTGTCGGGTCCTGGTCTGGTGAATCTGTATGCCGCCGCGGCCAGCCTGGCCGGGCGTTCAACCCAAGACCTGACGCCGGCGGAGTTGATTGCTCGCGCCCGCGAGCAGGGTGACCCGCTGTGTCGCACCGCCATCGATCTGTTCTGCCGCTTTCTGGGCGGCGTGGCCGGAAATCTGGCGCTGACTCTGGGCGCGCGCGGCGGCGTTTACGTCGGCGGCGGGATCGTGCCGCGCCTGCTGCCCGAGCTGATGGCCTCCCGCTTTCGCGAGCGCTTCGAGGGCAAGGGCCGCTTCAAGGACTATCTGGCCGCAATCCCGACTTTCGTCATCGACGCGGCAGTGTCACCCGCCCTGATCGGCGCCTCACGCGCGCTGGACATCGACAAGTTCTGCGCACCCGGCCTCAGGCCTTGAGGGCCGCCACCAGCGCAATCGGGCAGGGCGCGCCGCAGCTGCCGGGCGGCATCAGCAAGAAGCTGGCATTGGACATCAGGCTCATCATCAGCGACAGCCGCGCCGCCGCCGACAGATTGGCGTTGGCCACCGCCGACAGATTGAGCGCCGCCACCGCCGAGGCACTGGCCGAAGCGTGCAGGTTGGCATTCGCCGTGGCGCTGGCCGTCGCGCCGACGCGCAGGCTGGCGAAGGCCGACAGCGGCAGGCCACTCAGCGCCAACTTCAGGTTGACGATCGCGTTGGCCGCGAGCAGATCAACCCCCAGCGCGGCCTTGATCGCCGCCAGCAAGGCCATCAACGCCGACAGATCGGCCAGCGCGGACAGATTCACATTGATCTGCGGAAGGCCCAGGGTCAGCTTGGCCATGGCCTGAGCCGAGGCACTGAGCGAGGCCGCCGCCGAGGCATTGAGCCCAAAGCCCATCGAGGCCATCAGCGAGGCAATGGCCGAGGCACTGGCGGTGGCCGAGGCCATCGCCGAGACATTCGCTGTGGCCGAGGCATGGGCATCCAGCCGTGCCTGCAAGGCCGCGATCGCGCCGCTGGCGCGCAGGTCTATGCCCAGCGCCACACGCACGGCAATGATCAGATTGGCCAAGTGCAACAGGTTAAGCAGCGCGTTCAGCAGGGCCGACAGGCTGGGGCCGCTGATGTTGAGCATGCCGGCGTTGGCATTCAGCGAGTTGATCTGGGCCGACAGGTTGGCCTGCAGGCTGGCCATCGCCGACACCGACAGCGGCGCCGCCAGGTTCACGCCCATGGCCGCCTTCAGCGCCGCCGTCAGGCTGGCCATCAGCGACAGATTGGCCATCAGCGAGGCGCTGGCACTGGCCGAGGCCGAGGCCGAGGCGGAAACCGCCAGGCCGGCGCCAGGCGCCATCGCGCTGATCGAGGCCACCAGGCTGACCGGGAACGAAGGCACCAATCCAAGAAACGACGGCATGGCCGTCAGCGAGCCGAGCAGCGAACGCAGTTGCAGCGAGCACAAACAGGTCATGGGCTTAACGGCTTCCAAGGCGGCAGGTGCGAGTTAGAGTGCACGAATCATCATACCGGCAATACCTCGCCTGCCGGGGGCTGAGCAACCCCATCCCGGGCTGCATTTCGTGGGGGTCAAACTGATGCCGGGCCGGGGCCTTGCCTGCTAAAGTCCGGCGAACAATATCCGCGCAGGAGGCACGATGTTCGACACCGCAATGCCCGAGCCCGCAGCCGCCCCGGCGCGCTGAAGCCACCCATGGAGCAAGCGTCCGGGGTCGGTTGGTATGGCAAGCTGCCCAGCCTGGGCGACTTTGCCTCGCGCCGCTTGCCGCCCGAGTTCATCGAGGCCTGGGACGACTGGCTGGCTGCGGGACTGTCCGACTGGCGGGAACGCGAGCCCGATGCCTGGCTGGAGCACTATCTGGCCGGCCCCAGCTGGCGTTTCCTGCTGATGCCCGGCGTGCTCGCCTCGGGCAGCTGGACCGGCGTGCTGATGCCCTCAGTCGATCGCGTCGGTCGCTACTTTCCGCTCACCCTGGCCCAGCCGCTGGCCCTGCTGCCGCCCGATGCCGAGCAAACCGCGAAGCTGCTGGCCTGGCTTCAACAGCTCGACGACCTGGCGCTCGACGCGCTGCAGGATGACTGGACGCTGGACCAGCTCGAGGCCGAGTTACAGCGCCTGGGCGCCCTGCCGGCACCTGCACCCGATCAGGCCCCACAAGACCTGACACCCTCACTTGATGCTGAAGTGATGCTGGAGCTGCACCCGCGCGCCGACGTAGCCTCGCTGCTGGCGGCGATGGCCCGCAGCGACCTGCTGCACAGCCTGCAAGGCAAGGTCTTGTGGTTGTGCACCGATGCGCTGGGCCAGCCGCTGCTGCGCGTCACTGACGGCCTGCCCCAGGCCCAGGCCTTCAGCGAGCTGCTGACCCGCCCCGCCTCGACCCCGCCCGATTCCCTCTCCCTTTCCTCATCAGCGAGCCACCCATGAGCAATGACTGGACCCCCGACTTTGGCGGCATCAGCGTCAACCCGCCCGCCTGGAATGCCAAGCGCCCGGTGCGCATCGCCATCCTGGGCGACTTCAGCGCCGGAGCCCTGTCCGGCCGGCTGGACACCGGCGCGGCCTTGGCCAAGCGCAAACCGCTGAAGGTCGAGTTCGACACGCTGGAAGACGCGCTGGCGCGGCTCAAGCTGAAGCTGAACCTGCCGCTGGGCTCGGACGGCGCGCCGGTGGAGGTCGAGGTCAGCGAGTTGGAGTCCTTCCACCCGGACGAGCTGTATCGCAATCTGGAAATCTTCTCGGCCCTGGCCTCGCTGCGCAAGCGGCTGAACACGCCGTCCAGCTTTGCCGCCGCCGCTGCCGAGGTGCAGGGCTGGGGCGAGGATGCCGGCGTGCGCGCCTCGACCATCAGCAACCGGGCGCGCGCCCGTGGGGCGGCGCCGTCCAGCGGCGCCAGCCTGGACGACTTCGCCCGCCTGACCGGCCGCCCCTCGGTTGATGCCAAGGCCGACGACTCGATCGATGCGCTGTTGCGCAGCCTGGTCGGCCCCTTTGTGGTGCCGGCGCCAAACCCGAACAAGGACGCACTGGTCGCGACCGTGGACCGCGCGCTGGGCGACACCATGCGCGCCGTGCTGCACCAGCCCGACTTCCAGAACGCCGAGTCGCTGTGGCGCGGCGTGGACTTCCTGCTGCGCCGGCTGGAAACCAGCCACCAGCTGCAGGTGCATCTGATCGACATCAGCGCCGAGGAGTTCGCCGCCGACCTGAGCAGCAGCTCGGATCTGTCGGAGAGCGGGCTTTACAAGCTGCTGGTCGAGCAGCCATCCCAGGATGCCGACGGTGGCTACAGCTATCTGTGCGGCTGCTACCAGTTCGACGCCACGCCGACGCACGCCGAGCTGCTGGGCCGCGCCACACTGGTGGCCGCCCACGCCGGCGCGCCGCTGATCACCTCCATTGCTACAGCACCGTTCACCGACCGTCGCGAGCCACCGCACCGCCTGGTCCAGGAGGCCTTCAAGGCGCTGAAGGCGATGCCCGACGCTTCCTACCTGAGCCTGATGGGCCCGCGCTTCCTGCTGCGCCACCCCCTACGGCAAGCGCAGCGACCCGATTTCCAGCTTCGCACTGGAGGAGTTCACCCGCGAAGACGGCCTGCGCGGCATGCTGTGGGGCCATCCGGGCCTGCTGGCCCTGTGCGTGCTGGGCGTGCACGGCGGCCAGCTGACGATCAATGACCTGGCGTTCCACCACTATGTGGACGCCGACGGCGACAGCGTCGCCCTGCCCTGCACCGAGCGCCTGGTCAACACCAATGCGGCCACCCTGCTGCGCGACTACGGCATCAGCGCCGTGATGGCGCACAAGGGCGAGGCGCTGGTACGTCTGTCCGGCGTCGAGGCCATCAATGGCGACGGCCTGGCGGGCTCCAACACCGCCGGGCGCAAGGCACCCAGCGACAGCCGCTTCGCGCTGCGCTCGAAGCCCGAGGGCGATGGCAAGGTGGCGGTGGACTGGACGCCGGCCCAGCGCAGCGGCGGCACGGTCAGCGTCAGCGCACCGATGCAGCGCCTGGCCCAGGATGAGGAAGCGCCCGCGGCCGAGGCAGCCGCAGCTGCGGTGGAAGACAGCGGCAGCGGCGACGCCGAGCTCGACGCCCTGCTTGCAAGTCTGGGTGCCGACGAGGCCGCCGCCGAGGCGCCACCCGAACCGGCCCCGGCCGGCGAGGAACCTGCCATGGACCCGGACCTGGAGGCATTGCTCGCGTCCCTTGGCTGAGCCCGGGCACAAGGCCCGGGAGGGGTTTGTGCCCGGCGAAGGCCTCGACACGATCCACGTGGCAGGGCTGATACGGCTCTGGCGTGTGCTTTGCACGCAGCCAATGCTGGCGCTGGGGCATGGCGCGGCCATAATCGCCGGATGTTCGCCACGCCCCTTGCTTTAGCCACCCGACTGGCCGCGCTCGCCCTGTTGCTCGGCGGCCTGGCCACCATCGCCGGCGCCGCGCCGCTGGGCGTGGTCACCATGCTTGAGGGCGAGGCCACGCTGCTTCGCGACAACGCCCGGCTGGCACTGGCCGAGGGCGTGCGCGTGGGCAACGACGACATCATCGAGCTGGGCGCCAAGGGTCGGTTCTTGCGGGTCGAGTTCGACGACGGCGCCAGCCTGGCCCTGGGCCCCGAGACACGTGCCCAGCTGGCGCCGGCGCTGAAGGGCAACCCGAGGGCCTATCTGCTGCGCGGCTGGGCCAAGCTCAGCGCCGCCAAAGGCGCACCGGCCGCGCTGGCCAGCCCCTGGTTCGAACTCAGCGGCCTGACGCGTGACGCGGTGATCTCGGCCCAGGCCGACGGCGCCCAGGTGTTCGCCGAGGCCGGTGAGCTGAACCTGCGCCCACTGAAACCCGCTGGCGCGGTCATCGCGATGAAAGGCGGCGAGTTGTTGAGCCAGCTGGGCAGCGCCAAGCCCGAGACCGCATCCCGCCCCACCCCCGCCTTTGTGCAGGCCGCGCCGCGCGCCTTTCTGGACAGCCTGCCGCCCCGCGCCGACAAGTTCATGGGCAGGGACGTGGCGCCCAAGCGCCTGGCCGACATCGCCTATGCCGACGCCCAGCCCTGGATCGATGCCGAGCCGGCGCTGCGCCGCGCCAATCTGGCGCGCTGGAAGCCGCTGGCGCGCAATCCCGAATTCCGCAAAGGCCTCGCGGCCGAGCTGAGTGCCCACCCCGAGTGGGAACCCGTGCTGTTCCCGCCCAAGCCCGCCTCGGCGCCCAAATACTAAAAGGGGTCAACCATGAAACTGCTCGTCAAGTTCAACCTGATCTTTCTGCTCGTCTTCCTGCTCGGATTGACGGTGTCCAGCATCGTCGCCCGCGGTCTGCTGCAGCGCGCCGCCCAGGACGAGGTCACCGACCGCGCACGCCTGCTGATGGAGAAGGCCAATGTGGTCAGCGCCTACACCGCCACGCAGATCAAGCCGTTGCTGGAAACGCAGATGAAGTACACCTTCCTGCCCCAGTCGGTGCCGGCCTACTCATCGGCCGAGGTGCTGATCGGGCTGCAGAAGTCCTACCCCGACTACAGCTTCAAGTCGGCGATGCTGAACCCGACCAATCCGCGCGACCGCGCCGTGGCCTGGGAGGAGGACGTGATCAAGCAGTTCGGCAGCAACCCCGAGATGAAGGAGTTCGTCGGCCAGCGCGACACGCCGTCCGGCGCCTCGCTGTACATCGCCCGCCCGATCCGCATCAGCAACCCCGCCTGCCTGGCCTGCCACAGCACGCCCGACGCCGCGCCGCAGACGCTGGTGGACCGCTACGGCCCGTCCAACGGCTTTGGCTGGAAGCTCAATGAAACGCTGGGCGTGCAGGTCGTCTCGGTACCGATGACGGTGCCACTGCAGCGCGCCGATCAGGCGCTGATGGTGGTCATCGGCGTGCTGTCGGCGGTGTTCCTGCTCGTTGGAGCCACCCTGAACTTCATGCTCTGGAAGCTGGTCATACAGCCGGTCAGCCAGTTGTCGGCCCTGGCCGACAAGGTCAGCCTCGGCGAAGAGGCGCCCGAGTTCGTGGTCAAGTCCAAGGACGAGATCGGCGTGCTGGCCGAGTCCTTCGGCCGCATGCGCAAGAGCCTGGACCATGCCATGAAGATGTTGGAGGGTTGAGCACGTGGTGATGAAAGTTCCGGAGCGCATCGGCAAGTATTCGATCTCCGCCGTGCTGGGTCAGGGCGCGATGGGGGTCGTCTACAAGGGTTTCGACCCGCACATACACCGGCCGGTGGCGATCAAGACCATACACCGCGAGCTGCTCGGTGACGACGACGCTCATGCCTCGATCGCCGCGCGCTTCCGCAACGAGGCCCAGGCGGTGGGCCGGCTGCAGCATCCGGGCATCGTCGCCATCTACGAGTTTGGCGAGGACGAGAACACCGCTTACATCGCGATGGAGTTCGTCGAGGGCAAGAACCTCGACCAGGTACTGGCCGCCACACCGCAGCTGCCCGAAGGCCAGGCGCGCCGCATCATGGAACAGGTGCTCGACGCGCTGGAGTGCGCGCACAAGGCCGGTGTCTGGCATCGCGACATCAAGCCCGCCAACCTGCTGCTGACGGCCAGTGGCCAGGTCAAGCTGACCGACTTCGGCATCGCCCGCATCGAGCATCAGGGCCTGACCCAGGTAGCCTCGATGATAGGCACGCCGGGCTTCATGGCACCCGAGCAATACGTCGGTGAGGGCATAGACCACCGCGCCGACCTGTTCGCCGCCGGCGTCGTGCTCTATCGCCTGCTGACCGGCGTGCAGCCCTTCACCGGCGCGGCCGAGACGGTGATGTACAAGATCATGAACGAGCACCCCAAGCCGCCGAGCCAGGTCAGCACCATGCCGCTGACCGGCGCCTACGACGGGGTGATCAACCGGGCGTTGGCCAAGAAGGCCGAGAACCGGTTCCAGAGTGCCCAGGCCTTCCGCCAGGCGCTGCTAGCCTCGGCCACCCATCCCGAAGCAGCCTATCCGGGTGGCGCCAATGATGCCACCGTGATCGTGCCGCCATCGCACTGGGCGCGCACCGTCGAGGCGGCCGAAACGCCGCCGCCGGCAAGCCCCTCGGGCGCGCGGCCGACCACGTTTGCGCCTACGTCGATGTCCACCGCGATGCTGCCCGCCGGCTGGGAGGCCGGCGCGCTGAGCCGCATCGAGCGCCTGCTGGCACCCCATGTCGGGCCGATGGCCAAGCTGATGGTGCGCCAGGCGGCGCACAAGAATCAGGAGGTGGTTGGACTGGCGATGGAGCTGTCACAACACATCGGCCAGGAGGCGCAGCGCCAGCGCTTCATCAGCGAGGCGTTGGCCGGTTCGCAGGCCGCGCCGCGCAGCGGCACCCAGTCGATCGCCGGTGGCACCGCGGCAAGCGGCGCGCACCCGGCAACGGCCTCCGGTTCGGGTGCAGCGGCGGCCGACCCGGTGACCGAGGCCATCAAGGCCCATGCTGTCACGGTGCTGACCCGCCACCTGGGGCCGATCGCCAAGATCGTAGTCAAGCGAGCCGCCGACAAGGCAGCGAGCAAGGCACAGCTGTATCAGCTGCTGCTGGAGGCGGCCAGCGAGGTCGATCCGGCCAAGCTGCTCAACGATTTGCAGGCAATGTAGTTCCCGGATTGCATCCGGGCTACGGAATTCCCCGGTGAGATCCGGGCCATTGGAGCCCGGATGCAATCCGGGGGCCAACCCCGATCTCAGCGCAAGGCCCCCCACACCACAAAGGCCGCCCAGCCGTAGAAGGCCAGCGGGAACAGCACCACGCAGTAGTGGTCGATGCGGAAGGCCAGTTCCTCGCGGCCGGTGACTTCCAGCTTTAGGCAGACGGCCGACACCAGCAGCGAGGCAAAGATGAAGGCCAGCGCGATCATGTGCACCATGTCGGCCACCGTCATCACGCCGGAATCGGGCACCGAGGAGGCGGCGATGAAGGCACTGGCCGCCACCGCGAACAGCGCGCCCACGCCCATGCCGAAGCGGGCATCCAGGTCAGAGGGCTTGACCATGAAGGCGACGAAGGCCACCGCCGTGGCCAGCAGCACCGTGCTCAGCAGTTTCAGCGCCGAGCCGAAGCTGTCGCGATGGATGTCCATGGCGAAGGTGAAGCGCGAGTACTCGGAACGCGCGTCACTCGGCTGCGAAATGTCGCCGTAGTTGGTGCGATAGACCTTGGCCTTGATCTCGGCGGCAAAGTTGGAGGCATTCCAGCCCGCCATGTCGATCTCGTCGCCCAGTCGCGAATTGGTCTTGTCGGCGACGAACACCATGTCCTTGGTGGTGAAGCGGCTGTCCTCGATATTGACCTTCATGCTGTGCGCATCGAACGGGTACTGGCCCAGCAGCCAGTTCTCCGACATCGTCGCCGAGACGCGCACCGCTGCGTAATTCATGTCGCCGATCTTCTTCTCGTCGATGCTGCTCTTGTTCTCGACCTTGCCGTTGATGATCTCGAAGCTCTCCAGCGGCTTGTAGTCGGCCAGCGGCCCTTCGGCCTTCCAGCGGAACCACAGATAGAAGTCCAGCGCGTACTTGTTCTCCTTGAAGTTCAAGTCCTGGATCTTGTTGACATAGCTGCCGACCACCACCTGCTGCGGTTGCGCCTGGGCCATCCCGGCCATCAGCACCAGCACCACCGTGGCCACCACCGCACCCACACGGCCCAGATATTCGCGCATCGAGTCCTCCAGCAGAGCTGACATCAGCCTGGCTGGGCCAATTATGGACAGACATGATGAATCCGTGGCTACGGATTTACGGCAGGAGGGCATCTGATACCGGCGATCCGTTCGGCAGCGGGTTTGACCCTGTCAAACTGCCGCAAAACCGCGCCACAATGCACGCCATGAGCAGCCCGACGCCTGACGACGACCGCACGGTCATTCGCCCCATCAGCGCCCATGAGCCCGAGGCCAAGCCCGACGCGCCGGGGCCTGGAGCCGGTGCCGACAGCGGCTATGCCGCCACGGAGTTTGCCAAGACCCGGTTCACCCCCACCGAGCTTGCCTCCACCCAGGTCGCGGGCCGCTCGGGCCCCGGGTCGGCCAGCCCGCCGCCAAGCGGTGCGGCCAGCGCACACTCGAGCGCCGGGGACAGCGGCAACGCCCTGCCGGTGGGCACCTATCTGGGCGAGTTCGAACTGACCAGCGTGCTCGGCGAGGGCGGTTTCGGCATCGTCTATCTGGCCTGGGACCATTCGCTGGAGCGCCGCGTGGCGCTGAAGGAATACATGCCGGCGGCACTGGCCGCACGCACCGGCGACACCCAGGTGCAGGTCAAATCGCAACGCCACCGCGACACCTTCGAGGCCGGGCGCAAGAGCTTCGTCAACGAGGCCAAGCTGCTGGCCTCGTTCGACCATCCGTCCCTGGTCAAGGTCTACCGCTTCTGGGAGGCCAATGGCACGGCATACATGGTGATGCCCTTCTACGAGGGCATCACCCTGAAAGACAAGCTGCGCGAGTTGGGCGCCCCGCCCGACGAGGCCTGGCTGATGACGGTGCTGGCGCCGCTGACTGAGGCGCTGGCGGTGATACACGCCGAGAGCTGCTTCCACCGCGACATTGCCCCCGACAACGTGATACTGCTGAACAGCACCGGCAAGCCCTTGCTCTTGGACTTCGGCGCCGCACGCCGCGTCATCGGCGACATGACGCAGGCACTGACGGTGATATTGAAGCCCGGCTATGCGCCGGTCGAGCAGTACGCCGAAGCGCCCAATATGAAACAGGGCGCCTGGACCGACGTCTATGCGCTGGCCGCCTCGGTGCACTTCGCCATCCTGGGTCGGACACCGCCGACCTCGGTGGGCCGCCTGATGAGCGACAGCTATGTGCCGTTGGAAGAGGCCGCCGAGGGCCGCTACAGCCAGCGCTTCCTGCAGGCCATGGACAAGGCCCTGCGCGTGCGCCCCGAGGAGCGCACCCAGACGATCGCCGCGCTACGCGCCGACCTGGGCCTGGGCGAGGTGACGATAGAGTCGCAGACCTCGCTGGGCCACACGCGGCCGGCCGGCATTCCGGCGCCGCCGGTGCCAAAAGCCACGAGCACGGCCGCGCGCACGCAGATGCCCAGCCAGGATACGACGCAGTACGTCGGCGCTGCCGGCAGCGCCAAGAGCAGCAGCAAGAGCCTGTGGGTGGGCCTGGGCGTGCTGGCCCTGGCGGCGGCCGGTGCCGGCACCTACTTCGCATTGGCGCCGCGCAAACCGGCCACACCG
>Ga0187845_1000323_pt1 | contig 28182 bp, 26 predicted proteins | sample SpaLakP09_SKY_68_FD_134515 | JGI IMG/M metagenome (GOLD analysis project Ga0187845, IMG submission 134515) | Oligotrophic lake water microbial communities from Sparkling Lake, Wisconsin, USA - SP09_SKY_68 | ecosystem: Environmental > Aquatic > Freshwater > Lake | place: USA: Sparkling Lake... | reverse complement strand
GCGGCGCGCCGCTCGGTGAGGATCCTCTGGACGGAGCCAAGCGCGAGCTGGCCGAGGAGGTCGGGCTGGTGGCGTCGGACTGGCGGCCGCTCCTGCGGCTGGAGCTGTCCAACTCCGTGACGGACGAAATCGGTTTCGGATTTCTGGCCATGGGCCTGTCGCCGGCCCCGACCGCGCCGGACGAGACCGAGGATCTCGCCGTCGCCCGGGTGCCGTTCAGCGAGGCCCTTGAGGCGGCGGTCGGCGGCTACATGCCCGACGTGCTGACGGTGGCACTTCTGCTTCGCGTGCACCATATGGCGGTCAAGGGAGAGCTGCCGCGCGATCTTGCCCGTCTTGTGCTAGGATAGCGCGGTCGGTTGAGAAGCTTCGCGGTCTCACCAAACGGCTAGTGCGTTTTTAAAAAGAATGTTCTAGTCCCGGCAGGGAATGGGAGAGCCCCGATGGCCAAGCGCCTTGAAGTCATCACCGAGCAGTCGACGCCCCCCGTCTGGGCCGCCCTGCGCAACCAGGCTGAGCACGCGGCCCGGGCCGAGCCGGCCCTGGCCTCGCTGCTCAATGCGGTGATCCTCAGCCACGACAATCTCGCCGACGCCCTGACCTTCCAGCTGGCGCGCAAGCTGGGTGACCAGGAGATGCGGGCCATGACGGCGCGCGAGTTCGCCGCCGACGCCTTCCGCTCTGACCCCGCCCTGATCGCCGCCGCCGAGGCCGACCTGCGCGCCGTGTTCGAGCGCGACCCGGCCTGCAAGGGCTATGTCCAGCCCTTCCTGTTCTTCAAGGGCTTCCTGGCCCTGCAGACCCACCGGGTCTCGCACTGGCTGTGGAACGAGGGCCGCGAGACCCTGGCCTTCCACCTGCAGAGCCGGACCAGCGAAATCTTCCAGGTCGACATCAACCCGGCGGCCCAGATCGGCTCCGGCGTGTTCATCGACCACGGGACGGGGATCGTCATCGGTGAGACCGCCGTGGTCGGCGATGACGTCTCGATGCTGCACGGCGTCACCCTGGGCGGGACCGGGGCCGGACGCGGGGATCGCCATCCGAAGATCGGCAAGGGCGTCCTGCTCGGGGCCGGGGCCAAGGTGCTCGGCAACATCACTATCGGCGACTATGCCAAGGTGGCCTCGGGCTCGGTGGTGCTCAAGCCGGTGCCGCCGCACTGCACGGCCGCCGGGGTGCCGGCCCGCATCGTCAACTGCCCGACCTGCGAAGAGCCGGCCCGCACGATGGACCACACCCTGGCCGAGGCCGTTTACGACTACGTGATCTGAGTGCGGTCTGGCTTCTGGAGAGGACTGCTCCTCGCCGCCGGACTGGCGACGGGGCTCTGGTCGCCGGCCTCGGCCCAGCCGGCCCCGCGCTACGGCTTCGAGATCGTGCGCGCCTATCCGCACGACACCGGGGCCTTCACCGAGGGCCTGTTCTGGCGCGACGGCTTCCTGTTTGAAAGCACCGGCCTGGAGGGGCGCTCGTCGATCCGCAAGGTGACGCTGGAGACCGGCGTCCCGGAACAGGAACGGCTGATCGAGTCCCGCTATTTCGGCGAAGGCATCATCGACTGGAAAGACCGGTTGATCGAGCTGACCTGGAAGCACGAGACCGGCTTCATCTACGATATCGCCACGTTCGAGAAGTTGGGCGAGTTCAGCTATCCGGGCGAGGGCTGGGCCCTGACCCGTGATGACCGTCGTCTGATCATGAGTGACGGCACCGCGAGCCTGCGGTTTCTCGATCCCGAGACGCTGAAGGAGACCGGCCGCGTGCAGGTCACCGATGCCGGGCGACCGGTCGACAATCTCAATGAGCTGGAATGGGTGAAGGGCGAGGTCTTCGCCAATATCTGGCAGACCGACCTGATCGCCCGCATCGATCCGACGACCGGCAAGGTGACGGGCTGGATCGACCTTACGGGCCTGCTGACTGAGGCCGACCGGGCCGGGAACCGCGTCGATGTGCTGAACGGCATCGCCTATGACACGGCGACCGACCGGCTGTTCGTCACCGGCAAGCTGTGGCCGCGCCTCTATGAGATCCGCCTGAAGCCCCTCGCGCCCTAGCCCGGGGCCTGCGTCAGTTCGTCCACGGCCAATCCTGAATTCGGGACGGAAGCGGCTTGCCACTGCGGCGCGGGACGCTAGGTTCGCCACGATACGCGCCGCGGCGCCCCATTCGACACAAGGAGCTCCCCGTGGACGCTGCAGCCATCGCCAAGATCGAAAAGCATCTCAAGCGCACCTTCGGCAACCCGCACATCGCCCTGAAGGCCCGTCCCAAGCAGAAGGACTCCGCCGAGGTCGAAGTGGCCGGCGAATTCATCGGCGTGGTCTTCCAGGACGAAGACGAGGACGGCTCCTACATGTTCGAAATGGCGATCCTGGCCGAAGACCTCGACTAGGAAATCTTGCAAGAATGACCACTTTGACTAGACTGGTCAAAGTGGTCATTCTTTATCGGAGGGTGTGATGCCCGACGGAACCTGGAGCCTGGCGGAGGCCAAGGCGAAGTTCAGTGAACTGGTCGAGCGGGCCCGTACCGAGGGGCCGCAGCGCCTGACCAGGAACGGCAAGGACGCCGTTGTGGTGGTGTCGGCTGAAGAATATCGGCGCCTGAATGAGGCGGTTCACTCAGCCTCTTCGGGCGCGGCAAAGCCCTGGCTGGATCCCCGCTTCGGCGTGCTGACCGACGAGGAGCACGCAGACCTGTTCAGGCGCGACAAGGATGTCGGGCGAACCCCCGTCGAGTTCTGATGTTCCTGCTCGACACCAATGTCGTCTCGGATTCGACCAAACAGGTTTCCCATCCTGCCGTATCGAACTGGCTGGCCTCTCAGCCGCGCGCCAGCCTGTTCGTCAGCGTCGTCAGTCTGGCGGAGGTCAGCTACGGCATCGAGCGGCTTCCGCCCGGGCGAAAGGCCGACGAACTTCGCCTCTGGCGGGCGAGCCTGGTGGCAGACTTCGCCGAGCGCCTGCTGCCGGTAGACGGCGAGGTTGCCCTGGTCCATGGCAGGCTACGCCGCGCCGGCGATACGGCCCGTCGCACGATCCCTGTCATGGATGCCTTCCTGGCGGCCACGGCCGAGGTCCACGGCCTGACCATCGTCACGCGCAATGTGTGGGGTTTTGAGGCCTGGGGCGGGCCGGTCTTCAATCCCTGGCCGGATGGCGCGGGCGGACAGGGTCACCGATGAGCGTGCACGTCCTCGACCGGCCGGTCTGGTCGGCCTTCAGCGGCCGGCAGGCGGATAGGGCGATCCGCAACGGGCTGGCCGTCCGGGTCGCTCCGGACTTTGGCCTGTTTGCCGCCACGGCCGATTTTTCGACGGAAGCCCTCGCCGATCTCGGCGCGCTGGTGGCGGCCCATGGCCAGACCGGGCTGGTCGAGCGCAAGGCCATTCCGCCGGTTCCCGGGACCCGCCTGGTCTCCGATGCCGTCTGTTTGCAGATGACCGCCACCGAAGTCGTTCCGGCCTGGGATGTGGCCTTCGAGATCCTGGCCCTGGGCGACGCCGACGCGGCCGAGATGCTGGCCCTGGCGACCCTGACCAAACCCGGCCCCTTCTTTACCCGCACCCACCAGCTGGGCCGCTTTATCGGTGTGCGGGTTGCAGGGCAGCTTGTCGCCATGGCCGGTGAGCGGATGCGGCCAGACGGCTTCACCGAGGCCAGCGGCGTTTGCGTTCATCCCGACCATCGCGGCCAGGGCTATGCCGCCCGTCTGCTGCGCGATGTTACGGCCGGGATCCTGGCGCGCGGCGAGCAGGCCTTCCTGCACAGCTATGCCGACAATACGACGGCCATCGGTCTCTATGAGTCGCTGGGCTATCGCGGCCGCGCCGAGGTGGTGTTCATGATCCTGGCGGGGGCTTGAACGAAAAAGCCCCGGAGGGCAGGGTCCGCCGGGGCTTCAACGCGATTGGTCAGGCGATGCTTCAGACCTCAGCCGTCCTCACCGCCGCCTGGCGGGCCCAGCGGTAGAGGCCGAATACGGTGATCGCTGCGGCGATCAGGGCCAGGATCATGCCGACATGCTCGGACGGCGCGAAGGGCACGGCCAGGGGCTCGCCCTTGTTGCTGAGCACGATCATCCCGGCCAGGGCGACGTTGAACAGGCTCTCACCGACGATGAAGCCGGAGGCGACCAGAACGCCCAGCCGCTTGGCGGGCTCGGCGGTTCGGTCCCTGGCGACGACCTTGTCATAGACCCAGCCGGCGACGGCTCCGACCACCACCGGCGCGGTGACCGAGCTGGGCAGGTAGATGGCCAGACCGACGCCGAGCGGCGGCAGGCTGAACTTGCCGGCGCTGGTCTTGCGCAGCACGGCGTCAACGACGACCAGACCGGCCCCGATCAGGGCCCCGATCCCCAGCAGGCCCCAGTTCAGGTCGCCGCCCAGCACGCCCTTGGCTAGGGTCGAGATCAGGGTCGCCTGCGGCGCGGCCAGGGGATCGTTGGCGATGGCATTGAGATTGGGCGCGCCGGCAAAGCCGTTCGAGCGGTTCAGCAGTTCCAGCACCAGCGGAATGACGATCGAGCCGGCGACGACGCCGATGACCAGGGCCACCTGCTGCTTCCACGGGGTCGCGTCGACCAGTTGGCCGGTCTTGAGGTCCTGCAGGTTGTCATTGGCGACCACGGCCACGGCCAGGACGATGGTCGTCACATAGAGGGCAAAAGCCACGAGGGCCTTGGTTACGTCGGGCCCGATCATGCCGCGCGCCACCGCGCCGACCATCAGCGAGGCCCCGAGCACGGTCAGGATGGCGATGCCCGAGACCGGGCTGTTGGACGAACCGATCAGGCCGGCCATGTAGCCGCAGACGGCGGCGGCCAGCATACCGGCGACAACCACATAGCCGATGCCGATGGCGACGAGCGGCGTCGTCAGGCTGACGATCGGGCCGCCGACCAGGAACTGGGCCAGGAACCAGCCGGCCGGGGCCAGCATGATCAGGGCGATCAGGCCCACGAGGGTGATCGGGATGTCCTGTTCCGAGCGGGGCAGGGCCGCGCCCCCGGCCTTGCGGGCCTTGCCGGCGTCGAGGGCCGAGGTCAGGCCGCTCCAGATCGGCGCGGCCAGCTTGCCCAGGGTCCAGATGGCGGCGGCACCGATCACGCCGGCCCCCATGAAGCGGACCTCGGTCTTCCAGACGGTGAGGGCATGCTTGGCGGCGTCGGCCCCGTCCATCGGGTGCAGGCTGGTCATGATGGGGACCAGAATCACCCAGGCGATGGCCAGGCCCGCGAACATGGCGATGCCGACCGTTATGCCCATCAGGTGTCCGGCCCCCATCAGGGCCAGGGAGCTGGAGGCGCCGATGCCGGTCGCACCGGCTCCGGCCTTGAAATAGGCCGAGACCTCGGCGGCGAAGATCTTGGCGGCGGCGAGAGCCGCGAACAGGGCCGAGGCGATGGTCCCGGCGGCGACCGCCAGCAGGCCCGCCTGCCCTTCAGCCGCACCTTCACGCGAGCCGGTGCCGACCTTCAGCACCTCGGCGGCGGCGACGCCCTCGGGGTAGGGCAGGTCGGAATTGGTCACCAGGGCCCGGCGCAGCGGGATCGTGTACATCACGCCCAGAACGCCGCCGACGACACAGGCCCCGAAGGTGGGCAGGAACGGCACATTGGCCCACCAGCCGATCATCAGCAGGCCCGGCAGGACGAAGATCACCGAAGACAGCGTTCCCGCCGCCGAGGCGATGGTCTGGACGATGTTGTTTTCCTGGATGGTACCGGTCTTGAACAGCCGCAGCAGGGCCATCGAGATCACCGCCGCCGGGATCGAGGTGGCGAAGGTCAGGCCGACCTTCAGGCCCAGATAAACCTGGGCCGCCGTGAACACGAGCGTGATCCCGATCCCGAGCAGGACGCCCCGCGTGGTAAACTCCGAGCGGGGGACAGAGGCGGCATCAGCCATGAAGCGGTCCTGAAAACAGTTAAGGCGGCCGGACCTTGCACGCCCGACCGCCTCAAACTCAAGTCTTGATGCGCATTTCGCGCAAGATCCGGAACGCGCCTCAGGCCGGGGCGGTGCAGACCTCATAGACGCGCTTGGCCAGTCGCTCGTCCTGTTCGTGGGCGGCCAGCAGATAGGCATCCTTGCAGCGGTTGGCGTTGATCAGGGCCGCCGCCCGCACGGCGCGCTTCCATTGAGCCTGGGTGGCCCGGGCTCCGCCTATGGCGGTCAACTGCCGGCTCCAGAGGTCGAACTGACTCATTCGCTCTGCGCCAGATTGCGGAATGACAAACTGCTGCGCCGCGACCGGCGAAGCGGCCGAGGCCATGAGCAGGGTTGCAACCAAGGCGGAACGGAACAGCGACATCGATTGTCTCCTGACGTCCAGGCGGGCGGGACCTGCCTTCAGCAGGCGTGCTCAACTCATGAGAGACTGATCCTGCCTGACCAAACTTTCAAGAGGTTTTCGCCGTCTTTCGGGGACGCCAGACGGCAAACAGGCCGGCTTGGGGCCGGCCTGTCCGTCGAAGGTCCGGTTGGTTCCGGCGTTACAGAACGCCCAGCATCTCCGCGACGAGGGGGTGGCGGACGATGTCGCGATCGGCGAGGCGGACCACGCCGATGTTTTCGACCGCTTCAAACCGCGCCGCCACGTCCGCAAGACCGGAAATACCGGGCAGCAGGTCGGACTGGTTGGGATCGCCGGTCACGACCATGGTCGAGTGCCAGCCCAGCCGGGTCAGCAGCATTTTCAGCTGCATGTAGGTGCAGTTCTGGGCCTCGTCGATGACCACGAAGGCGTTGTTCAGGGTGCGACCGCGCATGAAGCCGACCGGAGCGATCTCGATGGCGCCCTCGGCCATCAGGGCCCGCATCCGGCGGGTCGAGAGGCGATCGGTGAGGGCGTCATAGAGCGGGCGCAGATAGGGGCCAGCTTGTCTTCCATGTCGCCGGGCAGGTAGCCGATCGACTCGCCGGCCTCGACGGCGGGGCGCGACAGGACGATGCGGGCCACCGTTCCGGCTTCGAGGGCCTCGACCGCCTTGGCGATGGCGATATAGGTCTTGCCGGTTCCGGCCGGGCCGAGCGCCATGACCAGGTTCTTCTTGTCGATGGCCTCCATCAACTCCGCCTGGCCGGGTGATTTGGGTTTTATGGTCTTTAGATAGCTCTGATCTCGCTCTGGCCCTTTGGCTGGCCCTTCATGGCCCAGGGGTGACCATCCGTTCCCGCGCTCGCGATGATCGACCGGCAGACGGCGCACCTTGGCGTCATCCGAAAAGTGGCCGGTCTCGATCGCGCCTTCGCGCGCCATACGCTTCAGGGCTCGCTTGGTCATGAAAGCCTCCATTCAGGCATGAAAAAAGGACGAGGCCGTATGGCGTCGTCCTTGGCGGTGGGGAGGAGATGTACGGAGACGGGTGCGCCACGAGGCGCGGCACTGGGCCGGGAAGGCGGGGGTCTCAGAGAACGCCTGAACGCCAAGAGCGACACCGTGGTCTCCGTTGCCGGGAGCCGGGACCGAACATCGGCCCGGTGTGAATCGAGGCTTTTACCCCGTCGATTCGCCCGACTAGGATGATGCTAACGTGGTTTATCAGAGATTAATCAAGCCGCGATTTTCAGATTATGGGGCATACGGATGACTGTCTATTCATTGGGCACTGCAAGGCCGGAGCTGCCTGGCCAGGGTGAATACTGGATCGCGCCGACCGCCTCGGTCATGGGCAATGTCGTCCTCAAGAAGAACGCAAGTATCTGGTGGGGATCAGTTATCCGCGGGGACAACGATCCCATTGTGATCGGTGAAAACAGCAACGTTCAGGACGGATCTGTTCTTCACACGGACCATGGCGCGCCGCTGACCATCGGTTCGAACGTGACCATCGGTCACATGGTGATGCTGCACGGCTGCACGATCGGCGACGGCTCGCTGATCGGAATCGGGGCCATTGTCCTGAATGGCGCGAAAATCGGCAGGAACTGCCTGATCGGTGCCGGTGCCCTGATCACCGAGGGCAAGGAGATCCCCGACAACAGCATGGTCGTGGGGGCCCCGGGCAAGGTGGTGCGCGAGATCGGCGAGCAGCATGCCCTGATCCTGCAGGCTTCGGCGCTGCACTATGTGGAGAACTGGAAGCGGTATGCCCGAGAGATGGTCGAGCTCCGCCCGAACTGACCGGCGGGCCCGGCAGTTTCGCCGGTGCCTGACGGGCACTCTTGTGCCGAATGAAAAGCCGCGCCACTCTCTGTCTTAACAACGATAACATTCAGGGAGGGCGTCGGGGCCATGGCCAGTGAACGCTTCGATTACATCGTCATCGGGGCCGGTTCGGCCGGCTGCGTGCTTGCGGCCCGTCTGACGGAAGACCCCAATATCAAGGTCCTGCTGCTGGAGGCCGGCGGCAAGAACACCTCGATCCTCGTCAAGATGCCCGCCGGCGTTGGCGAACTGATCAAGGCCAAGGGCGAGCAGAACTGGGGCTTCTGGACCGAGGCCGAGCCGCACCTGGATGATCGCAAGCTCTGGTGGCCGCGCGGCAAGGGGCTGGGCGGCAGCTCGGCGATCAACGGGATGGTCTATATCCGCGGCCATGCGCGCGACTATGACCAGTGGCGCCAGATGGGCCTGTCCGGCTGGTCCTATTCGGAAGTCCTGCCCTATTTCAAGCGCTCGGAAACCCACCATGCCGGCGGTGACGCCTATCATGGCGGCGCGGGCCCGCTGCATGTGTCGAAGGGCGAGTCGCCCAGCCCGTACTATCCGGCCCTGATCGAGGCCGGCCGTCAGGCGGGTTACAAGACCACCCGGGACTTCAACGGCTACCAGCAGGAAGGCTTTGGCCCCTACGACCTGACGATCCGCGACGGCAAGCGCTGGAGCGCGGCGGCGGCCTATCTGACCGAAGCCCTGTCGCGTCCGAACCTGACCTGCGTGACCGAGGCCCGCACCACCAGGATCCTGATCGAAAAGGGCCGGGCGATCGGCGTCGAATATGTGGTCGGCAAGGGCGGAGCCAAGGCCGTGGCCCATGCCGATGCCGAGGTCCTGCTCTGCGCCGGAGCGGTGCAGTCGCCGCAGATCCTGCAACTGGCGGGGATCGGTGATCCAGACCTGCTGCGCCAGCACGGCATCGACGTCGTCCACGAGTCGAAGGGCGTCGGCGCCAACCTCCAGGATCACCTGGATGTCTGCGCCTCATGGACGGCCAAGAACCTGACCACGGCCTATTCGGCCAACAAGGGGCTGAAGAAACTGGCCACCGGCCTGTCCTACATGCTGCTGGGCCAGGGGCTGGGGCGTCAGCAGTTCCTGGAAAGTGGAGCCTTCATCAAGTCGCGGCCCGATCTCGACCGCCCCGACCTGCAGATCCACGGCGTGCTGGCCATCATGCAGGATCACGGCAAGGTCGTGGTCGAGAAGGACGGCTTCACGCTGCACGTCTGCCAGCTGCGCCCCGAAAGCCGGGGCAAGGTCGGGCTGCGCTCGGCCGATCCGTTCGATGATCCCACCATCCTGGGCAACTATCTGGCCACCGACGAGGATCGCCGCGCCCTGCGCGAAGGCGTCCGCATGGCCCGCGAAGTCGTGGCCCAGGCCGCGCTCGATCCCTATCGCGACGCCGAATACGCCCCCGGGGCCGATGTGCGCAGCGATGCGGACCTCGACGCCTGGATCCGCGCCAAGTCGGAGACCATCTATCACCCGGTCGGCACCTGCCGGATGGGCACGGCCGGCGATCCCATGGCGGTGGTCGACGACCAGCTGCGGGTCCAGGGCCTTGCCGGCCTGCGGGTCATCGATGCCTCGGTGATGCCGACCCTGGCGGGCGGCAATACCAATGCGCCGACCATCATGATCGCCGAGCGCGCCAGTGACCTGATCCGCGGCAAGACCACGCTGGCGCCGATGGATGTGCCGGTCTTCGAAGACGGTCGCGCCGTCGCGGCCTGATCCAGTTGCAAGCCGGGGGCCTCGTGCGGGGCCCCCGGGTCGATCCCGGGAGTTATCGATGCAGCATCGTCCGCTCGGCCGATCCGGCCTGTCCACCGCGCCCCTGATTTTCGGAGGCAATGTCTTCGGCTGGACAGCGGATGAGGCGACCTCGCATCGTCTGCTCGACGCCTTTGTCGACGGCGGCTTCAACGCCATCGACACGGCGGATGTCTATTCTGCCTGGGTGCCGGGCCACACCGGCGGCGAGTCTGAAAGCGTCATCGGTCGCTGGCTGAAGGCGCGGGGCCGTCGCGACGATGTGCTGATCCTGACCAAGGTCGCCATGTGGCCCGCGCGGCCGGGCCTTTCGGCCGCCAATATCGAGACGGCGGTCGAGGAATCGCTCCGGCGGCTGCAGACCGACCATATCGACCTCTACCAGTCGCACCGCGACGATGCCGACACGCCGGTTGAAGAGACGCTCGAGGCCTATGGCCGGCTGGTCAGGGCCGGCAAGGTACGGGCGATCGGGGCCTCGAATTTCACGCCGGAGCGCCTGGCGCAGTCCCTCGGCGCGTCGTCGGCGGCCGGCCTGCCGCGCTACGAGACCATCCAGCCGAAGTTCAACCTGTATGACCGGGTCGAGGTCGAGGGGGCCCTGGACCGGCTGACCGAGGCCGAGGGCCTCGGCATCATTCCCTTCTACGGCCTCGCCTCTGGGTTCCTGACCGGCAAGTATCGCACCGCCGCCGATGTGGACGGGCGGGCGCGGGGCGCGACCATCAAGCGCGACTATCTCAATGCCAAGGGGCTCAAGGTCCTGGCGGCCCTCGACGCCGCCGCCGCCGCGACCGGAGCCAGCCCGGCCCAATTGGCCCTGGCCTGGATCATGGCCCATCCGGCGATCACCGCGCCGATCGCCAGTGCGACCTCGGTCGAGCAGCTGGAGGAACTGATGCAGGCCGCACGACTGGTCCTGCCGGCGCAGATCCTCGTCGACCTGGATGCTGCCGGTCGGGACTGAGGCTTATGGACGAGGCGCTGATCGAGGAGACGTTCGCGCTTGCGGCCGAGCTTTGCGAGGATCTGACCCCGCTGGTCTATGCGCGCCTGTTTGCCCGGCATCCGGACATGGAGGCGCTGTTCTGCATGGACCCTGACCAGCAGGTGCGGGGCGAAATGCTGTCCCAGGTGATCCGCGCCATGCTGGATTTCGTCGGCAACCGCCAGTACGGGGCGAACCTGATCCTGAGCGAGTCGATGAACCACGAGGGCTATGGTGTGTCGCCCGCCGTGTTCGGAACCTTCTTCGGCGTCGTCGCCGAGACCCTGCGTGACGTGCTGGGCCAGGCCTGGACCCCCGGGATCGCCGGGGCATGGCGTGAGTTGCTTGAGGCCCTTGAGGGCTGTGTGGTCGATCCGACCCGGAGCTAGGCGATCCGTCGCCCGTGCAGGGTGGCAAGCCGCAGCTGCGGGCCTTCCTGGTTTGCGATGCCGAGCGGCTGGATCGAGCGGACGCCCAGTTCGTGGGCCGGTCGCCCCATGAGGCGCTGGATCATGGCGATGGGCTGGTAGAGGCCGATGAACCGGTCGGTCTCGCCGGTGGCGCCGCGCAGCGGGGCAAACAGCACTTCCATGCCGACCGAGGGCACACCCAGGGCCCGGATGTCAGCCGTGATGACGACGGGCTGACCGCGGCGGCGAGCGATCTCGAGTGCCGACTTCACCTCGAGGCGATGCGACAGGGCCCAGAGGCTCAGCATGTCCTCGCCACGCAGGCCGCGAGCATGCAGGTCGGTGAGGAATCCCCCGGCCAGCCGGAAGGGCATGTGGCCCGCACGTTCGCGGCCGACCATGAAGACCTGGGGCAGGAGGTCGGTGAAATCGCCCGGATTGACGTCCATGCGCGCGGGGGCGACGGCGTCGCCTTTGCGATCACGCCAATAGTCTATCAACCGTTCCGTGCTTGGATGGAACATCGTCGTCCCCTGGCGGGCCCATTCACGGCTGTTTTCGGCCGCACGGACCTTGCTGGGAGATCTGGACCACACCGGTTTTTGTCCCGTTTTGACCCAGGTCGGACGGAATGAGCGGCGCGGTCCGTTTCTTGCTGGCCAGACAGCCGGACGACGTCGTGTGAAGGGGAGACGCCATGAAGGCGCCGAAACGATCGATGCGTGGCCTGGTGTCGGGGCTCGGAGCCCTGATGGGAAGCCTGTTGCTGGGCGGGGCAGCCTATGCCCAGTGCAACAACGGCTGCGCGCCACCGCCGCCGCCTTCGAACTGTTGCGCGCCGCCGCCGGCTCCGCCGCGGCCTCCGACCCCGCCCAGCACCCCCTGCTGCACGCCGGGCCACAACGTCAATATTCCGGGCGTCAACGTCAATGTCGGCGCGACCGTGATCGTCAACGCCAATGCCAATGCTTCCGCCAGTTCGACCTCCGGAGCCTATTCCAGAGCCGGGGCCGGCGGCTATTCGGGTTCAACCGTCTATTACGGCGGCGGCGGCCATGGCGGCTACTATTCCGGTCCGATGTCGACCGGCTATATCCAGGGGCTGAACGTCGAAGGCGGCGAAGCCCGCCGGCGCGCCAGCTATGAGGCCACGCGCACCCGGATCAGCCGGGTCATCGTCCGGGCAGTCTGCCTGGATGATCGCGACGTGCCGCATCCAGCCTCGCAGGTGACTCCGGATCGCGAGATCGACCAGGCCTATGACGGCGAGCTCTATCGCTGCATTGCCGGCTCACGGATGCAGTATGTGATCGGCGACTACAGCGGCACCATGGACATCAGCACCGCGCGCGGTGGCCAGACCTTTGTCTGCGGCAAGAACGAGGCGCTCTACTATACGCCGGGCCAGTCCACGGGCACCCAGGCCGGCGCGGCCGGTCAGCTCAGCTGCCGTCCCCAGCGTCCGGCGCGCGACTGCAATGAACGCTCGTTGCTGCGCCGGTTCGGGGCCGGTGTGAAGATCCTGACCCTGCTGACGACCGAACGCTACACCGCCTATCGTGACGAGACGGTCCGTGAGGTCGGCGGGTCGTCGATGAGCTTCAGCCTCGACGGCGGGGTCGGCGGCGTCGTCTACTAGACCCCGGCACACCCCCAAAAGATCAGGCCCTCCCGCCGCACCGGTGGGAGGGCCTTTTTGTGCCTACTTGCCGGCCGGCTTGGCCAGGACCGTCCAGGACTTGTCTTCGCCGAGGAAGGTCCGGGCGGCTTTCTGGACATCGGCCGGGGTGACCCGCTCGAGGCCCGAAACGACCGACCGGGTCGAGTCCAGCAGGCGTGGATCGGCCTGGGCGCCCGACAGGACGCCGAGCCAGTATTCATTGGTCACCCGGGCCTTTTCGATCTGGTCCAGACGGGGCTTCTTGGCCCGGTTCAGTTCGTCGGCCGTCACCGGCTTGTCGCGCAGGTCGGCGGCGATCTGGCGGATCGAGGCGATCACACCGTCCAGCTTCTCGGGCGGCACCTCGACACTGACCGACAGATAGCCCCAGTCATCGAACACCACACTGTGGGTCGCCGAAGCCGAGGGCGAATAGGTGGCCCCCTGTTTCTCGCGCAGTTCGTCGGTCAGGCGCAGTTGCATCACCTGGGCCAGGACCGAAACGTCGCGAGCCCGCTGGAGATCCGAGAACAGGTCATCGGTCCGCCAGGCCATGAACAGCTGGGCCTGGTCGGCGCGGCCCTTGTGAGGGATCACCACCGGCGTCTTGGACGGGGCCGGGAAGGCGACCTTCCGGGCGGCCGCAGGTTCAGCCACAGGCTGCCGGGTCGGCAGGGCCCCGAAGGTCTCGGCCACGGCCGCAATGGCCTTGTCGACCGTCACGTCCCCGACGATCACCACCTCGATCTGGCCGGTGGCCAGCGGATTGGCAACCGCGCCCTTCAGGGTGTCGAGCGAGGCTGCGGCGATCTCCTCGCGGGAGGGGAAGGTCCAGCGCCGGTCGCCGCCGTGCATCAGGCCGTTCAGGTCCCGGCCGATGACGCCACCGCTGGTGGTTTCCAGCTGGTCGTGGATGGTGCCGTAGAAGGTCTTGATCCGCGAGAAGGCTTCGGGACGCCAGCCGGGCTCGGCCGTAAAGGCGGCGAGCACCTGCAGTTCGGTGCCGATGTCATCGCGGCGCGTGCGGCCTGACAGCGTAAAGGCGTCGTCCTCGACCCCGAGGCTGGCGTTCCAGATCTTGCCGTTCAGCACCCGCTCCATGTCCTGGGCGCTGATCTGCTTCAGTCCGCCCTCGATGAAGGACGAGCCCGACCAGACCGGACTTTGGGTGGTGGTCGGCAGATCCAGAAGGCCGTGACCGATCCGGGCCTTGATCAGGATCTGGTCGTCTCGGAACTTGGTCGGTTTGACCGTGAGGCGCACGCCGTTCTCGAACCGGACGAACACGGTGTCGAGGTCGGGGACGTCCTTTTGCTCGGCCACCTTGCCGATGGTGCCGAAGCTGGCATAGGGCCAGAGCGTCGTGGCCGGCGCGGCGGGCGCGGTGACGGCGATCTTTCGCGACTCGGCCAGGGCTCCCTAAACCGCCGCTTCACCGCCCTCGATATTGGTCGGCGTCGGGATCAGGACCAGAGGGCCCGAACCGGTGAAGGTGGCTTTCACGGCGGCGGAGACGCGCTCGGCCGTCAGGCCCTTCACCGTCTCGTCGAAGGCCGCCAGGTTCTGGCTGGGGCTGGTTACGGTCTCGCCGCTGCCGAGCGTGCCGACAATGGCCCCGGCCAGGGCCGTCGTTCGCTGGGTGGCTTCACCCGAGACGGCCGCGACCAGCGAGGCGCGCAGGGCGGCGATCTCGCGGTCCAGTTCGTCCTGGCGCACGCCGAACTGCACGATCCGGCGTTGCTCCTGTTCGAGCGCGGACAGGGCCTCTTTCCAGCGGCCCGGCTGGGCCGTCGCCCCGAGGGTGGTCAGGCGCAGGGCACCGTACTGGTCACCGCTATAGCCGAAGCCCGACAGGAAGGGGGGATCGCCCGCGCGGCTCAGGGCCTGCAGACGACGGTTCAGCACGGCAAATCCAAGGTTCTGCAGGGTGTCCTGCTCGTCCGTGGCCCGCGTCTCGATCCGCTTGTCCGGGAGGCCGGCCCACGACATCTGGACCGAAGGGGCCGCGCCGGGCTCGACGATCAATCGGACGCTCTCGCCCCGCCTGGCCACCTTGCCGACATCGGGATCAGCGCCGGCCGGGCCCTTGGCGGTCCAGTCGCCGAACCGGGCCTTGATGCGGGCTTCCATGGCGTCGAGATCGAAATCGCCGACGGCGACGATCACCGCCCGTTCGGGACGGTAATAGGCCTGGTAGTAGTCGCGGATACGCTGGGCCGGTGCGGTCTTGAGAACCTCGGTCTTGCCGATGGGAATGCGTTTCGGTGGCAGCTGGCCTTCCATCTGGAAGTCCATGCCCTTGATCGCGACGCGATAGCCGGGCGTGTCGCGGGCCCGTTCTTCCGACAGGACGACGCCGCGCTCGCGGTCCACCGATTCCGGCGCGATCGTCAGTTCCCCGGCCGCCTCCCGCAGCAGCATCATCGCGGTGTTGACGGTTTCGTCGTCGGTCTTGGGCAGGTCCAGCTGGTAGACGGTCTCGTCGAGGCCGGTCGAGGCGTTGGTGTCGGCCCCGAAAGCCAGGCCATGGCGCTCGAGAATCTTGATCATCTCGCCTTCAGGCACATTCTTGCTGCCGTTGAAGGCCATGTGCTCGCGGAAATGCGCCAGACCCTGCTGGTCGTCGGCCTCCATCATCGAACCCGTATCGAACCACAGGCGCAGGGCGGCCTGGCCTGGCGGCGTGGCGTTCTTGCGCAGCGCATAGCGCATGCCGTTGGGCAGGACGCCGAAGCGCACGGCCGGGTCGGGCTTGAGGTCGGAGAGTTCGTGCGCCCACTGGCCGGTCTTGATCTGGGCCAGGGTCGGTCCGGTCGGTTGCGGCGCAGCGGCCACGACCTTTGGGCCTCCACCCAGCTTCGGCAGGCTTGGAAGGGACGAGCAGGCGGCGAGGGACAGGCCGGCAGCGGCGAGCAGCGTCAGGCGCGAGGCGCGAATCATAAACGACCCAGGGTTTGGTGAACTTTTTTCTCAGCTCACCTTGGCCGGGGCAGAAGGCGCAAGCAAGGCATTGGAGGCCTTGCCTGTGCCCACATCAGGCGGCGGCGACGTCGCCGGTCTGGCGGCGCAGACGCCAGAAGCGGATGGTCCGCATGGCCGCTTCGCGGGACAGGGCAGTGTAGAGCTCGCCATAGGCCTTGGCCTTGCCCATCACGTCGTCGGCAGGGTCGAGGATCAGGAGCGCGAAGGTCAGGAACAGCGCGCGGTCGAAGGCGGCCGCACGGCAGACGATGGCCAGGGCATCCAGTTCCCGCCGCTCAAGGATCTTTCGCGCGGTGTGGAAGTCGATCTCGGCCAGGTCGGAGAGGGCGACCAGGAACAGGGTCTGCTTCTTGCCGCGCAGCATCCCGGCCAGCGCCTGGGGCGAGATGCCGTTGCGGGCCTTCAGGGCGCGGAATTCGGCCTCGGCCGCAGCGTGGTCGGCCGGCAAGGCCCCGTCCAGGGCCGCGACACGCTTGCGGCCGGCGCTGAGGGCGGCCTCGAGCGTCGCGGGGTCCATGTCCGCATTCTTGGCCATGATCCGGTCGCGCAGCTTGGACTCGACCATGAAATACATTTCGTTCAGCAGGTCGACCGGCAGGCTGTGGCGGTCGATCACGGCTTCATGCAGGGCGGGGTTGGCGGCCGCCCGGTCGACCACGGCCTCGTGCGCCGCGCGCGACAGCACCGCGCCCTCGTTGCGCAGCAGCACGCCGACCGTGTCGTCGTCGCCGCGCTGGATCACCACGTCCGAGACGGAACTGGGTACGCTGGCCCGTTGCGAGATGGCGCGCAGGTGATCCTGACCCTGGGTCCGGGCCACATGCAGCAGGTCGTCTTCCGACAGGGCCGATGACCGTTCGAGGATCGGCCGGGCGACGGCGATGCTCTCGACAGCGAGAACCCGGCTCAAGCCTCGCGGCGGTGTGGCGGCCTGGCTCATGCGCTGGGCCAGCTCGACCTTGACCGCTTCTTCCATTTCGCCGGCCAGCTGCGACATCACATCGTCAAACAGGCCCATTTCGACCTGGTTGTGCGCGTCGCCGGTGAAGAACAGGTCCGTGACGCCACGCAGCAGTTCGCGGCGCTTCTCGCTGGACGGCTCATCCGCCAGGGCAATCAGATCATGCAGACGGGATTTCATCGGAGCGAAAGGTCCTTGCCGGCATCGCGTTCGGCCTCGTTCCCTGCAGGGCCGCCGGCCAGCCACTCTGCCGAGCCGTGCCGCGGGGGCTCGCCCCGGGCTGCAGGCTGTGGGTCGGAGGGCGCGATGAACACCATGCCGTTCGGCTTGAGCGGCGGCAGGGCGTCAGGTTGCAGGCCGTACTGGCGGCCCACGGAATAAGTACGCGACAGGCTCGGACCCAGGGCGTCTGAAGACGGTGGAGCCATGGCCACCTGGGACGGCGAACCGGCCGGGCGCGGCGCTGCCGCATGCGCCGGCGCGTAGAGGCTCGTCGGCAGGGGGGCGGCCGGTGCAGCTTGCGGTGCCGGCTGGGCCGGAAGGGCTCCGAGCTTGCGCCATGGCGCTGATGGCTCTGGGGCTACGGGCGAAGGCGGGGCGAAGACCGGGGGCTGTGCAACGGGCGGCGGCGCGGCGTCCTGCGCCTTGCCCGACCAGGCCAGCATCGGGCCATTATAGGCTGCGGCACCATCCGAAGCGGTCGCCTGCCGGTCCGACCGGGGGCCGTAGCGGCTTTCGCGCACGTCGCGGGCCTGCGCGGCCGAAGCGACGCAAGCCAGAGCAACGATGACAACGGCAAGACGCATGCTAGCAGGGCCCATCTGAATCCTAGACTCAACCCCTAGTCCAATCGGCTTAACCTCGACCTAACGTCCCCGCCACCAGGCCAGTAATCGGCGCTCGACGACCTCCATGAGGGCATGGAGTCCGACGCCCAGCAGGGCCAGGGTCAGCAGGGCCGCGAAGACCCTGGCGGTCTGCAGGCGGTTGTAGGCTTCCAGAATGCGCCATGCGAGGCCCTGGGCCCCGCCGGATCCGGCGACGAACTCCGCCACGACTGCACCGATCACGGCCAGTCCGGTTGCCACCTTGTGTCCTTCGAGCAGCGACGGAATGGCCGAGGGCAGGCGCAGCCGCCACAGCCGCTGGGACGGGCTGGCCCCGTAGAGATCAAACAGCCGGCCGAGGTCGGGATCGACAGCCTTCAGCCCCGTCAGTGCGCCTGAGAAGATCGGGAAGAAGGCCACGACGGCCGCAAGGCCGACGACGGCGCGCTCGGGATGATCGATCCCGGCCCAGATCGTCACCAGCGGTGCAATCGCGACGAGGGGCGTGACCTGCAGGGTCACGGCAATCGGCCGGACGGCATCCTCGATCAACGGGCTGAAGCTGACGGCCAGGGCCAGGGTACAGGCCAGGACACTGGCGATCACCAGGGCCAGAAGCGCGGTCGACAGTGTCCCCCAGGCCGAGGCCAGCAAAAGGCTCCATCCGTCGCACAGGGCCGTCCAGATCGCGCTCGGCGGGGGCAGCAGGTAGGGCGCGATGCCAAGCCGGGCACAGGCGACTTCCCAGATGATCAGAAGGACGCCGATGAGGATCAGCGGCGACAGGATCGGCGACAGGGATTTCATGCCGCGCGCGTCCCGGCCCGGGCAAGGAGGCCTGATACGGTTTCCGCCGCCTGACGGAAGGCTTCGGTGGTTCTGAAGCCGGGTGGTCGCACCAGGGGCGCATCGATAATGACCTCGCCGGCGATCAGGCCCGGTCCCGGGGTCATGACCACCACGCGCGCCGCCATGTAGACGGCTTCCTCGACATTGTGTGTCACGAAGACGACGGCCGGGGTGAGGTCTGCCGCCAGCGCCAGGACGTCATCGGCCAGGACCCGTCGCGTAATCTCGTCGAGCGCTGCGAAGGGCTCGTCCAGCAGCAGCAGGCGCGGCCGGGTGACCAGAGCTCGGGCCAGGGAGACGCGCATGGCCATGCCGCCCGAAAGCTGGGCGGGGCGGGCGTTCAGGGCGTCGCCCAGGCCGACCCGGGTCAGGGCGTCAGCGGCGGCGATGTGGGCTTCGGGGCGCTTTTCGCCAGCCAGGTCCAGGGGGAGGGCGACATTGTCGAGGGCGCTGAGCCACGGGGCCAGGGTGGCGGCCTGGAAGACCACGGCGGTTTCACCCTTGCCGGTCGCGCGGGTCACTTCGCCCCGGCTGGGTTGCTCCAGCCCGGCCAGCAGGCGCAGGGCGGTCGACTTGCCGCAGCCCGATGGGCCGACCAGCGCCACGATCTCTCCGGCCCTGAGGGTCAGGTCGACCGGTCCGAGGGCACGGCCCCGCCGGGGGTAGTCGACCTCGACCGCCGAAAGCGCCGCGATCGTCTGACTCATTGCGGCTTCGGTGAAAACTGCAGGGTGTATGCGCGCCTGTAGTCGAGATCCTTGGGATAGACCCCCTGCTCGGAGGCGACCTTGAAGAACTCGGCCCAGCGGGCGTCGGTCATGGCACCGATGCCGTCCTGGCCGACGATGCCGTAGGTCCGCATCTTGTCGCGGGCCTGATCCAGCACATCCTGGGTCATCTCCGGATTGTCTTTCAGGATCGCCGCATCGCCCGGCTTGGCGTCGCCATACAGATAGGATTTCCAGCCGGCGGCCGTGGCCTCGACGAAGGCCTGAACGGCGGCCGGATTGCGTGCAATGAGGCTGTCAGGCACCAGGGCCATCGAGGCGTAGGAGGGATAGCCGTTGTCGGCCAGCAGGAAGACGGCCGGCTTGAGCTTGCCTTCCTTCTCGATGAGGTAGGGCTCGCTGGTCACATAGCCCTGCTGGATCACCCGCTTGTCGGCGAGGAAGGGTGCAGCGCTGTAGTTGTACCTGCGGACCTGATCATCGGTCAGGCCGTACTTGGCCTTGAGCCAGACCCAGAAGGCCGTGATCGAGGCATCCGACAGCAGGATCGGATGGCCCTTCATGTCGGCGATCGATGCGATCCCCTGGTCCGGATGGGCGATCAGGACCTGCGGGTCCTTCTGCATGTAGGCGGCGACCGCCTTCACGGGCGCTTTTTCCTTGGCCAGGTTCATGACGACGAAGCTGTTGGAGCCGACCCCGACATCCACGGCCCCGGTCGCCAGAAGCTGGGGCACGTTTACCGCCGGCCCCCCCTGGATCAGGGTCACGTCCAGGCCCCGCTTGGCATATTCGCCGGTGGCCAGCGCCTGGTAATAGCCGCCCAACTCGGCCTCGGCCCGCCAGTCGGTCGCCAGCTTCATGGCCGTCCGGCCAGCGGCTTCGGGGGCGGTCTTCTCTGCCGGAGAACAGGCGGCAACCACAGCGCAGAGCGCCAAGACGACCAAGCGACGAACACCCATGAGTCTCTCCCGGACGATACGTGCCAAGGTTTAGGCGCGTACGGGGAGTCTTCCAAGAGAGATCAGCGATCAGGTAAGGCTGTCGGGGGGAGGGGCGTTCAGCCAGCGGTCGACCTTGGCATAGAGCAGCTCGCGCTGGATCGGCTTGGCGATGTGATCGACCATGCCGGCCGCATAGCAGCGCTCGACCTGCTGCGGCAGGGCATCGGCGCTCATGGCAATGATCGGGACGTGCGCCGCAGGAGAGGGCAGGTTGCGGATGGCGCGGGTGGCGGCCAGCCCGTCCATCCTGGGCATGTGAATGTCCATCAGGATGATGTCGTAGCGGCCCTGGCTTGCAGCCTCGACGGCCTGCTGACCGTCCTCGGCGATATCGACCTGGCATCCGGCCAGGGTCAGCAGCGCCACACCGATTTCGCGGTTCATCGGGTGATCATCGACCAGCAGGACCCTGGCCGCGCTGGGCGGGGGCACGGGGCGGGGTTCCGGGACGTTCAGGGGTTCGGCCGGCAGGGCCGTGATTTCGAACCAGAAGCACGAGCCGCGCCCGGGAACACTGTCCACACCGATCCGCCCGCCCATCAACTCGACCAGGGCGCGGCTGATCGCCAGGCCAAGACCCGCGCCGCCATAGGTGCGGCTGGCCGAGCTGTCGACCTGGGAGAACCGCTGGAACAGCAGGGGCAGTTTTTCGGCGGAGATTCCGACGCCGGTATCGATGACTTCAAACCTCAGGCGATCCTCGCCGTCTCCGGCTTCGACCAGCAGGCGCGCATCGACGCGGCCGGCATCCGTGAACTTTACGGCATTGTTCAGGAGGTTCAGCAGCACCTGGCGCAGGCGCACTTCATCCAGGTCGTGGGTAGCATCCAGCGGGTCGATGACCTCGACATTCAGGCTGAGACCCTTGGCCCGGGCTTCCGGGGCCATGATCGCGACCGTGTCTCTTAGCAGTGCGGCGGCAGACGTGGGCTGGGACAGGAGGTCGACCTGCCCGGCCTCGACCCTGGAGAAGTCCAGAATGTCGTTGACTACAGTCAGCAGGGCCCCGCCGGCGGAGTCGATCAGGTTGACCTGCCGGCGAGCGTCCGGTGGCAAATCCTGTCGTGCCGCCAGAAGTTGGGCAAAGCCAAGGACACTGTTGAGGGGCGTCCGGATCTCGTGGCTCATGGTCGCCAGGAACTCGGTCTTGGCTTCGGTGGCGGCCATGGCCCGGGCCCGCGCCGCGCGCGTCAACTGCTCCCGACGGACCAGGAGTCGTTTGAGCCGCTCCTGCTGGGCGAGGGCCAGGCCGGTGGCGAGGCTCATGGTGAACAGGAGAGCGATAAAGACCTGCACGATCCGGATCGGATTCGCCGTGCCCCATCTCAGACCGATAATGTCGTTGCTGGCCGAGGTGACCAGCGGGATGGCGACGCTGGCCACGATCAGCGAGCTCTCGGCCGCGCCGCGGGCCCCCAGGCGGAAGGCGGCGATCATCGCAAACGGGAAGATCATGAAGGGCGCGAAGAAGCCTCCGGGATAGAAGCAGGTCGCCGTGATCAGGGCGATGGCCGCATACAGCGCCAGGCGCTCGCCGAGGGGGCGGCGGAAATTGCGGCGGTGTTCGGCGTCGAGCAGGATCAGGGACGCGGGCAGCACAATAGCCAAACCCAGCCCGGAGCGGGCAAACCAAGCCCAGAGCAGGACCAGGAACGGCCCCCCATCCATGAAGTAGAGAAAGGTCGCGCAAAGAATGGCGAAGGCCAGGGCGATCGGCGCGCCCATCGCGACCAGAAGGGCCAGCTGCCGCATGGTCCGTACCCGGGGTGTGCCGCCCCAGGCCCTTCGGGTCACGGTCCAGAAGGCATAGGCCAGGCCCGTGTCGAGCCCGGCATAGATCAGGGCCTTGGCCGGCGTATCCCCGACCAGGAGGCCGAACGCCACCTGGGCGCAGAACGTCATAACGGCCAGGCCGATTCCGCGTCGGCGATGCAGGACCATCAGCCCAAAGACCAAGAGGGCGGTCGCGGGCCAGAAGGTGGCGATCCCGAGGGCTGTGCGGGTGAGGATATCGCTGAAGGCGAGGCTGGCCACAATCGCGACAGCCAGCGTCAGCAGCAGTGTCGTCTGCCTTTGCTGTTCGCGCTCTGCCAGTCGTTGCTGCATGCCGGCTCCGTCCCTCGCGACCAATACGCTCAAGCCCTTTCGCGGTTGCTGGCAATCAGGCCGCTGTGGCGCTTTGCCGCAGACGTCTTCGACAGGCCACAGGGACGGCTGGTACCCGCTGATTCTGGGTCGGGCCTGCCCGGCGCTTCATCTTGAGGATGCATGGCATGCTCGGAAATTCAAGTTTCTGCAAAGCTTGGTGGCTCAGGCCGCCAGCGCTGCCTGCGCCAGGCAGCGGTTGATTGCGGCATAGAGAGCCTGACGTTCAATCGGCTTGGCGACATGGTCGACCATGCCGGCCTTCAGGCAGCGTTCGATCTGGTGGGGCATGACGTCGGCGCTTAGGGCGATGATCGGGGTCAGGCCCGTGGGGCCGGGCAGGGCGCGGATGGCGCGACTGGCGGCCAGTCCGTCCATGCGCGGCATGTGAATATCCATCAGGACCACGTCAAAGCGGGTTTCGGTGACCAGTCTGACCGCTTCGTCGCCGTCCTCGGCGGTCACCACGGTGCAGCCGGCCAGTTCCAGCATGGCCTTGCCCAGTTGCCGGTTCATCGGGTGGTCGTCGACCAGAAGGACCCGAGCCGCAGGTGCCTCTTCCGAAACCTCAAGATCCGCCGCCGAGTGCTCCATGACTACGACGGGCAGCCGGACCGAGAAGGTCGAACCCTGGCCCGCAGCGCTCACCAGACTGATGTCACCGCCCATCAGGTTGACCAGGGCCTTGCAGATGGCCAGGCCAAGGCCCGTGCCGCCATAGCTCCGGCGGATGGAACTGTCCGCTTGCTGGAAGCGCTGGAAAAGCAGGGTCTGTTGCTCGGGCGCGATGCCGATACCCGTGTCCGACACGTCGAGGGCCAGCACATCGCCATCCCCGCCATCCTGGATCCGAAGTGAGACCCTGATTGTGCCGCGCTCCGTGAACTTCACCGCATTATTCAGGAGGTTGAGCAGAACCTGCCGCAGCCGGGTCTCGTCCAGCCGATAGGTCTGGTCCCCGTCGTCGGCGTCGACCGAGAGGACCAGCCCCTTGGCCTGTGCAGCCGGTGCAATAATCGACACGGCATCGTTGAGCAGGGCGCGCGGGTGGACAGGGCGGAGGTCGAGTTCGATCCGGCCGGCCTCGATCCGGGAGAAGTCCAGAACGTCATTGACGATCGTGACCAGCGATCCGCCGGCGCTGGCGATCAGATCAAGTTTGCGATGCCCCTCGGGAGAAAGGGTTTCGCTGCGCCCCAGGAGATCGGCAAAGCCGAGGATGCTGTTGAGCGGGGTCCGGATCTCGTGGCTCATCGTGGCCAGAAACTCGGTCTTGGCCAGGCTGGCGGCCTGGGCGCGAACCCGTGCGGCCCGGGCTGTACGCTGGCGGCGCACCAGCAGGCGTTTCATTCTGTGCTGCTTGGCGAGCACCAGGGCGGCGGCCAGGCAGGTGAAGAAGATCGTGATGACGAAGGCCTGGATCATCCGGAAGCGGTCGGGCTCGTTCCAGACCGGATTGATCGTCGTTGGGCCACGCCCCATCATCGTCAGCGGTGCCGCAATGGCACCGACGATCAGCGCGCTCCATGCGGCGCTGCGGGGCCCCAGCTGGAACGCCGCCAGCATGGCGACCGGGAAGATCAGGAACGGCATGGGGTTGGCCGTACTGTTGAAGGCCATGGCCGTGGCGAGACCGACCAGGCCATAGAGCACCATGTTCAGCCACAGGGGTTTGCGGAACGCTGCCTCTGTATCCGGCGTCATCAGAACCAGAGCCGCCGGCAGGGTCACTGCCTGGCCGAGGGCGTTGGCAAAGGCCCAGTCGGCAAAATAGTCCGTGATGCTCTCGTTTTCGGCAAAGGCGCACAGTGCCGACCCGACCGTCGCCATCAGGATGGTGATCGGCAGGGCCAGCACCACGATCTGCAGGGCCTGTTGCAGGCTGCGGATATGGACCGGGCGCTTCAGGACCTGGCGAACCATCAGGGCGATCAGGATCGCCTCGACCGTGTCGCAGGCCGTGTAGATCAGCGCGACCGCGGCAGGGTCTCCGGCCAGGGTGTGCATGACGATGCAACTGATGATGCAGGTGACCAGCATGGCGAGCGGTCGCCAGCCTTCCAGGCGCAGCAGGCCAACCGCGAGCAGGGCATTGCAAGGCCAGAGCGCCGGCATGCCGGTCGGGCCACGGGTCTTGAGGTCGTAGAAGGCCAGGAAGGCGACATAGACAGCAAGGAGCACCGCCAGAACAAGGTTCTGGCGCCGCACATCGCGGATCGCTCCGGCCGCTGTCATCGATCTTCCGCCCCCGGGGTCGTTCCGGCGCACCTTGGCGCGGAAATCACAATATCCGGTTGAGATCGAAGCACGGGGACAGGGGAACCGGCGCTGTGGCATTCCGCCACGGCGGCGCCCGTCCGGATCAGCCAGCCATGGTCTCGCGCTTTTCCTCAAGCGCCAGCCAGTCCTCCTCGGCGGTCGCCAGATCCGCCCGGGCCTTGTCGATCGCCTTCATCACCTTGTCGAAGCCGACCGGATCGCGAGCATAGAAGTTCGGATCCTCCAGCTTCTTCTCGAGATCGGCGATGATCGTCGGACTGGCGGCGATCAGGGCCTCGCACTCCTCGAAACGGCGCTGATCCTTGTAGGACAGCTTGCCGCTCTTGCGGGGCGGCGGGGGCGCGGCCACGACCGCCTTGTGCGAGCCCGTACCGGTGGCGAAGTCGCCGGCCGCGCCGCGTGCGCCCTTGAAGAAGTCTGGGCTCTGGTCGATCAGATCGGTCCAGCCGCCGGGGGTCTCGAGGACGGCGCCATGGCCGTTCATCGCAATGGTTGAGGTCGCGAGTCGGTCGATGAAGTCCCGGCCGTGGCTGACCAGGATCAGCGTCCCCTCGAAGTCGGCCAGCAGTTCCTCGAGCAGGTCGAGGGTGTCCATGTCGAGGTCGTTGGTCGGTTCGTCCAGCACCATCAGATTGGTGGGCGAGGCGAGGGCCCGGGCCAGCAGCAGGCGGTTGCGCTCACCGCCCGACAGGCTGGTGACCGGCTGGCGCAACTGGGCCTCGGTGAACAGGAAGTCCTTGGCATAGGCCGCCACATGCTTGGGCTGGCCGCGCACCAGGATGGAGTCGCCCCCGCCCGGGGTCAGGAAGTCCCACAGGGTCATCTTCTCCGACAGCGCCATGCGGTTCTGGTCGACATAGGAGATCTCGAGATTGGTCCCGAGGGTCACCGTGCCGGCATCGATGGGGATTTCGCCCAGCAACATGCGGACCAGGGTGGTCTTGCCCGCCCCGTTGGGACCGACCAGCGCCACGCGGTCGCCGCGCAGGATGCGGGTCGAGAAGTCCTCGATAATGACGCGGTCGCCGAAGCGCTTGGTCACGCCCTTGGCCTCGACCACCTTCTTTCCCGAGATGGCGGCGGTTTCGACAGCCATATAGATGGCCCCGCGCTTGTCGCCCTGCAGGTCCTTCTTCTGGCTGCGCAGGTCCATCAGGGCCCGACGGCGACCTTCATTGCGGGCCCGGCGGCCCTGGACGCCCCGCGCCAGCCAGGCGTTTTCCTTTTCCAGCTGCTTGTTGAGGCGACGTTCCTCGTCGGCCTCGGCGGCCAGGACCTGTTCGCTCCAGAGCTCGAACTCGGCAAAGCCCTTGTCGAGGCGACGCACCTTGCGATGCTCCAGCCAGAACGTTCGCTGGGTGACCCGATTGAGGAAGGCGCGGTCGTGGCTGACGATCAGCGCGGCGCATTTCGAGGCGGCCAGTTCCTCTTCCAGAGTCTGGATGGCGAAGATGTCCAGGTGGTTGGTCGGCTCGTCCAGCAGCAGCACGTCGGGCTGCTCGGCGAAGGCCCGCGCCAGGGCCGCGCGGCGACGCTCGCCACCCGACAGGCCCTGGGTGCCCTTCTCGGGATCCAGCCCGAAGTCTGCCAGGGTGGCCTGGGCCTCATAGTCCTGGGCCCCGCCGGCCGTGCAGTAGTCGAGCAGGGTCTCGCCGGTGATTTCCGGTTCCTGGCTGACGAAGATGATCCGGGCCCCCGGCTGCACCGAACGTTCGCCGCTGTCCGGCTCGGCACCCTGGGCCGCGAGGATCTTCAGAAGCGTCGACTTTCCCGCGCCGTTGCGCCCGACAAGACAGGCGCGCACCCGGGGCTCGAGCGCCAGGTCGACGCCGTCGAACAGGGGCTTGGCACCGTCGGCCAGTCGTACGTCCTTGAGCGCCAGGACCGGGGCGCGGGGTGGGGAAGCCATAGGTGATCGTTCTCGGGGAGCGTCGGAAAGTCGCGGAGGAGGGCCCTATATCAGGGATGGCGTCGAAGAAACGCCAAAATCCGGCATGGCCCGAGGGCTATGCCGTTTCCATCGCCGAAGGCGCGCCTTGCAGGGCGATCTAGCCTGATCCGGCTCCGGATCAGTGACCGGGTGAGCTCACATAGAAGCTGGCATTGTTGCCGGTCGCCGTGCTGACCCCGACGATAGAGCGGCCGTAGCTGCCTACGGTCACAGTATTGCGGGCGGCAACATCGGCATTGTTGGCCTGGGTGTTGTTGACGCTCATGGTGCCGCTGCACAGCGAGCACGAATAGCCCGTCACCGCATTGCCCATGGCCGTTGCGCTGCTGACGGCGTCATAGCCGCTTTCGCCGCCGAAGCTGGCGATCACCTCGACACCGCCACCGTCATTGGTCTGGACATTGTCCAGCACCAGGGCCTGGCCGTAGTTGCCGGCGAGGGCCGAGTTGCCGACCCCCTGGGCCGTCACCTGGGCCGCACCGAACTGGTAAGAGGTCTCTTCGGCCTGGGCCCGGACATAGGCCGTGTTGTACTGGTGCGCGGCGACGTCCAGCAGCGGGCCCTCATTGCTGGCCGACAGGTTGTTGCCGCTGGCTGTGGCCGCCGTGCTGGTCAGATAGCTGTTGCCATAGGCCGTGAACTTGCTGGCCTGGGTGACGGCGGCCGTATTGGCCTGGTCGGTAATGATCCGTGCCGCCGACTGCTCGCTACCGCCCAGGGTAATGTTGTTGGCGGTCGACACGCCCGAGACGGCCGAGGTGCCGGTGACGTGGCGCACGACGGCCCCGCCGTCGGCCAGCACATTGGCCTGGCTGTTCTGGGTGATCCGCGCGCCGGTGGACCCGTTGACCAGGGTCACGCCCTGGGTGTTGCCGCTGGCCAGGGTGCTGATCGAGACATCAGCGACCTCGGCATCATCGGCTTCCAGCTGTCCGCGCGCCGTGACGGCGGCCAGATTGCGCTGGACCATGAAGGCCGAAAGCGTTCCGCCGACGGCGGCTGCCGTCCCGGCATTGCCCGCTGCCACGGTGGTCATGGCGCTGGCCCCCCCGGCCTTGCCGGTGAGGTTGACCACGCCGTGGGCCAGAACCACGCCGGAATTATCCTGGTTGGAGGTCATGGACGCATCGGCGTCCTGAACCGCCACCATGGCACTGTTGGCCGGGGCGGTGGTCGTGGCCGAGAAGCCTTCGCTGACGGTCTGGACGTTCAGGGTCTGCCCGGCGAAGACATCACCGAGATTGATCTGGTTGTTCAGAACCGGGCTGGTCGTCGTCTGGCTAGTAGCGACCCCGCTCAGTATCGCGCATATCGGGATCGCGGCGAGCGTTCCAGCGAGACGGGTCTTCGCGGGTCTGCGCATTGTTGGTTCCCAGATTGTTGTAGGCGGGTACGAACGCGCCGGTGTGGCCCACGGTGGCATCGCCCATGGGGTCGAACTGCATGC